>JGI24654J20067_1000098_pt1 | contig 35161 bp, 11 predicted proteins | sample MalvirmetaMSP109_FD_20067 | JGI IMG/M metagenome (IMG submission 20067)
CGCGGCGACACCAAGACCGCCCACGAGTTGGAGATCGAGGCGGTGGAGCTGGACCGCGACCCCCTGCCGGATATCGGCTGGAAGGCGTGGGGCATGGAGCGGCGCGGCATCCAGACCACCGCTGGTGATCTATGGCGTGAGGCCCGTGGCCGGCTGGAACAGGTCCGCGAAGTGGTGTCCGGTCTGCGCGAGCGTTTTGCAGAGACCTATGCCCGTGTGTGGGATGTGGCTGAGCTTTCCCTGAACGGGTTGGCCGAGGCATTGCGTGGCGCGGACTTCTCAACGCTTGAAGCTGCGCATGAGCAGGTCAGGGAGCGGGACAGGGAGGCAGAACGCAGCATCGAGCAGGACCGCGATATCAGCCGTGAAAGGGATGATGGGTTCAGCTTGTGAGCATCACGCCTGCTTGCGCGGCCTGCCGCCCTTGCGGCCATTTTCGCGGGCGGCAGCGGCTTTCGCTGGCGATTTGGTCTGCCCTGCCCGCCGGGCCATATAGGCCTTGGTTCCGAACAATCCCGCTAGCAAGCCGGGGATGGACAGGTCCACATCGAGGGCTTCCCAATGCAGGCCGTAACCAGCACCGAGGATTTCAACCGCGGCGAGGTCTTCGTTCGTTGCAGTCTCCAACCCCTGCGCCACACGGGGCGGAAAGGCAAAGGTGCAACCGTTCGTCAGATCGACGATGATACGGCTGTTCCGCTTGTCATAGCGCACTGCATCCGCGCGCGGCTCGGTCTGCTGCGCGATGTGGCCACGCTCAATGGCGGCATTGATTTCAGAATCTGTCAGTTCAGCCATGGATTTCCCTCCATCTGGCAAGAAACGCCTCTTGCTGGTCCTGGACGATCTGCACGGCCCGGCGCACATCGTTCCCCTTCATGCCCTGGGCCCAGACAAGTGCTGGAACCCCGTCAGGCCCGATCAGGTTGATCTTGACTTGCCCGTCACCGAACACATGCACATGGGCCGGCTCATGATCGTCTGTGAAGATGATGACACGCAGACCATGCGCTCGGTATATGGTGACCATAACTGAATTTAACCTATCATGATGGGTTTTTCAAGGGACTTGCAAACCGCCTATTGGCGGGTGTTTCCGATGTGTGTATCTTGAACGGTAAGAAAACCAAGAGGAAACTCTCGTGAAACACAGGCTGAAACACCATGAAACTGACACTTGGACAGGCGGCAACGACCGCGAAGCGTTCAAAGGGAACGCTATCAAAAGCCCTTAATTCAGGCGGCATATCTGCGGAGAAGGACGACAAGGGGCGCTGGCAGATTGATCCGTCAGAGCTTTCCAGGTGGATGTCCGCGAACCCGTTTCCGAACAGTCTTGAAAACCAATCGGAAACCCCAGAGGAAACGCATGAAAACAGTGTCTTGGGCGTCGAAGTTAAGATGCTCAGAGAGCGGATCGACGCCATGACCGCCGAGCGCGACAGGGAGCGCGGCCAGCTCGTCGATCAGATCGAGGATTTGCGCGCCCGCCTGGACGGAGCGGAGGCTGAGCGGGGGCGCCTGAACGCGCTTTTGACCAATCAAAGAGAGGAGCCACGGGCGGAGGGTGGCCAGAGCTTCTGGCGTCGGATGTTCGGTTGAAATTATTCAGCTGCTACTGGCACGAGTATCTCTCGTTTCCATCTCATATTTCCCATAAGTGACAGATATCATATTTTGCACCACACGTCCCGCTGGCTGCCCTAGAAGTGGGGGGCGGTATTGTCTGTACGCAGGGTCCATACGGTTATCCATTGCGCCTAATCTTCCATATGGAGTGACCAACGGTCGGTTGAGTCATGGCGCTTCGCGGTTGCCATAGAGTCTCGGGAACAGTAATGTTGGAAGGTTCGGTTCTGCCTTTTAGGAGGTGGAGGCAAGAGGGAACGCGGTGGGATGTCGCCCGACATCGAACCCGCGGCTGCCCCCGCAACTGTGAGCGGTTAGTCCGGCTGATGATGCCACTGGAGCGATCCGGGAAGGCCAGCCAGCGACGATGACCCGTGAGCCAGGAGACCTGCCGGGCGCGTTGAAACCCAAATGTCCATCGGGTGTGAAGGCAAGGAGACCACCATGACCACACAAAACATCACTGCAACCCAGACAGCCTCGCTGACCCGTCTTGTCACGCTTTTCGCCGTGGCCCTGATCGGATTCGGCATCGTATTTGTCGCAGGTAACCTGCAGGCCGAAACGCTTCACGACGCGGCGCATGACGTGCGCCACGCCACCGGCTTCCCCTGTCACTGAGCCGATGTTCACGCGTCTCTTGACCAGCGCAGTGTTCGCTGGTGCTGCCGCGGGGCTGATTGCCGCCCTGCTGCAGCTTTATTTCGTGCAGCCCGTTCTGCTCCATGCCGAACTTTATGAGGGCGGTGAACTTGTCCACTTCGGGACCGCTTCGACCAATTCGGCCCATCCCGACCTTCCCGGTTTCGACGCTGTCCGCGATATTCTGAGCATCGGGTTCACCATGCTCGTCTACGCAGGGTATGCGATGCTCCTCGTCGCGTTGATGGCTTTGGCCGAGGGGCGCGGTGCGACAATCAGTGCCCGAAATGGCCTGATCTGGGGGCTGGCGGGCTTCATCGCCGTGCATTTCGCGCCGGGCTTCACGCTCGCGCCGGAAGTGCCCGGCGTGGCGGCGGCGGATGTCTTTGCGCGGCAGGGCTGGTGGTATGCGACGGTGATCGCATCGGCAGCGGCGCTTTGGCTGATTGCCTTCGGTGGCAACTGGCTGGTGTGGGGGGCGGCGGTCGTCCTGCTTCTGGCCCCGCATATGATCGGCGCACCGGAGCCCGAGGTCTTTACTGGTCCGGTCCCGACCGAGATCGGGGCTCTTTTTGCAGCACGTGCCTTCGGTGTCGGCATGGCGGCTTGGGTAATGCTGGGAGGCTTCGCCGGGTATTTCTGGTCCCGTGAGGCGGTGGCTGAGGGCCGGACCCAAGCAGCATGATACGATGGCAGGCGCACCTCCGGGTGCGCCTGCCATCGCCACGTCACCCTTCTTCTGCGATCTGGTATCATGGCGCGCGCTATCCCTCTTCTATTGATCGGCCTGTTTCTGGGCGGTGTGATCGGCTTCACCATCGCCGCGGCGAACGGGATCACGCTCGATGGCCACGACCATGCCGCTCCGTTGCAGCATGGTGCGCATGCTGCGCAAGATAGCCATGACCACGGCGCGATGCTGTCCGTGCCGGGCGGCGTGTCCGCACCAACACTGTCCCTGCAAGCGACCCGCGACCCTGCGTCGGGCTGGAACCTGCACATCATGACCGGGAATTTTACCTTCGCCCCGCAGAGTGCCAGCGGAGAGCATGTTCCCGGTGAAGGCCATGCGCATGTCCATGTGAATGGCGTGAAGGCCGGACGGTACTACGGGCCGTGGGTGCATCTTGACGGATTGCCTGCGGGCACTCTCGCCATAGAGGTGACCCTGACCGCCAACGATCACCGACCGCTGGCCGTGGACGGCGTTCCTCTCACCGCCTCCGTGATCGTCGAAAACTAGAGCGTCGGCACCCGGCCCACGAGGCAGAGCCGCAAGCGGCCGCAGGGCCGGGCGTCCTCAATCCATCCTTGCGGGGCATTGATATAGGCACGGAGTGTCGCGACGATGTCGGGGATATCGGTGGCAGGATCAACACCGGCAAAAAAGTATGTGGCCCGGCCCGCCGATTGTAGTGCCATGGACACCGGTCTGGCGCATCCGTTCATGCAGGGTTGGGCCACGATCCTTACCTGTCTGGCAGCGAAGGCCCCATCAATGGCGCTTTCCAGATCTGCCAGATCTGTGCGACCGCAGCCCTGACAGAGATGTAACATGACTGCAGCACTCATTCGGATTGCCGACCTTGGGGGGCGGTGTGATGCTCGGTCAATCGGTGCGTATTCACCTTAGTCTCTCTTGCTTTTTGCAATATGCAAGAAACGCGGCGCCAGCATTTTTGGGTGGGTTACCTCTAACAGATTCCGACTTGGCGAATGAGAGCCAGTCAGATCGCAAAACGTAGTAATCGCGGCCTTTCTCTCTGGTGATAGCTCGTGCTTTGTCTTCTGCCCATTCTGGCAATCGGATATCGGACAAGAGGTCGCTCTGCGGTGAACGCGGGCGGAAGATCACCAGGTCATCTGAGGTCAGCTCCATGCGATAGAACGGCGTGTGATCGTCCTCGATGATCTGGCGGATGTTGAGTCGAAATTTCTTCAGGGGGGCGTTACTACCGGTCTTTTCCTGAAGCTTAGCGAGGCCGATGTGCCATTTCGGCTGGCCTCCGCAGTGCTTGCGGCCGATCTCATACAGGCGGCGTTCCAGCGGGCGGCGCAGGCGGAAATAGTCGTTCGAGATCGTTATGACATCGTTGGCCTCAATCGCTCGCATGAACCAGTCAGACAGGACGACCTCGCAATAATCGAGCCGCCATATCCCTTCTTCCTGCATGACAAACCCGGCCTCGTCCACGAGACTGAAAATCCGCACTTCGCGTTTCCCGCCTGTGCGGATCGTCGTGGTGAACTGTGTCCCCTGTAACCGTTTGAAGGCTTGCTCTAGCCGCTTGTAGTGATTGCCCCCAATGGGGCGGTTTGTGGAGATTGACAGCTCGCGGGCGCTGAACCGGACGCGCTTCCCGATCTTCTCGCCCCGATTCTTCATGTGCATCAACTGGCTGATGCAGAAGATCAGAATATCCTTGTCCTTGATGGTGGGAAGGCCAAGGCCGGAGGGGACGATTTCCAGCCTGTTTTCGCCGTTCTGGTAAACCAGATGCCGCATGTCCGGCTTGGTAGCCAGGGAGAACAGGGGGTGCTCCATCGAGGCGGTGTCGTCCTTAGGGACAACATCCGCGATATCGAGGATGAAGAAATCTTTCTGGGGGTGTCTATCGGGAAGCAAAGGCATGCTCACAGGCTACGGGAAATTTGACCCATCGGGAACCCCAAATTTGACCTATCAGGAACCGCGCGGGGTTCGCACCATCGGGAACCAAAGTTTGACCCATCAGGAACCCCCGAGAAGCGATTTTTCGTTTGACCCTTTCGGAACCAGAATTTGACCCTTTCGGAACCCACGTTTGACCCTTTCGGAACCATGTGGATGGTTTCCTTTTATGGTATCAGTGAGTTAAGGGCGATTTTTGGCCCCGTAACATACTCCGTAGGTAACACTATTAACACTAGGCGTTGCCTGTGGATTATTCGCTGATCTGGAACACGCAGAACTTGCCGTTCTGCTGATCTGCGATGAAGCCATCCTGGCGGGTGCAGGCCCAATCCAGCCCCATAAGCTGGACGCTATCCGCAAAATCTCGGCCCAGGTAGTAATCGAACACCACTAATGAGACCAAAGCGCCCGTCGCAAGCCCTGTAAGGGCTGAGAAAGCCATCAGGAGCCAGACGTTGCGCCTACGGGCCAGCACGGTGCCTGAAGCCGCTCTACGGGCCTCTGAGAGGCTGCGCACGGCATCATCAACCTTCCCCTGCATCTCACGGGCGCTTTGATCCAGAGCACGGGCAAGACGGGACGCGCCTTCCCTGCCCCCTTGCGAGGCTGCATTCTGAACCCCCGCGATTTTTTCCGCGCTATCCTCCAGTGCGGCTTGCAGGTGCTTGAGGCGTTCTTCCGTGATCTGGCGCTTCTTCACATCGGCGATCTCGACCCGCAACAGGGTAAGGGTATCGGTCAGGGTCTTGATGGGGTCGTTGCTCATGCCTGGTCGTCTCCGATGAATTTCCGCAGCTCATCCAGCAGGGGTTCCGCGTCCTGCTTGTCCACTTCCCGTGTCAGGGAGGTTTCCAGCAACCGGACCAGATAGCGGGCCAGCTTTTTGTCTTTGAAGGCGGCAGGGATGACGGTCGCGCCGACGATGATCTTTCGGCGCGTGTCTTTTGTCCGCTTTTTGGTCTTGAGCCTCTGGACCCTGTTTTCGGCCTCGGCGATTTGCTGGTCGATGGTTCGGGGCATCAGAGTTGCGAGGTCCTGTTCTGGGTGCTACGGTGAAAGCACTTTAAGTGCTCACTTATACATTGCCAAGGCAATGTGTGAGGTCTCAACGGGGTAAACCCCAAGGCGACGCCATCCCCCTTTGCCGCAAGCGGCAACATGGGGCGGCGCTTCGCCCGCCCCAAACCCCACCAGACCAGGGCATTGCCCTGGACCAACCGCACAGGCTCACCCGCTCCGATGGCGATCTATCATTTCTCCGCAAAGATGATCTCCCGCAGCACAGGGCGCAGTGCCGTTGCCGCTGCCGCCTACCGGACAGCCGAGCGCATCGAGGACCACCGCCAAGGGTTGGAGCATGATTACTCCAACCGCACCGGCGTCCTGCATACCGAGATCCTCGCCCCTGACGGCATACCCGAAGCCCTGAGAGACCGGGCCACGTTGTGGAACGCCGTCGAGGCCGTGGAGCGGCGCAAGGACGCCCAGCTTGCCCGCGAGGTGACGGTCGCCTTGCCCCACGAGCTGACGGATGCACAACGGACCTCTCTGGTGCGGTCCTTCGTGCAATCCGCCTTTGTCGATCGGGGCATGATTGCCGATGTGGCTTTGCATGCCCCCGGAAGGGAGGGGGACGAGCGCAACCATCACGCCCATATCATGCTGACCACCCGTTCCATCGGGGCAGACGGCTTTGAGGGCAAAGACCGCTCATGGAACAGCAAGGAGCTGCTGGAGGACTGGCGCGAAAGCTGGGCCGATCATGCGAACGCATATCTGCGCGAGATCGAGGTTGGTCGCGAGATCGACCACCGCAGCCTTGAGGCACAGCGGGAAGAAAAGCTGGACCTCAAGGAACGGGCGCTCGAACGCGGCGACACCAAGACCGCCCACGAGTTGGAGATCGAGGCGGTGGAGCTGGACCGCGACCCCCTGCCGGATATCGGCTGGAAGGCGTGGGGCATGGAGCGGCGCGGCATCCAGACCACCGCTGGTGATCTATGGCGTGAGGCCCGTGGCCGGCTGGAACAGGTCCGCGAAGTGGTGTCCGGTCTGCGCGAGCGTTTTGCAGAGACCTATGCCCGTGTGTGGGATGTGGCTGAGCTTTCCCTGAACGGGTTGGCCGAGGCATTGCGTGGCGCGGACTTCTCAACGCTTGAAGCTGCGCATGAGCAGGTCAGGGAGCGGGACAGGGAGGCAGAACGCAGCATCGAGCAGGACCGCGATATCAGCCGTGAAAGGGATGATGGGTTCAGCTTGTGAGCATCACGCCTGCTTGCGCGGCCTGCCGCCCTTGCGGCCATTTTCGCGGGCGGCAGCGGCTTTCGCTGGCGATTTGGTCTGCCCTGCCCGCCGGGCCATATAGGCCTTGGTTCCGAACAATCCCGCTAGCAAGCCGGGGATGGACAGGTCCACATCGAGGGCTTCCCAATGCAGGCCGTAACCAGCACCGAGGATTTCAACCGCGGCGAGGTCTTCGTTCGTTGCAGTCTCCAACCCCTGCGCCACACGGGGCGGAAAGGCAAAGGTGCAACCGTTCGTCAGATCGACGATGATACGGCTGTTCCGCTTGTCATAGCGCACTGCATCCGCGCGCGGCTCGGTCTGCTGCGCGATGTGGCCACGCTCAATGGCGGCATTGATTTCAGAATCTGTCAGTTCAGCCATGGATTTCCCTCCATCTGGCAAGAAACGCCTCTTGCTGGTCCTGGACGATCTGCACGGCCCGGCGCACATCGTTCCCCTTCATGCCCTGGGCCCAGACAAGTGCTGGAACCCCGTCAGGCCCGATCAGGTTGATCTTGACTTGCCCGTCACCGAACACATGCACATGGGCCGGCTCATGATCGTCTGTGAAGATGATGACACGCAGACCATGCGCTCGGTATATGGTGACCATAACTGAATTTAACCTATCATGATGGGTTTTTCAAGGGACTTGCAAACCGCCTATTGGCGGGTGTTTCCGATGTGTGTATCTTGAACGGTAAGAAAACCAAGAGGAAACTCTCGTGAAACACAGGCTGAAACACCATGAAACTGACACTTGGACAGGCGGCAACGACCGCGAAGCGTTCAAAGGGAACGCTATCAAAAGCCCTTAATTCAGGCGGCATATCTGCGGAGAAGGACGACAAGGGGCGCTGGCAGATTGATCCGTCAGAGCTTTCCAGGTGGATGTCCGCGAACCCGTTTCCGAACAGTCTTGAAAACCAATCGGAAACCCCAGAGGAAACGCATGAAAACAGTGTCTTGGGCGTCGAAGTTAAGATGCTCAGAGAGCGGATCGACGCCATGACCGCCGAGCGCGACAGGGAGCGCGGCCAGCTCGTCGATCAGATCGAGGATTTGCGCGCCCGCCTGGACGGAGCGGAGGCTGAGCGGGGGCGCCTGAACGCGCTTTTGACCAATCAAAGAGAGGAGCCACGGGCGGAGGGTGGCCAGAGCTTCTGGCGTCGGATGTTCGGTTGAAATTATTCAGCTGCTACTGGCACGAGTATCTCTCGTTTCCATCTCATATTTCCCATAAGTGACAGATATCATATTTTGCACCACACGTCCCGCTGGCTGCCCTAGAAGTGGGGGGCGGTATTGTCTGTACGCAGGGTCCATACGGTTATCCATTGCGCCTAATCTTCCATATGGAGTGACCAACGGTCGGTTGAGTCATGGCGCTTCGCGGTTGCCATAGAGTCTCGGGAACAGTAATGTTGGAAGGTTCGGTTCTGCCTTTTAGGAGGTGGAGGCAAGAGGGAACGCGGTGGGATGTCGCCCGACATCGAACCCGCGGCTGCCCCCGCAACTGTGAGCGGTTAGTCCGGCTGATGATGCCACTGGAGCGATCCGGGAAGGCCAGCCAGCGACGATGACCCGTGAGCCAGGAGACCTGCCGGGCGCGTTGAAACCCAAATGTCCATCGGGTGTGAAGGCAAGGAGACCACCATGACCACACAAAACATCACTGCAACCCAGACAGCCTCGCTGACCCGTCTTGTCACGCTTTTCGCCGTGGCCCTGATCGGATTCGGCATCGTATTTGTCGCAGGTAACCTGCAGGCCGAAACGCTTCACGACGCGGCGCATGACGTGCGCCACGCCACCGGCTTCCCCTGTCACTGAGCCGATGTTCACGCGTCTCTTGACCAGCGCAGTGTTCGCTGGTGCTGCCGCGGGGCTGATTGCCGCCCTGCTGCAGCTTTATTTCGTGCAGCCCGTTCTGCTCCATGCCGAACTTTATGAGGGCGGTGAACTTGTCCACTTCGGGACCGCTTCGACCAATTCGGCCCATCCCGACCTTCCCGGTTTCGACGCTGTCCGCGATATTCTGAGCATCGGGTTCACCATGCTCGTCTACGCAGGGTATGCGATGCTCCTCGTCGCGTTGATGGCTTTGGCCGAGGGGCGCGGTGCGACAATCAGTGCCCGAAATGGCCTGATCTGGGGGCTGGCGGGCTTCATCGCCGTGCATTTCGCGCCGGGCTTCACGCTCGCGCCGGAAGTGCCCGGCGTGGCGGCGGCGGATGTCTTTGCGCGGCAGGGCTGGTGGTATGCGACGGTGATCGCATCGGCAGCGGCGCTTTGGCTGATTGCCTTCGGTGGCAACTGGCTGGTGTGGGGGGCGGCGGTCGTCCTGCTTCTGGCCCCGCATATGATCGGCGCACCGGAGCCCGAGGTCTTTACTGGTCCGGTCCCGACCGAGATCGGGGCTCTTTTTGCAGCACGTGCCTTCGGTGTCGGCATGGCGGCTTGGGTAATGCTGGGAGGCTTCGCCGGGTATTTCTGGTCCCGTGAGGCGGTGGCTGAGGGCCGGACCCAAGCAGCATGATACGATGGCAGGCGCACCTCCGGGTGCGCCTGCCATCGCCACGTCACCCTTCTTCTGCGATCTGGTATCATGGCGCGCGCTATCCCTCTTCTATTGATCGGCCTGTTTCTGGGCGGTGTGATCGGCTTCACCATCGCCGCGGCGAACGGGATCACGCTCGATGGCCACGACCATGCCGCTCCGTTGCAGCATGGTGCGCATGCTGCGCAAGATAGCCATGACCACGGCGCGATGCTGTCCGTGCCGGGCGGCGTGTCCGCACCAACACTGTCCCTGCAAGCGACCCGCGACCCTGCGTCGGGCTGGAACCTGCACATCATGACCGGGAATTTTACCTTCGCCCCGCAGAGTGCCAGCGGAGAGCATGTTCCCGGTGAAGGCCATGCGCATGTCCATGTGAATGGCGTGAAGGCCGGACGGTACTACGGGCCGTGGGTGCATCTTGACGGATTGCCTGCGGGCACTCTCGCCATAGAGGTGACCCTGACCGCCAACGATCACCGACCGCTGGCCGTGGACGGCGTTCCTCTCACCGCCTCCGTGATCGTCGAAAACTAGAGCGTCGGCACCCGGCCCACGAGGCAGAGCCGCAAGCGGCCGCAGGGCCGGGCGTCCTCAATCCATCCTTGCGGGGCATTGATATAGGCACGGAGTGTCGCGACGATGTCGGGGATATCGGTGGCAGGATCAACACCGGCAAAAAAGTATGTGGCCCGGCCCGCCGATTGTAGTGCCATGGACACCGGTCTGGCGCATCCGTTCATGCAGGGTTGGGCCACGATCCTTACCTGTCTGGCAGCGAAGGCCCCATCAATGGCGCTTTCCAGATCTGCCAGATCTGTGCGACCGCAGCCCTGACAGAGATGTAACATGACTGCAGCACTCATTCGGATTGCCGACCTTGGGGGGCGGTGTGATGCTCGGTCAATCGGTGCGTATTCACCTTAGTCTCTCTTGCTTTTTGCAATATGCAAGAAACGCGGCGCCAGCATTTTTGGGTGGGTTACCTCTAACAGATTCCGACTTGGCGAATGAGAGCCAGTCAGATCGCAAAACGTAGTAATCGCGGCCTTTCTCTCTGGTGATAGCTCGTGCTTTGTCTTCTGCCCATTCTGGCAATCGGATATCGGACAAGAGGTCGCTCTGCGGTGAACGCGGGCGGAAGATCACCAGGTCATCTGAGGTCAGCTCCATGCGATAGAACGGCGTGTGATCGTCCTCGATGATCTGGCGGATGTTGAGTCGAAATTTCTTCAGGGGGGCGTTACTACCGGTCTTTTCCTGAAGCTTAGCGAGGCCGATGTGCCATTTCGGCTGGCCTCCGCAGTGCTTGCGGCCGATCTCATACAGGCGGCGTTCCAGCGGGCGGCGCAGGCGGAAATAGTCGTTCGAGATCGTTATGACATCGTTGGCCTCAATCGCTCGCATGAACCAGTCAGACAGGACGACCTCGCAATAATCGAGCCGCCATATCCCTTCTTCCTGCATGACAAACCCGGCCTCGTCCACGAGACTGAAAATCCGCACTTCGCGTTTCCCGCCTGTGCGGATCGTCGTGGTGAACTGTGTCCCCTGTAACCGTTTGAAGGCTTGCTCTAGCCGCTTGTAGTGATTGCCCCCAATGGGGCGGTTTGTGGAGATTGACAGCTCGCGGGCGCTGAACCGGACGCGCTTCCCGATCTTCTCGCCCCGATTCTTCATGTGCATCAACTGGCTGATGCAGAAGATCAGAATATCCTTGTCCTTGATGGTGGGAAGGCCAAGGCCGGAGGGGACGATTTCCAGCCTGTTTTCGCCGTTCTGGTAAACCAGATGCCGCATGTCCGGCTTGGTAGCCAGGGAGAACAGGGGGTGCTCCATCGAGGCGGTGTCGTCCTTAGGGACAACATCCGCGATATCGAGGATGAAGAAATCTTTCTGGGGGTGTCTATCGGGAAGCAAAGGCATGCTCACAGGCTACGGGAAATTTGACCCATCGGGAACCCCAAATTTGACCTATCAGGAACCGCGCGGGGTTCGCACCATCGGGAACCAAAGTTTGACCCATCAGGAACCCCCGAGAAGCGATTTTTCGTTTGACCCTTTCGGAACCAGAATTTGACCCTTTCGGAACCCACGTTTGACCCTTTCGGAACCATGTGGATGGTTTCCTTTTATGGTATCAGTGAGTTAAGGGCGATTTTTGGCCCCGTAACATACTCCGTAGGTAACACTATTAACACTAGGCGTTGCCTGTGGATTATTCGCTGATCTGGAACACGCAGAACTTGCCGTTCTGCTGATCTGCGATGAAGCCATCCTGGCGGGTGCAGGCCCAATCCAGCCCCATAAGCTGGACGCTATCCGCAAAATCTCGGCCCAGGTAGTAATCGAACACCACTAATGAGACCAAAGCGCCCGTCGCAAGCCCTGTAAGGGCTGAGAAAGCCATCAGGAGCCAGACGTTGCGCCTACGGGCCAGCACGGTGCCTGAAGCCGCTCTACGGGCCTCTGAGAGGCTGCGCACGGCATCATCAACCTTCCCCTGCATCTCACGGGCGCTTTGATCCAGAGCACGGGCAAGACGGGACGCGCCTTCCCTGCCCCCTTGCGAGGCTGCATTCTGAACCCCCGCGATTTTTTCCGCGCTATCCTCCAGTGCGGCTTGCAGGTGCTTGAGGCGTTCTTCCGTGATCTGGCGCTTCTTCACATCGGCGATCTCGACCCGCAACAGGGTAAGGGTATCGGTCAGGGTCTTGATGGGGTCGTTGCTCATGCCTGGTCGTCTCCGATGAATTTCCGCAGCTCATCCAGCAGGGGTTCCGCGTCCTGCTTGTCCACTTCCCGTGTCAGGGAGGTTTCCAGCAACCGGACCAGATAGCGGGCCAGCTTTTTGTCTTTGAAGGCGGCAGGGATGACGGTCGCGCCGACGATGATCTTTCGGCGCGTGTCTTTTGTCCGCTTTTTGGTCTTGAGCCTCTGGACCCTGTTTTCGGCCTCGGCGATTTGCTGGTCGATGGTTCGGGGCATCAGAGTTGCGAGGTCCTGTTCTGGGTGCTACGGTGAAAGCACTTTAAGTGCTCACTTATACATTGCCAAGGCAATGTGTGAGGTCTCAACGGGGTAAACCCCAAGGCGACGCCATCCCCCTTTGCCGCAAGCGGCAACATGGGGCGGCGCTTCGCCCGCCCCAAACCCCACCAGACCAGGGCATTGCCCTGGACCAACCGCACAGGCTCACCCGCTCCGATGGCGATCTATCATTTCTCCGCAAAGATGATCTCCCGCAGCACAGGGCGCAGTGCCGTTGCCGCTGCCGCCTACCGGACAGCCGAGCGCATCGAGGACCACCGCCAAGGGTTGGAGCATGATTACTCCAACCGCACCGGCGTCCTGCATACCGAGATCCTCGCCCCTGACGGCATACCCGAAGCCCTGAGAGACCGGGCCACGTTGTGGAACGCCGTCGAGGCCGTGGAGCGGCGCAAGGACGCCCAGCTTGCCCGCGAGGTGACGGTCGCCTTGCCCCACGAGCTGACGGATGCACAACGGACCTCTCTGGTGCGGTCCTTCGTGCAATCCGCCTTTGTCGATCGGGGCATGATTGCCGATGTGGCTTTGCATGCCCCCGGAAGGGAGGGGGACGAGCGCAACCATCACGCCCATATCATGCTGACCACCCGTTCCATCGGGGCAGACGGCTTTGAGGGCAAAGACCGCTCATGGAACAGCAAGGAGCTGCTGGAGGACTGGCGCGAAAGCTGGGCCGATCATGCGAACGCATATCTGCGCGAGATCGAGGTTGGTCGCGAGATCGACCACCGCAGCCTTGAGGCACAGCGGGAAGAAAAGCTGGACCTCAAGGAACGGGCGCTCGAACGCGGCGACACCAAGACCGCCCACGAGTTGGAGATCGAGGCGGTGGAGCTGGACCGCGACCCCCTGCCGGATATCGGCTGGAAGGCGTGGGGCATGGAGCGGCGCGGCATCCAGACCACCGCTGGTGATCTATGGCGTGAGGCCCGTGGCCGGCTGGAACAGGTCCGCGAAGTGGTGTCCGGTCTGCGCGAGCGTTTTGCAGAGACCTATGCCCGTGTGTGGGATGTGGCTGAGCTTTCCCTGAACGGGTTGGCCGAGGCATTGCGTGGCGCGGACTTCTCAACGCTTGAAGCTGCGCATGAGCAGGTCAGGGAGCGGGACAGGGAGGCAGAACGCAGCATCGAGCAGGACCGCGATATCAGCCGTGAAAGGGATGATGGGTTCAGCTTGTGAGCATCACGCCTGCTTGCGCGGCCTGCCGCCCTTGCGGCCATTTTCGCGGGCGGCAGCGGCTTTCGCTGGCGATTTGGTCTGCCCTGCCCGCCGGGCCATATAGGCCTTGGTTCCGAACAATCCCGCTAGCAAGCCGGGGATGGACAGGTCCACATCGAGGGCTTCCCAATGCAGGCCGTAACCAGCACCGAGGATTTCAACCGCGGCGAGGTCTTCGTTCGTTGCAGTCTCCAACCCCTGCGCCACACGGGGCGGAAAGGCAAAGGTGCAACCGTTCGTCAGATCGACGATGATACGGCTGTTCCGCTTGTCATAGCGCACTGCATCCGCGCGCGGCTCGGTCTGCTGCGCGATGTGGCCACGCTCAATGGCGGCATTGATTTCAGAATCTGTCAGTTCAGCCATGGATTTCCCTCCATCTGGCAAGAAACGCCTCTTGCTGGTCCTGGACGATCTGCACGGCCCGGCGCACATCGTTCCCCTTCATGCCCTGGGCCCAGACAAGTGCTGGAACCCCGTCAGGCCCGATCAGGTTGATCTTGACTTGCCCGTCACCGAACACATGCACATGGGCCGGCTCATGATCGTCTGTGAAGATGATGACACGCAGACCATGCGCTCGGTATATGGTGACCATAACTGAATTTAACCTATCATGATGGGTTTTTCAAGGGACTTGCAAACCGCCTATTGGCGGGTGTTTCCGATGTGTGTATCTTGAACGGTAAGAAAACCAAGAGGAAACTCTCGTGAAACACAGGCTGAAACACCATGAAACTGACACTTGGACAGGCGGCAACGACCGCGAAGCGTTCAAAGGGAACGCTATCAAAAGCCCTTAATTCAGGCGGCATATCTGCGGAGAAGGACGACAAGGGGCGCTGGCAGATTGATCCGTCAGAGCTTTCCAGGTGGATGTCCGCGAACCCGTTTCCGAACAGTCTTGAAAACCAATCGGAAACCCCAGAGGAAACGCATGAAAACAGTGTCTTGGGCGTCGAAGTTAAGATGCTCAGAGAGCGGATCGACGCCATGACCGCCGAGCGCGACAGGGAGCGCGGCCAGCTCGTCGATCAGATCGAGGATTTGCGCGCCCGCCTGGACGGAGCGGAGGCTGAGCGGGGGCGCCTGAACGCGCTTTTGACCAATCAAAGAGAGGAGCCACGGGCGGAGGGTGGCCAGAGCTTCTGGCGTCGGATGTTCGGTTGAAATTATTCAGCTGCTACTGGCACGAGTATCTCTCGTTTCCATCTCATATTTCCCATAAGTGACAGATATCATATTTTGCACCACACGTCCCGCTGGCTGCCCTAGAAGTGGGGGGCGGTATTGTCTGTACGCAGGGTCCATACGGTTATCCATTGCGCCTAATCTTCCATATGGAGTGACCAACGGTCGGTTGAGTCATGGCGCTTCGCGGTTGCCATAGAGTCTCGGGAACAGTAATGTTGGAAGGTTCGGTTCTGCCTTTTAGGAGGTGGAGGCAAGAGGGAACGCGGTGGGATGTCGCCCGACATCGAACCCGCGGCTGCCCCCGCAACTGTGAGCGGTTAGTCCGGCTGATGATGCCACTGGAGCGATCCGGGAAGGCCAGCCAGCGACGATGACCCGTGAGCCAGGAGACCTGCCGGGCGCGTTGAAACCCAAATGTCCATCGGGTGTGAAGGCAAGGAGACCACCATGACCACACAAAACATCACTGCAACCCAGACAGCCTCGCTGACCCGTCTTGTCACGCTTTTCGCCGTGGCCCTGATCGGATTCGGCATCGTATTTGTCGCAGGTAACCTGCAGGCCGAAACGCTTCACGACGCGGCGCATGACGTGCGCCACGCCACCGGCTTCCCCTGTCACTGAGCCGATGTTCACGCGTCTCTTGACCAGCGCAGTGTTCGCTGGTGCTGCCGCGGGGCTGATTGCCGCCCTGCTGCAGCTTTATTTCGTGCAGCCCGTTCTGCTCCATGCCGAACTTTATGAGGGCGGTGAACTTGTCCACTTCGGGACCGCTTCGACCAATTCGGCCCATCCCGACCTTCCCGGTTTCGACGCTGTCCGCGATATTCTGAGCATCGGGTTCACCATGCTCGTCTACGCAGGGTATGCGATGCTCCTCGTCGCGTTGATGGCTTTGGCCGAGGGGCGCGGTGCGACAATCAGTGCCCGAAATGGCCTGATCTGGGGGCTGGCGGGCTTCATCGCCGTGCATTTCGCGCCGGGCTTCACGCTCGCGCCGGAAGTGCCCGGCGTGGCGGCGGCGGATGTCTTTGCGCGGCAGGGCTGGTGGTATGCGACGGTGATCGCATCGGCAGCGGCGCTTTGGCTGATTGCCTTCGGTGGCAACTGGCTGGTGTGGGGGGCGGCGGTCGTCCTGCTTCTGGCCCCGCATATGATCGGCGCACCGGAGCCCGAGGTCTTTACTGGTCCGGTCCCGACCGAGATCGGGGCTCTTTTTGCAGCACGTGCCTTCGGTGTCGGCATGGCGGCTTGGGTAATGCTGGGAGGCTTCGCCGGGTATTTCTGGTCCCGTGAGGCGGTGGCTGAGGGCCGGACCCAAGCAGCATGATACGATGGCAGGCGCACCTCCGGGTGCGCCTGCCATCGCCACGTCACCCTTCTTCTGCGATCTGGTATCATGGCGCGCGCTATCCCTCTTCTATTGATCGGCCTGTTTCTGGGCGGTGTGATCGGCTTCACCATCGCCGCGGCGAACGGGATCACGCTCGATGGCCACGACCATGCCGCTCCGTTGCAGCATGGTGCGCATGCTGCGCAAGATAGCCATGACCACGGCGCGATGCTGTCCGTGCCGGGCGGCGTGTCCGCACCAACACTGTCCCTGCAAGCGACCCGCGACCCTGCGTCGGGCTGGAACCTGCACATCATGACCGGGAATTTTACCTTCGCCCCGCAGAGTGCCAGCGGAGAGCATGTTCCCGGTGAAGGCCATGCGCATGTCCATGTGAATGGCGTGAAGGCCGGACGGTACTACGGGCCGTGGGTGCATCTTGACGGATTGCCTGCGGGCACTCTCGCCATAGAGGTGACCCTGACCGCCAACGATCACCGACCGCTGGCCGTGGACGGCGTTCCTCTCACCGCCTCCGTGATCGTCGAAAACTAGAGCGTCGGCACCCGGCCCACGAGGCAGAGCCGCAAGCGGCCGCAGGGCCGGGCGTCCTCAATCCATCCTTGCGGGGCATTGATATAGGCACGGAGTGTCGCGACGATGTCGGGGATATCGGTGGCAGGATCAACACCGGCAAAAAAGTATGTGGCCCGGCCCGCCGATTGTAGTGCCATGGACACCGGTCTGGCGCATCCGTTCATGCAGGGTTGGGCCACGATCCTTACCTGTCTGGCAGCGAAGGCCCCATCAATGGCGCTTTCCAGATCTGCCAGATCTGTGCGACCGCAGCCCTGACAGAGATGTAACATGACTGCAGCACTCATTCGGATTGCCGACCTTGGGGGGCGGTGTGATGCTCGGTCAATCGGTGCGTATTCACCTTAGTCTCTCTTGCTTTTTGCAATATGCAAGAAACGCGGCGCCAGCATTTTTGGGTGGGTTACCTCTAACAGATTCCGACTTGGCGAATGAGAGCCAGTCAGATCGCAAAACGTAGTAATCGCGGCCTTTCTCTCTGGTGATAGCTCGTGCTTTGTCTTCTGCCCATTCTGGCAATCGGATATCGGACAAGAGGTCGCTCTGCGGTGAACGCGGGCGGAAGATCACCAGGTCATCTGAGGTCAGCTCCATGCGATAGAACGGCGTGTGATCGTCCTCGATGATCTGGCGGATGTTGAGTCGAAATTTCTTCAGGGGGGCGTTACTACCGGTCTTTTCCTGAAGCTTAGCGAGGCCGATGTGCCATTTCGGCTGGCCTCCGCAGTGCTTGCGGCCGATCTCATACAGGCGGCGTTCCAGCGGGCGGCGCAGGCGGAAATAGTCGTTCGAGATCGTTATGACATCGTTGGCCTCAATCGCTCGCATGAACCAGTCAGACAGGACGACCTCGCAATAATCGAGCCGCCATATCCCTTCTTCCTGCATGACAAACCCGGCCTCGTCCACGAGACTGAAAATCCGCACTTCGCGTTTCCCGCCTGTGCGGATCGTCGTGGTGAACTGTGTCCCCTGTAACCGTTTGAAGGCTTGCTCTAGCCGCTTGTAGTGATTGCCCCCAATGGGGCGGTTTGTGGAGATTGACAGCTCGCGGGCGCTGAACCGGACGCGCTTCCCGATCTTCTCGCCCCGATTCTTCATGTGCATCAACTGGCTGATGCAGAAGATCAGAATATCCTTGTCCTTGATGGTGGGAAGGCCAAGGCCGGAGGGGACGATTTCCAGCCTGTTTTCGCCGTTCTGGTAAACCAGATGCCGCATGTCCGGCTTGGTAGCCAGGGAGAACAGGGGGTGCTCCATCGAGGCGGTGTCGTCCTTAGGGACAACATCCGCGATATCGAGGATGAAGAAATCTTTCTGGGGGTGTCTATCGGGAAGCAAAGGCATGCTCACAGGCTACGGGAAATTTGACCCATCGGGAACCCCAAATTTGACCTATCAGGAACCGCGCGGGGTTCGCACCATCGGGAACCAAAGTTTGACCCATCAGGAACCCCCGAGAAGCGATTTTTCGTTTGACCCTTTCGGAACCAGAATTTGACCCTTTCGGAACCCACGTTTGACCCTTTCGGAACCATGTGGATGGTTTCCTTTTATGGTATCAGTGAGTTAAGGGCGATTTTTGGCCCCGTAACATACTCCGTAGGTAACACTATTAACACTAGGCGTTGCCTGTGGATTATTCGCTGATCTGGAACACGCAGAACTTGCCGTTCTGCTGATCTGCGATGAAGCCATCCTGGCGGGTGCAGGCCCAATCCAGCCCCATAAGCTGGACGCTATCCGCAAAATCTCGGCCCAGGTAGTAATCGAACACCACTAATGAGACCAAAGCGCCCGTCGCAAGCCCTGTAAGGGCTGAGAAAGCCATCAGGAGCCAGACGTTGCGCCTACGGGCCAGCACGGTGCCTGAAGCCGCTCTACGGGCCTCTGAGAGGCTGCGCACGGCATCATCAACCTTCCCCTGCATCTCACGGGCGCTTTGATCCAGAGCACGGGCAAGACGGGACGCGCCTTCCCTGCCCCCTTGCGAGGCTGCATTCTGAACCCCCGCGATTTTTTCCGCGCTATCCTCCAGTGCGGCTTGCAGGTGCTTGAGGCGTTCTTCCGTGATCTGGCGCTTCTTCACATCGGCGATCTCGACCCGCAACAGGGTAAGGGTATCGGTCAGGGTCTTGATGGGGTCGTTGCTCATGCCTGGTCGTCTCCGATGAATTTCCGCAGCTCATCCAGCAGGGGTTCCGCGTCCTGCTTGTCCACTTCCCGTGTCAGGGAGGTTTCCAGCAACCGGACCAGATAGCGGGCCAGCTTTTTGTCTTTGAAGGCGGCAGGGATGACGGTCGCGCCGACGATGATCTTTCGGCGCGTGTCTTTTGTCCGCTTTTTGGTCTTGAGCCTCTGGACCCTGTTTTCGGCCTCGGCGATTTGCTGGTCGATGGTTCGGGGCATCAGAGTTGCGAGGTCCTGTTCTGGGTGCTACGGTGAAAGCACTTTAAGTGCTCACTTATACATTGCCAAGGCAATGTGTGAGGTCTCAACGGGGTAAACCCCAAGGCGACGCCATCCCCCTTTGCCGCAAGCGGCAACATGGGGCGGCGCTTCGCCCGCCCCAAACCCCACCAGACCAGGGCATTGCCCTGGACCAACCGCACAGGCTCACCCGCTCCGATGGCGATCTATCATTTCTCCGCAAAGATGATCTCCCGCAGCACAGGGCGCAGTGCCGTTGCCGCTGCCGCCTACCGGACAGCCGAGCGCATCGAGGACCACCGCCAAGGGTTGGAGCATGATTACTCCAACCGCACCGGCGTCCTGCATACCGAGATCCTCGCCCCTGACGGCATACCCGAAGCCCTGAGAGACCGGGCCACGTTGTGGAACGCCGTCGAGGCCGTGGAGCGGCGCAAGGACGCCCAGCTTGCCCGCGAGGTGACGGTCGCCTTGCCCCACGAGCTGACGGATGCACAACGGACCTCTCTGGTGCGGTCCTTCGTGCAATCCGCCTTTGTCGATCGGGGCATGATTGCCGATGTGGCTTTGCATGCCCCCGGAAGGGAGGGGGACGAGCGCAACCATCACGCCCATATCATGCTGACCACCCGTTCCATCGGGGCAGACGGCTTTGAGGGCAAAGACCGCTCATGGAACAGCAAGGAGCTGCTGGAGGACTGGCGCGAAAGCTGGGCCGATCATGCGAACGCATATCTGCGCGAGATCGAGGTTGGTCGCGAGATCGACCACCGCAGCCTTGAGGCACAGCGGGAAGAAAAGCTGGACCTCAAGGAACGGGCGCTCGAACGCGGCGACACCAAGACCGCCCACGAGTTGGAGATCGAGGCGGTGGAGCTGGACCGCGACCCCCTGCCGGATATCGGCTGGAAGGCGTGGGGCATGGAGCGGCGCGGCATCCAGACCACCGCTGGTGATCTATGGCGTGAGGCCCGTGGCCGGCTGGAACAGGTCCGCGAAGTGGTGTCCGGTCTGCGCGAGCGTTTTGCAGAGACCTATGCCCGTGTGTGGGATGTGGCTGAGCTTTCCCTGAACGGGTTGGCCGAGGCATTGCGTGGCGCGGACTTCTCAACGCTTGAAGCTGCGCATGAGCAGGTCAGGGAGCGGGACAGGGAGGCAGAACGCAGCATCGAGCAGGACCGCGATATCAGCCGTGAAAGGGATGATGGGTTCAGCTTGTGAGCATCACGCCTGCTTGCGCGGCCTGCCGCCCTTGCGGCCATTTTCGCGGGCGGCAGCGGCTTTCGCTGGCGATTTGGTCTGCCCTGCCCGCCGGGCCATATAGGCCTTGGTTCCGAACAATCCCGCTAGCAAGCCGGGGATGGACAGGTCCACATCGAGGGCTTCCCAATGCAGGCCGTAACCAGCACCGAGGATTTCAACCGCGGCGAGGTCTTCGTTCGTTGCAGTCTCCAACCCCTGCGCCACACGGGGCGGAAAGGCAAAGGTGCAACCGTTCGTCAGATCGACGATGATACGGCTGTTCCGCTTGTCATAGCGCACTGCATCCGCGCGCGGCTCGGTCTGCTGCGCGATGTGGCCACGCTCAATGGCGGCATTGATTTCAGAATCTGTCAGTTCAGCCATGGATTTCCCTCCATCTGGCAAGAAACGCCTCTTGCTGGTCCTGGACGATCTGCACGGCCCGGCGCACATCGTTCCCCTTCATGCCCTGGGCCCAGACAAGTGCTGGAACCCCGTCAGGCCCGATCAGGTTGATCTTGACTTGCCCGTCACCGAACACATGCACATGGGCCGGCTCATGATCGTCTGTGAAGATGATGACACGCAGACCATGCGCTCGGTATATGGTGACCATAACTGAATTTAACCTATCATGATGGGTTTTTCAAGGGACTTGCAAACCGCCTATTGGCGGGTGTTTCCGATGTGTGTATCTTGAACGGTAAGAAAACCAAGAGGAAACTCTCGTGAAACACAGGCTGAAACACCATGAAACTGACACTTGGACAGGCGGCAACGACCGCGAAGCGTTCAAAGGGAACGCTATCAAAAGCCCTTAATTCAGGCGGCATATCTGCGGAGAAGGACGACAAGGGGCGCTGGCAGATTGATCCGTCAGAGCTTTCCAGGTGGATGTCCGCGAACCCGTTTCCGAACAGTCTTGAAAACCAATCGGAAACCCCAGAGGAAACGCATGAAAACAGTGTCTTGGGCGTCGAAGTTAAGATGCTCAGAGAGCGGATCGACGCCATGACCGCCGAGCGCGACAGGGAGCGCGGCCAGCTCGTCGATCAGATCGAGGATTTGCGCGCCCGCCTGGACGGAGCGGAGGCTGAGCGGGGGCGCCTGAACGCGCTTTTGACCAATCAAAGAGAGGAGCCACGGGCGGAGGGTGGCCAGAGCTTCTGGCGTCGGATGTTCGGTTGAAATTATTCAGCTGCTACTGGCACGAGTATCTCTCGTTTCCATCTCATATTTCCCATAAGTGACAGATATCATATTTTGCACCACACGTCCCGCTGGCTGCCCTAGAAGTGGGGGGCGGTATTGTCTGTACGCAGGGTCCATACGGTTATCCATTGCGCCTAATCTTCCATATGGAGTGACCAACGGTCGGTTGAGTCATGGCGCTTCGCGGTTGCCATAGAGTCTCGGGAACAGTAATGTTGGAAGGTTCGGTTCTGCCTTTTAGGAGGTGGAGGCAAGAGGGAACGCGGTGGGATGTCGCCCGACATCGAACCCGCGGCTGCCCCCGCAACTGTGAGCGGTTAGTCCGGCTGATGATGCCACTGGAGCGATCCGGGAAGGCCAGCCAGCGACGATGACCCGTGAGCCAGGAGACCTGCCGGGCGCGTTGAAACCCAAATGTCCATCGGGTGTGAAGGCAAGGAGACCACCATGACCACACAAAACATCACTGCAACCCAGACAGCCTCGCTGACCCGTCTTGTCACGCTTTTCGCCGTGGCCCTGATCGGATTCGGCATCGTATTTGTCGCAGGTAACCTGCAGGCCGAAACGCTTCACGACGCGGCGCATGACGTGCGCCACGCCACCGGCTTCCCCTGTCACTGAGCCGATGTTCACGCGTCTCTTGACCAGCGCAGTGTTCGCTGGTGCTGCCGCGGGGCTGATTGCCGCCCTGCTGCAGCTTTATTTCGTGCAGCCCGTTCTGCTCCATGCCGAACTTTATGAGGGCGGTGAACTTGTCCACTTCGGGACCGCTTCGACCAATTCGGCCCATCCCGACCTTCCCGGTTTCGACGCTGTCCGCGATATTCTGAGCATCGGGTTCACCATGCTCGTCTACGCAGGGTATGCGATGCTCCTCGTCGCGTTGATGGCTTTGGCCGAGGGGCGCGGTGCGACAATCAGTGCCCGAAATGGCCTGATCTGGGGGCTGGCGGGCTTCATCGCCGTGCATTTCGCGCCGGGCTTCACGCTCGCGCCGGAAGTGCCCGGCGTGGCGGCGGCGGATGTCTTTGCGCGGCAGGGCTGGTGGTATGCGACGGTGATCGCATCGGCAGCGGCGCTTTGGCTGATTGCCTTCGGTGGCAACTGGCTGGTGTGGGGGGCGGCGGTCGTCCTGCTTCTGGCCCCGCATATGATCGGCGCACCGGAGCCCGAGGTCTTTACTGGTCCGGTCCCGACCGAGATCGGGGCTCTTTTTGCAGCACGTGCCTTCGGTGTCGGCATGGCGGCTTGGGTAATGCTGGGAGGCTTCGCCGGGTATTTCTGGTCCCGTGAGGCGGTGGCTGAGGGCCGGACCCAAGCAGCATGATACGATGGCAGGCGCACCTCCGGGTGCGCCTGCCATCGCCACGTCACCCTTCTTCTGCGATCTGGTATCATGGCGCGCGCTATCCCTCTTCTATTGATCGGCCTGTTTCTGGGCGGTGTGATCGGCTTCACCATCGCCGCGGCGAACGGGATCACGCTCGATGGCCACGACCATGCCGCTCCGTTGCAGCATGGTGCGCATGCTGCGCAAGATAGCCATGACCACGGCGCGATGCTGTCCGTGCCGGGCGGCGTGTCCGCACCAACACTGTCCCTGCAAGCGACCCGCGACCCTGCGTCGGGCTGGAACCTGCACATCATGACCGGGAATTTTACCTTCGCCCCGCAGAGTGCCAGCGGAGAGCATGTTCCCGGTGAAGGCCATGCGCATGTCCATGTGAATGGCGTGAAGGCCGGACGGTACTACGGGCCGTGGGTGCATCTTGACGGATTGCCTGCGGGCACTCTCGCCATAGAGGTGACCCTGACCGCCAACGATCACCGACCGCTGGCCGTGGACGGCGTTCCTCTCACCGCCTCCGTGATCGTCGAAAACTAGAGCGTCGGCACCCGGCCCACGAGGCAGAGCCGCAAGCGGCCGCAGGGCCGGGCGTCCTCAATCCATCCTTGCGGGGCATTGATATAGGCACGGAGTGTCGCGACGATGTCGGGGATATCGGTGGCAGGATCAACACCGGCAAAAAAGTATGTGGCCCGGCCCGCCGATTGTAGTGCCATGGACACCGGTCTGGCGCATCCGTTCATGCAGGGTTGGGCCACGATCCTTACCTGTCTGGCAGCGAAGGCCCCATCAATGGCGCTTTCCAGATCTGCCAGATCTGTGCGACCGCAGCCCTGACAGAGATGTAACATGACTGCAGCACTCATTCGGATTGCCGACCTTGGGGGGCGGTGTGATGCTCGGTCAATCGGTGCGTATTCACCTTAGTCTCTCTTGCTTTTTGCAATATGCAAGAAACGCGGCGCCAGCATTTTTGGGTGGGTTACCTCTAACAGATTCCGACTTGGCGAATGAGAGCCAGTCAGATCGCAAAACGTAGTAATCGCGGCCTTTCTCTCTGGTGATAGCTCGTGCTTTGTCTTCTGCCCATTCTGGCAATCGGATATCGGACAAGAGGTCGCTCTGCGGTGAACGCGGGCGGAAGATCACCAGGTCATCTGAGGTCAGCTCCATGCGATAGAACGGCGTGTGATCGTCCTCGATGATCTGGCGGATGTTGAGTCGAAATTTCTTCAGGGGGGCGTTACTACCGGTCTTTTCCTGAAGCTTAGCGAGGCCGATGTGCCATTTCGGCTGGCCTCCGCAGTGCTTGCGGCCGATCTCATACAGGCGGCGTTCCAGCGGGCGGCGCAGGCGGAAATAGTCGTTCGAGATCGTTATGACATCGTTGGCCTCAATCGCTCGCATGAACCAGTCAGACAGGACGACCTCGCAATAATCGAGCCGCCATATCCCTTCTTCCTGCATGACAAACCCGGCCTCGTCCACGAGACTGAAAATCCGCACTTCGCGTTTCCCGCCTGTGCGGATCGTCGTGGTGAACTGTGTCCCCTGTAACCGTTTGAAGGCTTGCTCTAGCCGCTTGTAGTGATTGCCCCCAATGGGGCGGTTTGTGGAGATTGACAGCTCGCGGGCGCTGAACCGGACGCGCTTCCCGATCTTCTCGCCCCGATTCTTCATGTGCATCAACTGGCTGATGCAGAAGATCAGAATATCCTTGTCCTTGATGGTGGGAAGGCCAAGGCCGGAGGGGACGATTTCCAGCCTGTTTTCGCCGTTCTGGTAAACCAGATGCCGCATGTCCGGCTTGGTAGCCAGGGAGAACAGGGGGTGCTCCATCGAGGCGGTGTCGTCCTTAGGGACAACATCCGCGATATCGAGGATGAAGAAATCTTTCTGGGGGTGTCTATCGGGAAGCAAAGGCATGCTCACAGGCTACGGGAAATTTGACCCATCGGGAACCCCAAATTTGACCTATCAGGAACCGCGCGGGGTTCGCACCATCGGGAACCAAAGTTTGACCCATCAGGAACCCCCGAGAAGCGATTTTTCGTTTGACCCTTTCGGAACCAGAATTTGACCCTTTCGGAACCCACGTTTGACCCTTTCGGAACCATGTGGATGGTTTCCTTTTATGGTATCAGTGAGTTAAGGGCGATTTTTGGCCCCGTAACATACTCCGTAGGTAACACTATTAACACTAGGCGTTGCCTGTGGATTATTCGCTGATCTGGAACACGCAGAACTTGCCGTTCTGCTGATCTGCGATGAAGCCATCCTGGCGGGTGCAGGCCCAATCCAGCCCCATAAGCTGGACGCTATCCGCAAAATCTCGGCCCAGGTAGTAATCGAACACCACTAATGAGACCAAAGCGCCCGTCGCAAGCCCTGTAAGGGCTGAGAAAGCCATCAGGAGCCAGACGTTGCGCCTACGGGCCAGCACGGTGCCTGAAGCCGCTCTACGGGCCTCTGAGAGGCTGCGCACGGCATCATCAACCTTCCCCTGCATCTCACGGGCGCTTTGATCCAGAGCACGGGCAAGACGGGACGCGCCTTCCCTGCCCCCTTGCGAGGCTGCATTCTGAACCCCCGCGATTTTTTCCGCGCTATCCTCCAGTGCGGCTTGCAGGTGCTTGAGGCGTTCTTCCGTGATCTGGCGCTTCTTCACATCGGCGATCTCGACCCGCAACAGGGTAAGGGTATCGGTCAGGGTCTTGATGGGGTCGTTGCTCATGCCTGGTCGTCTCCGATGAATTTCCGCAGCTCATCCAGCAGGGGTTCCGCGTCCTGCTTGTCCACTTCCCGTGTCAGGGAGGTTTCCAGCAACCGGACCAGATAGCGGGCCAGCTTTTTGTCTTTGAAGGCGGCAGGGATGACGGTCGCGCCGACGATGATCTTTCGGCGCGTGTCTTTTGTCCGCTTTTTGGTCTTGAGCCTCTGGACCCTGTTTTCGGCCTCGGCGATTTGCTGGTCGATGGTTCGGGGCATCAGAGTTGCGAGGTCCTGTTCTGGGTGCTACGGTGAAAGCACTTTAAGTGCTCACTTATACATTGCCAAGGCAATGTGTGAGGTCTCAACGGGGTAAACCCCAAGGCGACGCCATCCCCCTTTGCCGCAAGCGGCAACATGGGGCGGCGCTTCGCCCGCCCCAAACCCCACCAGACCAGGGCATTGCCCTGGACCAACCGCACAGGCTCACCCGCTCCGATGGCGATCTATCATTTCTCCGCAAAGATGATCTCCCGCAGCACAGGGCGCAGTGCCGTTGCCGCTGCCGCCTACCGGACAGCCGAGCGCATCGAGGACCACCGCCAAGGGTTGGAGCATGATTACTCCAACCGCACCGGCGTCCTGCATACCGAGATCCTCGCCCCTGACGGCATACCCGAAGCCCTGAGAGACCGGGCCACGTTGTGGAACGCCGTCGAGGCCGTGGAGCGGCGCAAGGACGCCCAGCTTGCCCGCGAGGTGACGGTCGCCTTGCCCCACGAGCTGACGGATGCACAACGGACCTCTCTGGTGCGGTCCTTCGTGCAATCCGCCTTTGTCGATCGGGGCATGATTGCCGATGTGGCTTTGCATGCCCCCGGAAGGGAGGGGGACGAGCGCAACCATCACGCCCATATCATGCTGACCACCCGTTCCATCGGGGCAGACGGCTTTGAGGGCAAAGACCGCTCATGGAACAGCAAGGAGCTGCTGGAGGACTGGCGCGAAAGCTGGGCCGATCATGCGAACGCATATCTGCGCGAGATCGAGGTTGGTCGCGAGATCGACCACCGCAGCCTTGAGGCACAGCGGGAAGAAAAGCTGGACCTCAAGGAACGGGCGCTCGAACGCGGCGACACCAAGACCGCCCACGAGTTGGAGATCGAGGCGGTGGAGCTGGACCGCGACCCCCTGCCGGATATCGGCTGGAAGGCGTGGGGCATGGAGCGGCGCGGCATCCAGACCACCGCTGGTGATCTATGGCGTGAGGCCCGTGGCCGGCTGGAACAGGTCCGCGAAGTGGTGTCCGGTCTGCGCGAGCGTTTTGCAGAGACCTATGCCCGTGTGTGGGATGTGGCTGAGCTTTCCCTGAACGGGTTGGCCGAGGCATTGCGTGGCGCGGACTTCTCAACGCTTGAAGCTGCGCATGAGCAGGTCAGGGAGCGGGACAGGGAGGCAGAACGCAGCATCGAGCAGGACCGCGATATCAGCCGTGAAAGGGATGATGGGTTCAGCTTGTGAGCATCACGCCTGCTTGCGCGGCCTGCCGCCCTTGCGGCCATTTTCGCGGGCGGCAGCGGCTTTCGCTGGCGATTTGGTCTGCCCTGCCCGCCGGGCCATATAGGCCTTGGTTCCGAACAATCCCGCTAGCAAGCCGGGGATGGACAGGTCCACATCGAGGGCTTCCCAATGCAGGCCGTAACCAGCACCGAGGATTTCAACCGCGGCGAGGTCTTCGTTCGTTGCAGTCTCCAACCCCTGCGCCACACGGGGCGGAAAGGCAAAGGTGCAACCGTTCGTCAGATCGACGATGATACGGCTGTTCCGCTTGTCATAGCGCACTGCATCCGCGCGCGGCTCGGTCTGCTGCGCGATGTGGCCACGCTCAATGGCGGCATTGATTTCAGAATCTGTCAGTTCAGCCATGGATTTCCCTCCATCTGGCAAGAAACGCCTCTTGCTGGTCCTGGACGATCTGCACGGCCCGGCGCACATCGTTCCCCTTCATGCCCTGGGCCCAGACAAGTGCTGGAACCCCGTCAGGCCCGATCAGGTTGATCTTGACTTGCCCGTCACCGAACACATGCACATGGGCCGGCTCATGATCGTCTGTGAAGATGATGACACGCAGACCATGCGCTCGGTATATGGTGACCATAACTGAATTTAACCTATCATGATGGGTTTTTCAAGGGACTTGCAAACCGCCTATTGGCGGGTGTTTCCGATGTGTGTATCTTGAACGGTAAGAAAACCAAGAGGAAACTCTCGTGAAACACAGGCTGAAACACCATGAAACTGACACTTGGACAGGCGGCAACGACCGCGAAGCGTTCAAAGGGAACGCTATCAAAAGCCCTTAATTCAGGCGGCATATCTGCGGAGAAGGACGACAAGGGGCGCTGGCAGATTGATCCGTCAGAGCTTTCCAGGTGGATGTCCGCGAACCCGTTTCCGAACAGTCTTGAAAACCAATCGGAAACCCCAGAGGAAACGCATGAAAACAGTGTCTTGGGCGTCGAAGTTAAGATGCTCAGAGAGCGGATCGACGCCATGACCGCCGAGCGCGACAGGGAGCGCGGCCAGCTCGTCGATCAGATCGAGGATTTGCGCGCCCGCCTGGACGGAGCGGAGGCTGAGCGGGGGCGCCTGAACGCGCTTTTGACCAATCAAAGAGAGGAGCCACGGGCGGAGGGTGGCCAGAGCTTCTGGCGTCGGATGTTCGGTTGAAATTATTCAGCTGCTACTGGCACGAGTATCTCTCGTTTCCATCTCATATTTCCCATAAGTGACAGATATCATATTTTGCACCACACGTCCCGCTGGCTGCCCTAGAAGTGGGGGGCGGTATTGTCTGTACGCAGGGTCCATACGGTTATCCATTGCGCCTAATCTTCCATATGGAGTGACCAACGGTCGGTTGAGTCATGGCGCTTCGCGGTTGCCATAGAGTCTCGGGAACAGTAATGTTGGAAGGTTCGGTTCTGCCTTTTAGGAGGTGGAGGCAAGAGGGAACGCGGTGGGATGTCGCCCGACATCGAACCCGCGGCTGCCCCCGCAACTGTGAGCGGTTAGTCCGGCTGATGATGCCACTGGAGCGATCCGGGAAGGCCAGCCAGCGACGATGACCCGTGAGCCAGGAGACCTGCCGGGCGCGTTGAAACCCAAATGTCCATCGGGTGTGAAGGCAAGGAGACCACCATGACCACACAAAACATCACTGCAACCCAGACAGCCTCGCTGACCCGTCTTGTCACGCTTTTCGCCGTGGCCCTGATCGGATTCGGCATCGTATTTGTCGCAGGTAACCTGCAGGCCGAAACGCTTCACGACGCGGCGCATGACGTGCGCCACGCCACCGGCTTCCCCTGTCACTGAGCCGATGTTCACGCGTCTCTTGACCAGCGCAGTGTTCGCTGGTGCTGCCGCGGGGCTGATTGCCGCCCTGCTGCAGCTTTATTTCGTGCAGCCCGTTCTGCTCCATGCCGAACTTTATGAGGGCGGTGAACTTGTCCACTTCGGGACCGCTTCGACCAATTCGGCCCATCCCGACCTTCCCGGTTTCGACGCTGTCCGCGATATTCTGAGCATCGGGTTCACCATGCTCGTCTACGCAGGGTATGCGATGCTCCTCGTCGCGTTGATGGCTTTGGCCGAGGGGCGCGGTGCGACAATCAGTGCCCGAAATGGCCTGATCTGGGGGCTGGCGGGCTTCATCGCCGTGCATTTCGCGCCGGGCTTCACGCTCGCGCCGGAAGTGCCCGGCGTGGCGGCGGCGGATGTCTTTGCGCGGCAGGGCTGGTGGTATGCGACGGTGATCGCATCGGCAGCGGCGCTTTGGCTGATTGCCTTCGGTGGCAACTGGCTGGTGTGGGGGGCGGCGGTCGTCCTGCTTCTGGCCCCGCATATGATCGGCGCACCGGAGCCCGAGGTCTTTACTGGTCCGGTCCCGACCGAGATCGGGGCTCTTTTTGCAGCACGTGCCTTCGGTGTCGGCATGGCGGCTTGGGTAATGCTGGGAGGCTTCGCCGGGTATTTCTGGTCCCGTGAGGCGGTGGCTGAGGGCCGGACCCAAGCAGCATGATACGATGGCAGGCGCACCTCCGGGTGCGCCTGCCATCGCCACGTCACCCTTCTTCTGCGATCTGGTATCATGGCGCGCGCTATCCCTCTTCTATTGATCGGCCTGTTTCTGGGCGGTGTGATCGGCTTCACCATCGCCGCGGCGAACGGGATCACGCTCGATGGCCACGACCATGCCGCTCCGTTGCAGCATGGTGCGCATGCTGCGCAAGATAGCCATGACCACGGCGCGATGCTGTCCGTGCCGGGCGGCGTGTCCGCACCAACACTGTCCCTGCAAGCGACCCGCGACCCTGCGTCGGGCTGGAACCTGCACATCATGACCGGGAATTTTACCTTCGCCCCGCAGAGTGCCAGCGGAGAGCATGTTCCCGGTGAAGGCCATGCGCATGTCCATGTGAATGGCGTGAAGGCCGGACGGTACTACGGGCCGTGGGTGCATCTTGACGGATTGCCTGCGGGCACTCTCGCCATAGAGGTGACCCTGACCGCCAACGATCACCGACCGCTGGCCGTGGACGGCGTTCCTCTCACCGCCTCCGTGATCGTCGAAAACTAGAGCGTCGGCACCCGGCCCACGAGGCAGAGCCGCAAGCGGCCGCAGGGCCGGGCGTCCTCAATCCATCCTTGCGGGGCATTGATATAGGCACGGAGTGTCGCGACGATGTCGGGGATATCGGTGGCAGGATCAACACCGGCAAAAAAGTATGTGGCCCGGCCCGCCGATTGTAGTGCCATGGACACCGGTCTGGCGCATCCGTTCATGCAGGGTTGGGCCACGATCCTTACCTGTCTGGCAGCGAAGGCCCCATCAATGGCGCTTTCCAGATCTGCCAGATCTGTGCGACCGCAGCCCTGACAGAGATGTAACATGACTGCAGCACTCATTCGGATTGCCGACCTTGGGGGGCGGTGTGATGCTCGGTCAATCGGTGCGTATTCACCTTAGTCTCTCTTGCTTTTTGCAATATGCAAGAAACGCGGCGCCAGCATTTTTGGGTGGGTTACCTCTAACAGATTCCGACTTGGCGAATGAGAGCCAGTCAGATCGCAAAACGTAGTAATCGCGGCCTTTCTCTCTGGTGATAGCTCGTGCTTTGTCTTCTGCCCATTCTGGCAATCGGATATCGGACAAGAGGTCGCTCTGCGGTGAACGCGGGCGGAAGATCACCAGGTCATCTGAGGTCAGCTCCATGCGATAGAACGGCGTGTGATCGTCCTCGATGATCTGGCGGATGTTGAGTCGAAATTTCTTCAGGGGGGCGTTACTACCGGTCTTTTCCTGAAGCTTAGCGAGGCCGATGTGCCATTTCGGCTGGCCTCCGCAGTGCTTGCGGCCGATCTCATACAGGCGGCGTTCCAGCGGGCGGCGCAGGCGGAAATAGTCGTTCGAGATCGTTATGACATCGTTGGCCTCAATCGCTCGCATGAACCAGTCAGACAGGACGACCTCGCAATAATCGAGCCGCCATATCCCTTCTTCCTGCATGACAAACCCGGCCTCGTCCACGAGACTGAAAATCCGCACTTCGCGTTTCCCGCCTGTGCGGATCGTCGTGGTGAACTGTGTCCCCTGTAACCGTTTGAAGGCTTGCTCTAGCCGCTTGTAGTGATTGCCCCCAATGGGGCGGTTTGTGGAGATTGACAGCTCGCGGGCGCTGAACCGGACGCGCTTCCCGATCTTCTCGCCCCGATTCTTCATGTGCATCAACTGGCTGATGCAGAAGATCAGAATATCCTTGTCCTTGATGGTGGGAAGGCCAAGGCCGGAGGGGACGATTTCCAGCCTGTTTTCGCCGTTCTGGTAAACCAGATGCCGCATGTCCGGCTTGGTAGCCAGGGAGAACAGGGGGTGCTCCATCGAGGCGGTGTCGTCCTTAGGGACAACATCCGCGATATCGAGGATGAAGAAATCTTTCTGGGGGTGTCTATCGGGAAGCAAAGGCATGCTCACAGGCTACGGGAAATTTGACCCATCGGGAACCCCAAATTTGACCTATCAGGAACCGCGCGGGGTTCGCACCATCGGGAACCAAAGTTTGACCCATCAGGAACCCCCGAGAAGCGATTTTTCGTTTGACCCTTTCGGAACCAGAATTTGACCCTTTCGGAACCCACGTTTGACCCTTTCGGAACCATGTGGATGGTTTCCTTTTATGGTATCAGTGAGTTAAGGGCGATTTTTGGCCCCGTAACATACTCCGTAGGTAACACTATTAACACTAGGCGTTGCCTGTGGATTATTCGCTGATCTGGAACACGCAGAACTTGCCGTTCTGCTGATCTGCGATGAAGCCATCCTGGCGGGTGCAGGCCCAATCCAGCCCCATAAGCTGGACGCTATCCGCAAAATCTCGGCCCAGGTAGTAATCGAACACCACTAATGAGACCAAAGCGCCCGTCGCAAGCCCTGTAAGGGCTGAGAAAGCCATCAGGAGCCAGACGTTGCGCCTACGGGCCAGCACGGTGCCTGAAGCCGCTCTACGGGCCTCTGAGAGGCTGCGCACGGCATCATCAACCTTCCCCTGCATCTCACGGGCGCTTTGATCCAGAGCACGGGCAAGACGGGACGCGCCTTCCCTGCCCCCTTGCGAGGCTGCATTCTGAACCCCCGCGATTTTTTCCGCGCTATCCTCCAGTGCGGCTTGCAGGTGCTTGAGGCGTTCTTCCGTGATCTGGCGCTTCTTCACATCGGCGATCTCGACCCGCAACAGGGTAAGGGTATCGGTCAGGGTCTTGATGGGGTCGTTGCTCATGCCTGGTCGTCTCCGATGAATTTCCGCAGCTCATCCAGCAGGGGTTCCGCGTCCTGCTTGTCCACTTCCCGTGTCAGGGAGGTTTCCAGCAACCGGACCAGATAGCGGGCCAGCTTTTTGTCTTTGAAGGCGGCAGGGATGACGGTCGCGCCGACGATGATCTTTCGGCGCGTGTCTTTTGTCCGCTTTTTGGTCTTGAGCCTCTGGACCCTGTTTTCGGCCTCGGCGATTTGCTGGTCGATGGTTCGGGGCATCAGAGTTGCGAGGTCCTGTTCTGGGTGCTACGGTGAAAGCACTTTAAGTGCTCACTTATACATTGCCAAGGCAATGTGTGAGGTCTCAACGGGGTAAACCCCAAGGCGACGCCATCCCCCTTTGCCGCAAGCGGCAACATGGGGCGGCGCTTCGCCCGCCCCAAACCCCACCAGACCAGGGCATTGCCCTGGACCAACCGCACAGGCTCACCCGCTCCGATGGCGATCTATCATTTCTCCGCAAAGATGATCTCCCGCAGCACAGGGCGCAGTGCCGTTGCCGCTGCCGCCTACCGGACAGCCGAGCGCATCGAGGACCACCGCCAAGGGTTGGAGCATGATTACTCCAACCGCACCGGCGTCCTGCATACCGAGATCCTCGCCCCTGACGGCATACCCGAAGCCCTGAGAGACCGGGCCACGTTGTGGAACGCCGTCGAGGCCGTGGAGCGGCGCAAGGACGCCCAGCTTGCCCGCGAGGTGACGGTCGCCTTGCCCCACGAGCTGACGGATGCACAACGGACCTCTCTGGTGCGGTCCTTCGTGCAATCCGCCTTTGTCGATCGGGGCATGATTGCCGATGTGGCTTTGCATGCCCCCGGAAGGGAGGGGGACGAGCGCAACCATCACGCCCATATCATGCTGACCACCCGTTCCATCGGGGCAGACGGCTTTGAGGGCAAAGACCGCTCATGGAACAGCAAGGAGCTGCTGGAGGACTGGCGCGAAAGCTGGGCCGATCATGCGAACGCATATCTGCGCGAGATCGAGGTTGGTCGCGAGATCGACCACCGCAGCCTTGAGGCACAGCGGGAAGAAAAGCTGGACCTCAAGGAACGGGCGCTCGAACGCGGCGACACCAAGACCGCCCACGAGTTGGAGATCGAGGCGGTGGAGCTGGACCGCGACCCCCTGCCGGATATCGGCTGGAAGGCGTGGGGCATGGAGCGGCGCGGCATCCAGACCACCGCTGGTGATCTATGGCGTGAGGCCCGTGGCCGGCTGGAACAGGTCCGCGAAGTGGTGTCCGGTCTGCGCGAGCGTTTTGCAGAGACCTATGCCCGTGTGTGGGATGTGGCTGAGCTTTCCCTGAACGGGTTGGCCGAGGCATTGCGTGGCGCGGACTTCTCAACGCTTGAAGCTGCGCATGAGCAGGTCAGGGAGCGGGACAGGGAGGCAGAACGCAGCATCGAGCAGGACCGCGATATCAGCCGTGAAAGGGATGATGGGTTCAGCTTGTGAGCATCACGCCTGCTTGCGCGGCCTGCCGCCCTTGCGGCCATTTTCGCGGGCGGCAGCGGCTTTCGCTGGCGATTTGGTCTGCCCTGCCCGCCGGGCCATATAGGCCTTGGTTCCGAACAATCCCGCTAGCAAGCCGGGGATGGACAGGTCCACATCGAGGGCTTCCCAATGCAGGCCGTAACCAGCACCGAGGATTTCAACCGCGGCGAGGTCTTCGTTCGTTGCAGTCTCCAACCCCTGCGCCACACGGGGCGGAAAGGCAAAGGTGCAACCGTTCGTCAGATCGACGATGATACGGCTGTTCCGCTTGTCATAGCGCACTGCATCCGCGCGCGGCTCGGTCTGCTGCGCGATGTGGCCACGCTCAATGGCGGCATTGATTTCAGAATCTGTCAGTTCAGCCATGGATTTCCCTCCATCTGGCAAGAAACGCCTCTTGCTGGTCCTGGACGATCTGCACGGCCCGGCGCACATCGTTCCCCTTCATGCCCTGGGCCCAGACAAGTGCTGGAACCCCGTCAGGCCCGATCAGGTTGATCTTGACTTGCCCGTCACCGAACACATGCACATGGGCCGGCTCATGATCGTCTGTGAAGATGATGACACGCAGACCATGCGCTCGGTATATGGTGACCATAACTGAATTTAACCTATCATGATGGGTTTTTCAAGGGACTTGCAAACCGCCTATTGGCGGG
>JGI24654J20067_1000111_pt1 | contig 31260 bp, 29 predicted proteins | sample MalvirmetaMSP109_FD_20067 | JGI IMG/M metagenome (IMG submission 20067)
TAAGTGCCGCTGCAAGTTCACGTTCCATATTTGAACGGACTTCTTTTTTCAAAGCGGCTAAGCCACCTTCAACGCCACACATTTCAGCAAACTCTTTATCAAGTTTTGGCAATTTCTTTTTGGCCACCTGTTTAACAGTGACAGCGAAATCGGCTTTTTTACCACGCAGATGCTCAGCGCGATAGTCTTCCGGAAAGGTCATTGAAACAGTCAGTTCCTGGTTTGGTTTGACACCGACCAGTTGCTGTTCAAATTCAGGCAGCATACTACCGTTACCAATAACAACAAGAACATCCTGGCCTTTACCGCCCTGGAATTCCTCGCCATCAATACTGCCAACGAAATCAATGGTGACCCCATCTTCTTCTTTAGCAGCACGTTTCAGAGGTTCCCATGTCATGCGCTGCTCACGCAAAGTTTCAAGCATTTTATCGACATCTTCGTCGTTGACTTCTGCAACAGTTTTTTCCAGCTTGATATCGTCAACTTTTACCGCATCGATTTCTGGAAAGATTTCATAATTCAACGTGTAAATTAACGTTGAATCTTCTTCTTTCATGCTATCGATATGAGGAGGACTTGCAGGGTTAACATTTTCTTGAGTGAACGCTTCGCGCATGCTGTCTTGAACAATCTGATCAATTACATCACGGCGTGCTGAGGGACCATGCGTTTTAACCAGCATCTTCATCGGAACTTTACCGGGACGGAAACCAGCCATTCGAACAGTCGGGCGGATAGAAACCAAGCGTTTTTCAACGGCCTGTTCAATATTTGCATCTTCCACGGTGATGGTCATTTTACGACCGAGTTCGCTGACATTTTCTACAGTTACTTGCATTCTTTAAACCTCAAACACGGGGATTAAGCGCATTGCTGGCGTCTTAACGCCGACAATTGTAAATGGTACGAGAGGAGAGACTCGAACTCTCACAGGTTACCCTACTGGAACCTAAATCCAGCGCGTCTACCAATTCCGCCACTCTCGCAAATCGTTATTAATATGCATTCATATCAAATCAAGTCGGCCATTATAGCCAGATAAACTAACCAAAACTAGCCTTGTATTGTCAAAAAGGTGAATGCCAGGGATGCCTGCTGACAAAATTGACGAAAAGCAATCAGATCCTGTCGATTTAATCCCCGGTCAGAAGCTTGTCTATCAGCCAGAAATAAACCTACCGGTTTGTTGGATTTTTTCAATGGCATAGCCAGCATCGGTTTGCCCGCCATTAGCTGATTACTTTCCTTATGCAGTTTTTTTAACAGCGAAGGTTGTGAATTGTCGATCAATACGGCATCTTCTGCTGCGAGTAAATCTTTAAAAAGTGTCTGTGCATTGCTATCAATCGATATCTGAAACAATTCACAGAACTGTTCATTCTGGTTGCCAAGTACATAACGACAATTCAGTTGCTTTTTATCTGCTGATAATACGGCAAAAATCACTCTATCCATTCCCGCACCCCTATAAATCCCCTCCATCACCATTTCCAATATCAGATTGATGCCACAATGTTCCTGGATGGCTTGGGATATGTCTTGCAGAATGCGTAACTGCATGGATTGATCCGGTGCTGGATAATCTGCTGCTGGTTCTAAATCGCTGGAAACATCTTGCTGTTCCCCTTCAGCTTTTACTTCTGGAGGTAGCGGAATCAAACCTCTCACACGTTCACTACCGGTGAGGTTAAGTAACTTTTGTGCCGACAATGCACTCTCATGTACAGAGGGCTTTAGTGTTTCCAGTTTTTGGTGTGTCAAAGACGCAACTTTTTCAAACCATGGATCAAGTTTGTCGGCATTCCAGCCTTTACTGGTTTCAATCGCTAATTGACCAGCATATCTAATTATCAGAACGGGTTCGGACTTCACATTCGGCCGAAAACTATCGATTAATAAATCATTTAACGACCAGGCTTCTGCCAGGCCCTGAGTAAGTTGCTGAAGTTTAAAGCCCAATACATCACTTTCGGCAGTAGCATTACAATCTCTGCTTTCAAAAGCGGTTACGGTTTTTTCATCAGCAAACGCCCAAAAAGTTAAATGCCCCAAACGAGATAATAATGCAGCAATAAAGATATCCTCAGGCGTTTCAGAATGACAGAGGGTTGCCATATTTTGTGCCTGAACAGCTGCATGCAGAGAAACAGCCATTTCTTTAAGCACTTTGTCGTGACGTTTGGTGGCTTTTAGGGAGTCAATCAAAACCAGTGTCAGTGCAAGGACTTTAACTTGTTCAAATCCCAACAGCATCAACGCCCGTGATACAGTATTGATATGGTGGCCCTGTGGATTGTAGTAAACGCTATTGGCCATTTTTAGCAGACGACTGGTTAATGCTGCATCACGAAGAATTACCTGAGCAACATCAACCGCCGCGCTATCTTCTTGCTCCAGGATCTGGTTAATCTCCAACATGGTATTTGGAAATACCGGCATGTGTTTATTGGTCAGCTGATGAATAAACCGTTGTGCGGCAACTGGAATTGGTGTCATTCGTCGTTATCTTTCAATATAAGCTGATTGGCAATACCATGCGGAACATGGCCTGTTGCCACATGATCTCTTGCAGATATGCAATGACGTTCCTGATCATCGAAAAAAATATCGGCACCAAATGATTTAAGGAAAGGCCCTTTTTCCATCCCACCCAGAAAAATGGCTTCATCAATACGAATGCCCCACTCTCTCAATGTGCGAATGACCCGTTCATGAGCCGGAGCAGAACGTGCGGTGACTAATGCGGTACGAATCGGTGAACTATTTTCTGGATATTCAGTTTGAATTTTATTTAAAGCCATTAAAAAGTCTTTAAAGGGACCACCCGATAGAGCTAGCCTTGCAGTTTGCTGTTCATTTTCGGTGAAAGCTTCCAGACCACGTTCTTTAAATATTCTTTCAGATTCATCCGAAAAGATGACAGCGTCACCATCAAAAGCGATGCGTAACTGTTCTGATTCAGAGTTATGTCCCAGGTTTGATGGCAGGATAGTCGCAGCCGCAATACCAGCCTCAAGGGCCATCCGAACGTCTTCAGGGCTGGTAGACAAAAACAGGTTGGCGCTAAATGGCGCAACGTACCGATAAGGACTGCTGCCAGAGGTAAACACGGCGCGGATGATGCCTAAATTATGATGTTGAATTGAATTAAAAACACGCAATCCGGTATCCGCACTGTTACGTGACAATAAAATAATCTCAACCCGCGGTGTTTTGGGATTGTTGTCATTCAAGGCAAGTAATTTTTTGACCAGATTAAATGCACCACCTGGTTCCAGAGGCACATCTTCATTTTCTATCTGAAAGCGGCAATAGGCCTCTGTGCCCTGCTCTTCATAAATACGATGACTTTCATCCAAATCAAACAAAGCACGTGATGAAATAGCCACTACCAATGGTTTTGTCGCCGTGTCCACGTTTACTCCCTGATCAATGATTGAGCGTCGTTGCGTATATTTTGTTTAATCACATTCCACATTTTTTCTCGGCTTTCTGCGGGCAATTTCGGGCTATTAAATAACCTCTGCATATCCTGCTCAAAACTCGTCAATACCGAAACGGATGCAGGCTTACCTTTAGGAAAATTACTATCTGCAGTAAAAACTACATGACAGAACACTGGCATTTTTGGAATCAACGAACGAATGGCCTGACGGGCATTTTCAAGATGATGCAGTGGGTTTATAAATTTATAACTGCGACCATCTACAATTTGTGTCCATTGTTCTATTTGCTCTGCACCAAATAAATGTCCGCTAATCGGGTAATCACGCAAAATCAAAATACCTTGTTCCAGCAGAAAAAGCTTTTCAATTTCCAGTATGCCGCCGACCCCATCAGGAAGAATGACATTGTTAAGTTCATCCTGTTTATAAGGTTTTAACACTTGCTCGATTTGGAGCTGTGAAGGACTTCTACGAAAAAAAAGCCGATAGAGTAAATAGATAACAATTACTGCAACAATGCTTAGCCCGACGGCCACCTCTACAGAAAATTCTTCAAGCAAATGAATAGTACTCCCGAAATTTATATTATACGGCGATTAAGCCGGGCTTTGTTCAATTGACTGATCGTTGATTGGATCCTGATGAATTATAACTTCTGCCTCATCAAATAACCCCTGAATATCCTGACTTACTGCCACACTGACATCATGGGCCTGTTGCAGACTCAGTTCGGGATCCAGTTCCAGATGTAATTGTATAAAGGTCGTGGTGCCCGAGCGCCTGGTGCGTAAATCATGTACACCTTTTGCTTGAGAATGCGTTAAGGCTGTCTGGATTATCTGTTGTCTCTCTTTATCAGTAATTTCATGATCCATTAGTAGATCAACAGCATCTCTTAATATCCTCCAGGCACTGAACAAAACATAAACGGCGATAAAAATCGCCATGAGCGGATCCAGCCAAATCAGTCCGAAATGGGATAAAAACAACGCGATAATGACACTGAAATTGATTAATAAATCAGATCGATAATGCAAAGAGTCGGCACGAATGGCCGACGAATTGGTTTTAATGATAACGAAGCGTTGCAGAAACAATAAACCGATGGTGGCTAGCATGGAAAACAACATCACTGCTATCCCCAACTCAATACCGGTGGTCAATGGTTGAGGATTTATCAGGCGACCACTGGCCTGAAACAGCAGCATTATTGCAGAGCCTGTAATAAACATGGACTGACCTAATGCAGCAAGAGGCTCGGCTTTACCGTGACCAAAACGGTGTTCTTTATCTGCTGGCTGCAGTGCATGACGAATGGCCAGCAGGTTAACCAGAGAGGCCAATAAATCCAGACTGGAATCAATAAGACTTGCCAGAATACTGATGGAATCAGAAATATACCAGGCAGTTAACTTGGCAGTAATAAGCGCTAATGCAGTGGCAACCGAAGCATAACTGGCTATTCGCATTAAAGCGGCATTACTGAAGTGTTGAGACCGTAACATGTTCTCAGTATAGTGAGACACAATCTCAGTGGAAAGCAAAATCACATTGTATTAACCAATCAAAAATTATTCGCCATTTTCAGGAAATATCATGTCGACCACCATCACTAGTCAGCCGTTTAATGATCAACGTCCTGGCACCTCCGGACTGCGCAAGCGAGTTCGGGTTTTCCAGCAAAAACATTATCTGGAAAACTTTGTACAGGCCATGTTTGACTCTGTTGGCGACACTCAGGAACAAACATTGGTTATTGGCGGTGATGGACGATTTTATAACCAAACAGCCATCCAGACGATTGTCAAAATGGCAGCAGTCAATGGTTTTAAACGACTGATTATCGGCCAGCATGGTCTGCTTTCAACGCCGGCGGCATCCTGTGTCATTCGCAAATACCAGGCATTTGGTGGCGTGATACTCTCTGCCAGTCATAACCCTGCTGGTCAGGAGGGTGATTTTGGTATTAAGTTCAATATCCGTAATGGCGGACCGGCTCCTGAGAGTATTACTGAAGCTATCTATCAAAACAGCCAACGTATTTCTTCCTACCAGATATTGGAATGTGCAGATATTTCGTTGACAGAAATAGGTACACAATATTTACAGGATATGCAGATAGATATTATTGACCCGGTTGCTGATTATGCTGAATTGATGTCTGATATTTTTGATTTTCCAGCGATCAGAGCCCTGCTATGTAATGGTCGCTTTCAAATGCGTTTTGATGCCATGCATGCCATTACGGGTCCCTATGCAAAAGAAATTCTTGAAAAACGTCTGGGGGCAGAAGCAGGCACGGTCATTAACGGTGTTCCACAAGCCGATTTTGCCGGCGGACATCCAGACCCCAACCTAACCTACGCCGCAGAATTGGTGGAAGAACTGTTTGCCGATATTGGGCCGGATTTTGGTGCGGCTTCGGATGGCGATGGCGATCGCAATATGATTTTGGGTCACGGTATATTTGTTACCCCTTCAGACAGTCTGGCTATTCTGGCAGCAAATGCAGAATTAATTCCGGCTTATCAAAAAGGACTTAAAGGCATCGCCCGTTCCATGCCCACCAGTCAGGCCGCAGATCGTGTCGCTCAGGCTTTGAAAATCCCCATGCATGAAACACCGACTGGCTGGAAGTTTTTTGGCAACCTTTTAGATGCTGATATGGCAACAATTTGCGGAGAAGAAAGCTTTGGCACCGGCTCTAACCATATCCGTGAAAAGGATGGTTTATGGGCAGTTTTATTCTGGCTGAATATTCTGGCAATCAGACAGCAATCCGTCAGTGAAATAGTACGTCAGCATTGGCAGAAGTATGGCCGAAATTATTACACGCGCCATGATTATGAAGAAATTCCAAGTGAGATAGCCAATCAGTTGATGGAAGGTCTTCAGCAGCAATTACCTGACTTAGCGGGTCAATCACTGAATGGTTATATCGTCGATTATGCGGATAACTTCAGTTATCACGATCCAGTCGACAAAAGCATTGCTGAAAACCAGGGTATTCGCATTGGCTTTACTGATGGTTGCCGTATTATTTTTAGACTCTCCGGCACAGGCACCCAAGGGGCAACTCTAAGAGTGTATATCGAAGCTATTGAAGATAATCCGGATAAATTGTTTGAAGACACCCAAACACGACTGAAAGATTTGATTGAGCTTGCTGATAGTCTTGCCAAAATCAAATCGCTTACTGGTCGCACTGTTCCAACTGTCATTACCTAGGTTAACCACAACGCATGCAAACATTAATTTTAGGTTCCAGCTCTCCTTTTCGTGCTGAACTGCTTGCTAAATTACATTTGAACTTTCTGACGGCTTCACCGGATATTGATGAAAGCCCAAGTCCCAATGAAACACCAGACCAGCTGGTAAGACGACTGGCAGAGAGCAAAGCTCGTAAAATTGCTGACCAGTATCCAGACAGCCTTATTATTGGATCTGATCAGGTCGCCGTATTGAATGGTCAGGTAATGGGTAAACCAGGAAATCATCTCAAAGCGATTGAACAGCTTTCCGCAGCTTCAGGTAATACCGTTACATTTATGACCGGACTGGCTTTGTTTAATGCTGCCACAGGTAATATGCAATCTGAGGTCGACTATTTTGAAGTGGTTTTCAGAGAACTATCAGCAGAACAGATTGAGTTTTATCTAACAACTGAACAGCCCTATCAATGTGCAGGAAGTTTTAAATCGGAAGGATTCGGAATCAGCCTGTTTAAGGAATTACGTGGTCAGGATCCAAATAGCTTGATTGGTTTACCGCTGATTCGTTTGATAGAACTGCTGGCCAACGAAAATATTGATGTGTTGGCACAGCAGTCCGAGTAAAGACTATTGAGCTTTTATAGCTCGTCGATTATTGCTTTTTACTTTTTTCAACGTTTTCCATTGCTGCAGCCTGAGCTGCCATATTATTCATCGTCTGGCCCATTAACTGACGGGCTGCTTTTGAACGTAAACTTCTTGCCATTCCTTCAGTAAGACCAGGATTCACATTATTAGCCGTCAACAGCTCTTTCAATTCATCGAGTTTAGGCTCACATGATTGCAGAATATCACCAGCAGTTTGGGTTGCTGACTTACCAGTTTTACTGGCATTTAAGCGAGACTCCATCATGCACTTATTGTAAGCGGTGATATTACTTGTCATTTCGTTAATTGATTCCTGGGGCATATCCCAAGGCGTCAGGATCGATTCTTCTGCCATTGCAAAAGTGCTGAAAACGGCCATCGAACCAGCCACCAAATAGTGTTTAAGCATTACATCCTCTCCAGATATTTATAATTTTTGTTGCCATGCTGAGACCGCGCTTATAGGGCAAATTATCCCATTCATTACGAATACGCTACAATCTGCCATCAAATTCAATTCAGTTCAGTTATCTCACTTGCTGGCCTGATTTCTTAAACTAATAACGCACATCCCAGATGAACAATAAACAAGATATACGCTTTCAACAGTTGCAACAATGGTTGCAAGGCTTCATAACCGATAAAAACTATTCGTTAGCACCTGCCTCCAGCGATGCCAGTTTTCGACGTTATTTTCGATTACAGCAAATGGATAGCAGTTTTATTGTCATGGATTCTCCTCCAGAACATGAAGATAACCAGTCATTTATCAAAGTCGCAACTGTATTAGAACAATTCGGGTTGAATGTTCCGCATATCTATCAACAGGATCTGCAGCAGGGGTTTCTAATACTGAGCGATCTGGGTAATACGCCTTACCTTTCGCAGTTATCCGTTGAAACGGCAGATGAGCTTTATAAAAAAGCCATTGACAGTCTGATATCCCTGCAGCAGATTCCCTGCGAAAACCAGTCCTTACCTCAATATGAGGCGTCATTATTACAACGTGAAATGCAACTGTTTGATGACTGGTTTCTGCAGCGCCATTTGGGATTAAATCCGCCCGAATGGTTAGCTGCAACATTCGATTTTTTGACGCTAAACGCTTTGGAACAACCTCAGGTTATTGTGCATCGGGACTTCCATTCACGAAATCTGATGTACCTGCAGGGACAAAAACCGGGAATAATTGATTTTCAGGATGCCGTGGTGGGCGCCATTAGTTATGATTTGGTTTCATTGTTGCGTGATGTATATATCCAATGGTCTCCGGCGGAACAACAGCAGTGGGTTGGATATTATATTGAACAGGCTCAACAGCATGAATTGTTAACATTCGAGCAGGCACAAAATTTTCCTCGCTGGTTTGATTTAATGGGCTTACAACGCCATCTGAAAATACTCGGGATATTCTGTCGGCTGAATTACCGCGATAATAAACCTAATTATATGAATGATTTAGCATTGACATTAAATTATGTTTATCAAGTATGTGAACGCTATCCAGAGCTACAGAATCTCTATCAATATCTTATTGAACAACCTAAAATTGCGGCTATAAAATGAAAGTAATGATTCTCGCAGCAGGTCGCGGTGAACGGCTTAGACCACTCACCGATCTCACACCCAAACCTTTGCTGCATGCTGGTCCAAAACGCTTGATTGAATATCTGATTGAAAAGCTGGTCGCTGCTGGATTTGATGATATTGTGATTAATCACGCTCATCTTGGTGAGCAATTTGAGCCAATATTGGGCAACGGTGAACGCTATCATGCCCATTTTGAATATTCTGCTGAAATCGCTGGCGGGCTGGAAACCGCTGGTGGAATAATTCAGGCATTACCACTGTTAGGCAACGAACCTTTTCTGGTAGTGAATGGCGATATCTGGACAGATTTTCCGTTTGCTGATCTCGCCAAGATTGACTTATCTACAGAGCAACTATGTCACCTGGTTATGGTGAATAATCCTGCGCATAATCCTGCTGGGGATTTTTATCTTGATGCCGGTGGTTTGCTGTCACTTGAAGGTGAACCCAAACTGACCTTCAGTGGTATTGCAATTTATCGACCCGAAATGTTTGCAGAGCATCCAGCTGCCAAACTGGCCTTAAAGCCTTTTTTTGTTGAGGCTATGGAGCAGCGAAAAGCGACCGGGCAACATTATCAGGGGCAGTGGTCTGATATTGGAACGGTCGAGCGCTTAACCGCGTTAGCCAGGCAACTCGACGTTTAACGGCATTTCAGGCGCAAAGAAACTCCAGTAAGGCTTTTTGCGCATGTAGTCGATTTTCAGCTTCATCCCAAACAACACTTTGCTGACCATCAATTACATCTGCTGTCACTTCTTCACCGCGATGTGCTGGCAGACAATGCATAAATAAAGCATTATTAGCAGCTTGTTGCATGACCTTGTTATCTACCTGAAACGAAGCAAATGCGGCTTCACGTTTCCGCTGTTCCTCTTCCTGCCCCATGCTTGCCCAGACATCTGTTACCACTAAATCGGCATGCTCAGCAGCCTGTATAGGGTCATTAAACAGACGGACCTGTGCATCTACTGCATTGATTACCTCTGTTTTGGGTTCATAGCCTTCAGGGGTGGCAATATTTAAATTAAAACCAAACTGTTGAGCTGCATTAATATAGGAATGACACATATTATTGCCATCCCCAATCCACACAACCGTTTTTCCACGGATATCACCACGATGTTCCTGATAGGTTTGCATATCAGCCAGCAATTGGCAGGGATGAAAATCATCAGTCAACGCGTTGATCACCGGTACCGATGAATATTTAGCGAAGGTTTCGATCTTGCTATGTTCAAAGGTTCGGATCATTACGGCATCGACCATACTGGAAATGACTCTGGCGGAATCTTCAATCGGCTCGCCTCTGCCCAGTTGGGTATCATCGGGTGATAAAAAGATTGAACCACCACCAAACTGCACCATCGCTGACTCAAACGATACGCGGGTGCGAGTTGAAGACTTCTCGAAAATCATTGCCAAAACTTTATTTTTCAATGGCTGGTAGATTTCGCCCGCCGTATGCATCTTTTTCAGTTCTGTGGCCCGTGCAATCAACTGACTCAGTTCGGCTGGCGATAAATCTTTAAGCGTAAGAAAATGTCTCATATCAGGCTACGCTCTCTACAGGCCTTGTCGCCAGAAAGGTTTTGATCAATTGACTTACCTTATTGACGATCAATACCGCTTCCTCAGCATTAATAATCATTGGCGGCAATAAACGAATGACTTTTTCAGACGTCACGTTGATCAAAATCTTATCCTGCAAAGCCAATTTAACCAGCTCTGCACATGGCGAGGTCAACTCAATACCAAACATAAAGCCCAGATGACGAACTTCTTTCACGCCTTCGGTCTTACCCAACTGTTGTTTAAATTGCTGAAACATCTGCTCACCCAGTCTGCTGACGTGCCCCAGTAACTGTTCTTTTTCAATCGTTTCCAGGACGGCTAGAGCAGCACTGCAGGCTAACGGGTTACCACCAAAAGTAGAACCATGATTACCGGCCTGTAATACGCCTTTTGCCAAGCCAGCGACCAGACAGGCGCCAATAGGCATACCATTGCCCAATCCTTTTGCCAATGTCATAACATCCGGCAATAAATCAGCTTTATGTTGAAAGGCAAACCATTTTCCAGTCCGTCCCACACCCGTTTGTACTTCATCGAGCATCATCAGTAATTTGCGCTGCGTACATAAATCCCGGATAGCAGACAAATATTCACTATCAGGAACCCTGATACCACCCTCACCCTGCACTGGTTCAACCAAGATCGCTACCGCTTCCGGCCAGTGACTGACTGCCATACGCACTGCATCGATGTCATTGTATGGAACCCGCACAAAGCCAGGAAGCAATGGTTCAAAACCAGCCTGAACCTTGGCATTACCGGTTGCCGTCAAGGTCGCCATCGTCCGACCATGGAAGCTGCCATCCATAACAATAATGACCGGTTTATCAATGCCTTTGCTGTGACCGTATTTACGGGCAATTTTAATGGCCGCTTCATTTGCCTCAGCACCGGAATTACAGAAAAAAACCTGCTCCATACCGGAGACTTGCGTCAGCTTGTCGGCCAATAACTGTTGTTTTTCAATATGATAAAAATTCGAGGTATGTACCAGTGTGGCAGCCTGCTCAGAAATGGCACGCGTTACCGCAGGGTGACAATGACCAAGATTACAAACCGCGATACCACTTAATGCATCAAGATATCGCTCGCCACGGGTATCAGTCAGCCAAGCACCTTCCCCTTTAGCAAAAGTAATATCCAAACGTCCATAAGTAGGCATGACAGATTCGGTCATGGCATTTATCTCCCTGCCTGTTTTTCAAGGCGACATATCAGCAGCTATTTCTGCTGGATTGAAACGAAAAATGGCAGTTTCAAAAGAAAACTGCCATATTCCAAAAACCATAAATTATATAACGAATCAGTCAGCAGTCATAAGACTACTGACTGATCTTGTCGTTTATGCTGCGAAATTAGCCGCAACAAAATCCCAATTTACCAGTGTCCAGAATGATTCCAGATATTTAGGACGGGCATTTCGGTAATCAATGTAGTAAGCATGCTCCCAAACATCACAGGTTAATAATGGTGTTTGACCTGCAGTAAGCGGGCAACCGGCATTGCTGGTATTCACAATCTCAATGCTGCCATCAGCATTTTTTACCAACCAGGTCCAACCTGAACCGAAGTTAGTGGTAGCCGATTTGGTAAATTGATCTTTAAATTCTGCAAATGAACCAAACTTGGCATCAATTGCTGCTGCCAGATCACCAGAAACCGCATCTTTGCCATTCGGTGTCAGGCAGTTCCAGTAGAAAGTGTGATTCCAAACCTGTGCAGCATTATTGAAAACACCACCACTGGATTTAGTGATAATGGTTTCCAGCGGTTGACCTTCAAATTCGGTTCCAGGAACCAGATTGTTCAGGTTATTTACATATGTTTGGTGATGTTTACCGTAATGGTATTCAAGAGTCTCTGCAGAGATGTGTGGTTCCAAAGCATCTTTTGCATAAGGAAGTGGTGGCAATTCAAAAGCCATAAAAAATCTCCTTGATTGAAAATAACCAACGTAAACCCGTTAGTCTAAGTGAGGGCATGTCTTATAGCAAGTTTTGACCCAACTGCGCTAACATGCCAAGTTCCAGTCCCATCAACACGCCATCTTCCCTGCCCTGTTCAGCAGGATAATAACCTCGACGTACTGACATTTCATTAAAACCGGTTGATAAATAAAGCTGTTGAGCTCTGAAGTTGCTGGCTCGAACTTCTAATACGATAATTGCAGCAGACTGCTCCAGTGCAATCTCAATAACATGATTCAGAATCTGTCTACCAAATCCTTTCCCCTGATGACCGGGTTTGACGCAAATATTCAGTAAATGAACTTCGTCCAGAACAGATTGTACAACGCTATAACCAATTATTTCATTATCTATTGCGTAGAGAAAAGTTCGATAACCACTTTTAAGACAGTCTTCAAAATTAACTTTGGACCAGGGAAAACGGTTTGACTGTTTTTCAATCTGCCAGACTTTTTCTATATCTGCCAGTTGCATATGACTAATTGCTAACTCAGTCACTCGGTTAAGCTCTTAAGTTCCGAAGTTTCTGGATAGTTTGCCACATCTCGAACTTAAGCAGTGGTTGCTCCAGCAATGTTCGCAGACTTGGCCCAACCAACGTTTGCATATTATTTTCGAGCTGCTGGCAGGCTAATGTGTCATGGGGTTTTACGTTCAGTTTGGCTGCCATTTCTGCACCCAATACCAACGCTACCGTTTTATCAGCCGAAAACGTCTTTAAATCCTTTGCATGCTGCTGCTCCACTACTGTCACATCGTCCAGACTGATACCAATACTACCAAAAATGGCTCGTAACAGACGATTTTCCATGGCGGTCAGCGCATTTTCAGAAATAACTAACCACGAATTTGTATAGTCAATATGATTAACAATTTCACTTTCCGAAATGGTTAAATCTGATTTAACAGCGTCATCTTGTCGTTGCACCCAGACAGGAATACCCATCTGATCAAGTGCAAAATACTGTTCAGCAGATAAACGCATCAGACTTGCGGGTGCGCCCGGTCAGAGGGCAATAACATTTTATTCAGAGCGTTAATGTAAGCTTTGGCGGAGGCGATAACGATATCAGTGTCTGTACCCTGTCCACTGACAATACGGCCACCTTTTTCCAGCCGGACACTGACTTCTCCCTGAGAATCGGTGCCACTGGTAATGTTGCTTACAGAATACAACTGCAATTCCGTATGGCTCTGCACCATTGATTCAATCGCTTTAAAAGCGGCATCAACCGGTCCACTGCCTTTCATCTCGGTTTTTACTTCACTATCGTCAACTGCAAGGGTGACATTGGCCACCGGTATCTCGCCTGTTTCACTGCAGACCCGCATTGAAATCAAGCGAATTCGCTCGTTATCTTCCGTCAAGGTATCACTGACAAGCGCTTGAATATCTTCATCAAATACTTCGTGTTTTTTATCTGCCAATTCTTTAAACCGCATAAATGCTGTGTTTAAATCTTCTTCGGATTCAAGTTCAATTCCCAACTCTTTTAATCGAGATCGAAAAGCGTTACGTCCGGAATGTTTACCCAAAACCATACGATTGGTGTTCCAGCCCACATCTTCAGCACGCATGATTTCATACGTTTCGCGATTTTTCAGTACACCATCCTGATGAATACCGGACTCATGGGCAAAAGCATTGGCACCAACAATCGCTTTATTTGGCTGTACTACAAAACCGGTGACACCTGAAACCAATCGGGAAGCAGCCAATATTTGGGTTGTATCCAGGCGAGTATCACAATCGAACATATCCTGACGGGTTCGCACGGCCATCACCACCTCTTCCAAAGAAGCATTGCCGGCTCTTTCGCCCAGTCCATTGATAGTACATTCCACCTGTCGGGCACCGTTCATAACGGCTGAGAGCGAATTTGCCACCGCCAGACCCAAATCGTTGTGACAGTGCACCGAAAAAATGGCTTTATCCGAGTTTGGAATTCTTTCCCGCAGATTTTTGATTAATTCGCCAAATTGCTGCGGCAGGTTGTAACCAACAGTATCCGGAATATTCAAGGTTTTAGCGCCGGCATCAATCACGGCTTCCAACACCCTGCACAAAAAATCCAGATCGCTGCGTCCGGCATCTTCCGGTGAAAACTCAACATCATCAGTATAGAGTCGTGCCCTTTTCACAGCCTTTACCGCATTTTCAATCACTTCATCCGGTTGCATCCGCAATTTCATCTGCATATGGATTGGTGAGGTGGCAATAAAGGTGTGAATACGAGAGGCATTGGCTGATTTAAGCGCCTCACCGGCCCGATCAATATCCTTGTCCAGGGCACGAGCCAAACCACAGATACGGCTGTCCTTAACCGCTTTAGCAACAGCTTGTACCGCTTCAAAGTCACCAATACTGGCAATCGGAAAACCAGCCTCAATAATATCGACACGCATACGTTCCAGAGATTTGGCAATCCTGACCTTTTCATCTTTGGTCATCGATGCGCCAGGACTCTGCTCCCCATCACGCAATGTGGTATCAAATATTATTAACTGGTCTTTCATTTCGCTCGCTCCGAACATTTTGCTCATCGCTGAGCACATTTTTTATGGTCATTATAATGAGGTTAAATGAGGGTTGCAGAAAGAATTGCAAGAATATTTTCCCTCATAAACATCTATCTCTCGCATTGATGTGAGAAATGGTCCGCCTCACCATCCTTGGATTTTATTTTGATTGTGCGCGTTCGTTACGATGCTTACGTAATTGAATCAGTGTAAAAACCGGTCCGGAAATCGCATACAGTAAAAATGCCGTGAAAAGGACAATTGGCGGATCTGTTGCAATAAGTGCAAAAACCAAAACCAGACCCAGCATCACCATAAAGGGTACTTTGCCTCGCAAATCCAGCTCTTTAAAACTGTGATAGCGCACAGTACTGACCATAAGGATAGCTGTGGCAAATGTCAGCGGCACACCTACAAATGATAACAATGACGGATCCAGTTGATTGTTATGTCCTACCCAGACCCAGCCAGCAATACAGGCTGCTGCAGCAGGACTTGGCAATCCTTGAAAATAGCGTTTATCAGCAATTCCTACCTGAGTATTAAAGCGTGCAAGACGCAAGGCACCGCAGGCAGCGTAAATAAATGCCACCATCCAACCAAACTTACCTAAACCATTCAAAGCCCATTCAAACATGACCAAGGCAGGAGCCAGACCAAATGCCACCATATCAGCAAGGCTGTCATACTCTGCTCCAAAAGCACTTTGGGTATTGGTTAAACGAGCAATGCGGCCATCCAGCCCATCCATCACCATCGCAACAAAGATTGCGACTGCTGCAGTTGTGAAGTCGCCCCTTATCGCAGCAACAATGGCGTAGAAACCAGCGAACAGGCAGGCTGTGGTAAATAAATTCGGTAAAAGGTAAATGCCGCGTTTTTGTTGTTCTTCATGATTATCCATAAATGTCCTGTATTCAGAGAAGAAGTAGTTTCATTATGACATCCGTACCTGCATAAACAAAACAAGGGCAGATTGCCAAGCAACCTGCCCTTGTTTGAGGACAACCCAAAAAACTAATTAGTTTTTGGTTTTATCGACGATTTTTTGAATCCAAGGCATCATTTCACGCAGTTTTGCACCGGTTTTTTCAATTGGATGCTCTGCATTCAGTCGACGCATAGCCGTCATCTCCGGGTAGCCAGACTGACCTTCCTGAATAAACTGTTTGGCGTATTTGCCTTCCTGAATGTTTTTCAACGCTTCACGCATCGCCCAACGGCTTTCTTCGTTAATGACTTTCGGGCCAGTAACATATTCGCCATATTCTGCATTATTCGAAATTGAATAATTCATGTTGGCGATACCGCCTTCATACATCAGATCAACAATCAGTTTCAGCTCATGTAAACATTCGAAATAAGCCATTTCCGGCTCATATCCAGCCTCAACCAACGTTTCAAAACCGGCTTTAACCAATTCTACAGCACCACCACATAATACTGCTTGTTCGCCAAACAAATCTGTTTCAGTTTCATCACGGAAAGTGGTTTCGATGATACCTGTACGGCCACCGCCAATAGCTGAGGCATAAGATAAAGCGATTGCTTTGGCTTTACCTGAGGCATCTTGTTCAATAGCGATCAAATCAGGAATACCACCACCACGTGTAAATTCACTGCGAACCGTATGACCAGGTGCTTTAGGCGCTACCATGATAACGTCCAAATCCTGACGGGGCAGAATCTGGTTATAAACAATCGCAAAACCATGAGCGAAAGCCAAAACAGCACCTTGTTTCAGGTTTGGTTCAATTTCATCTTTATACAAAGAGGATTGGAACTCATCCGGTGTGAGCACCATTACCAGATCAGCTTGTTTTACAGCTGAGGCGGTATCGGCAACTTTCAGGCCTGCACCTTCGGCTTTAGCAATAGAAGACGAACCCGCACGCAGAGCCACAGTTACATCAACACCGGAATCTTTCAGGTTACAGGCGTGAGCATGGCCTTGTGAACCATAACCGATAATCGTGACTTTCATGCCACGGATCAGCGACAGGTCACAATCTTTGTCGTAATAGATATTCAAACTCATTATCAATTCCTTCGTTTTTAAATCAATTCAATTGCAGGCATTTTTCGCCACGGGCAATGCCCGAGACGCCACTGCGTACGGTTTCAAGTATTTTATGTTCAGAGAGAGCCTCAATGAACGAGTCAAGTTTACTGCCGGCCCCTGTCAATTCGATCGTGTACGTCGAGGCGGTCACATCAATAATATGTCCACGGAAAATGTCTGACAGACGTTTGACGTCATCACGTTGGTCCATGGTCGCTGCCTTGACCTTAATCAACATCATTTCCCGCTCAATATGCGGGCCTTCAGACAACTCCATCAACTTCACAACATCTACAAGCTTATTGAGCTGTTTGGTTATCTGCTCAATAATTCGATCAGTACCGGTTGTGACAATCGTCATCCGTGACAGCGACGCATCTTCAGTTGGTGCAACGGTTAACGATTCAATGTTATAGCCACGTGCAGAAAATAAGCCTGCAACACGTGATAAGGCACCAGCTTCATTTTCAATCAGAATCGAGATGATATGACGCATTATGACAGCTCCCGCTCTGGATCTTGTGGTAAGTCGCAATAAGGTGACATATGCATTTCATTATGTGCTTTGCCCTGTGCAATCATTGGATAAACGTTTTCAGTTTGATCGGTCACGATATCCAGAAATACCAAACGATCTTTCATCGCAAAGGCTTCTTCCAGTTTGGGACGCAAATCTTCAACCCGTTCAATGCGAATACCCACATGACCATAACTCTCTGCCAGTTTGACAAAGTCAGGCAAGGATTCCATATAAGAATGCGAGTAACGATTCTGATAGAAAAACTCCTGCCACTGACGCACCATGCCAAGATAACGATTATTCAACGCTACAATTTTTACCGGCAAACCGTATTGCAGGCAGGTAGATAGCTCCTGAATACACATCTGAATACTACCTTCACCTGTGATACAGATGACCGTTTCCTCAGGAAATGCCAATTGAACACCCATCGCTGCAGGTAAACCAAACCCCATCGTTCCCAAACCACCTGAATTAATCCAGCGGTTGGGTTTGCTGAAACCATAGTATTGTGCCGCCCACATCTGATGCTGACCAACATCTGAGGTTACATAGGCATCACCGTTAGTGATTTCATGAACCATCTCAACAACAGCCTGCGGTTTTATCTGATCGCTATTGCGATCATAGGACATACATTTTTTAGCACGCCAGCCGTTAATTATATTCCACCAGTCGGTCAACGCCGATTGATCTGGTTTGGTCTTGTTGACTGAAAGCAATTGATTCATATCATTCAGAACATCGGCAACATTACCTACAATCGGAACATCTACAGATATTGTCTTGGAAATGGATGACGGATCGATATCAATATGTACGATCTTGGCATGTGGACAAAATTCAGCAATTTTTCCGGTTACCCGATCGTCAAATCGTGCACCAATCGCAATCAGCACATCACAATCGTGCATTGCCATATTGGCTTCATAGGTGCCATGCATCCCCAACATGCCCAAAAACTGTTGATCATCCCAGGGAATTGAACCAAGCCCCATCAAAGTCGAAGTCACGGGGTAACCCAACGTGCTTACAAACATCCGCAATTGCTCAGCAGCGTTACCTAAAATAACACCACCACCGGTATAAATCATTGGTTTTTTGGCAGTAAGCATCAACTCAACTGCACGCTTGATCTGCCCAGGATGACCTTTGGTAACAGGTTGGTAAGAGCGCATTTGAACGCTTTGCGGATAAACGTACGGAATTTTAATATTAGGATCAGTAATATCTTTCGGTACGTCAACCACAACAGGACCTGGACGGCCTGTTGTTGCTACATAAAATGCTTTTTTAATGGTTTCCGCCAGGTCGTTAATATCTTTAACTAAAAAGTTATGTTTAACGCATGGACGGGTGATACCAACCGAGTCAACTTCCTGGAATGCATCACTACCGATATTGGCCGTAGCCACCTGTCCGGTAATAACCACCATTGGAATCGAGTCCATATAGGCTGTAGCAATACCGGTTACCGCATTAGTTGCGCCTGGACCGGATGTTACTAATACCACACCAGGGTTACCTGTGGCGCGCGCATAACCATCCGCAGCATGGGTTGCCGCCTGTTCATGGCGCACAAGAATGTGCTTGACCTCTTCCTGGTTATACAGTGCATCGTATATATGCAGCACTGCACCACCCGGATAGCCAAACAAATACTCAACCCCTTCGTCTTTTAGACAATGGACCAGAATCTCGGCGCCGCTTAATTCCACGTCTTCCTCTCTCGTATCGCTAACGCGATCTGCTTCAAAATATCAAACGGGTAAAGTTACTGTGAATGCCCGTCAAGGTCAAGAAAAACCGCCTTCTGATGCAGTATCGCTGATTTGTCAGAAACAACTTTTCAACTGCAAAGCTAGAGAGCTATGGCATAATCTGCTTTATGAAAAAAACAGCATTAAATTCAATTACCATTAGCCAGCCTGATGATTGGCATCTCCACTTGCGCGATAATAATGCCTTAAAGCGTACTGTTACAGATAGTGCAAGATGTTTCAAACGCGCAATTATTATGCCTAACCTGCGTCCTCCAGTGACCAACGTAGAAAAGGCAACTGCTTATCGACAACGCATCCTTGAAGCTCGTCCAGCACACTCTGACTTTGAGCCATTGATGACCTTATATCTGACTGATAATACGACTCCCGAAGATATTGTTGCGGCCAATCAAGCTGGATTCATTAAAGCCGTCAAGCTTTACCCGGCAGGTGCAACAACAAATTCAGATGCTGGCGTAACGGACATCAGTAATTGTTATAAAACTCTGGAAACAATGCAAAAGGCAGGTATGCCATTATTATTGCATGGTGAGGTGACTCATCACGAAACCGATATTTTTGATCGTGAAAAAGCCTTCATTGACGAAAAACTGATTCCACTGTTAAGAGACTTTCCGGAACTGAAAATTGTTTTTGAACATATCACGACCAAAGATGCTGCAGACTTTGTCGCTCAGGCCAGCAACTTTGTGGCAGCGACTATAACGCCCCATCATTTACTGCTAAATCGCAACGATATGCTGGTGGGTGGGATTCGGCCTCACCATTTCTGCCTGCCGGTACTGAAACGGAATACCCATCAGAAAGCATTGATTGCTGCCGCAACCAGCAGTAACCCAAAATACTTTCTGGGTACCGACAGTGCGCCACATACTCGAGACAGTAAAGAAAATGCTTGTGGTTGCGCGGGCATCTACAGCGCTCATGCGGCCATAGAGCTATATGCCGAAGTATTCGACAACTATGAATCTCTGGATAAACTTGAAGGATTTGCCAGCTTTTACGGTGCAGATTTTTATGGCCTGCCGAGAAATGAACAAAAAATCACCTTAAAAAGAACGGACTGGCAGGTTCCCGACACGTTGGATTTCGCAGATGAAACACTGATACCGATGCGTGCCGGTGACACCATCCACTGGAAACTTATCTAGAAAATATCCCGGCTTGATTAATCGAGCCGGGATCGTCCAATCAAACGGCTGCAAAGGCCTGTTCCAGATCATCAATAATGTCATTGATATGTTCAATACCAATACATAAGCGAAGCATTTCCGGTGTAACTCCCGCGGCTTTGAGTTCGGCTTCTTCCAGCTGACGATGTGTGGTCGAAGCCGGATGACAGGCCAGTGACTTGGTATCACCGATATTCACCAGTCGTTTGACCAACTTCAATGCATCATAGAATTTCACGCCATTATCAAAGCCACCTTTAATGCCAAAGGTCAGAATCGATGAAGGCTTACCATTAAAATATTTCTGTGCAAGATCGAAGTACTTATCCCCTTCCAGTCCGGCATAGTTCACCCAATCAACTTTGGGATGCTGTTGCAGATATCTAGCGACAGCAATGGCATTTTCACAATGTCGTTCCATACGCAACGATAACGTTTCAATACCCTGTAATAATAGAAAAGCATTCATCGGTGACAATGCGGAACCGGTATTCCGTAAAGGTACGGTCCGCGCTCTGGCAATAAAGGCAGCTTCAGCGAATTGCTCGGTATATACCACTCCATGATAGGCAGGTTCGGGTTGATTTAATACCGGAAATCTTTCTTTGTGTTTGGCCCAGGGAAACTTGCCCGAATCAACGATAATACCGCCTAGCGTTGTGCCATGACCACCCATGTATTTAGTCAGGGAATGCACAACAATATCTGCACCGTATTCAATGGGATTAAGCAAAACCGGCGTTGCGACGGTGTTATCAACAATCACTGGAACACCGTGTTTATGTGCCATTGTCGCAATGGGTTCAATATCCACAATATTACCGGCCGGATTCCCGATTGATTCGCAGAAAACCGCTTTGGTTTTGCTATCAATCAGTTTTTCAAGATCGGCTGCCTGGTCAGTGGGGGCAAAGCGTACCTCAATTCCCATTTTGGGAAGCATATGAGCAAATAAGGTATAGGTTCCACCATACAATTGCGGTGTGGTTACAATATTATCGCCCGCTTCAGCAATGGTAAGGATGGCATAATGAATAGCAGCACTTCCTGCTGAAGTTGCCAATGCAGCCAGCCCCCCTTCCAACGCCGCGACTCGCTTTTCCAATACATCCCAGGTGGGATTCATAATACGACTGTAAATATTACCCGGGACATCCAGATTAAATAAATCGGCACCATGCTGGGCATTATCAAATTCATATGCGACAGTTTGATAGATCGGCACCGCGCAGGATTTTGTAGTGGGATCGGTTTCATAACCTTCGTGCAGACAAATAGTTTCTTTTTTCATAGTTTTCTCTCGCTGTTATTATTGTGGTGTCATGATTTTCATAGTTGCCACACCCCGAAGGACTGGGGCCATTTTTCCGCCCAACGTCATTGGAAATGATTTAAGCAGAACAACTACATCACATCATTTCCACCTTGTTGGACAAAAAATGTCCTCCAGCAGTGGCGGCTCTGAAAGATCAGCAGACCCTGATGTGAGTTTACGACGATAGGAATGAAATGCAATATCGCTTGAATTTTTATCGTCGTATCTCCATATCAGATAAGCAACATCAAATAATTCCTCAAAACCACAAATTTCAGGAGACACAACCATGAAAATATTAGTGGTACTAACTTCGCACGATGAGCTTGGCAATACTGGTGAAAAAACCGGTTTCTGGTTAGAAGAACTTGCAGCACCTTATTACGCAATGAAAGACGTAGGGGCAGAAATAACCCTGGCCTCCCCCAAAGGCGGGCAACCACCACTTGACCCAAAAAGCAATCAGCCTGACTTTCAAACAGACGCTACCCGGCGTTTTGAAAATGATGCTGAAGCTAAAAGCCGATTGGCAAACACAGTGAAATTAGCCGACGTCCACGCCGCTGATTATGATGCAGTGTTTTACCCAGGCGGACATGGTCCGTTATGGGATTTAGCCGAAGATCAAAAATCGATTGCACTGATTGAAAGTTTCATTCTCGCTAATAAACCAGTGGCTGCAGTCTGTCACGCACCTGCTGCTTTGTTACATGTCAAAACCATTGGCGATGAGCCTTGGATTAAAGGTAAACAGCTCACTGCATTTTCAAATAGTGAAGAAGATGCGGTAGGCTTATCAGATGTTGTACCATTTTTACTTGAAGATGCCCTGAAACAACGTGGCGCAAATTTCAAGAAAGGTGACGACTGGAGTTCATTCGTGATTACGGATGGCATACTGATTACAGGACAAAACCCGGCTTCTTCCGAAGCCACGGCCAAGGCCCTGTTAAAACAGCTGGCATAAGTCGGCAATTTACAAATCAATTACGGAACTATTATGGCTAGAGCAACCGCACGACACATCCTGGTGGACAGTGAAGAAATCTGTCTGGAATTGAAACGCGAAATCGAAGAAGGCGCAGATTTTGCTGCTGTCGCCAAAGAGCATTCTTCCTGCCCATCCAGCCGCCAAGGTGGTGATCTGGGTGAATTTGGCCCAGGCATGATGGTGCCGGAATTCGATAAAGTTGTGTTCTCCGCACCGGTAAACACCGTTCAAGGCCCGGTTAAAACACAATTTGGCTATCATTTGCTGGAAGTAACCAGCCGTACTGAATAAGTTAGCTGATACATCCCGAAAGCCCGGCACCGCCGGGCTTTTTTATTCGGTTATTAATTGATAATCCGGTAAATGCGAAAGTAATTGTTTGCCGTAATTTTTAGTTAACAGCCGACGATCCAGAATGGTTATTTGTCCGGAGTCAGTTTCTTTTCGTAACAATCGACCACAGGCCTGAATCAACTTCACGCTGACCGCCGGTAATGACAAGCTGATAAACGGCTGGCCGCCACGTTTGAGGATCCACTCTTGACGAGCCTGTTCAATCGGGCGGGTAAATACCGGAAATGGTAGTTTAGTAATGATGACATGGGTGCATAAATTGCCAGGTAAATCGACTCCTTCTGCAAACCGATCCATACCAAAAATAATGCTACCCCGACCTGCTTCAATCCGCTGAATATGCTTGACGATCATATTTTTGGGCGACAGCTGATCACCTTGTAACAGAATCAAATTTTTCAAGGGCAATGGCAATTGCTTATATACCTGCAACATCACCTGGCGTGAGGTGAATAGCACCAGCGTCGCCGCCTGAATATCAATAATTGATTTGAGTTGACTGACGACTTCCTGCTGCCACTGCGGCAGATTTTCATTGGGTAAATACTGCATCATCGGCAGTTTTAACACCGCCTGTTGCTGATATCTAAACGGTGAAGGAAGCGCCAGAAAGTGTTTTTCATCGTAACGCTGTAAGCCACAGTCCGCCCGGAAACGTTGAAATAAGCCCATACCCCTTAAAGTGGCTGAGGTCATCACCACCCCATAAGCACGCTGCCATAAACTGCGATCCAGAAAACCTGCGGCGGTCATTGGCCCAGCATGAATCACCAGCGTTTGTTGTTTGGCAAACTGTTCGTGTGCCAGCCAGCGCACATTGGGTGGGCGCTCGGCTTTGTCTTCATCAAGAAACAAGGCCATAAAATCAATCAGATAACCAAAAATATTCTGTACCGTTCCCACCTGGGGCAGTAAAGCTTCACCGACTTTATTGCTTAACTGGGTTTTCTCCAGCCCTTCTTTAATCCATTTGCCAATCAACGAAAAATGTTTATAGATGGAATTGGCCCGCTGTAACAGGTTCTGACAGGGAATAAACAAGGCATTCAGTAATGGACTGCCCCAGAAAATACGCGGTTCACTGACACGTCCTTCCAGCATTTCATTTACTGTGGCATCACTGCCAAGGATATCCAACAGCTGTTGCAGAAGGCTGATGACGGCAGGTAAATCCTGACGAATTTCCTTAAACATATAACCAAAGTCATGCTGCCGAAATGCCAGTGCTGTAGGTAGCTTTTTCATCAAACTGTCAGCGGTTTCAACCGTTTGATAGAGCTGGGCAAAATTTAAAGCTTTCGCGGCATGTCCCAATGCTTTTTGTGGCAGATTATGTGCTTCATCAAACACCAGGATCAGCTCTTCGGGATTGGGCAACACCAGCCCCCCGCCCAAGTCGGCATCACTAAGTAATAAATCGTGATTCACCACCACTACCTGCGCCAGCTGCATTTCTTTACGCAGTAGATAATATGGACAGCTGATGAAATACCGGCAGCTCTTTCCGGCACAGCCTTCTGAATCCGTGGATACTTCATGCCAGAGAGCCGGATCAATGGCATCGGTCCGGCTATCCCGATCACCATCCCAGCGATGCTCATCCCAATCCTGGAACAGATTCTTCGCTTGGGTTTGCATCAATACCTGCTGGTATTTCTGATCTACATCCAGTGTTAAATCCTGCTGTTCCGGCGTGGTCGCAAGTTGTGCCAGTTTGCTAGGGCAGACATAACGACGACGGCCTTTGATCTGCATAAAACGTATCGGTTGAGGCAAAGCTGCTGAAAACTGTGGCAGATCTTTCTGAATCAATTGCTGTTGCAGATTGACGGTCGCGGTACTGATAACCAGCAATTTTTTACTATTCAAAGCTGTTTCGATTGCACCACTGAGATAGGCAAGGGTTTTCCCCACCCCGGTTGGTGCTTCCACTACCGCCATTCTATTTTGTGACTGTTGTAACCGCTGATGAATAAAGCGACTCATTTCAACTTGTTGAGGTCTGGCTTTAAAATCCGGCATCAACTTATTGATGCTGGAAAATATTTCATCAAACACTTAACGTATTTCCACTCGGTTTAGCAGTGTCTTACCCGTCATAAAATCATCAATATTCTGTAAAGTTGTCTGAGCAATATGCTGCAAGGCTTCACGAGTGAAATAGGCCTGGTGCCCGGTGACCAGAACATTTGGCAAGGTCAATAAACGCTGGAATATGTCGTCCTGAATAATATCGGTGGAATGGTCTTCAAAAAACAAACTGCCTTCCTGTTCATACACATCTATTCCCAGATAGCCAATATGTAACGCTTTCAGGGCATCCAATACGGCGACTGTATCCAATAAAGCTCCACGACTGGTATTTATCAGCATTACGCCCGGTTTAGTCAGCCTGAGACTGGCTGCATTAATAATATGATGCGTTGCATCATTTAATGGACAATGCAGGCTGATAATATCGCTTTGACCGAGCAAGCCGTTGAGTGTCACTACGTCAAAACCTGCTTGTTTAGCCGGTGCAGTGTTATGCGGTTCATAAATCAAAACCTGGCAACCAAATGCCCGCAATCGCTCAGCCACTAACAAGCCAATTTTACCGCCACCGATAATGCCCGCGGTTTTACCGAAGAAATCAAAACCCAGCAAACCATCCAGAGAAAAATTACCATCGCGAACACGATTATAGGCCCTGGGGATCTTCCGACTTAATGCCAACATCAGCGCAATGGTATGTTCCGCGACAGCATAGGGTGAATAGGCTGGCACATTGACGACGGTTATACCAAGCTTGTCAGCGGCCGTTAAATCTACCTGATTTACCCCGGCACAGCGTAAGGCAATTAAACGGGTGCCATTATCAGCCAGCGTCTTCAGGGTTTCAGCCGAAATATCATCATTAACAAACGCACTGACCACTTCAGCATTTTTAGCTAATGCAGCGGTCATTGAATTTAACGCCATTTCATAAAAACATAAAGATACTCGCTCATCGGCCATTTCCGTGAGATAGGCCTGATCATAGGGTTTTGCGCTGAATACCGCGACATGAGTTGGTTTCATTTGGAGCCTTTATCAGAAATGCAGTTTACTATTGGTCAGCTGAACATCATTTTATCGGACAATCATGTTAACGGAGACAGTAATGACGCCGTCATCGGTAAAAATTCATGTTTTATGTTTAAACCCAGCTTTGGATGTGACCTATCATGTCAAAAAGTTGATTCCCGACCAAAAATCACGTTCCGATGCTGCCCGTCATGATCCAGGTGGTAATGGTATCAATATTGGCCGGGCTTTGTTTCGTATGGGAGTGGATGCAACTACTTATTGTGTGATTGCCGGTGCAGTTGGTGAGATTCTGCAAGACATGCTTGTTGAACAGCTGCCCAATGTTATGTTTAATCGAGTCTCAGGGCAGACACGCATTAACAGCACGATTATTGAGCTAGATACAAAATCTCAATTTCAAATCACTGATGCAGGCACCCCCGTCCCGGCGGACCAGTTAACTCAATTGGTAGAAAATTTTGCCGATGCTGTAGGGAATGGTTATGGCATTCTTACCGGGTCATGCCAACCCACTATACCAGCCTCTCTGTATGCTGATTTGGTCAATAAAATCCAGCAACAAGGTGGACGTGCTGTCGTTGACAGTCATGGTGAAATATTACGTTTGGCAATTGAAGCGAAACCGTTTTTGATTAAACCCAATCTGTATGAACTTGAAACCCTGCTACAAGTAAAACTCGACACTAAAGAAGCAATTGCCGAATGCGCCAGACAACTACAGTTGTCCGGTGTTACCCATGTCTGTGTTTCCTTGGGCGATAAAGGTGCTTTATTAGTCAGTCCGAATAACAGTGTTTATGCGAAAGCGCTATCTGTGCCAGTGAATACAACTGTGGGTGCAGGTGATTCAATGGTCGCGGGGCTGGTGGCCGGATTCAGTCTTGATAATCAGCCCAAAACCGCACTGCGTTATGGTATCGCCTGTGGAGCCGGTACCGTAATGCACGCCGGAACAGAATTATTTCAAGGCGATGAACTGGCCGATTTTCGACAGCAGGTAACTATTCAAACTCTGGATATTTAACTCGGCAAAATGTTATCAACCAGCAACTGTAGAGATCTGCTTTGTCGAAACTCATTTACATCAAGGCGGTAGTGCAAGCCAACCTTCTGACCGACTTGCAGCCATACTGGGGCGGTCTGACGAAACGCCATTGCCGTGAGTTCGCGTCCATCATCCAGTTTGACGGTTAAACGCAGATGGTCTGATTGCTGCCCGACATGACGGTAATTCTGTAAGACAAACTGGCCATGAAACTGTGGTTCCGGAAAAGCCTGGCCCCATGGCGCCAGAACCGGTAATTGCTCGGCCAGCTGCATGTTCAGTTCCTGCGCCGATAATTCACCATCAGAATACAACGCGCGTTCAAACACACTAGGATCGGCTGTAAACTGAACAGCTTCCCTGAAGGTCTGCTCAAACAATGCAAAGTCGTTCTGCTTTAATGTTAACCCTGCTGCCATCGCGTGTCCGCCAAAGCGCAAAATTAAATCCGGATATTTAGCAGCGACATTAACCAGGACATCTCGAATATGAACGCCTGTTATGGAGCGTGCCGAACCTTTGATTTCACCAGGTTCGCCCGGTGCAAAAACTATGACCGGCCGATGCATTTTTTCTTTAATTCGAGAAGCGAGTAACCCGATTACCCCTTGATGCCAACTTTCTTCATATAAACAATAAGCAGCTGCCTGACTGGTTTCATTAAGCTGAAGTTTTTCCAGCATCGCCAGAGCTTCAAGTTGCATGCCTTGTTCAACCGAACGACGCTCAAGATTAATCTGATCCAGCAACTGAGCCGCTTGCTGAGCCATGACAAAATTATCTGTCAGTAAGGTATCAATGCCCAGACCCATATCTTCCATACGACCGGCGGCATTTAACCTCGGCGCTATGGCAAAGCCCAAATCCTGAGCAGATAATCGACTGATGTCCTTACCGGCGATTTGTAATAAAGCGCTGATACCTGCACAGGCACGTCCCTGTCGCATACGTTTCAGTCCCAGATCCACCAATGTGCGATTTAGCCTATCCAAAGGTACAACATCGGCGACAGTACCCAGAGCCACCAGGTCCAGTAACTCCACCAGACGTGGTTCAGCCAGTTGCTGTAATTCAAACCAGTTATTATCGCGTAAACCTTGCCGCAGACCGAGCAGCACATAAAACGCTACTCCAACTCCGGCCAGCATTTTGCTGGGAAAGCTATCACCAGGCTGATTGGGATTCACAATTGCATCAGCTTCGGGCAATTGTTCTGCGGCAAGATGGTGATCGGTAATCAATACCTGCATACCACGTTGTTTGGCGAGCGAAACACCCTCAAGACTGGCAATCCCGTTATCAACAGTAATCAATAAATCTGGTTGGGTTTCGCTATCAATCTCGTTGAGTAATTCAGTGGTTAAACCATAACCATGTACGAATCGATTTGGAACGATAAAGTCAATATGTTGCAGCCCCATCATGCGTAAACCACGCATCATCACTGCACAGCTGGTTGCTCCATCACTATCAAAATCCGCCACAATCATCACTCGCCATTGCTGTTGCAATGCCTGAATCAATAAGGCAACGGCGGCCTCCATGCCCAGCATTTGCGAGGGTTTGGGTAAATCAGTCAAATCAAAGGTTAATTCATCCGCTTTTACAATACCCCTCGCCGCCATGATTCTCCGAATACATATTGGCCATTCTTCAGGTAATTCACTGATATCACCTGTATTTCGTTGCTGAATATTCATAACTACCAGGGTTTCCATACATCCCAGCAGCGCCACTGATATTGGCCATGTTGCGGAATGATTAAACGTAACTGATGAATTTGATAACGACGTAATTTTTGTTTTAAAGGCAAAATTTGTTGTTTCGTCGCGAGCTGCAAGCGTTGTTGCCAGTCATTCTGCAAATCCAGTTCTGGTAACAGCAGTAATTGCTTTCCCCCCTCCAACTGATCAGGTTTCCACTCAGATAAAGAGTTAAAGCTGACAGAGCACGCAGAGGACAGTAACTTTAATAAAGCCGAATCGCCATAAACCTGATCCCATGCATTGGCAGACGGTTGCCAATCTTCCTTGCCCCAAAACCAGAGACTATTCACAGGCAATTTGCCAGCTGACTGTCTTTGTTGATTCACTGGATGTTCAAATAAAGCCATTTGAATTTCATTATTCAATCGTAACCAGGCATTTTGTTCTTGCCCACTTGGCAAGGCTGAAGCTACCGACTTACCAATCAGCGATGGCAATGCCGTCAGTGAGATATCCGGCATATTTTCCAGCCAAATTGACCAATGGTTTAAATCATTTGGCACCAGTTGAGCATCAAAATCATTTAATAATGGTTGAATGCATTCTCTAATCTGAGTGCCCTCCTCCATTGTTAAATCATTGATTGAAAATAATAAAAGACGATCTCGATCAGCATGCAGATAACATGGATCAGCGCAAAGACTTAGTTGACCTGGATTTCGTAATGTTGCAGTGGGTAAATCAGCACCTGTGAGGGGCTTGGCACTAAAAAGCTGAATTAATACTTTTTCAAACGTATAGTAGTTGGCAGTGAAATGTGCTTTTTTAAGTAATTTTTTCAGTTCTTCAGGTAATAAAGACTGATTAATTTCCTGCATCGCAGTTGCTAAACCGGGCCAGATAATTGTCACTGATGGCTTTTCAGCCACGTTGTATTACTTCCCGGACAAACGGAATGGTTAAACGACGTTGTGCCTGTAATGACGCTTTATCGAGACGTTGCAACACTAACATTAATGACGCCATATCACGGCTGTAATTACGTAATAGATATTGGGCTACTTCTTCAGGCAAAATCAATCCTCTACTCTGGGCATGACTGATCAACGCCTGTTGTTTCAATGCATCGGTCATTGAAGGCAATTGATAAATTAATCCCGTTGCCAATCTCGATCGCAGATCAGGTAATTGAATGGCTAATTGTGCAGGGTTCTGATCGGCGCAAATCAGTAATTTATGCTCTTTTTCGCGTAAACGGTTAAAGCAGTGAAACAATGCTTCTTCCCATTCAGCATCGCCACAGATTGCCTGCAGATCATCCAGACAGACAACATGGCTCTGAACTAATGAAGCTAATACATCAGCATCTGCTGTATCACGAATTTCCTGCAGATTGATATAACTTACCGGATGACCATGACTCTGCAGGCGTTCGGCAATTGCCAGATTCAAATGGGTTTTGCCCACTCCGGACTCTCCCCAAAGATAGAGAAAATCAGGCTTTTTTTCCAGGCAGAACGCCTCAACAACAGAGGCTAACTCATCGCTTTCAAATATAAAATTATCTATCGTAAAGATTTCCTGCGGTGTTAACCGCAGCGTCAACTGTATTTCCTGCTTACTCATCACCTGCCTCTCAGGAATACAGATGACTGTTCAGGTAACGATGGTGTGCATGGCGTAACAAGACCATCACCACAGCGGCTACTGGAAGCGCCAGCAATACACCAACAAACCCGAATAATGTACCACCCGCCATCACTGCGAAAATAACTGCCACGGGGTGCAGACCAATCCGTTCGCCCACAAATCGTGGCGTCAGAAACATCCCTTCAACCGTCTGTGCAAAACCGAAGATCAGAACGACCCACAGAATGGGTAACCATTCCTGAAACTGTAAATAGGCGGCAAGGCCGGCAAGCAGAATACCAATAAATAAACCAAGGTAAGGTACAAAGCTCACAATACCGGCAATCACCCCTATTAACAAAGCAAGATCCAGCCCAATGAAAGTTAGACCGATACAATACATAATTGATAGGGCCAGCATCACCATCAATTGCCCACGTAAAAAGCCTGCCAGCATATCGTCACATTCACCGCTGATCTTAATGATTTTGTCGGCATGTTTACGAGGCAGTAATTCACGAAACCTGGCCACCAGATCATCCCAGTCTCTTAACAGATAAAACGTCAGTACCGGGATAAGGATCAGATTGGTTAACCATTGCAATATCACAAGGCCTGAACGGGTCATATATCCAAAGACATCACCCGCCAT
>JGI24654J20067_1000116_pt1 | contig 29626 bp, 29 predicted proteins | sample MalvirmetaMSP109_FD_20067 | JGI IMG/M metagenome (IMG submission 20067)
AAACGTTCGTTTTTTGGCCCGCGAACCGGGTGAATAATATTATTGACCCGTTCGACAATGGAGCTTGTTTCCACTGCTGATATGAACTTGTCACGTGCACCAGCATAGCGCTGAGAAAACACACTCAGAACGGCTTCTGCATACATGGCAACAACTCTCCTGTAGATGAAAATTCGGCGAAGAATAGGCGACTTTTATGATTTTGACCAGATAATCAGCATAGTGGCAAAAATATTTATCACAACCATGACACAATCACTTTATGATGCACAAATCGTCTGACTAATCTGATTCGGAGCAACGCTAAAGTCATATGACTAACCATTTGATAATTCTTGAAAATATCGAAGACTGGGCCCCCTACTTCCCCAGCGCGCAGGTCATCGCAGTGGATGATTATTTGCAAACCCCCTCCCCCAGTGCGAGTGAGCGTGCGCAAATTATTAATCTCTGTCACGGTCTTGAATATTTGAGCCCTGGCTATTACTGCTCAATGGTCGCTGAAGCACGAGGTCATCGGGTAATGCCGAGTTTGCGCACCATTAATGACTTATCCCGTAAAAGTCTTTATGCCTACGATTTATCGGATTTTGGTACGCAACTTGATAAGGTCATAGCTGCCAGTGATAAGCAGTCTGAAACCAGTTTCAAGTTGAAAGTTTTTTTTGGGCAATGTGAATTTAAAGGCCTGCAGAAGCTGGCAAGACAGATTTTTGAACAGTATCCCTGCCCAATCATCGAAATCGAGTTTAGCCACAAAGGCCATTGGTTAATTTCGGCTATCAAGGCTGCACCGTTAAATCAGCTCAGTGACAGTGAGCAGGATAACTTCGCCAATGCTTTGGATGCATTCAGTCATAAGTTATGGCGCAAACCTTCAAAGCGTCGCCAATACCGATATGACATGGCCATTCTGCACAACCCTGATGAAAAAATGCCGCCCAGTGATGCCACCGCATTAAAACGCTTTATTGCCAGTGGTAAACGTATCGGTATTGATGTCGAACTGATCACACCGCGAGACTACATCCGTATTGCTGAATATGACGCTTTATTTATCCGTGAAACCACGGCGATACATAATCACACCTATAAATTTGCCCGTCGAGCTGAAAGTGAAGGGTTGGTCGTTATTGATGATCCGACTTCAATCATCCGATGCACCAATAAGATCTATCTTAAGGAGCTGCTGGAAAAGCATAATTTGCCGATGCCGGAATCACATTTGCTCTATCGCAATGATAAAACCGGTCTGGAAAAAATTTGTGCTGAAGCGACTTTTCCTTTGGTAATGAAAATCCCGGATGGCGCCTTTTCCAAAGGGGTTATTAAGGTGAACAATCCTGAAGAATTGCGAAGCAATGCCGCGGAGTTTTTTCAACAATCAGCAATCATCCTGCTGCAGGAATTTATGTTTACCGATTACGACTGGCGTATCGGCGTGTTTAATAACAAACCGATTTATGCCTGCCAGTATTTTATGAGTAAAGGTCATTGGCAGATTTATAACCACAACACCAAAAAAGGCACGGATTCCGGTAAATCAGCCGCGGTGCCTATTTCTGAAGTTCCTGAAAAAGTACTGAAAATCGCCGCAAAATCGGCGAAACTGGTCGGAGATGGGCTTTACGGCATTGATATCAAACAAAGTGGCAGTCGAGTGGTGTTAATAGAAATCAACGATAACCCCAGTATCGATAGCGGCGTAGAAGATGCCTATCTGGGACCAGCTTTATATGACGATATTATGCGAGAGTTTTTACGCCGGCTCGAAGCGCGTAAAGCGCATCGTCAGTCCTGAATTTAAATCAAGAACATAAAAAAAGCGGTGGCTGATATTTCAACCACCGCTTTTTATTTTGGCTTATTGTTGTCTTAAAAGGAGTAACTCGCTCCGACGTGCAGATAACGTTTTTCACCTACAAAGTAGCGATAATCGCCACCACCACCGCCACCAAAATCAGCGCGTTCAGCGTATTCAGTGTTAAACAGGTTGTGTACTTTTCCGTATAGCGTCAGATTATTAGTAACATCATGAGACGCCCGTAAGTTAAACACATCGTGGCCATCATACTTTTTGTCATTGCCGTCGGTGATGTAATACTCACTCATGTGCACCCATTCCAGCTCAGCACGAGTGACTGGGGTTACATTCCAACCCAGTCGAATGTTTCCCATTCGCTTAGGTGCAGTCACTAAGTAGTCACCTTTTTCGATACCGCTTCCTGGCTTGTTGAAGTCATACTCATGCTTAGCAAAAGTGACATTTGCACCGATATCAAACAATTCATTAAACGGGTAAAACACGCCAAGCTCCAGACCAGTATGGTTAGTTTTACCATCAGGAACATTTTCGTTGTTTGTATCCGTAAAGAAATAGTCATCTTTCTTCATATGATAAGCAGCTATTTCATACTGCAAGCCTTCACCCACTTTACGAACACCGATCTCAACACTGTCAATAGTTTCAGAGTCAGCCCCACCTGTTCGCGAAGGCCCTATCTGGGCACGGTACAGATCGGTAGTCTGTGGTGCACGGTTACCGCGTGCATAGTTAATAAATGCGGCCGTATTGTCCGTCAGTTGTTGCACAAGACCAAGTTTAGGACTTAAATTGCTGAAGGTGTCTTTACCGCTATCTGGACGTAAATATCGCGTACCAAATTCGCGTGAATCAGTGTTGTTGGTGTAGTCGTATTTGGTGTATTCATAGCGTACACCTGCGGTGACACGAGTTTTGTCCAATACCTGCCATTCGCTGTGTACATAAGGGGCAACGACTGTGGCATCTACTTCATAATCATAGTGAACACCCTGTAAGAATTGCCCAAAGGTGGTGGGATTAAATTGCACCTCAGACAGCTCACCTTCTGTATATTCAAAATCTGTCCCGAAAATAACTTTGTGACCGCCATCCAGATCCTTGGTATAAGCTGCTAAAAGTCCCACGCTGCTATGTTTGTTATTCTCCACCGGCTGTCCTGGTAGAAAATGCATCAAAAATTCCATTTCTGTATGACGCAGATAAGGGGTTAATCTAAAGGTAGAAGAGTCTGTTAACTGTCGTTCCCACTCGGTGGATAATCGGGTCGATTTAGCATCACGATAGGCTTCAGGATTAGGATTGGTGCGCGAGCGACTTTCATCTTCATAGGCTCTAAATCCTGTGATATAGCCAGCGGTTTCCTGATTAAGATTAGTATGGCTGAACAAGGTTTTAAAGCTGTCAATATCGCCATAATAATCATGACGGAAGCTGACTTTTTGCTGATCGTAGCCGGAGTCACTGACATACCCGCCATCCGTTGTACCATTTACGCTTAGGCGGTAACCATGTTGTCCAATGGTATCGCTCACTGTACCTTTCATTTGATACAAATCATGCGGCCCAATGGAAAGATCAATTTCTCGCTCAAGATCCAGAGAGGGGGCGCGACTTAAAACATTGATTAAACCGTGGACGGCGTTAGAACCATACAACGCACTTCCCGGGCCACGCACTACTTCAATTCCGCCAGCCTGTTCATAATTAACTTCAAACAAACCATTTACATTGGCAAAGCCCGCTGCACGTAATGGAATACCATCTTCCAGAAACAGAAATGACCCGGCACCAGCACCACCGGTTAACACTGGCGAACGAATAGACGTCAGATGCTCCTGACCATTACCACGCTGAATATTGACACCACTGACACGATTGACGATTTCGGTGATGTGATCCGGGCGCACCAGATCGATTTCTTCTTCTGAAATTCTGCCGGTATTACCTGCTAAATCCAAAATTGGTGTTCCCGAGCGAGTGCCGGTAACAACTAGCTCGTCCAGAGAGAAATCCTCTTCTTCCTGAGCATAAGCAGGTAAGGCGATATTCATACTGGCCAGGGCCATTAAAATCGGTAATTTGCGTAAGGTCGGCATAAGCTATGATTCCTAAGCGGTATGTTGTAAAAAGTTAACGCATTTTCTCATGTTGTCTTTTTACAACACATCAGAAAAATCCTTAATTGACGTTGAAAAACATCCTATCATCCCCATCTAATGACCCAGATCAATTTTTTTCGAATGAGCCCATGGAATACAAAGACTATTACAAAATCCTTGGCGTAAGCCGGACAGCAACACCAGAGGAGATAAAAAAAGCCTATCGCACACTCGCGAGGAAGTATCACCCTGATGTCAGCAAAGAGGTGAATGCCGAAGAAAAGTTCAAAGAAGTCGGTGAGGCTTATGAGGTGCTACGCGATAAAGATAAGCGTGCACAATATGACCAGTTTGGTGGACAGTTCCGTCATGGTCAATCGTTTTCTCCACCTCCAGGCTGGGAAGAAAATGTCGGTGGCTTTGGTCAGGGCAATTTCAGCAGCTTTTTCGAAAACATGTTTGGTGGCATGGGCGGAATGGGCGGTGGTCAACAGGATAACTTTTTCGCCCGCGGCGAGGATGTAAACGCCAAAATTACTATTTCACTCGAAGATGCATTTAACGGTGCGAACAAGTCCATCCGCCGTCCAGCCGGTGCCACGCAAACAGGTACCGTTAACGTTAAGATCCCTGCCGGCATCGAACCGGGTAAAAAAATCCGTTTAAGCGGACAAGGTAAAGCTGGAATGAGTGGTAAACCGGGAGACCTATATCTGGAAATCCAGATTGCCCCACATTCGCTTTATCGGCTGGAAGGTAAGGATGTCTACCTCGATTTGCCAATTTCGCCATGGGAGGCAGCATTAGGTGCCAAAATTACCGCGCCAACTTTAGCTGGAAAAATCAGTCTGAATATCCCGGCGGGCACTCGAAGTGGTCAAAAAATGCGTTTGAAAGGTCGAGGGCTTCCTGCTAATACGCCTGGTGATCAATTTGTTGTTTTACAGATAATGACACCTCCGGCCACAACTGCCGAGGCGAAAAAGTTTTATCAGCAAATGGCTGAAAAACTTCCGTTTAATCCAAGAGAGAACATTGAATAAGCATTTTGAGGTAGAGACAAAATGATAAAAAAACTGAAATCTGCTGTTGTCTGGTTGGCCGGTGTAACCCTTTTGACACAGGTGGCCGTCGCTGCCCTGCCATTTCCCTGGCTGGATGATGATAATCAAATGCCGACGCTGGCACCAATGCTGGATCAATCCAAACCAGCAGTAGTAAATATTGCCACACGGAGTGAAGTCAGAATTCAGGATAATCCATTATTAAATGATCCGTTTTTCCGACGTTTTTTTAATTTACCTCAACAACAGCAACCCCGTACTCGTCAAGCCCAAAGCCTGGGAAGTGGTGTTATTGTTAATGCTAAAGAAGGTCTGGTATTAACCAATAACCATGTGATTCAGCGTGCCGATGAAATCACCGTTTCCCTGCACGATGGCCGTACGTTTCAGGCTGAAGTAGTAGGCAGTGATCCCGCGACCGACGTGGCCGTGATTCGTATTCCACCCGAAAATCTTACCGCTCTGCCACTGGCGGATTCCGACAGACTGCGAGTAGGTGACTTTGTCGTCGCTATTGGTAACCCGTTCGGCCTGGGACAAACGGTGACATCCGGTATTGTCAGCGCCTTGGGACGGAGTGGTTTGGGGCTTGAAGGTTACGAAAACTTTATTCAAACCGACGCTTCCATCAATCCAGGTAATTCGGGTGGAGCATTAGTTAATCTACGGGGTGAATTAGTGGGTATTAACACCGCTATTTTTTCGCCAAATCAATCCGGTAATGTAGGGATCGGCTTTGCTATTCCGAGTAATCTTGTCAAACAGATTACTGATCAGTTACTGGAATATGGGGAGGTTCGTCGTGCTTATCTGGGTGTGCAGATGCAGGACATTACCCCAGAACTCGCTCAGGCATTTGGTATTGAAGCCAATCGGGGCGGCGCCGTAGTAACCAATGTTATTAAAGATTCTGCTGCTGAAAAAGCCGGTTTAAAAGTGGGGGATGTGGTGACAGCCGTAGATGGTGTTTCGCTGTTAAACGCTGATAACCTGCGTAATACCATTGGTTTATTGATGGTGGGCCAGACAATTCAGCTGGACATCATCCGTGATGGCAAGGCTAAGACGTTGACGGCAAAAGTGACAGAAGTCCAGTCCAGGAAAATCCAAACTGGCGATGTACATCCAAAACTGCGGGGTGCCACCTTTGGTGATATCGAAGAAAGCTCACCTGCTTACGGCAGAGTTCAAGGCATTATGCTGTACTCGGTTGAACGAGGCAGCCCGGCCTGGGTCGCAGGTTTACGCAGTTATGACATTGTCACCTCGGTCAATCGTCAACCGGTTACTAACCTTGAGCAATTCAAACTACTGGTTTCTAATCAGACAGAATTATTACTGAATATTGTCCGGGATAACCAAGCCATGTTCTTGTTGTTACGATAAGCGCTCGGGCGCGGAGCCCAGCTCCGCGCCATCAGCAAGATTGTTGAGCAGTTTCGAGAGGTGGCATTGGTTTACCGAAAGCTATAAATCCTGTTGATATTCTGCTGTTCGATTCCGACCTGCAGCTTTTGCCAGGTAAAGTGCCTCATCCGCCTGTTTAATCAAGTCTGCGGCCTGTTTATCACCGGTAGGCACCACATGCTGGCCACTCCACAACTTATTGTTACGTAATCTGCAACGCTACTGGTTTTATGCGCTAATGCCATGTCATAAATGTTTTGACGCATCCGTTCAGAAATATCTATTGCGTCTTTAGGGCTGGTATTCGGCAACAATACGCAGAACTCCTCACCACCAAAACGAATGGCAACATCAGTTGCCCGAAGCAGACTCTGCTGCATCACATTTGCAACTGATTTTAAGCATTCATCACCGGCTTGGTGACCATAGGTATCATTGAACTGTTTAAAAAAATCTATATCCGCAATGATGAGTGAAAAATGATTTTTATTGGCTAATGCAGCCGACCATTCTGTTTCCAGATGTTCTGCCAGATAACGTCGATTTGAAAGGCCAGTAAGATCATCTATTTCTACCAACTTTTCCAGTGCGGACTGAACTGTTTTATATTCCGTCATATCCCGCATGGTTTCGACTACTGCAATCAGATTGCCCTGAAAATCATAGATTGGGCCTGAATCAAAAGCGATATAAAGCCTTCGGTGTATACGGGGAAGATAACACCAGTTTTCTGCCTGATAGCCTTTACCATAGGCTGAAGGCTCAGCATGGTAAACATACAGTTCATCGAGCTCATCAATACGATTTTGCACCAGCAAATCTGCCAGACAAGGTCGTTTTTCGGAATAAAATGCCTGCCAGTGGTTATCGGTACCAATTACTTCCGAGGCTTTAATCCCGGTCAACCGTTCACAGGCTTTATTCCAGATAATCACTTTTCCCGTGTCATCAAGCACAAAGGTTGCTGTGACTAAATGCTCCATCAAATTAATGGCAAACTGCTGTTGCTGAAGTCTATCCAAGATTATCCCTCCCCAGAAAAATCGTATTCCATACTATTCCGGCATATAAGTTACTTCTTTATACGGAATGTATTTTTCCTATACAAGCTTGGGAGAATATTCATGCAAAATAAAATGCAAACGTGTGCCCGCATCAAATACTTTCTGTTGGGTTAAAACTTTTTATCTCACAACCCGTTTAAGTCCTTGAATCAGTAGTAGTACTATAACCCCTGCAATAAGCCCCGTGCCTGCATTAAACAGTTGGGGAAGGATAAAATCTCCCACCGTATTTCCTACACTCAGGCTTTCCAGCCAATGATGCAGAAAAGCTAAACCATGCACTAAAATTCCACCACCGACCAGAAACATTGCCAGCATCCCAACGACGGATAAAAATTTCATAAATTTAGGAGCAAGCCATAAGATGCTCTGTCCCACTCCACGTTTAATTTTTGCGAACCAGTCTTTTCCTGCGCTGGAAATCAGGGCCAATCCGGCATCATCAAATTTGACAATTCCTGCGACTAAGCCGTAAACACCGATGGTCATTGCTAAAGCAATTAGTGAAACCACGATAGTTTGTATCATTATCGGAGCGCCTTGAGCAACTCCTAATGAAATAACAATTATTTCTGCAGATAAAATAAAGTCTGTACGTATCGCCCCTTTGATTTTGCTCCTTTCGAATTCAGCAATATCAATTTCTGGTGTCGTCACCGCATGGACTAATTCATTATGATGCGCGTCGTCTTCTGCCTCATCATTAATGTACTTGTGGGCCAACTTCTCAACGCCTTCAAAACAAAGATATAAACCTCCCAGCATCATTAGCGGGGTGACCAACCATGGTAAAAAAGCGCTAATTGCTAAAGCTGCGGGCACCAGAATCAATTTATTTATCAAAGAGCCCTTAGCCACGGCCCAGACAACAGGTAATTCTCTACTGGCATCAATGCCACTTACCTGTTGAGCATTTAAGGCAAGATCATCGCCCAATACACCGGCTGTTTTCTTAGCCGCGACTTTTGTCATCAGCGTTACATCGTCAAGTAACGTGGCAATATCATCAATTAATGCAAGTAAACCAACACTGGCCATAACTTTCTCTCTAGGTAGTGAGTTACCTATGGATTATAGAGATTTTTGCTGATTGATTAGCAGATAATATTGCTATTTATAGTCCCATCTCACTGAGCCCAGGATAATCATCCGGACGTCGGCCCTGTGGCCAAACCAGTTTGCGTTCAGCTTCACTTATAGGCAGATCGTTAATGCTGGCATAACGGGTTTTCATCAACCCATTTTCATCAAACTCCCAGTTTTCATTACCATAAGAACGAAACCACTGCCCTTGTTCATCATGCCATTCATAAGCAAAGCGAACCGCAATCCGATTTTCGGTAAAAGCCCACAGCTCTTTTACCAATCGATACTCCATTTCGCGTTGCCATTTTTTCTGTAAAAAAGATTTTATCTGTTCACGTCCGACTGGAAATTCCGAACGATTTCGCCACTGACTATCGACGGTGTAAGCTAAAGCAACTTTTTCCGGATCACGACTATTCCAACCATCTTCAGCCATTCGAACCTTTTGTTTTGCTGTCTCGAGTGTAAACGGTGGAAATGGAGGTTTTTGTTCATTTTGTTGCATTTTTTCACTCCTAATTTGAGGTATACCGACTTGTCTACTTCAAGAATAGACAGATCAGTATACCTCTGTCAAACTTGCTGGAGTTTTTATGGGTATTCACTATGGATAAACGTCAGCAATTAATACACACCGCATTTAATCTGTTTTATCAAAATGGTATTCATGCTGTCGGGATTAATCAGATTCTGCAAACAGCCGGTATTGCGAAAAAAACTCTCTATCATCACTTTGCCAGTAAAGAAGAATTAATACAGGCAGTAGTCGAATATCGTGATGAAAATTTCTACAACTGGTTAGCATCGCGGCTTGAACAGGTAAAACCAGGCTATGATGGGCTTAATGAATTATTTGATGCTGTTGATGACTGGATACATAACCGTGTTGATGTGCTAACAGATTTCCATGGATGTTTTTTCATTAACACTTGTGCGGAATACAACGACACAAATCATCCTGTATATCTACAATGCCAAGAGCACAAAACCAGAGTTAACAGCTTAATTAAAAGACAGATTCGTGCCCTGGGAATTAGCGAGTTAGCCATTCAATATGTCACCGAATCAATTAGCCTGTTAAAAGAAGGGGCTATTGTGATGGCTCATGTCCAGGGTGATTTAACGGCAGCACAAAAGGCTAAAGCGATGACTTGGATTGTATTGGCAGCCTATATAAGCTGAATAGCGAGTTATGATAGAAAAAAGACCAATAATCATTTTAAGCTCTGCTTTTTTCTTAATATTTACCTACATTTACATAGCTTGAACCAAACTTACAAAGAAAAGACCTAATCTGCTTATCAGTTACACGGCTCTTTAAAGTGAGGTAAGCACAATGTCTAATTCAAAAATTACCAAAACATCCATTCTGCTGATGTTTTCATTATTCATCATCGGTTTTTCAGTAAATCAGGCCAGAGCCGATGTCAGAATAAATATCGGGCTTGGGTATCCAACCGGCTATGTGGAGCATCGCCATCATGGGTATATTGTGCAGCAGCATAATCCGCGATACAGCTATAACAGACATCACTATCAGCAACCGAAAAAATATTATTCAAAACATAAACACCATTACCACCAGCCCAAAAAATATTATTCAAAGTACAAACATCATCCGAAATCCTATCGTGGACACGGTAATCACCGTGATTATTATCGCTACGAATCCAGAGGAAATCATCGGAATTACGGACATCGTGAGCATCGCTATTATCGATAATTCACTGTTCACGTAGAACCAAGATATGTTTTTTGTTAAAAAAGAAAAGCCCCTATCTGGGCTTTTCTTTTTTGGTTTAATTAGAAGCTGTAACGCACATTAGCAGCTACGCTACGACGTTCGCCGTAACCACAATCGAAACCTTCTCCACGACACCATGAAATAAATTCTTCATCGGTCAGGTTTTTTGCATCAACAGTGAAGTCCCAGTCACCTACGGCATAACCTATCATGGCGTCATATAGCGTTTCAGAAGGAATCTCCGGAGCACCTCCGCCTCCTACAACATCACCAATATAGCGGATGCCCGCACCAACACGCCAATGATTACCCAGGTAGAGTTTATTCCACCATGAACCAGTTTTCTCAGCCAAAGCAGACAGTCGGTCTCCGGTATTATCATTTTTTGCGTTTAAGTCGGTATAAGCAAATTGAGTTTCGAAGTTCTGCCAACGTTTGTTAATTTGCAGTTCCCAGCCATCAATCACTGACCCAACCTGTTCAACACCACCAGGTGTCTGGCCCTGAACGATGCGATTGGTTTCTGTAATATCAAAATAGGCCATTGTCACAGCCAAGGTTTTATCTGGTGACAGATATTTAATACCGATTTCTTCCTGTTCGCCCGTAGTTGGCTTTAAGGTATTGGCGGCCGAGGTGCCGTCAGTACCGAGGTTCATGCTAAAAGCTTCGGCATAACTAATGTATGGAGATAAACCATTATCAAATCTGTACATCAAACCAATACGGCCGGTTGTCTCCTGTTCATCACTGGTAGTATTGGGTCCGGTTACAGCAAGTTTTCGGTTTTTAGCGAAATCACGTCGTAAACCAGCCGATAAAACCACTTTTCCAATTTCAATATGATCAGCCAGATAGATACCAACTTGTTGTATTTCATTATCATCACGATCTACCGGATTCGCTAGGGCTGCAGTATTTAAGTTCCCGTATTGCGGATCATAAAGATTAATAATTCCACCACCGGTTGAATTAGAAATATAATTTTCTTCCTCCCATAGTGCATCCTGTCTATCCCAGCCAATAATGAGGTTGTGACGGGTTATACCTAAATCAAAGACACCTGAAAGACGCGTATCCAGATTAAAAATTCTAGTTTGACGATCAGCTGTATGAATACTTCGTGCAATATTGCCTTCAGGAGAAACAACTCCTCCCACCCTGGCCCAATGCTCCCGAGTTTTGGTACTAGATTCTGTGTAACGAGCGGTAGTAGAAAATGACCAGCTATCATTAAATTTATGATCAAAAAAGAAAGTTAATTCCGTTTTCTCCCTATCGTATCTATCCCAGTCAGGTTCACCAACAAAGGTTTCTGAGCCGACATATCCTAAAGGTCCTCGATCAAGTGTTCCGGTTTGTGGCAAAAACTGAGCAGAAACCTGGCCTCTATTTTCCTGGCGATTTAATAAGAAAGAAAATGTTGTGTCATCTGTGGGACGCCACGTTATAGATGGAGCAATTACATAACCATCATCTTCAACATGATCGACCTGAGTATCAGCATCCCGTTGCAAACCAACAACCCTATACAACAGTTTGCCATCATCTGTCGCAGGGCCAGTCACATCAAATGCAATCTGCTTACGATTGTGAGAACCATATTGCCCCCATATCTCACCTTGCTGTTCAGCTTTTGGTAATTTTGAAACCGAATTGATAACCCCTCCCAGATCCCCCTGTCCGTATAACATGGATGAAGGTCCTTTAAGTACCTCAATACTTTCCAATGCATAAACGTTGGTTCGAACACTATTATAAGAACCATAGAGTTGTCTTAAACCATCAAGGTAAAGTCCAGGAGAAATACCACGGACTTTAGCACTGTCAATACGGGTGTCAGCCCCAAATGCGCCAGAGTAAACACCAGAAGTATACTGTAGAGCATCCTGAATATTTTTTGCCCCAGTATCTTTCATGAAATCATCATCGATAATAGACATCGAAAATGGTTGATCCATTATCGGCACATTTAATTTACCAACAACTGGTTCTTCTTCCAGCTCGATATAACCTAGCGCATCAGCGCCAGTAGAAGTTACTTCTACTGTCGGCAAATCAAGAGACTTTTCTTCGGTTTCTTCAGCAGATGCATTAGGTGTAAATACAAACATAGCTAAAACGGCTGGTGCACAAAACAGTCGGAGCTTTTGAACAGTTGGATACATTACAATTCCCAGATTATTTAAATTTAAGCTAAATGATAGTGATTTAGATTTGCGTAATGTAAAGAAGTGTAACAAGCCTGTCAATTTTTTGTTCTTTTGAGGGAACTTATTTCAACTAGATCTAATTGATTTAGAAAATACCAGTATTAAAACTGGCACAAATTTGCTTTTTTCCTGATATTATTCGGCGGGCATGGACGCGCTTATAAACATATTTAGCTGTTCATACATCTATGGATAATTTTAATAGGACTTAACTTTGAACAGTAAATTAATTATTGCTTTATCTTCGGCTATGCTTTTTTCCGGCTGTGCCACCATCGTAAATGACCCCACAGTCCCTTTAACCGCCTCATTTTCTGATGGGAGTGAGGGTGAGTGTAAATTCCATAATAAGCGTGGCGTATGGGAATTAAATATGCCTGGTACCGCCATGATCCGACGCTCGGATGACTCTCTGATTTACGCCTGCAGTACAGAGGATGGAAGGGAAACTGATGGCTCAATTGTGAGTGAATTTGAATCGGGTAAATTCGCTGCCAGTGTCATTTTCTGGGATTTTGGTATTACCGATGCCATCACAGATAAACATCGCACCTATCAAGGTAATATCGTCATTCCAGTCAAACAAACAAAAGAGGTCGCTCAAGCTAGCGATACTGAAATCGAATCAACAGAAAAAAATTAATTAGCCTTTGTGATGCTCTCACCAGAGAGCATCACATAATAATTTCCTTTGGTGAAAACCTCGAAGGCGTGACAAGTGTCTGTAGATAATGCAAGCTTAACGGCATAAATACACGTTATGAGCTCCACACGAGCCCCAAAAGGAAAAGCTTATGAAAGGCAGCCAAAAAGTCATCGATTTGCTTAATAACCTCCTCGCAGGTGAACTGACCGCAATGGATCAATATTTCATCCATTCCAGAATGTACGAAGACTGGGGTCTTATAAGACTTTATAACCGAATCTCGCATGAGATGCAGGATGAAACCGATCATGCCGATCAAATGATCAAGCGCATTCTGTTCCTGGAAGGCATGCCAGACCTGACACATCGCGAACCGCTACGTGTAGGTCACACCGTACCGGAAATGCTGCAAAATGATCTGGATCTGGAATACGCTGTAGTCAAGAACCTTCGAGAAGGCATCGCTTTATGTGAAGCAGAAGACGATTATGAAACCCGGCAAATGTTGCTTAAACAATTGGAAGATACCGAGTTAGATCACACCCACTGGCTGGAGCAACAACTTGGCCTGATCGATAAAATGGGTTTAAGAAATTATCAACAAGCCATGACTCTGGCTGAAGCTTAGATTTCATTGATGACCGAATGGTAGGTTGGGCTGATTACAATGAAGCCCAACAAATCACGTGTAATCTTTGAAAAGAAGTTGGGCTTCGCAAGCTCAGCGCCAACCTGCCAACGCATCTAATCCCGCTTATTGCCGCCAAAGATTGGCTGGCTATCGTAAACCTGCTGAGCTTCCAACACATACTCAATATTACCTTCTGACCAATTTTTTATGCCATCCAACAAATCAATAAGTGTTTGCCCAAGCGGTGTTAATGAGTACTCAACTTTGGGGGGCACTGTAGGATAGACCTTCCGGTTAACCAAGCCATCACGTTCCAGCCCTCGCAAAGTTTGTGTCAGCATTTTCTGTGAAATACCATCCAACTCCCGACGTAGCTGCCCAAAGCGTTTCGTCTCTTCAGCCAATGCCCCCACGGTCAATACTGTCCACTTATCAGCAATCCGATCCAGCACTAAACGGGTGGGACAGTTTTTATTATAAACATTCCATTCAGCCATAAGTCATTGTTTCCAATAATTAGTTACTTTTTAGTATGTATAGCACTTTAAAGTGCCTTCTTGCGGAAAGATACTGTCATTCATAGTATGTTTCTTGCCGATTAAACGCAATTGAAAGGAAAGCATCATGAAACGTTATTTTTTAAACATCATCACATTTACAACTTTATTTTTTAGTGGAGCACACGCAATGGCTGATCAAAACACACATCCAAACTTAACCTTATTGAGCAATTTTGCAGGTGAGGTTTTTGTTAATAAAGACCTCTCCAACCTGGATGCATATATGAAAAAAGATTACATCCAGCATAACCCTGCCGTCGCCCAAGGCAGCGAAGGATTTAAAGCCTTTTTTGCTGACTGGTTTGCCGCTATCCCCGACTTTCATTATGAGCTGAAAAACATCATCGCCAATGATGAATTCGTTTGGGTCTACGGGACTTATTCAGGTACCCATGAAAATGAATGGCTGGGCATTCCAGCCACTCAAGCCGAGTATAAGTTTGATGCGATTGATATCTTCAGAATTGAAGATGGAAAATTAGCTGAACATTGGGATGTGATGGATTTGCATACTTTGTTTACGCAGTTACAAGCAAATTAATCGTTATTGGAAAAGCAGGGCTTCGGCTCTGCTTTTTTGTTTAACAGTTCTTCTAAATCTGTTTTTTTACATTTTCACACCCCTCATATTTCGCATGAATGCGAGTTAGGGGAATGCGTGCCCATTCCCCTAACACCCAGGGCACCCCTTGTGTTGGCCTGCGGCTTCACTGCGTTGCGTTTTTTGTCAGGGAGACTCACCAAACTCGCTGCGCTCAAACAGGTAAGTCTCTAATCCTGACAAAAAGCCGCTACTCGTCAACACAAAAGGGGGATCCGCTAGCTTCACGTTTTGGGAGCCTCCTTTTATGCCCTTATGCGTAGCCGAGCATCGCAGAGCTGGTCGGATCAGCATGACGGCTGTTTGACCGTAGGGAGTTTCCGTCATGCCCGACCAGATTGAGTAGCACAGGGAACCCGCAGGGCAAGCATGGGCTGCCCTTTTGTTTGGTTCGTTTATTTTGGGCAAGCAAAATAAATGAACGCCCAGAGGCAGCGAAAAATGAGGAGAATGTTACTGATTGTTGGGTTTCGTTCCTCAACCCAACCTACCGACTGTATTTAATCCCGTCTATTGCTGCCAAAAATTGGCCTTGTTTTATGGATTAAGTGGTCGAGTGTTTGAGCGCAGCGAGTTTTCGACCACGCCATAAAACAAGATTAATTTTTGGATTCAAGGCAATATCGGGTGCCCTTTTCTTTGGTTCGTTTCTTTTGGGCAAACAAAAGAAATGAACTCGGGCTTTAGTCCGAAATTGCTAAGTTGAACGTCACAAAACAAGTTATTGGACGACCCGGGTGTAACCCATGTAGTTGAATTAAACTGTTACCGATGTATGTGAAGTGAGATATTGAATTTAACGTTGGGTTTCGTACCTCCTTGCTATTCGGGTGTAACCCACATATACATTCATTCATGACAATCAAATACTGCGGACAGGAATAACTTCGCTTCTTGATACACCCGATGCACCATACAATCTCTAGTCAATATTCCGTCAAAATAAGTAGCGTATGCAACAAAATTTGCATCAACCATATCATTTCGAAGTTTTTCCGGCTTTATAAACATCGCACTTCCCTCAGCGGCACGGAATATAGCAAAAAGATAGACGCACAGGGCAGATCGGAAAATAAAAGTGTTTGGTAACTCCAAAAATGGAGGTGGACGAGATACCTTTGGATGAGAAGAAACTCCAATAGAGGTAATATGCATCACATCTGTAATAATTTTATCTACCATTTCAGGTGTGTAAGGTTCACCTCGACGGATTGCCGCTCTTTCTAACTTTGAATAGTTCTTCCCGATATCATTGATACTTTGCCCAGTTTTCTGGGCATCATCTAGCATCCTCTCAAGGTGCCGTGTAGCCTCTTTTCCATGATCAAGAAGCTGTTGCTCGACACTTAGGTTCCCTCTCTTTGCATACCTGAGAGCATCTACATACTTTGCGAATGAGTTAGTTTGTGCTTCATCAATGAGTCTTCTTTGGAGACCCTGCCTCCGTCCTCTTAAGCCGCAAACTGTGATAGTACTCTTTAAAATAATAACTTGCTTTGGACGCTCTGAAATTACTTCCATAGACTTGAAAATGCTTGAAAGAGTGTCTCCTCTATAAGCCTCCATCGCAACATAGTCTGTCAAAACTGCGAAATTCTGATCAGATTTGTATAGATACGAGCGAAGATCTTCCGACTGTAGTTGATTACTGTCTATGACTTTACGTCTCATATTTAATTTTGTTCTGGTGCAAAGAATGAACCAAAATAAATACCTACTTTATAATTCCACACTAACTCTATGTTTAAAGGAGTTTGATCAAATTTAAATCAAATTCCCTGCCTTAAAAACAATATAAAAAGCAATTAATGAGAAGGATATTAGAAAAGATGAAATTTGCAGCATATATGAGATTCTCTCAATCATAGATGGTTGATCTAACATTTCAATCTGGGTGTCATCTTCAAATTTGAGTGCTTTCTGATTAAGAATAGCAGCCTTTTTCAGTTGTTTTAGCGGCCTCATCATTAGTTGGTGTTGAACAACTAAACCAAAAAAAAGTGAAGCAAGCTGAAATGTCACCGAGATTTTCACATAAAAAGCGCTATCCGATGTTAGATTTTCCATTGTCGCAATAAGTAACGTAATAAAGGCTACCGATAATGTTATCAATAGTCTGGTGAAGCCTCGGTAGTCATCATGATGCTCGTCAAGATATTGTTTCTCGATTTCATTAAAAGATTTCATTTCTACTTCTTCTTAACCGGCCTAACCCACCCCTTAACCGTCTTCTGTTCCGACTTAGTCAACGTCAACGAATCTGCAGGTGCCGTTTTCCGAATCGTAGATCCCGCCCCAATCGTCGCTCCATCCTCAACAGTGACCGGCGCAACCAACTGCGTATCCGACCCCACAAACACCCGATCCCCAATCACAGTACGATGCTTATTTGCACCATCATAATTACAGGTAATGGTGCCAGCTCCAATATTTACATCAGCGCCCATATCGGTATCGCCGATATAGCTAAGATGATTGATCTTGGAGCCCAGACCGATATTGGCATTTTTGACTTCAACGAAGTTACCGACTTTGGCTTTAGCGGCAAGCTTGGTGCCGGGACGTAGTCTGGCAAAGGGCCCTACTGAGCAGTTAGTACCCACTTCAGCGTTTTCGACAATACTATTGGGTAGGATTTCTGCCCCTTCGTGAATGACACTATTGATGATTATGCAGTTGGCACCGATGCTGACATTGTCGGCGATGGTGTTATTGCCTTCGAAGATGACATTGATATCGATGGTGATGTCCTGCCCTGCTTTGATATCACCGCGAATATCGACTCGTGCCGGATCGCGGAATGTGACACCTGACATCATCAATTCGGTTGCTTTGAGTTGCTGATAGTAACTTTCTACCTCAGCCAGCTGCACACGATTATTGATACCGGCCACTTCCATTTCATCTTCACAGGTGACTGAGTTGATTTCGATGCCTTGGTTAACCGCTTTCGCTATCAGATCGGTCAGGTAATATTCGCCCTGGGCATTATTGTTATCGAGCTGTGATAAGGCTTCAGTTAGCCACTTGGCCGGAATACACATGATGCCAGTGTTGATTTCATTGATCAGTTTTGTTTCTTCGTCGGCATCTTTTTCTTCGGTGATGCACAGCATATTGTCATCATAATCACGCACAATCCGGCCATAGCCAGTGGGATCTTCCAGTATTGCCGTGAGCACTTTCAGACTGTTGTTATCACCGGATTCAATCAAATCCTGCAGTGTTTCCGTTGTGATTAACGGCACATCACCGTATAACACCAATACCTGTTCACTGTTAGAAAAACTGGCTTTGGCCTGCTCTACTGCGTGGCCGGTGCCTTTCTGTTCATGCTGCATCACAACATCGATTTGCTGATTTTGCAGGTAGGGCACGACTTCGTCAGCGCCATTACCACAGACTACGGCTAACTGGCCTGGAGATAGCTGTTTAGCGGTATCAATAACGTGTTGTAACATGGGTTTTCCTGCCAGGGTGTGCATCACCTTGGGTTTGGCGGATTTCATGCGGGTGCCTTTACCGGCAGCGAGAATAATAATAGCCAGAGACATATAAAGTTTCCTTGTTTCAGCTCTGTAGTTTAGCAAAGACCTGCAAACAAAAAAGGCCGTCCGAAGACAGCCTTTTCTGGGTCATCACTTTCGTGATTAATGCTTACGTGTTTTACGTGCTCTTTCAATGGCGCGTAACTGTGCCATTGCTTCTGCCAGTTGAACCTGTGCTTCAGCAAAGTCCAGTTTGGCAGATTTATCACTAAGCGCTTTTTCAGCAGATGCTTTGGCTTCCAAAGCAGCAGCTTCATTAACGTCATCTGCGCGTAATGCGGTATCGGCCAGAATAGTGACGATGTGTGGCTGAACTTCTAAAATGCCACCGGAAATATAAAACTGCTCTTCCTTACCATCTTTCAGTAACCGCACTTCACCGGCTTTTAAGCGTGTCAGCAATGGAGCGTGACGTGGGTAAATACCCACCTCACCCTCTTGTGCCGAGGCAATTACAGCTTCTACCAATCCAGAATAAATGGATTCTTCAGCACTTACGATGTCAACATGAATTGTCATAGCCATCAGCTACCTCCCAAGAGATTAGTACTTTTTGGCTTTCTCAATCGCTTCATCAATGGTGCCAACCATGTAGAACGCTTGTTCTGGCAGTGAATCATATTCACCATCCAGAATGCCACGAAAACCAGCCAGAGTATCTTTCAGTGAAACGTATTTACCAGGTGCACCGGTGAATACTTCAGCAACGAAGAATGGCTGTGACATGAAACGCTGAATTTTACGAGCACGTGATACAGACAGTTTGTCTTCTTCAGACAATTCATCCATACCCAGGATCGCGATAATATCTTTCAGTTCTTTATAACGTTGCAGCGTGTTTTGAACACCGCGAGCAATATCATAATGATCGTTACCTACAACCAAAGGATCCAGCTGACGTGAAGTTGAATCCAGCGGGTCAATCGCAGGGTAGATACCCAGTTCAGCAATTGAACGTGACAATACAACAGTCGCGTCTAAGTGAGCGAAGGTGGTTGCAGGAGATGGGTCAGTCAAGTCATCCGCAGGTACGTATACCGCCTGGATAGACGTGATAGAACCGGTTTTGGTTGAGGTAATACGTTCTTGCAGTACACCCATTTCTTCGGCCAATGTTGGCTGATAACCTACCGCTGAAGGCATACGGCCTAACAGGGCTGATACTTCGGTACCGGCCAATGTGTAACGGTAAATGTTATCAACGAAGAACAATACGTCACGACCTTCATCACGGAAAAATTCCGCCATGGTCAAACCAGTCAACGCAACACGCAGACGGTTACCTGGTGGTTCATTCATCTGACCGTAAACCAGTGATACTTTATCGATAACGTTTGAGTCAGTCATTTCGTGATAGAAATCGTTACCTTCACGAGTACGCTCACCAACACCAGCGAATACCGAGAAACCACTGTGCTCGATAGCGATGTTACGGATAAGCTCCATCATGTTAACGGTTTTACCGACACCGGCACCACCGAACAGACCGACTTTACCACCCTTGGCAAACGGGCAAACCAGGTCGATAACTTTAATACCGGTTTCCAGCAATTCATTACTGGCAGACAGTTCATCAAATGAAGGTGCTTTACGGTGGATACCCCAACGCTCTTCTTCACCGATGTCGCCTTTTTCGTCGATTGGGTTACCCAATACGTCCATGATACGGCCCAGAGTTTTCTGACCAACTGGAACACTAATCGCTTTGCCAGTATTGCTTACTGCCAGGCTGCGTTTCAGACCATCAGTCGTACCCATGGCAATGGTTCGAACTACGCCGTCACCAAGCTGTTGCTGTACTTCAAGGGTTAAACCAGCCTCTTCAACCATCAAAGCATCATAAATATTTGGCAGACTGTCGCGGGGAAATTCCACGTCAACGACCGCACCGATAATTTGTACAATCTTTCCAGAGCTCATCTTGCTTCCTCTTTCAAATAAGTTCGGGCTGCTCAGCCCTTTTAATTCAGTTAGACCGCAGCGGCACCCGCAACAATCTCAGAGATTTCCTGTGTAATCGCAGCCTGGCGAGCTTTGTTGTAAACCAGTTGCAGGTCATCAATAAGATCGCCGGCATTGTCAGACGCATTTTTCATCGCAATCATGCGTGATGCTTGTTCAGAAGCAATGTTTTCAACAACACCTTGATAAACCACTGACTCGATGTAACGGACCAGCAAATCATCCAAAACTTCTTTCGCATCCGGCTCGTAAATATAATCCCAGTGATGAGACATTTCCTCGCTTGGCGCACCAGGGGTAGCAGGTAGCAAACGGATAAACGTGTCTTCCTGCGTCATGGTGTTCACAAACTGGTTATAAACAAGGTACAGACTATCAATATGACCTGATTCGTAAGCATCCAACATAACCTTGATGCTACCAATCAATTCATGAACGCGTGGCGCATCACCCAATTGGGTAACCTGTGCAACCATGTTCACTGGCAAGCGGCTGAAGAATGTTGAGGCTTTTTGACCAATTGCACAGATATCAACCTGAAGGCCTTTATCTGACTTGGATTTGATTTCGTGCAGCACTTCCTTGAACAGATTATTGTTCAAACCACCGCATAAACCACGATCCGAAGAAACCACGATATAACCTACACGTTGTTTCTCTTCACGATCCTGCAAATAAGGATGTCTGTATTCCGGATTGGCAAACGCCAAATGCTGAATAACATTTAAGATCTTGTCAGCATAAGGACGTGTTGCCGCCATGCGTTCCTGAGCCTTACGCATTTTACTGGCAGCCACCATTTCCATCGCAGAGGTGATCTTCTGCGTGCTCTTGATGCTTGCTATCTGCGTACGTATCTCTTTACCGCTAGCCATGAATTATGCCTCGCTTACCAGCTACCGTTGGCTTTGAATTTTTCAATCGCGCTGCGCATTTGGCCAGCGATATTGTCATCAAAATTACCAGTAGTGTTGATTGTGTCCATCAGCTCAACATGCTGTGAACGCATGGTGGACAGTAGTGACGCTTCAAATGAACCGACTTTACTGACGTCAACATCATCCAGGAAGCCTTCGTTAGCTGAGAACAATGAAATCGCCATTTCAGCAATCGATAATGGTTGATATTGTTTCTGTTTCATCAACTCGGTAACACGTTGACCACGGCTGATTTGTGCGCGGGTTGCTTCATCAAGGTCAGAAGCAAACTGAGCAAACGCTGCCAGTTCACGGTACTGAGCCAAATCAAGACGAACACCACCACCCAGTTTCTTGATGATCTTGGTTTGAGCGGCACCACCAACACGTGATACCGACAGACCAGCGTTAATCGCAGGACGGATACCGGCGTTGAACAAGTCAGTTTCCAGGAAGATCTGACCATCTGTAATCGAAATTACGTTGGTCGGTACGAAAGCAGAAACGTCACCGGCCTGGGTTTCGATGATAGGCAACGCAGTCAATGAACCGGTTTTACCTTTCACTTCACCGTTAGTGAGTTTTTCTACGTAATCTTCGTTTACACGTGCTGCACGTTCCAGCAAGCGTGAGTGAAGGTAGAAAACGTCACCAGGATAAGCTTCACGACCTGGTGGACGACGTAATAACAGAGACACCTGACGGTAAGCCCATGCTTGTTTGGTTAAGTCATCATAGATAATCAGTGCATCTTCACCTTTATCACGGAAGTATTCGCCCATTGAGCAACCCGCGTAAGGTGCAATAAATTGCAAAGCAGCTGAATCAGAAGCAGATGCCGCAACGATGATGGTGTGACCCAGTGCATCGTGTTCTTCCAGTTTACGAACCACGTTCGCAATAGAAGATGCTTTTTGACCAATCGCTACATAGATACATTTAACGCCTGTACCTTTCTGGTTGATGATGGCATCAACCGCGATAGCTGTTTTACCAGTTTGACGGTCACCGATAATCAACTCACGTTGACCACGACCGACTGGAATCATCGCATCGATTGATTTCAGACCAGTTTGTAATGGTTGGTCAACTGATTTACGTGCGATAACGCCTGGCGCTACTTTCTCAATTGGAGAAGAGCCACTGGCTTGAATGTCGCCTTTGCCGTCGATTGGTTTACCCAGTGAGTCAACAACACGTCCTAACAGGCCTTCGCCTACTGGAACTTCAAGAATACGACCAGTACATTTGACTTTGTCGCCTTCAGAAATATGTTGGTAAGCGCCCAGAATAACGGCACCGACTGAGTCACGCTCCAGGTTAAGAGCCATACCGAAAGTGTTGCCTGGAAACTCAAGCATTTCCCCGGACATGACATCGGCAAGACCATGAATACGCACAATACCATCGGTTACACCGACTACGGTGCCTTCTGTTCGTGCTTCAGTAGCCCCGTCAAAGCTTTCAATTCGCTTTTTAATCAGGTCACTGATTTCTGCTGAATTCAGTTGCATCTCTGTTTCCTCTTTACGGGCCGCTTAGCTTATCGCGCTGGCCAGTCTGTTCAATTTACCTACGGCAGATCCATCAATTACCAGATCACCTGCCCGAATGATTGCGCCACCCAGCAGACTCTCGTCTACACTTTCGCTGAGGGTGATTTCTTTACCCAGGCGCTTTTTCAGTGCGGCTGCAATCTTGCTTTTTTGTTCATCTGTCAACGGCCGTGCAGTTATCACATCAGCTGACAGCATTTGTTCCGCATCGGCGCGTAACAGTTCATATAGCTCTGCAATTTCCGGCAACAGCAGCAATCGATTGTTTTCTGCCAGAAGCAGCAGAAAACTACGAGCATCTGTACTGAGCTCACCAGTAATATCAGCAAGCAGATTGACTGCCTGTTCATCACTGACCGCAGGGCTCACCAATATGGATTCGACCTCGGGTGTATCAGCACATTGCGCCAGTACTGTGAGCAGTTCAGACCATGCCTGCATGTCGCCTTTTTCTTGTGCAATCGCAAATACGGCTGATGCGTAGGGGCGAGCGATGGTTATTGATTCTGCCATCCTATGATTCCTCTAGATTTGGCTGACCAACTCATCGAGCAGGTCGGTGTGGGCTTTGTCATCAATCTCACGACTAAGGATTTTGCCAGCACCTGCCAGTGCAACTGACGCAACTTGTGCTCTCAGTTCATCACGGGCTCGGTTCGCTTCCTGCTCAATTTCTGCACGGGCAGATGTGAGAATACGCTCACCTTCAGTACGCGCAGTGCCTTTGGCTTCGTCGACAATTTCGTTTCCGCGGCGTTGAGCCTGAGAAACAATTTCGCTTGCCTGATCTTTTGCTTCATGAATTACCTGTTGGGCACGTTTTTCTGCCAACTCTTGTTCATGACGACCACGTTCTGCCGCAGCCAGACCATCAGCGATTTTCTTTTTGCGTTCTTCCAACGCCTGCATGATAGGCGGCCAGACGTACTTCATGCAGAATGCGACGAAAATCGCAAAGGCAATTAGCTGGCCTATCAAGGTTGCATTGATATTCATGCCTGTACCTCTTGTTTATCGCTATTGGGAGTTGAGTTAATAATCTTAACCAGCTACCGCGAACAGTACATACATTGCCAAACCAACAGCGATCATTGGTACCGCGTCAACCAGACCTGCGACCAGGAAGAACTGTGTACGCAACATTGGTACTAATTCAGGTTGGCGAGCTGCAGCTTCCAGGAAGCGACCACCCAACAAACCAACACCAATGGCGGCACCCAGAGCACCCAGACCAATCATCAGTGCACCAGCAATATAAACTAAACCCATATCCATTTTTCTCTCCTACAAACGTCTAAAGACTAAAAAAATAAAGTTACAACTCAATCAAACTCAATGATGTTCCTGATGTGCCATATCCATATATACCGTGGTCAGCACCATAAAGATAAATGCCTGCAAGGTAATAATAAGAATGTGGAAAATCGCCCAGCCAACCTGTAACAGACCAGCAAAAGAACCTAGAACCAGACCGGCACCGTACATGGTGGCGATCAGAATGAACACCATCTCACCTGCATACATGTTGCCGAACAACCGTAATGCCAGTGAAAATGGTTTTGCAATCAAAGTGACAGTTTCGAGCACAAAGTTGATAGGCAGCGCCCATTTACCAAACGGCTGCAAGGTCAACTCGCCAATGAAACCACCGACGCCTTTGACTTTGAAGCTGTAATACAGCATGAGTAAGAAAACAAATAATGCCATGCCGAGAGTGGCATTTGGATCGGTAGTTGGGACGATTTTGAAGAAGACATCGTGGGGATCAACACCGAAGATTGCTGATGCGCCGTGTGCTACGGCTAAAGGAATAAGATCGACTGGAATTAAATCCATCAGGTTCATCAGGAAAATCCAGACGAAGATGGTTAATGCCATCGGGGCAACCAGGGTATTTTTGCCACCACTGAAGGAGCCACGTACAGAATCATCAATAAACTCAATGATCCATTCTGCGAAATTCTGTGTATTTGTAGGGACACCTGCGGAGATTTTCTTGGCAACGCTGCGGAAAAACCACATCATCAAACCGCCAAGTAGAATCGACATAAACATGGTGTCGACATTAATGGACCAAAAACCCATTTGTGCTGCTTCACCAGAAGACATTGCAAAACCATAATCACCTGTTGGAGCCCAAACGCCTGGCTCTAGCTCTTCATGTTTCGGACCAAAGGTCAGATTTTGCAGGTGATGCTTGATGTATCCTGAAGTTGTTAATTCTTCCGCCATGTTTGTCTCAAGCCTGTTTCATATTTCCAAACAATAAAACCACTTGTATCGCGACGAAGCCGAGCAGGAGCGGTAACGCGGAAAACTCAAACACCGCGAAGCCAACCACAAACATGGCCAGGGTAAAAACCCATCGTTCTGCAATACACCTGTATACGCCACCGAGATTCTTTGCCGGATTGGCACCAGCCTTAACGACTGTTCTCAGTAAATGCCATTTCAGCAACAGTGTGTTGACCACACTGATCATGCCCCCAAAGCATACGGCTATGGCGACATCCTTGCCATGTAACCATGAGACACAAACCACAATAACAACCAACGCTATAACCTGCGTTATTAGCAGCTGATTTACGGGCCTGACTCTGGCTAGTTGCTCCATTTCTATCCGCTGGATCTTTAGTTTTGCCTTAAGCAAATCAGGGAATTATATAGACCTACCCTTTGCACGGTCAACGACTATATCGCTTAATTTATTTTTGATAGGGTATGCCACACTGATTTAGGTTTTGTTCAAACCGTCTTTGCCATTATGAAAGAATCCATTAAGGCATCTGATTTTTGGAGATTATAACTGGGAGATTTTCCCGTTAAACGGCTAATTAATCAGACCTCTAACGCTGTAGTAAATAACTACCATCGTTTGCCATCTGACAACACTCTCTTCGATTACAGGGTTTTGGGCGCCAGCTTAAATTTGCTGCAATGTGCTTCGTATAAAATTTTTAATTCATCCTCTCCCATCAGATCTCCCGGTTCATTGCGGTAACTGATATTGCCATTCACCGCGGCACCCTGCCATTTGCGTTCTATCTGCTGGCGTTCATCCTGTTGTTTAAACCAGCTAATAAACGCATTGGCTTTGGCCAGCAGACGGTAACTTGAACCCCAGGCATTAACTGCCATGGTGTAGTAATACGGTTGTGGCGCAATATTTCCAGGCAGAATTTCAATCTTGCCAAACCAAGGACTGGCAGGGTTTTCACAGGCCCAGTAATAAATCGGCAAATCAACACCAAAGGCATCTACTACACCATCCGCTAGACAGTTATGGATGCGCGTTTGATCGGAATAAGCGATCAGATTATCCAGTCTGACCCTTTCACCGGGTTTGTTTTCATTACTGCTCCAGCGAATACCACAATCTTCAAGCACTTGAAACGCCGCAGGATCATTGATAATTCCAACGACTTTGCCATTCAGATCGTCAAGCCGATTGATATGGTTATCACCTTTCCTGCGAGCCAGTACCCAATGCAGATAAGTGTAGGCTTCGGAATATGCCACGTTATCGTATTCTGCCGACGGAGGAAGTGCACTGATAACAATATCCGCTGGTGGTTCGCCATATTTTTTACCCACCGTGAGCAATTCAGTGCACATATCCCATGGTGCTTCGATAAATTCACATTCGACTCCCAGGTACCGCGCAAAGGCTCTGGCATAATCCACATCCAGCCCTTTCAATGGTTCACCGAGTTTTTCGCGAAACGATAAACCGACAAAATTGGGTTCTATCGCAACCCTTAGTTTTCCGCGCTGCAGAATATCGTCAAGTTGATCATGTGATGCATCAGGTACCAGATAGAGTTTTTTCAGTGTGCTATCCATTGACCTGACTGCTGAATCGATCTCCGCTGTTTGAATATCAATTTGCTCCAGGCCAGTTGACATATCTTCAACCACATCGTTGATGATTTTATTCTTGCTTTGTATACGCTGCATAACACCATTACTCAGATCCAGCGTTTCAAAAATTACCCCGGTGTTTTCCATAACCGCGTTCAACTGTTCACTAATGGATTGAAATAATTCGGTGAGCTGCGCTGTAGCCGATTGAATAACCTCTACAAAACTATTCAGTCTTTCAGAATTTGTCTGACGGATCTGATCCAGCTCGGCGTTAACCTGAGTGAAGTCCAGTTGCCTTGCAGCCTGCTGTGCCTGCTCCATGGTAACTGCAGCAAGACGTCTGACTTCATCAGCCACCACGGCAAATCCTCGCCCATGTTCCCCGGCACGTGCAGCTTCGATAGCAGCATTAAGCGCCAACATATTAACGCCTTTACCGATTTCCAGAATACCGTCCAGCACATCGGTGACACTATGGGATTTTTCATCAAGGGTAAGGGAGATATGTTGCATCGCTTCGCCGACTGCGACGTTTACATCGTTCGCTTCAACATCTATCTGGGCCTGTAAAGCCCCGACCGTTGAGTTTGAGCTATTCAGGTAATCACTGGCCCGCTTCAGTTCATTATCCAGTTTGTCAGTACGCTGGCCGATTTCTGATAAAAAGTTTTCTTGAACCTCAAGCGCACGGAAAATCTGTCTTGAGAGCTGAGCGGTTTGACTGCTCACCAATTGCAGGGAACGGTAAAAGCGTTTTTCTGTTTCGGTAAAATGCGGAATTAATGCCACATCTTCCTGCACCTTGGCATTTGCTATTGGAGGTTCAATGAATTCAGATGATTTAAGTAGTCTGCTCAACAATTTCACTGCGGATTCCATAGTTTAGAGTCAGCAGGAATATGCAATTGTCAGTCCAGCGGATGGATTTACGATACTGCAAAGAGTGAAATGCTTTAAAACCCTGAGCTTATGTAGCAGCTGAAGTATACGCGTCTGTGGTTAAAGCGTTTGGAATCACCGGTAATGAAACAAAGTTGCACCACAGTGAAACAAACATTTCACTAATTATGTGCACATTACATTACGCTGCTTTATACACCTATTTGTTTGATAAGGCGTTTTAGCTCATCCACATTGGAATAATCAAACACCAGTTTACCCTTGCCATTAGGGCGGTGTTTGATACTGAAGCCTTTACCTAACTTGTCGGAGATACGTTGTTCTATGCGTTCGATTTCTTCCAGCGACGGTTGTGGAACTTCCTGCTTATCTGCCGAGGATGGCTTTAATAATCGACGAATAAGCTGTTCTGTTTCACGAACTGACAAGCCTTTTTCAACGATTTGTAAAGCTGCCTGGGACTGGCTTTCGCCCTCCAAAGCCAGCAGAGTTCGTGCATGGCCCATTTCCAGATCACAGTTTTCCAGTAATTTCTTCACGTCATCATTAAGATTTCGCAGCCGCAGTAAATTACTAATGGTCGCACGCGATTTACCCACCGCCTCAGCGGTTTGCTGGTGAGTTAATTCAAATTCTTCTCGTAGTCGATGCAAGGCATTGGCCTCTTCCATCGGATTCAGATTTTCACGCTGGATATTTTCAATCAATGCCATCGCAATCGCATTGCGATCCGAAACATCCTTGATTAATACCGGAACACTTTCCAGTCCAGCCAGCTTGGAAGCCCGCCAGCGACGTTCACCAGCAATGATTTCGTAGTGCCCACCGTCAATCGGTCTGACCACAATCGGCTGAACCAGACCTTGAGAGCGGATGGAGTCGGCAAGTTCTTCAAGGGATTCCTGAGACATATCCATGCGCGGCTGGTATTTACCAGGTTGAATCATGTCCAGTGGAAAATGTTGCAAGCTATCATTCAGGTTACTTTCATCCTGATTGACGTCACCTAACAGTGCATCAAGTCCTCTGCCTAATCCTCTTTTTTTACTTACCATGCTGGGAATACCTGTGTGTTAGCTTGCCGCTGTTGCTTTTTTATCACGTCGCATCAATTCACTTGCCAGCGCCATATAGGCAATTGAGCCACGTGAAGCCCGGTCATAATTTAACACAGGCAGACCATGACTGGGGGCTTCAGCCAAACGAACATTTCGCGGGATGATTGAATGAAAGACCTTACCCTGGAAATGACTTATCAACTGGCGTGATACCTGATTGGCAAGATTATTACGTGCATCAAACATGGTACGCACCATGCCTGTCACTTCTAAAGCGGGATTAGCCCTCTGTTTAACCCGTTCAATGGTGCGCAGCAGTGATGTCAGTCCTTCAAGGGCATAATATTCGCATTGAATGGGGATCAATACACCTTTGGAAGCCACCAGGGCATTCACCGTAAGCATACTCAGGGAGGGAGGACAGTCGATCAGGATAAAGTCGTATTTTTCCTTGCTGGATTCCAGCGCCAGTCGCAGGCGATGTTCACGTAATTTGATTTCCAGCAGCTGGACTTCGGCGGCAGTCAGATCGGTATTGGTTGGCATTACATCAAAGCCCAATCCTTCCGGACGAATGATGGCATCACTGGCTTTGGCTTCCGCCATAATAACGTCATAACTGCTGGTTTCGATGGCGTCTTTATCAATACCGCATCCAGTGGTGGCATTACCCTGCGGATCCAAATCAATCATCAACACTTTCTTGCCTGAATCGGCAAGTGACGCTGCCAGATTTACCGTGGTAGTCGTTTTACCGACACCGCCTTTCTGGTTAGTAACCGCAAATATATTTCCCACTGACATTAATCCTTAATCAGTCTTACCAGATGCCTTTCAGCCTGATCTCCCGGGACATTCAGAGCAATCACATCTTTCAATGT
>JGI24654J20067_1000120_pt1 | contig 29181 bp, 29 predicted proteins | sample MalvirmetaMSP109_FD_20067 | JGI IMG/M metagenome (IMG submission 20067)
ATCACGCCCGAACGTCTGCTCTACTTCTCTTCCAGATATCTCCCCCAGCACGCCACTTACCGCTGAAGAAATTGCGCCAGATTGTGGTAAAGGTCACAGCCCAGTCGCGCAACCTGTGTCTTTCAACATGCAAGGTTTACAGGTATTATGCAGCTATAACCTCGCAAGGATTTGCCCGTGAAAGCTGCCGTTGAGACCACCTGGAACAAGGGCCGCGTCGTGGGCAAAAAACCTCCGCTGACGCCTGACCAAGTATCACTGATCCGGATGATCTTGCGCCAGGAGAAAGCCTTGCGTGATCTGGCGTTGTTCAACGTGGCCCTCGACACCAGCTTCCGGGGATCGGATCTCGTGCGGCTGCGGGTGGCCGATGTCGCCACGCCTGCCGGGGTGCGCGAGATCGTGGAAATCCGGCAAAAGAAAACCGAGACGCGGAACGCGCGCCCGGTCCAGGCGCGGCTTTCCTCGGGCACGCGCGACAGTCTGCGGGCCTATCTCGCAGCTTCAGAAAAGCCGTTGCACGGCTGGCTGTTCACAGGGCAGGGGGCACGGTGGTCCAATACCCATCTCAGTGAAAGTCAGCTCTGGCGGCTGTTCCGCTCCTGGCTGGAGAAGGCCCGCCTCGATCCCAGTCTCTACGGCCTGCATTCGCTGCGCCGGACCTTCCCGACCCATATCTACCAGCAGACTGGCAACCTGCGCGCGGCCCAACTGCTGCTCGGCCATGCCAGTATTGAAAGCACCAAGGAATACATCGGTACCGAACAGGCCGAAGCCCTCGAAATTGCGCGCAAGTATCACCTGTGACGGCTATGCAGACCTATCTTGAGAAACGCCAGCCTGCGCAGAAAATGGCCCGGTTCTACCGGATGGCGGTCATGCCGAACCTGTTCGGCGAATGGACGCTGTACCGCGAATGGGGCCGCATAGGGCAGGGCGGTCAGGTTCGGATGGATTGGTTCGAGGACGAGAACCAGGCCGTCGCGGCTCTGATTACACTGGAAGCCTCCAAGCGTCAGCGCGGCTACTGGGTGGAGCCTCAGCAGCTCGCGATGTTTGGATAACTTTATTGGCCCAGTTTACATCTGAGCGGGGTGTCTATATGTCCTAAGGACATATAGACACCCCGCTCGAACCTAATCATGCTTTTGTTTGTTTTAAGAACATCTCTTGACATGACGCCATCCTTACCCCTATGTCCTAAGGACATAGGGGTAAGGATGGCAGATGAATTTTACCGAAGGTCTCGAAAAGGCTATAAATGACAAGGACTTACCAGTCATAACCTTCTACGACTTCTTCGTTCTGGGCTACCACCTGTTTCACAAAAAGGCGCTGAACGGCGAGCCGTTGAAGCGCCTCCCGCACGACTGGGATCAGACACGCGCCAAAAATGCGCTACGGCGCCTTGAGGCACGGAAGGCGCTTGTCATGGACTCTGACTTCCGCTCGGGCGTGTGGCGTGTGACGCAATCAACGAGAGCTGGGTCGGCGGAAGAGGTCGCCTGCATCGCTGATCCTTTCGCCTACGTCTCGCATCTATCTGCCATGCAGCGCTATGGGCTTACTGACCGCAGCCCACAGGCGCTACACCTGACAACCCCCAAAAGACCCCTGTGGAATGCGCTCCGGGATAAACGTCTTCATGTAGACCTGCCCGATCTCGACCAAATTGAAGCGCCCGTTCTGAATAGGCCTGGCTTCAAGGATACGATCCGTCGCCGCCCGATCGTGGTGCATGTATCAAGCCACCCCTGGACACCGGCCCCCGTGAGTGGTGAGGAAACGCGGATCACTTCAATTGGCCAAACCTTTGCTGACATGCTTGCCGAACCACAGCTTTGTGGGGGCATGCGCCATGTTCTCGATGTCTGGGAAAATGAGGCGGATCAGTGGGTGCCCGAAATTATTGCCGCAATTGATCTCCTCGACAGTAAGATCGCAAAAGTTCGCGCAGGCTATATTCTGTCTGAAGTCATGGACATAGATGATCCGGCGCTGCACAACTGGGAGCAGTTTGCTCAACGGGGCGGATCGCGCAAACTCGACCCTGACGCCGAGTACGCCCCTGAATTCTCAGAACGCTGGATGATTTCAATAAATGTCTGACACTGACCCGCACGCGCAAGATACAAAATTCGACATCGTCGATGTTGATGTTCGTGCATGGGTCGAAACCGCGCGTGCAAACCCAACGCTCTATCGAGATCGCCAGGTAACGGAAATTGTCTTGGGGGCAATTGGCCTAGCCCCTTCATTATCGAAGACGCTCGTTTTGAAGGGCGGGGCGGTCATGGCCCTGGCTTTCAAAAGCAATCGGGTCACCGGGGATGTTGATTTCACCTCGATGGCAGAGCCCGCCGACCTGACGGAAAAGATCATCACCGAACTGAATGAGGTTCTGCCTCGCACCGCGATCAAGCTCGGCTACCCCGATCTCCTCTGTCGAGTGCAATCGGTGAAGAAGATGCCGCGCGCAGAGAACTTCGAAGATCACGAATTCCCCGCGCTCCGGGTCCGCATTGGCTCCGCCAAGCGGGGCACAGGTGAAGAAACCCGGCTGGCGGACGGCAAGGCAAGCCGGGTTCTTGATGTCGAGATCAGCTTCCGTGATCAGGTCTATGCTTTCCAGGAGCTGAACCTGCACGGGGCCGGTGTGGCGGTGCGCGCGTTCACCATTCATGAGCTTGTCGCCGAAAAATTCCGCGCTCTGCTTCAACAAACCATACGCAAGCGCAACCGGCGACAAGATGTCTACGACATTGCATTTTTGATTGGCGAGCATGATTTTAGCGGTGCTGACAAAACAGCCATCCTGACCACATTGATCGAGAAATGCCGCAGCCGTGGGATCGAGGCCAAGCCAGAGTCCATGGATGACCCGGAAATCAAACAACGCGCCCAGGCCGATTGGGAAACGCTCGCCCTCGAAATTGGTGACCTTCCGCCCTTTGAAGAGCGCTTTGCTCTCATGCGCGATCTCTATGTTTCGCTGCCATGGGGCAGTATCAAGAAAGACCGATAGTTCATGAATTTGTTCAACCGTAAGACCCTGAAGCGCCACATCAAAGCCGATCCAATCCCGTCAGACCATTTGGCTGCGCTGGAAGCCTGGACAGAGTTGATCAGCTCGGGCCGGATTGAACGCCTGAAGGAAACCGCCCTGCATGGGCAGTTCGCCTCCAAGATTGTTGAAGGTGTTCTCGGCTACCACGGCCCGGCTGGTGGCGCAGATTACAACGTCTCAACCGAACAAAATATTCTGCGCGGCAGCGTCGATCTGGCGCTTGGCCGCTTTGGCGGCAAGACGCCTGACATCGTGGCACCATTCGAGCTGAAGGGCGCGGATACTCGCGACCTCGATGCAATCATGCCGGGCCGGAACAAGAGCCCCGTTCAACAGGCGTGGGAATACGCCATGAACGCGCGCGGAGTGAAATGGGTGCTGGTCTCGAACATGATCGAGCTGCGCTTCTACGGCTTCGGGGAAGGCACCTCGGCCTATGAGGAATTCCGCCTCGACCAACTGACAGACCCCTCAGAATACGCGCGCTTCATGCTGCTTCTGTCGGCGGAAAATCTGCTGTCTGGCCGCACGGCTGATCTGCTGAAAGAAAGCCGTCGCGAAGACAAAGACATCACCGACAGCCTGTATCAGGACTACAAGGACCTGCGCCTCAAGCTCCTGAGTGCTGTCCAGAAGGCCGATGCCGCGATCGCGCCCCTCGATGCGATTGCCCTCGCGCAGAAGATCCTCGATCGGGTGTTGTTCATCGCCTTTGCCGAAGACACTGGCCTGCTGCCAGACAACACGCTGGAAAACGCCTTCGTCGCGCGCGACCCTTACAACCCTCGCCCCGTCTGGGACAATTTCAAGGGTCTGTTCCGCGCCATCGACGAGGGTAACAACGAGCTGAAAATCCCGCGCTACAACGGGGGTCTGTTCCGCGAAGATGCGGTGATCAACGGGCTGAACATCCCCGATGACATCTGCGAAGGGTTCAAAACCCTGGGCGAGTATGACTTCGCCTCCGAAGTCTCGGTCACGGTCCTCGGCCATATCTTCGAACAGTCCATCGCGGATGTGGAACGCCTGCAAGCGATCGCGCGCGGTGAAGAGGAAGAGCCCGAGAAAACCACTGGCACAAGCGGACGGCGCAAGCGTGACGGGGTGGTCTACACCCCTGATTACATTGCGCGGTTCATCGTGGCCGAAACCCTCGGCACGCATCTGCGGGAAATCTTCGACGACACCTTGCGCGCTCACGCCAAGAAGGGCGCGGATGTCACCGACTATGAAAACATCCCCTGGCGAAAAAAGTCGGCCGAGCTGGAAGCCTGGCAAGCCTATCGCGATCGCCTGAAATCCTTGCGCATTGTCGATCCCGCCTGTGGCTCCGGTGTGTTCCTGATCATGGCCTTCGACTTCATGAAGGCCGAACTGACCCGCGTGAACGACAAGATCAAAGACCTGCTGCCCAAGGCCGAACATTTTGGCGATCTGCTCGACTATGTCCCGGACAGCGAAATTCTGACCGACAACCTCTTCGGCGTGGACGTGAACGAGGAAAGCATCGAGATCACCAAGCTGTCGCTCTGGATCAAGACCGCCCGGCGCGGCAAGGTTCTGGACAGCCTGTCGGGCAGCATCCGCGTCGGTGACAGCCTGATCGAGGACAGCAACTTCGCCTATCTCGATCACGCCTTCACCTGGGAAACGGCCTTCCCCGGCGTCTTTGCCGAAGGCGGTTTCGACGTGGTGCTGGGCAACCCGCCCTATGTGCGGATGGAATTCCTGAAGCTCCTGAAACCCTATCTGGAAAAGCGGTATGAGGTCGTGTCCGACCGGGCCGATCTCTACTGCTATTTCTACGAACGCGGCCTGCGCTTGCTGAAACCGGGCGGGCGCTTGGGCTACATTTCCTCGAACACCTTCTTCAAGACCGGCTCAGGCAAGCCCCTGCGCGAATACCTCCTGAAAGAAGCAACCATCGAAAGCGTAGTCGATTTTGGCGACCTGCAAGTCTTCGAGGGGGTGACCACCTATCCAGCGATCCTGACCATGAAACGCGGGGTCGCGCCCAAGGGGCATGAGCTGCGCTTCTGGAAGGTAGATGCCCTGCCGGAAAACAACTTCCTCGCCACCTGGGAAGCTGCCGCCGGCCCATATCCACAAATGGCCTTGGGGGGCGGATCGTGGGAACTGGAAAATCCTGCGCTGCGCGCCCTGCGCGACAAGATCAGGACGGGCAGGAAAACTCTAAAGGACGTTTATGGATCACCGCTCTACGGTATCAAAACAGGCCTGAACGCTGCCTTTGTGATCGACAACGTTACCAAAGAACGCCTCTGTGCCCAGGACCCAAAGTCTGCCGATTTGCTGAAGCCCTTCCTCGAAGGCAAAGACCTGAAACGCTGGCGCGCTGAACCGCGCGGCCTGTGGCTGATCTACATCCCCAAAAACCGGCTCAACATTGACGATTATCCCGCCATCCGGGAATGGCTGCTGCCCTTCAGGGACAAACTGGAAAAGCGCGCCACAAAACAGGAATGGTTCGAGCTGCAACAAGCGCAAGAAGCCTATGCTCCGCACTTTGCCGCGCCGAAGATCAGCTATCCGCATTTCAACGCCGAGCGAAATTTTTCATTCGAACCCCAGGGGGCGTTCTCGAACGACAAGTCCTATCTGATCCCGTCCGATGACCAGGCTTTGCTGGCGCTCCTAAACAGTCAGGTGCTCTGGTTCATGTTATCATCTATGAGCCCGCCAGTGCGGGGCGGTTACCATGAGCTGCGGGTGCAATACGTTGAAAAGCTGCCAATCCCGAAATGGGATGACACAAGGCGCGCGCAGCTCGCCACTGAAAGCAAGCGCGCCAGTAGTGCCGCGCATAAACGTCTGGCCCTGCAAACGGCCCTGACGCGCCGGATTCCCGATCTCTGCCCGCCTGAACGTGAACCCAAGCTGACAACCCGGCTTCAGGAATGGTGGACCCTGCCCGACTTCGCCACTTTCCGCGCCGAGGTGAAGAAGGTGTTCAAGGCCGACATCCCGCTGGCCGATCGCTCCGACTGGGAAGACTGGATCAACCGTGACCGCGCCGAGATCGCCCGCCTGACTGCCGAAATCGCCCAGGCCGAAGCCCAGCTCGACAGCATCGTCTATGACCTGTTCGAACTGACCAAAGAGGAAATTATGCTCTTGGAAAGCATAGGTTAGCGATGGAAGCGACAAGAAATCAGACGCGTAATCGTGTAATTGGACTAATCATCTATGCGCTCATTCTAGCGCTTATCCAGCACAACGTTGTGTCATCGGGTCTGATGCCCAACGAAAATGCGATCTGGCTGTACAGCGGGTTCGCAAGTCTTCTGTTCGGAAGTCGTCTACTTAATCCACACTTCACTCCGCCTGCCGATGCTGCCACGAACGGATTTATGGCTTTGGCAGCACTAGTCGCAGGGTCCTTGGTTGTGCCATCCGGAACCACGGACGCAATACTTCTGTGGAGTCTTGCCGGTTTTTGCGCAGCCATCAGCCTTGTTTCAATCATTGTCTTGCTTATCCGCCCATCGATTGGCGTGGAAAAGCGCCCGATAGTTCGACTTGTGGATAAAGCGGTTCGGGGTCTTGGCAGCCCCAACGTGATTTTTACGATCATCATCCTTCTGTGCATTTGGCTGTTTCACAGAGCTCGCGCTGATGAAGTAGTGGTCATCCTAGGCGCATGGGCCGTGATCGTTGTGCTGCGGCCAATCGAGTCCATATTGGGGTTCATTGACTGGGCTGGAGAGCAATGGGAAACGCTACGGCCCGAAAAAGTTATAGGGCCAATCGCAGCCTACCAGTCGCCTGGAATTGTCCTGGTTAGACAACTTGGAGATAAAAGCATGCCACGCGGCACACCCATGGTTGTCGTAGACGACAATGGGCCTTGGATGCTCGGCGTCGCGCTGAATTACGTAGGACGCGATGAAGGAAACCTGCTGCGTGTTCTGACTGTACGTTTGCCCGATGGTTTAAAAAGTAGAATAGGAAAGCTTCCTGAGGCGAAGGGCGGGGGAATGGCTCTCGCGCTCTCAGCAACGACTGAAGAGCTGGCGGAGGTACCCGCGATCCAATGGATCAATCGTCTCTGTGGCGTCGTAGTTAGCGACACCAATCTTGATTACGTATTATTCGAAGTGACCGAGGATAGGGACCTCGCCGAGGGCCGGTTAGTCGAGGCTCGCATTGGGGACCACCACGTCATCTTCCAGATAATTGATGGTCTAACCCGCGAGGAAATCGTTCAACAGAAAAACACCTACGGGTACGCGCGAGCGAAAGCGCGTAAAATCGGCAGATGGGACGCGGGAGAGGGCAAGTTCTTACCAGTAAAATGGATTCCTAGGATCAACGCACCAGTTTTTCTGCTTGAGGCTGACGATCATGCTGTTGACGCCGACTCAATCGGGCACTTCCCCAGCACGAACTTTGGTGTGAGCTTGAATATATCGGAAGCGGTAACACACAACACGGCGGTCCTTGGCATTCTCGGGATCGGCAAGAGCTATTTGGCAATCGAACTTGTAGAACGAATGATTGCTGATGGCATCAAGGTTATTTGTCTCGATCTCACCAATCAATATGCTGATCTGCTGACTGAATTTATCGATCCAGCTTATGAAGAAGCGCGTCGGCAGGAGCTGATAGCAGCTGGCCAAGGTGGCGTAGCGCATCAAAACCAAGAGCAAGGGGGAAGCCATCTTGCTTTTCGCCAGCGGGTAACCGAACAGCTTCGCGCATTTGCTGACCCCGCCGAGCAACGGTGGCTTCGTGTTCTTAATCCTGCCCAGTTTGAGGTTACGCGCCAGGCGGGTGGGATTTACAACGGAAATGCAAACATGGCGACTCTCACGCCGACCGAAATCACCGCGATTATTTCTGATGCCGCTCTAACGGTCTGTCAAGAATTGGGAATGGTTGATCGCGCACGCGTTTGCTTGGTCTATGAAGAGGCACACTCGCTTGTCCCTGAATGGAATTCCGTTGTTGCCGACGGCGACAAAGCCGCGACAGCGCGGAGCGCACGAGCGATCCTTCAGGGACGCAAGTATGGCTTGGGGTGCTTGCTGATCACGCAACGCACTGCAAACGTCACCAAAACGATCTTGAACCAATGCAATACGATCTTCGCCATGCGGACGTTTGACGACACAGGAAAGGAATTTCTGTCTAACTATATCGGCAGGGATTACGCTGGAATTCTTCCCAGTCTAGAAGCGCGGAATGCAGTGGTATTTGGAAAGGCCTCATCCTGCGAAAACCCAGTGCTTGTACGTTTGAACGATCGGCAACTCTTCCTCAATGCTTTTCGAGCACAGTTCCCTGTACAACCCTTACCCGTCCCAAATGAAGACCAGGCAAGGGTAGAACAGGATGATATAGACGACGAAATTCCATTCTAACCTTTGCCAAAAGCAAGACCATTATATGCGCGCACGCCCATACTTGGCCATGTCGGCCGATGTTGCTCTTTCGACACAAAGATTTTCCCTCGCGCCTTACCACTTGAAAGGCTACATCATGCTACCCATTTCCGCCTCAAGCGGTTGCTAAGCCGTAAACAGTCGAGTCGGAGTGGCCAGGTTCCCTTAGTCGACTCGATCGCCGAAAGGCTAATTCCTGGCTGCTGGCCTAACCGTGTTTCCGGCTCCTGTAAGGGACCTTCACGGCTATAATCGGGAGGATCACCATGAAAATAGGTGTGACATTCCAAGCCAGTAAGTCTAACGGCGATGAATATCGCTGCGAGATCGTTCTGAGCCTTGCGGCTCTGGTCTGGCTTGCGAGCTTCTTCGTCTAGGGCGGGATCGGGGGGCTGTCTTCGGACAGTCCCTTTTTCTTTTTATGCTTTTGCAAACTAATATTTATTATGGAAGGCGCACTCTTGGACACATCGAACATTCCTCCCTCGATCCGCCGCCAGTGGGCGCAGCCTGATATACCGATAATCGTTCGCTCCGGCCTGAAAGGCGACAAGCTGACGGCCCGTCTGCCGTATCGCGCTGACAATCGCCAATGGCTCACGGGCTTGGCGACGGGCAACCGCAGGCCAACAATCCGCTTTGCACATATGGAAAAATCCTGGAAACTTCCCCTGAGCTGGCTCAACCGCTTCGTAGATGGTGCGTTGGATCGCTATGGTCGGGTCTATGTCGTTCAGCCATTTCGAGAAATGGAGAAGTGCGCACCGGCCTGTCGCAACGCAGTTGGGCATGACTGTCAGTGTTCGTGCATGGGCGCAAATCACGGGGCAGGTGACGGCAACGGCTGGTTTGATGTGTCAGACACGTTCTCGTTTCGATGGGGACCGCAGGAAGCCGCGATCCGCCTTATGACACGCCGCACCTGATCCGCATCAATCCTCGAAGAACCTTCCGTCTATAGCTTTGGAAAAGCGCAGGAACGCGGTCACGCTGTCAAACACGAAACGAGCTTCTTCCATCTGAACCAGGTCGGGATTGTCGTGCGCGAACGACTGGTCGTTGCGGACCGGATTCATAGCTTCAAACACACTGATCGAGCTTTTCACAATACGTTCTGAAATCGGATTCAGGTTCTGCTGCTCGCGCAGAATCTTTACGTATTTGGCTACCCGTGCGTGAAGCGCATCGTCCTTGCCGCACTCTCCGCCACCATGTTTGCGGACAAGAGACGCAAAACGCTTCATGCAATATGTGTGAAGGCGGTCCAGAGCTGCCTGTGGCTTGTTCGCGTCCAGATCGCGGCGTATTGAAGCGACAAGCTCTTCCAGCGTTTCATTCGGCTCGAACGTCTCGATTGCAGATGTGTCAATGGCGTCCGCACGCCCCTCGATCCGGGCAATGATAGAAAAATAGGACTCCTTCAGCTTTTCTTCGTTCGGCACAGATGGCGCAAACTCTAGTGCCTCCCGATATTCCCACATTTCGCGCAATATCTTCGCCACAAGCGCCGGTTGGGCACGTTCAATAAACGAACGCAGTCTCTTTGCCTTTGAGGTTCCACGACCGTTAAAGAGCCGCGACTGGTCTTCCGGGTCGATAGCAATCGTTTCATAAAAGAAGTCATTGAAGGTGCGGTCGCTGAAATCCAGGACATATCCCGAATCCATTCCAAGCGCCTGCTCCAGTGCCTCGCGTTCGTGGCGAGGAATCAGCTTCTCATATGTTTTGCTGGCTATCATGCCGTGCAAATACTGCACCAAACGACAACAATCGAGACTGTCTTCCGTCATCAACCAGATTCAGCACGTAGAATCTGCCTGCGTCGTCCCGGCGACAGACCTCTGTTGATATGGCAACTGAGATATCCAGATGCGTCGCCTCCGGGCATCCCATGCACGTCCGCGCGAAGCGCCGGGCCTGTCGGAGGGTGGCCTTCAGGCTGCCCTCCGACAGGTCACCCTGAAACCATCCACGGCCAGGATCAAACCATAACGCAAAAGGCCCCCGCCTGCTGACGGGGGCCTCGATCATTCGGCTTGATTGAATGCTATTCAGCGGCCATCCTGTCGGCCCGCGCGGTGCGGGCCATGATGTAGTCCACGGCCTTCTGCGCCTCGGACGCGGCCCGGAAAATCGCGCGGCTGTCTTCTTTCATCGCCTCAAGCCACCCTTCAACATAGGCGGCGCTCTGGTCGAACTCAGGTTCCACCCCGATCTGTGCGCAGAGCATGCAGTTGCCAATCTCCGCGACCAGCTCCTCGAAGGCGTAGGCCTTGCGATCATTGAACCGACCCAAACGGTCCAGCCGCTTTGTCGCCCCTGTCCAGTGGGTCAACTCATGCGCCAAGGTGCCGTAATATCCTGCGGCCTTGTGAAACGTGCCAATCGGCGGCATGTGAATCCGGTCTGTCTTGATGTTGTAATAGGCGCGCGGCTCCTCGGTGCTGTCGATCTGCGCACCGGTTGCGGCAAAGAACGCCTCCAGCTCGGGGTCGACCACGGTGCCAAGATCACGGGGCGGATCAGGCAGGATGTAGAATTCGGCGGGCAAGCCCTCGATTTGGTCGGCATTAAACACGCGGTAGGCCTTGGCATAGGGAATCTGGCGTTCCTCGCCGTTCTCGTCCTCGCGCTCGACGGTGCCGTATTTCACGACGGTAGCGGATTTCTCGCCCTTGCGGACATGGCCCCCCAGTTGCTTGGCCTGATTGAACGTCATCCAGCGGGCTGAACTGTAGTCCTTGGCCATCGCCGTGGCCCAAAGCATCAGGATGTTAATGCCCCGATAGGCTTCGCCGTTGAACCGTTCCGGCAAGCTAACCGATGCCCCGCTGCCGGTCCAAGGCTTGCGCCAGGGCGGCGTTCCCGTCTCGATCTGCGCGATGATCTGATTGGTGACATGGGTGTAAACGTCAAACTTTTCTGCGGTCATTTGTGACCCTCCTTTGAGTGACGCGGTCCGGGCCTCTTCCCCTTTCCGCCAATGGGCGGGCCTTCCTGTTCTGTTGTTTGGAATGCCCATGCATTCCGAACGGCAGAGCAGGTAAGGGCAAAGCCCGTCCTGCGGCCTGGCGGGGCCGTGACAACCGGGTGGAGGGCGTGAATTTGGGAGGGAACCGCGCGCCTGCGCGTGGGAGGAACCGGAATTCTCGACCGGAACCGACGCCATCGGCGGCGCTTGCCGGTTTTCTCGGACCTGCCAGGATGGCAGGCGGATCAACAGAATTTGGAAACTGTCAGGGTTGGGGTGAGCGGGCGTCAGCCCGTCGATCCCCTTGCCTGTCTATCGCTCAAAGCGATACCGGCGCACTGCCGGGATCACTGAACTCTATCGAGCCATATCTAACTCGATAATATACGATTGATGCCTTCGTTAGATTCAGGCACAAGACGACCATTATTGTTTCTGTTGGTATGCGCGATGAACCAGACGATTGACCTCGAACTAAACGTCACCACCGAACAAGGCCTTCGGGGACTTGCTGAGGAGGGACACACGGTCGAAGTGCTGTGCAAAACCGATCCTGAACGCAAGGGACCAAGCTGGTACGGCCTGTGGATCATGCGGACGGTTGGGAGTGATGGGCAGGAGAAAATCCTTGTCACTGCCAGAACGCGCGTGACGCAGAATGCGATCAGGGTGCGCGAATTCAAGACGGCAACCGGTGTGATTTCATTCCTTGTTGGTGTCGGGTTCTCTCAGGCAAGCATTCCCATGAAGAATGGGGAAACGACCTCTCATCGCCTCGTCAGTGACTGAGACCTGGATCACGGTCGATGTCCCTATCCTTCTCGACCTCCTGATCCTTCTCTTGGTCGCGCTCGTCCTCGATCTCCAGCCGCTCGCGCGGCTTATTCAGCATATCCTTCAGCCGCTCGTTGACCGACGGCTTCCGCCCATCGCGTCCTGTGTCTTCACCCAGATCATACTCGCTGTGACCATCCAGCTTGTGAACCGCCGCCTGGCCGTCGCGCCCGGCGTCCTTCTCCATGATTTCCTTCAGACGCTCCCGCGCGTAATTGCGACCTTCCGGCTTTGGCGTGTCGTCTTGGTCCCGTGACCGGCCCACGACCTGCGACAACCGCTCACGGATATCGTCCGACGTGCGCCCGTCGCGTTCTTTCGACGTCGCGGCCCGGAGTGCCGTCAGACCGGCGGAAACACGGCCCTGCCCCGCCTCGCGCTCAATGCCGTAGGTCTCCCGCGCGATATCCAGCCGCTCACGCATTTCGCGGAAGGCGGCGCGGGCCTGGCGGGCGGCATGGACCACGGCCCCGCGCTCGGTGACCGGGATGTATTCCCGGCCCTGACGCTCGGCCACAGTTTTCGCGCGCCGCTCCATGGAATTGGCCGCTGGCCCCAGCTTCAGCTCGGGGTCGCGGTCCAGCTCCTCGGCCGTCAGCTTGTCGCCACGATCCAGCGCCGTCTCGCGCTGCTTCTCAAGCGACCGGTGATCGACACGCTCGACTTCCCCGACACGCTCCAGCGCGCGGTTCTGCAACTCGGCCCAGAGGCCCCGCATCTGCTCGATCTCGACGCCGCCGGTCTTCGCGGAATCGAGCACGCGGGTTTTGGTGGTGAAGCCCCCGGCTTCCAGCTTGCGGGTGGAGGTCAGAACATGGGCATGATGGTTGCGCTGATCGCCTTCGCGGTGGGGCGCATGGATCGCCACATCGACGGCCACGCCGTAGCGGCTGACCAGCTCCTGGGCAAAGTCGCGGGTGATCTGGGACCGGGCCTCGGCGCTGATCTCGGACGGCAGGGCCAGCTCCCATTCGCGGGCGGTGACGGAGTTGCGACGGGTCTCGCTGGCCTCAGCCTCGTTCCAGAGGCGGGACCGGTCCGAGGCCCAGTCCGGGGCGTCCTTCGGGGTCAGGATGAAGGTCTCCTCGATGCCCTGCTTGCGGGTGTAATCGTGGACGCGACCTTCGCGCTGGCACTCGATGCGCTCGCCGACACGGTAGGCAGCCGCCGCCGTGGCAGAGCGCCCGGCGCTGCGTTTGATCGTCTTCACGGAGAGGTGGTAGCTGGCCATGCGCCCTCCCCTCGCCTGTGATGCAAACGCGCCCACGCGCCGGAGCTGATCCGTGCCGGTGCCCTGACATTGGCCATCGGATCAGCCGTCTTTTCTCCGCAAGAGTGCGCCCGGAACCGGCGCGGTCTGAGGGGAAAAGATAGCCTGCTTGAGGCGAGCCAACGGCTCTCCGACGCGCGGGCTTGCCATTGATCTGCCCCCAGATCCCCAGCCTCATGGGGGGCGGGATATGGGGACAGATCAATGGCGGTTTGCCGGGGGCAAACCCGGTTCGTGTCGGCACCGTCAGGTCCGACGACACGAACCTCCCGCAAGGGAGACGCTAGCGGCAGACCGGCCCCCACCGTGGGGCATCGGGCGAGACGCTGGCGCGACCTTGCGGGACGCGATCCAACCGCTGAGGTTGGGCTGGGATGGTTTGGAAGGGGCAGCGCGCCCTTCCATGTCGCGGCGGCACGCAGCGAAGGGGATGGCCATCGGCCGGGGCTTTGCCCCAGAGAGATCGCACGCAAAGCTCGGAACCGCAGGTGGAGAGTTTGCATAAGTGCGCCCTTGTCCTTTACAGGCCTACGGGTAAGCGCTATCGGTTGATCTGGCAAGAACAACTTCAACCACAAGAATGTTTGGTGGCGAGGGTAGAGATTTGGCAGAAACAGAACTTGAGCGCGCCGAGAAACGATATGCTCAGGCCAAGGCCCGGCTCCAAGCGCTGAAGAACCGGGAAAGCACAAGACAGCGCAAACTCGACACGCGGCGCAAGGTGATCCTGGGCGGTGCGCTCATGGACCTGGCGGAACGGGATTCCGGGGCTGCCGCGATGCTCGACCGGCTGATCCGCAACCTGCCCCGCGAACAGGATCGCAAGGCCTTCGCCGACTGGGACACGCCGTCCTGATGCGGGGCGTGATGCTCGTCTTCGGAGGGCTGTTCCGGTTCTTCGGTCGATTGATCTTCACGCCCATCCTGTTGGGCTGGATGATCGGCGCTGTCCTGTTCGGCGCGATGATTGGGGCACTTGTCGCCACGCCGTTCGTCTTAGCCTTCTTTGACCAGCCGCCCGGAGAAAGCGCATGGCAGTGGCTGGTCTTCGGGCCGTTCATTTTTGTTGGTGGCGTCTTCGGATTCCAGTATTGGCGCATGGCCTCTGGCGCGGACGCCTTCTTCGGGCTGACCGGCGACAGCCACGGCTCCGCCCGCTTCGCCAACCGCAAGGAGCTGAAGAAACTCCAGCGGGAAGACGGCCTTCTGATCGGGCGCAACCCGCACACCGGACGGCTGCTGCGCTATGACGGTCCGGCCCATCTGATCACCCTCGCCCCGACACGGGCCGGGAAAGGCGTCGGCACCGTCATCCCGAACCTGCTGGCGGCGGAACGCTCGGTCCTGGTCATCGACCCCAAGGGTGAGAATGCCCGGATCGCCGGGGAAGCGCGGCGGCGGTTCGGAACAGTCCATGTCCTCGATCCATTTGATGTCTCGGGGATGCCATCTGCCGCCTACAACCCGCTCGACCGGCTGACACCAGACAGCCTCGATCTGGGCGAAGACGCGGCCTCCCTGACAGAGGCGCTGGTCATGGACCCGCCGGGACAGGTCACGGAAGCGCATTGGAACGAGGAGGCCAAGGCCATCCTTGGCGGGCTGATCATGTTCTGCGTCTGCCACGAGGACCGCAACCGCCGGACACTTGCCACCGTTCGGGAATATCTCACCCTGCCCCCGGAAAAGCTGCGCGCGCTGCTGGAGCTGATGCAGGACAGCGATGCGGCAGGCGGGCTGATCGCTCGCGCCGCTAATCGCTTCCTTGGCAAGGCGGATCGGGAAGCCGCCTCGGTACTGTCGAACGCACAGCGCCACACGCACTTTCTGGACAGCCCGCGTATCGCCAAAGTCCTGTCGCAGTCGGATTTCCACTTCTCCGATCTGCGTCACCGGATCGCCTCGGTGTTTCTGGTGCTGCCACCGAACCGGATGGACGCCTACAGCCGTTGGCTGCGCCTTCTGGTGTCTCAGGCCCTTCAGGACATTGCACGGGACGCTGAGGCGTCCGTGAGGCCCCTGAGCGGCCCTGCAGGCGCTCAGGGGGGCACACAGCGCCTCCAGACGCCCACGCTGTTCCTCCTGGATGAGTTTGCCGCCCTGGGCCGTCTGGAGGCCGTGGAGCGCGCTATGGGTCTGATGGCGGGCTATGGGCTGCAGCTCTGGCCGATCCTGCAGGACATGAGTCAGCTCAAGGACCTCTACGGCGAACGCGCGGGCACATTCATTGCCAATGCCGGGGTGCAACAGGTCTTCGGGGTGAATGACTTCGAGACGGCCAAGTGGCTGAGCCAGATGATTGGCCAGGAAACAGCCGGATTCCAGACCGACAGCTTCAAACCCGGTGACGGCCCCAGCATCAGCAACAACCTCACGGGCCGCGATCTGCTCACCCCCGATGAAATCATGCAGCTCCGCCCGGAAAACCAGCTCCTGCGCGTGCAGGGGCAAGCCACCGCCGTGGCGCAGAAGCTGCGCTACTACACCGATCCCGAGTTCAGGGGGCTGTTCGTCCCGCAGGACCAGTAATCCGAAGGACGCCTCCCGATGCCAGACCAACCCGACCTCCCTGCCCTCTCCGACGATGATCTGCGCGAAACGCTCGATCTCATGGCAACGGCTGTCGCCAGTATGTCCGACAGGATCGACGATCTGACCGCCGTGGCGGACAAGCAGATCAAGGTCGCGACGGAAGCGCGGATCGCGGCCTTCGCCGCACGGGACCAAACCAATCCGAAAAAATACGGGGATCTTCTGGGCCAGACCCTCGACAGCCACCTGGGCGCAACCGCAGACGCGCTGACCGAGATTGTCAGACGCCTCGGGGTCCAGACGGATAAGACCATCGGGGCCTTGGCCAAATCGGAAGATGACAGGTCCAGAGCCTATCGAGAGGTGTTTGAACGGGAACAGAAAGCGGGTCGTCTCAAAAGCCGCCTGCCCTGGTTTGGTCTGGGTGCATTGGTTCTGGCCCTGGTGCTGTCGGTGACGCTTCCTCGTTTCTTGGCCAGCAACGCGTCCACATGCGCTGTCCTCGGGGCATCATGGACCACGACAACCACGGGTGTCGATGCCTGCGTGTTCTATCGACGATAATGGGTGAAGCGCTGTTGGTGATCGTCCCAGCTTGACAGGTTGGGTGTTATATATGTGTTAGACTCTGTGTTACGCGAATCGTATGCCTACCTAAGATATTGAAAAATATGCTTTAATCCGGCATATTTTGAACTTCCGGTGGGTGATATTACGATAACGGGTGTGTGATCTTACGAAAGATGGTGTGTGAAATTACGAAAGCCTGTGTGGTGGGTGATACTACGAATCCCTTGCCTTGGTGTGTGAAATTACGAATAGTAGTGGCATGGTGGGTGAAATTACGAAACCGGATCGGACGCCTCTTCTTCCCTTGCGACATGCACAGGGGGATTTTTTCGTTTGTGATATCTTCGACGCTGCGCCCAAAGGCGACATGGCGTCGATGGCGCATCCGATCTTCACCCTCTCGACCAAGCCTGACACCAAAAAACGACGCTATGTGGCTACCGATGGAAAGAGCTACGTGGAAATCAGGCCGAACATGATCGGTCTCGCAACTGTCCACGACCGTGACGTGCTGATCTATTGCATTTCTCAAGTGATGGCGGCTCTGAATGACGGAAAACAGGTTCACAGAACCCTTCGGTTTAAGGCGTACGACCTACTTGTCGCGACAAACCGTCCAGTTGCGGGAACCGGTTACAGCGGCCTGAAAGCTGCGCTGGAACGTCTCCAAGGAACGCAGATCGAGACTAACATCACCACGGGCGGCGTGGAACAGATTGACGGCTTTAGCCTGATAGACCGCTACCGGATTGTTCGCGAAACCCGCGACGGCCGGATGCTCGATCTAGAAGTCACACTTTCCGATTGGGTCTTCAACGCCATTGCCGGGGATGACGTTCTTACGCTCAATCGTCGCTACTTCCAGCTTCGCAAGCCTCTGGAACGCCGTCTGTATGAGCTGGCACGCAAGCAATGCGGGACGCAACCGGAATGGAAATGCGGTCTGCACAAGCTGAAGGACCGAACCGGCTCCACATCTTCTGATAAGGAATTTCGGCGGCTCGTTAGAGCAATCTGTAAGGCTGACGAGGAACACAACCACATGCCGGACTATGCCTTCCGAATGGAAGCAGACATCCTCACGGTAACGCCCAAACCTGAATTTCTGGAGAACTATGCGCTCAAACCAGAACAGGATAGACTGACCGGTGGATATGTCCTGCCTCTCTCGCCTGATACACTGGAACGGGCGCGGGAACTGGCTCCGACATGGGACATCAAGGTTCTGGTAGGAGAGTGGCGGACCTACTCCGCCAGACAGAAAGAACCACCAAAGAACCCGGACGCCGCGTTCCTCGGTTTCTGCAAGAGCTGGTTCAAGAAACGCGGTCGCAACGGCTGGTAGAGTAATGACTCAAACACTCATTTACTCAAATACTCAGACCAAAGGTCACGGGTGATGTCGGAGATTGACCGGCCCTCCTCGACCGCCTTGATCTTGATTTTGCGATAAAGTGTCTCCTCGATCTCGGCATTCAGGCGCTTCTTCTTCTCACTCGTCTCGGTGACTTCGTGCAGGATGCGTTTGCGGGCCTCGTCGCCACGGCTTGGACGTTTAGCGGAAAGGGCCATCACGCGACCTCCCGTGTCGCGGTTGCAAGCACTGCCAGTATTTCGTTGCTCAGCGCCGTGGTCTCCGCCCTTGCCTTCGCATTGTCGGCGTCGAATACAGTCAGCCCTTCCGATGCCGTCTGAGGGTAGACTTGGCGTTGTGTTATGGTCGTCTCACAGACAGGCAAGGCGTAGTCGTCCAGCGCGGTTCGCACGTCACTGCCCAGCCGGGTTCCTTCCACGACACGGGAGACCACAAACCCGGCGCGCGGCGATCCGTCCGTGACCTCTTGGCGAGCCTTGATGAAATCCACCAGGTCCGACGCGGCCCAAATGTCGTATGGCGATGGTTGAACGGGGATTAAAACGAAGTCGCTGACTTTGATGCAAGCGGCGATCATGTCTTCTAGTTTTGCCGCGCCGTCGATTACCACGTAGTCGTAGTTTGCCGCCATACTTGTCAGCGTCTTGACGTTGTTGGGACGGTCCAGCGCGACCAGCTCGATGGGATTGTCTTCGCAGGCTGCGTGCCAGTCACGTGCGCTGCCTTGTGGATCGCTGTCCACGATCAGAACCGAGTATCCCATCTCGTGCAGCGATCTGGCGAGATTGGTGCTGATGGTGGTCTTGCCGCTACCACCTTTCGGATTCAGGACGGAAATTATGCTCATAGCTCTGCCTCTTTTGTGTATTTACTCAAAAGAGTAACTGAGTATTTGAGGTGCGGCAAGCTTGGTGTGAACTGATGCCCGGCATCCATCCGCAAGAAAGTGAGTGACAGGGATGCAACTCATTTACTCAAAAACTCATTTGAGGAGAATGTAGGGCAAGGCGCAGCGCGAATGCTATGGGCGGGATATAGCTATATGAAAGCCTGGTCGAAGGATACGACCGCCAACGAAGTCCGGCAACTAGACGGCGTAAGAGAGGCGAGGGAATCCCTTGATCGAACTCCGCGCAAGAAGCCCGGCCGAAAACCAAGCCCGCGCGTACATCAGCTGCATCCGAAAGTTTTCATGCAATATCTGGCGAAGCCGAAAAGCTGGGAACCATTCAAGGCCAACTTGTTGAAAAAATGTGGAAATTTTACAGAGGCATTGCTTAACCAGGGTCCATCCACGGTATTTTGGGGACTAAAATTGCCTTTTCGGGCTAGTCATTCTGGACGTGGCACTATAAAGATCTGATAAAAGATCCTGGAGTGGTATATGTCTAAGAAAAATGCAGATCCGTTGCGCCCAGAAGCACAGCCCCCAGCTCTGCCTAAAGTAGTTGGTGGGTTCTCAACGGTGTTAGCCGACCCTCCTTGGCGTTTTACTAACCGTACCGGCAAAGTAGCCCCGGAGCATCGTCGTCTCGACCGCTATTCGACAATGGACCTCGAGGGGATTAAAGCCCTCCCTGTTTCAGAAGTTTGCGCAAAGAACGCACACCTTTATCTGTGGGTTCCGAACGCACTGTTGCCAGACGGCCTCGCCGTTATGGAGGCTTGGGGGTTCCGTTATATATCAAACATCATATGGGCAAAGCGCCGCAAAGATGGAGGTCCAGATGGTCGCGGAGTGGGGTTCTATTTTCGAAACGTAACTGAGATCCTATTGTTTGGGGTCAAAGGCTCCATGCGGACCCTCGCTCCAGCGAGGTCACAGGTAAATATGATTGAAACCCGCAAGCGTGAGCACTCACGTAAACCAGATGAACAGTACGGCTTGATAGAAGCCTGTTCGCCAGGTCCTTATCTGGAGATGTTTGCCCGCCACCCGCAGAAGGGGTGGACGCTATGGGGAGATGAGGCTTCGGAGGAGGTGGCACCTCGCGGTCAAGTTCATAAAGGGTACGCTGGTGGCGAGATATTCCCTCCGTTACATACCAATGAGCAAATTCCTGAGACAGTAGCGGCTGAAATCGGGCGGGAGATAGGCATTCGTTATGAAGCTGGCGCAAGCATTAGGGATCTCGCCGTAGAAACGGGTTATCCCATTCAAAGGGTAAGATCGTTGCTAGAATTGGTGGAGACACCGATGAGGAAACGCGGACGGCCCGCCGCCGAGTAGTTAAGTAGCCTGATAAGGTGTCCCATCCCATGTGTTCTCGTTCGCAGCCACAATCAATACAGGACAAGATCCCATAACTCCGCGCCTCACTCTCATCTGAGCTTTATCAAAGGCAGTGACGGTTGAGGTTGTAAGGTCGATCGGGAGCTTCTTGGTGCGTTGTTCTTCTGGAAGTGTTTCTTGGTAATCAGCCCACAGTTGGCGGGCCAGTTTTAGAAGTGGTAGCCGGTCTTTAGTGATTATCACGCCAGCTGATATCACTCCCGCTTCGTACCAAGAGCGATATGCTGCCAAATCGCGATCTAAATTGCCATCTTTGGCGTTCCACTCAACGTCTAGAACAACCCTATTCTTAAAGTTATCGACTAGATAACCTTCTTGATACACCTCGGGCAGCTCTCCAATTTTCTCAGAATCTTTAGAAAACAAGAGCCCTTTTGTGGATAGGTCTAATCGAGTTTCTTGCCAGCCTCTTTCGTGAAATGCGGTGTCGATCTGTTCTGCTATATCGCCCCTGTTGCCGCCTGCGCGCAACCAATACTGCGGCTCCAGACGATACGTTGACAGGATACTTATGATGTCCTTCCACTCTTCTGGACAGACAGCGTTCATAACCGCAGATGCTGAGTTTGTTTCCATGAATGACCAGTGATTACGCGCTTCCATGGGCATGACATCTGGATCATCGTAAGTGCTTGTTTCAAACATTCGTATTTCCCAACGACCTCATTTATAGGGTCATGTCTTAACAGGGTTGATAACAGCCAAGTCGCTAAACTTATTCACAAAATCGCGGTCGTTCAATGTGATTAGCGCGACGCCTCTAGCCTTAGCTACAGCACCGATCATAAAATCCGGCAAGACACCGTCCTTCTTCCCTGTCCCCTTGCTACGTCGATACTCCTTGAAAACTTGGCCTGCAGAAAACAGGCATTCATCAGTTGCGCGCAGATCTGAGATACCAAGTTCGTCTAGCGCCAACCTGAGCTCTTCAGCAGAACTCATTCCTGCTGACGCTTCGGCGAAAACGACCTCGGTGATAAATACCATTCCGCTCGATTTGTACTTTTGGAATTCACGCAAAACCGCCGTGTGCGCGTCCTCACCGTCATTAAGAAGTGCTATAAGAGCGGATGTATCCAGGCAGGCTGATGTCGGTTCCAAATCAGCCTCGCATTAGCGACATGAGGTCTGATGAACTCATGGTTGGTTTGATACCACGCTCACGAATATTCGAAAGCGCGCGCACCGACGCCTCTCTAACGAACAGATCAACATCGAAAGCTCTTAATTCGTCGTGGTCGAGAAGTTCATAAGAAGCGTCAAGCCACTCCATTGTGTTCACAACACCCGCTGGGAGGGATTTGGGTGCTCTAGGAAGCTTTTTGTCCACTAAACCGTAGGGGCGTGGATCGTTTGTCTTACCAGTGCTGATAGCCTCTATCGAGCGCGTGAATCTGGCCGGGCCACCTACAGACACATACATTTCTAACAGACGGCCAAGTGCATATGATTTTTCGACGTTTTTACCGCCTGCCAGCGGGGTAAAATCGAACTCATCTAGAGCTTCTCTAATTGAAGATATGGTCAACCGGCGAGCATATCGAAGGTGACAAAGTCGATCCGCTGCTAGGAATGAAGCGTTCATCCACCACCTTTCAATGGTGTCCGCGACTACCGACCTCAAGCCGCCAATCTGATACAAGAAACTCAAATTAGTGCTTAGTTTCCGAGATGTCTGCGCTTTGTACCGCTCGTCTCCATCAAGGAAGGATTGGATGTCGTTGGCGTTGACTTTCGTTACATCCCATTTGTGTGTCTGAGCCAATCTTTCAACGATGTATCGGTTTGACCACAAAGCTGGCCGTCTTTGAAAATGTCGTGCGCCTTGCCATGAACCAACCAGCGAGAGGTTGAAGGCAAAAAGCGCAAGTCGGTCAAAGTGAGCCGAATGCTCGAAGGAAACAGCCTGAAATACCAGCTCATCAAAAGCGATCCAGTCTCCGGTATCATTCGAGTAGTTGAAAAGGAAAAAATTTGCTGGGATGTAAAAATTGATGCCTTGCGCTTCCAAGCGCTCACGGAAGCCGTCGCGTGGAACGTCGTTTTTTGCGTCCCCGAAACCGACCCGAATGGCCTGGTGCAGCTCCGCCAAGCCGCGACCGTCCTTTCCCCAGCCAAAATTCTTTGTGAAACTGCCAGGGTGCCAGTCTTCTGTATAGTCCGGCATGACGCTCCTAGGTTGTGCTTACCTACTTCAACCAGACATTCATGCATTGAACAGCATTCGTCAAACAGGGAAAGTGGTTCTGCCCAGAACATGCGGAGAGCAAACGTGGGGTTTGCCTCTGTCTGTAGCTGAACCCTGTTACACCAAACATCCGCCGCTCACTTAGCTAGCGTTGGGGTCCTCGCGCTGATACTGACAGATCCGCTGCTCAACATTTTTCCGATAAGCACCACTTACGTTTGCTAGTGCTTCTGAAATCACGAACTCGGAAATTTCAATAACCTCAGAACTTGAAAATGACAGTTCCAAACGAATCAAATGTTCGACGAGATAGCCGATTTCATCGGGTTCGATGAAGTTTACAGCGTCAACAGAGAAGTGGCGCTTAATCAGTGGGTCAATGTTTCGGTAGAGGAAAGTAAGTGCTAGATCGCCCGGACAACCGATATCTGGTGCGCAAAAATGTTGAATCGCATTTCTGGCTTTTCGTAGCTTTTCAAAGCTATCCAAGTCTGGAAGGCGCTCCCCATGAACCACCCAAAGCAGCTTTGGCAGGTGCTCCAGATTATAGGTTCGGCCATGCTCAATGATGTGCCTGATGTCCAGCAGCTCTTGCCCAGACTTATCAAGCGAAAAAAGGTCTCGGAAAATTAATAGAGGGTGTGCTTGTGCTATGACAGCTTTTAGAAACAGCTCACCTGCGTGTGCCGCGTCAAGGATGGACATGTTGGCCCAGTGCTCCACCCCAGGCCCATTGAAGATCGCGTGAGTGTTGGCTTGGGTTAGCGCATCTGACGCCATCCTGAAGATACGTTCTGGAATCTCATCAATTTCTGACATCTCTTGCTGCTTTCAAAATCATCAACATGTCCTCGGTAGAACTCAAGCGCGCCGTACTGTCCTCTCGCTGACCTCAAACAAGCGCGCGATTTCCGAAATCGCTCGCTGTTCTTCATCGCGCATACGTCGCACCTCATCCTTCTGGGCGGCTGTAAGGGCAGGGGGCCTGCCGCCGATCCGGCCCCGCTTGCGGGCCGAGGCCAACCCTTCCCTGGTCCGCTCTGAAATCCGTTCCCGCTCGAACTGGGCAATGGAAGCAAAAACATGGAACACAAGACGGCCAGCCGGCGTCGTCGTGTCGATGTCCTCAGCCAGGGACCGGAAGCCGGCTCCGCGCGCGCGGATCGTCTCGACAATCTCCAGCAGGTCTTTCATCGAGCGCGCCAGGCGGTCGTATTTGGTGACGGTCACAACGTCGCCATTGCGGAGTTGGTCCAGCATCCTGTCCAGCTCCGGTCGAGCGCGCTTCGATCCGCTGATCCGGTCCGCGAAAATCTTCCCGGCTCCAGCGTCCGAAAGCGCGTCAGTCTGTGAATCAAGGCTCTGGTCGTCAGTGCTGACGCGGGCATATCCAATGATCATGCCTCACTGTGACAAAAACCTGCCAAAACCGCAAAGGTTTTGCCGGGGGTTTTTGTCATGGCTAAGCGATTGATCCTACTTGGGACAGGGCAGGGCGGCAAAAAGGGCCGTATTTGTCCCACCCGTTTTGACCATAGGTTTTTGTCCAACAGCAGACGTTCGTGGAGAGCGCGGCGAAAGTCGGGAACGAGCCCATTTTGACGGATTCTGCGCAAGATACGAATGGCGGCTTTTGGAGGGTCAGTCATCGTCCTGACAAAACTGAGAGTTGTTTTTCTAGGAGTTTGTAGCGCCAGGTCTTTTAATATTTTCGCTCAAGCGCCGCGAAGTAACGAAAACGACCAGTTCTCGGCGACCTAAATCCTAGTGACTGTGCGTTTCGCTGACACCCGCCGGTGCCACCAGCCCAAGACCCAAAAGCAAATGCAAAGAGTTCCTGTCATCGCGGCATAGGCAGCAATGGCATGTGGCGCGAGAGAAGGCAGGCCATGGATCAGGAGAGTTCCGTTACCGCCGGGAATAATCGCCGCCGATGCGCCCATGATCATTCCACCAGCAAGGGACCGTAGCAGGCCAACCATTCGTGGACGTTGGAAAGTGAAATGACCATACCTGACAGCTGCAGTCACACCTCCTAAGATAACCGCCACGGCGCTCAATAGCGCAGGCCAGCCACTGGGCAAAAGCGTAGGGTCCACAAGTCGTGCCGCTCGCCCTGATAGGATCGCCATATAGGTCCAGTTCCCTGCGAGGGCATAAAGCAGACCACCAAAAATGCCGACAATCAACATTGATCTGTATGGCCCCATGCGCGCAGACTCAGGCTCACGAAACCCGCGCCACCATCGAGGCACCCGCCGATAAAGCGCGTTTGCAAGGCTTAGCGCCAACGCAACAACGAAAAGTACCGCAAAGAGGTCGGGCGATTCCAGCGGGGACGCCTTGGGCAAGGCATCCTGATTGCTTGCAACTCCGGCGTACTGCACGATCAAAGCACCTGCAACCATGCCAACCACCGTTGCGAGGTAGCGGACCTGTCCACCTGTCAAATGCGCCAGTGTTCCCAAAGCGCAAGCGCCGTTGACCCAGGCACCGACCCCGAAAGCTGCTCCGCCGAGCAGAACGAGACCCGTTACGGGATATCCTGCCGATAGCGTTGCCAGATTGGGCATCGCCCAATGCAGTGGCACAATGATCGCACCGGACCCTGCGGCTGCCACCAGAAACGCGCGAAACCGGGAGGATTTCCCTTCCAGGATCAAAACACGGGTGGCCAGCACGGCGCAGATTGACCCGCGCCGAATGGCGTAGCCAACCAAGAAGGCGCAGGTCAGAATGAACAGGGCGAGCAACCACGGCACTAGGTTGGCCTCGCCTCAGCCACCTGGTCCGCAGTCGATACAACGCAATGGCGGGTTGGGACCAAATTCGAGGGCTGCTGCCAGATTGCGCAGAGCCGTGCGCAGGCCTTCCTCGATCACCGGATGATAGAAGGGACGTTGCAAGACCTCGGTCACCGTCAGCTTGCTCTCGATGGTCCAGGCCAGTAGATGTGCCAGATGCTCCGCTGCCGGGCCAATGATCTCCGCCCCCAGCAGCCGCCCGGAGTCTCGTTCGCCATAGACCCGCAAGAGACCGACGTTTTTTCCGATGACACGGGCGCGGCCCTGATCTTCGAAAGAGACCTCGCCAAAGTCAAAATCAACGCCCGCCTTTGTCAAAGCCGCGTGGCCTTGGCCGATCACGGCAATCTGCGGGTCCGAAAACACCACACCCAGCGGAGTGCGGCGCGCGCGCCGGTAGACCTCGGGGTAGCGCGCGGCGTTCTCGCCCGCGATGCGGCCTTCATCCGCGGCTTCATGCAGGAGGGGCAGGTCTACAGCCGCGTCTCCGGTCACAAAGATCGAGGACACACCCTCGTTCGAGGATTTTGCGCGCAGCGACATCGGATCAATCTCGGGTGTGCCACGGGCGTCAAGGACCAGCGACGTATTCTCCAAGCCGATCTTGTCCAGATTCGGCTTGCGCCCGGTCGCGGCCAGCAGATAGTCAAACCGTTCTTCGCCCGCATCAGACGGGTCGTTGCGGTTGGTCCACGATACGACCACCTCATCGCCGTCGCGTTTGATCTCTGTATCGGCGTCGAAATGCGCGCTGAACTCTCCGGCGAAGGTCGTGCGCGCATAGGCGACAAGATCCGGGTCGCTGAGCGGGCCAACACCATTGCCAAGGCCAAAGAGATGCACTCGCACGCCAAGCCGTGACAGAGCCTGACCCAACTCTAGCCCGATGACACCAGCCCCGAACACAACCGCCGCGCGGGGAAGGTCTGTCCAGTCGAACACATCGTCGTTGATGATCAAACGATCCCCGGCCGCCTCGAACGGGGGCGGTATGATCGGGCGCGAGCCGGTGGCAACAATCACGGTGCGCGCCGTCAGCCGGGTGCCGTCGGCCAGGGCAAGCGTGTTGTCATTTAGAAATGTAGCGTTCTGTCGGATCAGGTGACGCGAGTCGAAGCCGTTAACCGCTTCGTTGACAAAGCCGACAAAGCGATCCCGCTCGCTTCGGACCCGGTTCATGACGGCAATGCCATCGACTGAGATATCGCCCACATGCACCCCGAATTGTGTCGTGTGGCGTGCCTCATGGACGGCGTCAGCAGCAGCGATCAGCAACTTGGACGGCATGCAGCCAACCCGCGCGCAGGTAGTGCCCAGTGGGCCACCGTCGATTAGTGCCACACGATCGGTCTGTTTGATCGCCTCGCGATAGGCGGCCATGCCTGCCGTGCCCGCGCCCAGAATGGCGACATCTAAATCATAGTCTTGCATTGCTTCGTCCTTTTTTATGGGGGCTTATGCAGTAGTCGCAGGCCGCAACAACGCGTCAAGACCACCGGCGCTGTTCAGCGCGGCAAGGTCATCATAACCGCCGACATGGAAGTCACCGATGAAAATCTGCGGCACGGTTGTGCGGCCACTGGCGCGCGCGATCATCTCGGCGCGTTTGTTATCATCGTTGGATATCTCGAAGTTGGTGAACGTGACGCCTTTGCCGGTCAAGAGTGCCTTGGCTGCCTTACAAAAGGGGCAGTAATCCTTGGTGTAGATAACGATTTGGGGTTTCATGTCTCGTGACCTTGCTTTGAAATTATCGGGGTTACGCCCCGGCCTAAAAAAGACCGGGGCGCACGGTCGTCAGCTTTCGCGAGCGATGCGTTTCAGAGCATCTCCGGCAAGGAAGACAGCAGCCGCCAGCAGCACAATGTCCTTGAGTAGGAACTGGCCGGGAACAACGGACAGTGCCGGGAAGCCGCCAAGACTTGGCTCGGTCACAGGCGCTGTGAACAGGAAGCTGGCTGTAACGAGGAAGGTGACAACCGCACCAAGCGCGCCAAGCAGGGCCGCCTTGGGGAACTTCGCCCCTGCGATGATCAGCGCGGCAACGGCGATCTCGGTCGCGCCGATCAGGTTGGACGCGCCTTGAAGGCTGAACACGCTATACAGCCAGCTGGTCAGCGGACTTGAGGCGACCAACCCTTCGATAGCTCCGGCTTCGTAGGCGGTGAATTTCATCGCCCCGATCCAGCCCAGAACAGTCGCTGTGGTGAAGCGAAGGCCCTGAACACCCGCGTTACTGATGCTGTCGCCGAGCGCGTTCAGTTCTTCCGAGGCGTTCGCGGGGGAGTAAGTTGTGTCGGACATGTTGGATCTCCTTTGTTGACCAATCGGTCTTTAATTAGGTATAAGTGTGCGGCGTCTTTGCCTATGACGCAGAATTAGTAATTAGAGACCGATTGGTCAACAATTGTTTTTTCACACCTAAGCGAGGAATATTACAGATGCAGCAACCCGGACGACCACGCGAGTTCGATCCCGATGAAACGCTTTCGAAAATCATGCGGCTGTTTTGGGAAAACGGATATGAAGCGACCGGCCTGAGCGAGATTACTTCGGTGACAGGCCTTGGCAAGGCGAGCCTTTACAAAGCGTTTGGCAACAAGCAGTCGATGTATCTCAAGGCTCTGAAACACTATGAAGGCTTGATGGTCGATGCGGCGGTGGCCGTGCTTTGCTCCAAAGACCTAGCTCCACTTGAACGAATTGACGCATTCCTGTCCTCACCGATCATCGCGGTGCGCGACTACAATGACCTGCGCGGTTGCTTCCTGTGCAATGCCGCCGCGGATCGCGCATCCCACGACAATGAAACGCGCGCGCTAGTCCAGAAAGGCTATGACAAGATGCGCAAGAGCATCGTTGGATCACTGTCCGAAGCCTTGCCGCAAATGTCGCCCGAAACCATCGCAGTGCGCGCAGAGATTGTTTTGACGGTTTACTCCGGTCTGCGCGTCATGTCGCGCGCGGGTCAAGCCGCTGACCTGATGCTGGCTACAAAAGATCAGGTGATAAAGGAGCTCAAACAGGTAACTCAACTCCAGTAGAATTGAACACACCGAGACGGACGCCCTTGCCCAACAGTGCTAGGGCGTCGCAAAGACTATTTTTGACGCCATTAAATTTCCAAAGCTGCCATTGGCGCAACTGCAGCGAAAGTTCACGCCGTCCGCAAAGCTGCCGGATGGTCAGATGGAGACTAAGGTCTGCTTTTCGCCACATCTGGACCGAACTCAGACGTTTATGTCACTGGCTAAATCCACCGTTTTTGCCCTTCGAACGCGAACACAACCGCTCAGATTTCTTAAGCATCGAGTAGCGCGTCGATCACCGCGCATTCCGGCGCGGCATCACCAGTGCATCGTGCAACGGTGTCCGACAAAACGCGCTCGATCCGCTTCAGGTCGGCGATCTTGGCTCGAACGTCTGTCAGATGATCTTCGGCGATCATCTGCACCTCGGCGCATGTCCGGCATCGGTCATCGACCAGCCCAAGCAGCCCGCGAACCTCTTCAAGAGAAAAGCCTAGATCGCGGGACCGCATGACGAATTTCAGCCGCTTGACGTGGGTATCATCGTAGCTGCGATAGCCTTTCACACTGCGCGGCGGGTCCGGCATGATCCCGATTTTCTCGTAGTAGCGAATGGTTTCCAGGTTGCAGCCCGTTGCGCGGGCCAAATCGCTCCGCCGAATAGATCTCACGCTTGTGTTACTCATTGTGCCAAAAAATCCCTTGATCCTGTATCAACTACAGACCCTAGAACGGTGGAAATATCTGTTCAAGGAAGATTCGATGGAACAAAATTTGGCGGAACTTCCGCAATCTCGGTCGCAGAAAATTGGCGACGAAACCACCAAGGGATGGGGCGTGACC
>JGI24654J20067_1000127_pt1 | contig 28034 bp, 23 predicted proteins | sample MalvirmetaMSP109_FD_20067 | JGI IMG/M metagenome (IMG submission 20067)
TATAAGCCTATGATATTATTGTCAGATAATTAAACTAGAAAAGGGGGTAAAGCACCTTGATAAAGCAACGAACATTGAAAAATGTGATTCGTGCCACAGGTGTAGGATTGCACAGCGGTGAAATGGTCTATTTAACGCTGCGTCCGGCTGCCCCTAATACTGGCATTATTTTCCGACGAGTCGATCTGGATCCGGTTGTTGAAATCGAAGCCAAAGCTGAAAATGTGGGTGAGACAGCCCTGTCAACCACATTGATTCAAAATGGTCAGCGGGTTTCAACCGTGGAACATTTACTTTCAGCCTTTGCCGGGCTGGGTATCGACAATGCTTATATTGATCTCAATGCAGCAGAAGTTCCTATTATGGACGGCAGTGCCGGACCTTTTGTATTTCTGGTGCAATCTGCCGGTATTGAAGAGCAGGCAGTTGCTAAGCAATTTATCCGTATTAAAAAGCCTGTATTACTGGAAGATGGTGACAAATGGGCCAAGTTCGAGCCATTTGAAGGTTTCAAAGTCTCTTTTACCATTGATTTTGAGCACCCGGCCTTTACCGGCAGACCGCAGCAGGTTGATGTTGATTTCTCCTCCACATCATTTGTTCGTGAGGTCAGCCGTGCCAGAACCTTCGGCTTTATGAAAGATATCGAAAAATTGCGGGAAATGAATCTAGCGCTGGGTGGCAGTATGGATAATGCCATTGTTGTAGACGATTTCCGTGTTTTAAATGAAGATGGTCTTCGTTATGAAGACGAGTTTGTCCGTCATAAAGTACTTGATGCTATCGGTGATTTGTATTTGCTGGGCCATAGTCTGATCGGTGCATTCGTCGGACATAAATCCGGTCATGAAGTGAACAATCGCCTGTTACGCAAACTTATTGCTCAGGAAGATTGTTGGGAACTGGTGACTTTTGAAGAAGATGCTGATGCACCTATTGTGTTTAGTCGGCCTGCCGCTTCAATCGTCAGCTAGGAGTTGTCACGAGTTTTACCTCGCTTAGCGAGTTTATGCAGCGCTGTTTTGAGCTGACCATCGTCTAACCCGGCGGCGGTCTGAGCAATCAGCGCTGCATTGTTATTAGACATATCGATCATATTGGATTTTGCCGGCTTCCCGGTTGGGTGCTGGGGTTTTACTTTTACCTCAACGCGTTCAATTTGCGCAGACAACTCGCTGGAAAAGGTTTTACAAATGGTAGCGGAATGAAAGCGTAATAAGCTGGCAACTGCCGCGTTTTCTGTATGGATGATGATTTTGTTGTCTTTCATATTCGCCAGCTGGCAATGTCCTGCGAACTGCGAAGGTAAAATTTCTTGCAGAATGCTGTTAAGCTGAGTTAATTTTTGAGCGCGCTTCGAAATTTGCTGTAATTGCTGGTTAGCCTGGCAAACAGTGCTGAAATGAAGCGGTTTATTTGACATGTCTCAATCCGGGACGAGGATAAGTATGCAGATTATCATAATATCCGCCGACAATACCGGCCACAAGCATTGGCATTTAAGCCGAACGAAATTGATGCTGCTAGTCGCATTTCTTTTATCCATAACGATTGCGATAACTGTCTCTACTATGAATTATATAAAAGATAAGACAGCTATCAACGATACAGTAGACTCAAAATTTTTCCCAACCGCTCGACTCCTCACCCCCCAAACCGATCCCCTCTCTATCAGTGATGACACAACAGCTAATGAAGCCATTCAAGGCTTTTATGCGCAGCAGTTAGGAGGCTTACAGGCAGAGGCAATTCGGCTGAAGATGCTCAGTCAGCGATTAGCTGAAATTGCAGGGTTTGAACTTTCTGATTTTGATTTGGAATTTGCTCCCGGGATGGGCGGTATTGAAAATTCTGGTGACTGGTTATCAAACGCTGAATTTGAAGAAAGTCTGGTTCGTCTCTCACAGGATTTTGCTGATCAACAGGATACCTTGACCGCATTACAGGAGTTTCTGATTACTAATGAGAATATCGCCGGCGCCATACCCAGTGGTCGTCCAGTGGTTGATGGCTGGGTATCGTCTTTCTATGGATACCGCGTTGATCCATTTAATGGGAAAAAGGCTTTCCATGATGGACTCGATTTTGCCGGAAAAACCGGTAGCTCGGTCATTTCGGTGGCGGATGGTATCGTAAGTTGGGCAGGTATGCGTGGAGGTTACGGTGGATTGGTTGAAATTGACCATGGAAATGGCTATGTAACTCGTTATGCGCACAACAAAACACTCAATGTCAGTACCGGAGACCGTGTTAACAAGGGAGATGTTATTGCGCTTATGGGATCAACCGGTCGTTCAACTGGCCCACATGTTCATTTCGAAGTGGTAAGAGACGGTAAATCCGTTAATCCGTTTAATTACATCGAATAATTCCTCTTGTATTTGAAAAATCTGACACCACTTAAAAAAATGCGGTGAGTCTTCGATCTTCCCAACAGTACGCGTTATAATCACGCGTTTAATCAAACTGTCGTCAATTCGACACATTCAACAGGTAGTTTTAGTCATGGTAGGCAAGTTTTTCAGTAAGGTTTTTGGCAGTCGTAATGATCGTGTAATCAAAAAACTGCAAAAACAGGTCAGCCTCATCAATGAATTGGAAGGCGAATATGAAAAGCTTGACGATGCCGCTTTAAAATCCAAAACCATAGAATTCAAACAACGTCTGGATGACGGGCAAACGCTGGATGATATTCTGGTAGAAGCATTTGCCGTCGTTCGTGAAGCCGGTAAACGGATTATGGAAATGCGTCATTTTGACGTTCAGTTGATTGGCGGTATGGTGTTGAACGACGGAAAAATTGCCGAAATGAAAACCGGCGAGGGGAAAACGCTGGTAGCCACACTCGCGGTATATCTGAACGCCTTAAGCGGTGAAGGCGTCCATGTTATTACTGTCAACGATTACCTTGCCAAACGTGATTCGGCCTGGATGAGCAAGCTTTATGGTTTCCTTGGCCTAACAACTGGTGTAATTGTTAGTGGACTGAGTGGAGATGAACGCCGTGAAGCTTATGCCGCAGATATTACTTACGGCACCAATAACGAATTTGGCTTTGATTATCTGCGCGATAACATGGCCTTTCGACTGGAAGATAGAGTACAGCGCCCATTAAATTTTGCTGTTATCGACGAAGTTGACTCCATCCTGATTGACGAAGCCCGTACTCCACTAATTATCTCCGGTCCGGCTGAGGACAGTTCTGAGCGTTATCTGCAGATAAACAAATTGATTCCAAGTCTGACCCAGCAGGAAGGTGAAGATGAAGATATCACTGTACCGGGTGATTACACCATTGATGAAAAAAACAAACAGGTGCATTTTACCGAAGCTGGTCATGAAAAAATCGAGCAGTTATTAACCGAAGCCGGTCTGCTGGATGAAGATGCCAGTCTGTATGATGCGGCCAATATCGGTTTGATGCATCACGTAACTGCAGCACTTCGTGCACATGTATTATTTCATCGGGATGTTGAATACATTGTCCAGGATGATCAGATAATCATTGTTGACGAATTTACCGGCCGTACTATGCCCGGGCGTCGCTGGTCAGAAGGCTTGCACCAGGCTATTGAAGCCAAGGAAGGGGTCAAGATTCAAAACGAAAACCAGACCCTCGCTTCCATTACTTTCCAGAATTATTTCCGTCTTTACAAAAAGCTATCCGGTATGACCGGTACAGCCGATACCGAAGCGTATGAATTGCAGTCAATCTATGGTCTGGAAGTTGTGGTTATTCCGACACATCGTCCAATGCAGCGTAAAGATGAAGCCGATAGAATTTATCTGACAGCAAAAGAAAAGTTTGATGCGATATTGCTTGATATTCAGGACTGTGTGCAGCGAAAACAACCTGTTCTGGTTGGTACAGCTTCAATTGAAAGCTCAGAATATCTGGATAAATTGCTGACCAAAGCCAAAATTCCCCATGAAGTTCTGAACGCAAAATTTCATGAAAAAGAGGCTCATATTATCGCTGAAGCGGGTAAACCGGGATCAGTTACTATCGCAACCAATATGGCGGGTCGTGGTACAGATATTGTGCTTGGTGGTAGTCTTGAAGCAGAGATGGACAAGCTGAGTGAAGAGGCTGATGAAGCTGCTAAAGCTAAAGTGAAAGCCGAATGGCAACAACGTCATGATTTGGTTTTGCAAGCGGGAGGTTTACACATTATCGGTACCGAACGTCATGAATCACGCCGTATCGATAATCAGCTGCGTGGTCGTTCCGGTCGTCAGGGTGATCCGGGCTCAACCCGTTTTTATCTTTCGCTTGAAGATAACCTGATGCGGATTTTTGCTTCTGAACGTATGGCAGGATTGATGCAGAAACTGGGTATGGAAGAGGGTGAAGCCATTGAGCATCCATGGGTCAGCAGAGCCATCGAAAATGCACAACGTAAGGTTGAAGGACACAACTTTGATATTCGTAAACAGTTACTGCAGTTTGATGATGTTGCCAACGATCAACGTAAAGTAATCTATGAGCAGCGTAATGAATTAATGGCGGCAGATGATGTATCAGAAACGATTGTTTCAATGCGTAGCAGCGTCATTAATGATGTAATCAGTCTTTACATTCCACCTAACAGTATTGATGAACAATGGAATGTCAGTGGTCTGGAACAGGCTTTACGTGATGATTTCGCTCTGGAATTAGATATCAGCGGTTGGTTGGAGGCAGATGACAATCTGCACGAAGAAAGCTTGCGTGAACGAATTATCGAGGAAGCCGAAGCTTCCTGTCAGGCAAAAGAAGCTACTGTCGGGGCTGAGTTGATGCGGCATTTTGAAAAAGCCATCATGCTGCAAACCCTGGATACACAGTGGAAAGAACATCTGGCTCAGATGGATTATTTACGTCAGGGTATTAATCTGCGTGGTTATGCCCAAAAAGATCCCAAGCAGGAATATAAACGTGAGGCTTTCCAGTTGTTTACTGCCATGCTGGACAGTCTGAAACATGAAGTTATCAGTCTGATTTCCCGTGTTAAAGTGCGTGCGCCGGAAGATGTCGCGGCGGTCGATGAGCAACGTCGTCAATCAGCTGATGTGGAATATCAGCATGAAAGTGCATCGGCTGAAGCAGAGGCAGAACATCCTACTGCCAATCAGCCGCTAACACGTGATGGTAAAAAAGTAGGTCGTAATGATCCTTGCCCTTGTGGCAGTGGTAAAAAATTCAAAAATTGCCACGGCGCTATCAAATAATGGCAGTAAATTTATCTGCACCGGTTGCTGCAGAATTAAAGCCTGTAAAAGGTATCCGCCTCGCCACTGCGAGCGCTGGCATAAAAAAACCGGGTCGTCAGGATGTAGTGTTAATTGAACTGGCACCCGGAAGTCATACCGCAGCGGTTTATACTCGCAATGCATTTTGTGCAGCGCCGGTTTTATTAGCCAGAGAGCATCAGCAACAATCATCGACACGTTATCTCCTGATAAATTCTGGAAATGCCAATGCTGGCACTGGTGACACAGGTATGGCAGCAGCAAAAGCATGTTGTCAGGCGGTGGCTCAGCAAGCTCAATGTGATACCAGTGCGGTGTTGCCATTTTCCACCGGGGTTATAGGGCAGCCGTTACCTGTTGAGAAAATAACCAACGCGTTACCGGAGGCATTTAGAACACTAGCCGCTGATAACTGGTTTGCTGCAGCACACGCCATCATGACCACAGACTCCATAGCCAAAGCGCGTTCAGTGGAACTGTCGTTAAATGGACAGCCAATCACGCTGACAGGCATCGCTAAAGGCTCAGGCATGATTCGGCCAGATATGGCGACCTTATTGTCTTATATCGCCACTGACGCGGCGATAAGTCCCTCCATATTACAAAAGATGCTTGACGTTTCGATGGAGCAGTCTTTTAACAGTATTACCGTTGATGGCGATACCTCAACCAATGATGCCTGCATCCTTATTGCAACCGGTAAGGCTGGGAACTCAGTTATTGAAGATATTGATAGCCCGGATGCACATCAGTTTATCGAGGCTTTAAATAATTTAAGCCGCTTCCTGGCCCAAGCCATTGTTCGCGATGGCGAAGGTGCAACCAAATTTATCAGTATTGATGTTCAACAGGGCGCTAATCCAGACGAGTGTCGGCAGGTAGCCTATACCATCGCTCATTCACCACTGGTAAAAACCGCATTGTTTGCCTCTGACCCGAATTGGGGTCGAATTCTGGCGGCGGTCGGCCGAAGTGGCTTACCCAATCTGGATTTATCGAAAATTGCCATTTACCTTGATGACGTATGTATTGTCGATGGGGGCCAGCCAGCTGCTGACTATACTGAAGAAAAAGGCCAGCAGGTGATGTCACAATCTGAAATAACCATACGGGTAAAACTGGGTAGAGGCAAAGTTGCCAAAACAGTCTGGACCTGTGATTTTTCTTACGATTACGTCAAGATAAACGCAGAGTACCGTACCTGATACGGAGCAGGATATGGATATTGGACAGTTCAACACACTTAGCAAGTTTCTCAGGCAAAGTGGTGCACAATACCGGGTGTTTGATATGGGCCGCCGGGTTTGTAAATTAACCCCGGAACAGTTTGTCAGTTTTGATAATTGCCAGCAGCCTTACCCTTACCCTTTCAAACGTCACGCCCAAATAGGCATTATTTTCTGGCATCCGGATGCGGCTGAAAATCATTATGTCTGGTTTCTGCAGTTTCCACTGGATGAGCAGGGACTATTGATTCCAGATGCCCGTGATGCTTTTCTGATGATGTTATTGGAAAGACTGGGCGAAGCAATGTTGGCGGCTGCCGATGGTGAAAAAATTCAGGGAGCTCTTCAGGACAGTCCGTTCACCTTTCAGCCACGACAGGATCGAATGGCCGCATTTAATGCCCACGCTACTCATGCTCTGAAACAATCTCCTTCCAAATATTACGATACTGCCTATCGGTATTTCACTGGTGATCTCCCTCTGGATAAATGGCCTGGCTTGGCGATGCAGGGATTAGCCGATTTTGCCATTCGTCTGGATACCAATGAAGGGACGTTAGGATTGATTAATACGTTGCCAAAATTGCCTCAGGAACCATTTCATAATTTATGCGTTTTGCTGGAGCATGCAAGCCCTGCTGCGGGGGTAATCGAAGTATTGGCGCAGCAAGTAGATAATCAGTTACAGGAAAAACAACCGGATACAGCCAAAATCATTTCCTGTTTACGGGCCGCTTCCAACAGTCCTGCTCGTGGTTTAGTGGAGCGAATGGTCACTCAGGTGCTGAAACACCGTTGCAGCCGCGAAATTGAAGTACTGGCAATAATAAGTGGTCGAATCTGGTTGGCACTGGCTAAACAGCCAATCTGTGAACTGTATCTTGAGCAACTTGCTCAAAACAATGCTGGGCAGGCCGGGTTCAGTCAGTTATTGGCCGATCTTTTATTTATACCGGGAATGCGTGAACCGGTTATGCAGGCGTTGCGTAATCCAAAACGTTCGGAAACCTTGGCAAAAGCCGTTGGGGAAATGTTCGGCCAATAGGCTCAAATATTCTTTTTGATAATATCGGTTTCAATTCCATCCAGGCTGAACTGATTTTTTTCACGCCAATATTCTTTAATGCCGTTTTCACCTTTGCGCTCAGCCCAGTTATTCAGTAGTTCGCGTTCACCAACAAAATCAAAATAGGGAACAGCCATTCCACATGAGGTCTGAACCAGATCAATATCCAGAATAAAAATTTGTCTGGCACCTGGTAATGGATCAAATAAGCCATACAGACTCTGCCACTCAGCATCTTTTTGATGTATCGCACGTGCCTGACCATAGACTCGTAGAATCACAGGCTTCCCCTCAAATGCACAAAACATGATGGTCATTCGAGGTGATTCCTCAACATGCGCAGCCGTTTCATTGCCGCTACCGGTCACATTCAGCCAGACTAAACGATTACGGTGTAACACTCTTAGCGAGTCCATACCCTTGGGGGAAACATTTACCCGGCTGTCGGCCGTTGCTGTTGCAACAAAAAACATATGTTGTTGATGAATAAACTCAATCAAACGATCAGACAACGAATCAAACTGCTGTGCCATTATTGTCTCTGCCTTTGGATTTTCCAGCCAGCAATGAACGCCAGCTGGATTCGGTCATCATGTCCAGGGTCGATTCCACCCGATCAACAAAAACTTTTCCATCAAGATGATCCAGTTCATGTTGAAACAATCGCGCCATAAAGCCCTCATATGCCGTTTCAACCTGAGTACCATCACGCAACCAGTAGCGCACATGTATTTGCTGATAACGTGGTACCAGAGCCCTAAGACCGGGGACGCTCAAACAGCCTTCCCAATCTTTTTCTGTATGCGATGAGTGCCAGACGATTTCTGGATTAATGACACAGGTTGCCAGCATCTCGGGTGCATAGGGATAACGCTCATTAGGATGACTCGACATAATAAAAAAACGTTGGTTAATACCAACTTGCGTGGCGGCAATCCCCATACCCCCACGCTGTTGAACAAAGGTTATCAGATCATCAATTTGTAGTTGTAATACAGCGTCATTTATATCGGCTACCGGCGGGGCAATTCGACGTAAATCAGCATCACCTAATTCAAGAATGTTAAAAGGAGTGTTCATATCATCGGTGCCTGCAATGGATCCTGAATGCGGAACCATCCTGCAATACTGTAGCGATCCCGTTTCGAGGGTAGAACTTCATGCGGAAACTGCTCACTTAAAAAAACAACAAATGTGCCCATTTCAGGTTCAACAGATACAATCAGATTATCATTATTAATGTCATAAATCTGCAATTGTCCACCATCCAGGGTTTGCCAGAATGGGTTTAAATACATCACCGTAGTTAATACACGGTTGGACTGACCTTTAAATGCATCGACATGACGTTTGTAGAAGGCACCTGAAGGGTAATGGGCGTAGTGTGATTCATAATCAAACAAGCCAAGAAACAACCGTTGATTCATTGCCAGCCGGAAATCTGACATATGAGTAAGATAAGCTTGATCAATACTGTTCGAGGGATCCAGCCAGCGGGTTTCATCGGTGCGGATTTTCTCATTTAACTGATGTTGTTGTTCACGGCCTATCCCGGCCTGACTTAAGTCATTATGCTCATCCAGGCGGGCAACTCTGCGGTATAGATCATGGGTTAAAGCGGGAGGCAATAATTGTGGCAGGATGCAATAACCGTGGGTGGTCAGGGCATCAGCAATCAGATCAAATACGGCATAATCAACAACAGATTGAGCGTTCAAAGAAGCGATTCTCCAGAAGAGTGAGTGACTTTGTTATGGTCAATTGACATAGCTAAGCCCTTGAACGGGCGATAGAATGTAGCAGAATTTGATTTTCTTTGAAGGATTATTTTGTGGTGATGACGTTATTGCTGGTAGCAAAGTATCCAGGCAATAATCTTTCAACCGAAGAACCAGTAAGCGACCAGAATGGCTGCAGTGATGCCGGCAACATCTGCTGCCAGGCCACAGGCAACAGCATGACGAATTTTCTGAATACCAACTGCACCAAAATAAACCGCCAATACATAAAAAGTGGTTTCAGTGCTGCCCTGAACTATTGAAGCCAGTCTCCCGGCAAACGAATCTGCCCCATGAACTTCCATGGTATCGATCATCATGGCACGGGCACCGCTGCCACTGAAAGGCTTCATTAACGCGGTGGGTAATGCATCGACAAACCTATCATCCATTCCCAACGCCAGCACACCAGCACGAATACCATCCGCAATTAAGTCAAGCGCGCCACTGGCACGGAAAACGCCAATTGCCACCAACATGGCCACCAGATAGGGAATAATCATTACTGCAGTCGAAAAACCTTCTTTGGCACCTTCAATAAATGCCTCGTAGGCATTAACCCGTTGCCATGCGGCCGCAACGATAAAAGCGATTACCAGTGAAAAAATTACAACATTACTGATAATGGCAGATTGCACTAGCATCTGTGATTGTTCCAGACTGGAAAAATAGGCTAACAGACCAAATACCAAGGCACTGAATCCTCCCAGATACATCAACACAACACGATCCAGAAGGTTTATTTTCTGTACTGCGGCCACAGTGATTAAACCAATCAAGGTGGAAAAATAAGTGGCAATTAACAACGGGATAAAAACGTCTGTTGGGTTGGCAGCGCCCATTTGCGCACGATAGGTAAAAATAGTGACCGGAAATAATGTAACCGCAGAGGTGTTAATCACCAGAAACAGGATCTGTGCGTTACTGGCGGTATCTTTTAACGGATTAAGCTTTTGCAGTTCCTGCATTGCTTTAATACCCAATGGGGTCGCTGCATTATCAAGCCCAAGCGCATTGGCTGATATATTCATCACCATCGCTCCCAGTGCCGGATGATTCTTCGGTACCTCTGGCATCAGCCGGGTGAAAAGCGGGGATAATCCTCGTGTCAATAATTCGACAAAGCCACTGCGCTCGCCAATTTTCATAATACCCAACCACAGGGCAAGAATACCGGTCAGGCCAAGTGCAATTTCAAAAGCTGTTTTGGATAGGGCAAACATTGCCTGCATGATCTGGTTGAAAATTTCGGTGTCGCCTAACACCAGCAGCTTAAATAAAGCCACTGCAAAGGCAATCAGAAAAAAGGCGACCCAGATGATATTCAGCATGAACGCTATTGTGGCATGCTCAAAAAAAAAGTCACTGGCAACAGTGACTTTTTATTGAGTGTACTAATTAAGTTTTAACTTTTCTTAAACTTCTTAGCGGGTTTACTTTTAGGACCATCTTTACGATCTTTACTGAAGTTACGGCGTGAAGGCCGGGCTGCAACACTTTCCGCAACAGCTTCATCAGTGGCCAGGCTCATATTCAGTTGTTTGTTATTGACCCAAACCTTGCGTATTTGCTGGAACATATCTTTTGGCATACCTTGTGGCAGGTCAATCAGACTATGATCCTCATTAATGGTAATACGACCGATAAATTGACTTTCGATACCTGACTCATTAGCAATTGCGCCTACCAGATTACGTGGTTCAATTTTGTCTGCACGACCGACTTCAACACGATAAGTATCCATATCCGGCTCGTTTGGATGAGGACGTGGAGCCCGTTTTTCTCTAGGTGGACGGTCTTCACGGCTGCCACGGGCTGGACGTTCACCACGATCCTGACGAGGTCCGCGTTCGCGTTCTTCACGAGCTGGTCGCTGTGTAACATGTTTAACCGGTTTTAACGGACGGTCTTTCTGTACCAAAAAAGCTAATGCAGCAGCAATTTCAATCGGATCAGCATTATGTTCCTGTTGATATTGACTGATTAAGGTCTCGAAATAAGCCAGTTCCTGTGCCTCAATGGTTTCACTGAGTTGTTCCATAAATTGCAATACACGGCGATCAGCAATATCTTCGCTGCTCGGCAATTGCATTTTGGTAATCACCTGTCGCGTGGCTTTCTCGATGGCACTTAACATGCGTGTTTCGCGAGGGGAGACAAACAGAATGGCCTCACCTTTACGACCAGCACGGCCGGTACGACCAATACGATGCACGTAGGATTCAGTATCGTAAGGAATATCGTAGTTGACCACATGGCTCATGCGTTCAATATCCAGACCACGTGCAGCAACGTCGGTGGCAATCAGAATATCGATACTGCCTTTTTTCATACGTTCGATGGTTTTTTCACGCAATGCCTGATTCATATCGCCGTTAATCGCCGAAGCGGAATAACCACGAGCTTCCAGCTTTTCAGCCAGCTCAACAGTAGCGTTTTTGGTGCGCACGAAGATGATCATGCCATCAAAGTCTTCGACTTCCAGAATGCGGGTTAATGCATCCAGTTTGTGCATACCGGTTACTTGCCAGTAACGCTGGTTAATGGTGGTGACTGTCGATGTTTTGGATTGAATGCGAACATCCACTGGATCTTTCAGATATTTCTGTGCAACACGGTGAATAGGTCCGGGCATGGTGGCGGAGAATAAAGCTACCTGACGTTTTTCCGGTGTTTCTTTAAGGATGGTTTCTACATCATCAATAAAGCCCATACGCAGCATTTCATCAGCTTCATCAAGCACTAATGCTTCAAGTTTATCCAGCTTCAATGTGCCACGACGAATGTGATCCAGAATACGCCCCGGCGTACCGACAACGACCTGTGGTTTACGTTGTAATGAGCGTAATTGGATGCCCATGCTTTGTCCGCCATAAATCGGCAGAATATGAAAATCTTTCAGGTGACGAGCGTAGCTTTGAATCGCTTCTGAAACCTGGATAGCCAGTTCACGAGTCGGTGCTAACACCAACATTTGGGTGGCTTTGTTTTTTACATCAATACGGCTTAACAGCGGTAAGGCAAAGGCAGCGGTTTTACCGGTACCGGTTTGGGCCTGACCAAGTAAATCTCTACCAGCAAGTAAAGGTGGAATACTTTGCGCCTGAATTGGCGAAGGTGTTTCATAACCGGCTTGTTGTACAGCTTGTAAAATTGGAGCAGCTAACCCTAACTCAGCGAATGAGGGTGTTGAATCGTTTTCTGGTGTGGACATTGAATAACCTGTGATGGGCAGCTTTGGAAACAAAGCTGTAAAAGTGACATTTGCGAGCGTGCAATTATACGTGCCAATTCTATGAAAAGATAGCAAAATCATTCATTTATTTGGATGGGCATGGTGCTGTAAGCACTTGTATGTGATTATCAGCTAACTTGTTTTTCATAATTGAGAAAATATCATGGATCCATTTTCCGTTGATGCTTATACCCCGGCAGAAATTGCTCGTCGTCTGGAAAAAATCAGTATGAGTAAATGCACTCTGGATCCATTAAGAGTGTTTGCTCTCTCACTACTAGCCGGAGCATTTATCGCGCTGGGGGCAGCATTCTTTACCCTCGTAACCTATGACGTTGGCAATATGCCAGCTGGTTTGATGCGATTACTTGGTGGTCTGGCATTTTGCCTGGGGTTGATTCTGGTGGTGGTTGCCGGGGCAGAATTATTTACTGGTAACAACCTATTAGTGATGGCCTGTATCGATGGCCTGATTAGCTTTAGGCAACTGATTCAGAACTGGGCAATTGTTTATATTGGCAATTTCATGGGGGCATTGGGCATTTTAGTGTTGATGTATTTAACTGGTTTATGGTGGCAGGGCGATGGGTCTCTTGGAAATAAAGTGGTGGCGATTGCTGACAGTAAAGTGAACCTAGGCTGGATGGAGGCATTTGCTCGCGGTGTATTGTGCAATATCCTGGTGTGTCTGGCCGTCTGGTTGTGTATGGCGGGGCGTAGTGTCACAGATAAAGTATTGGCCGTTATTTTTCCTATTACTGCCTTTGTCGCTCTGGGATTTGAACACTCTGTTGCGAATATGTTTTTTATTCCGGCTGGATTACTGGCGCAAACACAAGCAGAAACCACGCTCGCCATCTCAGAGCAGTTAACAATTGGTGGTTTTTTCTGGCATAACTTGATCCCGGTGACATTGGGCAATATGCTGGGTGGTAGTGTTTTTGTGGGCCTGTTCTACTGGTTTATCTATTTACGTAAATAACAAGGAAATATTATGACTGAACATGTTTATAAACATATTGAAATTACTGGCAGCTCTGCTGAAAGTTCGGATAAAGCCATTGAGAACGCGATTGCCAAAGCGGCTGAAACCGTTAAAAACCTGCATTGGTTTGAAGTAACGGACACTCGCGGTTATATCGAAAACGGCGGAGTCCGTTACTGGCAGGTCACTATTAAAATCGGTTTTCGTATTGAAGGTTAAATAGTCGTTAGCTTATTTGCTGATCTTGGTAAACTTGGCGCCTTCGAGCGTCAAGTTATACATTAACCCTTTGTTACTGAAAACAAATCCTACAATCGGATCTTTGATATCAGTTGTATTGATATCTTCGCCAACACCCCATTCGACTACTGCTACTGAACCATCTACACCGGCTTTCCAACCTTCACTTTCACGAAATTGTTTTAAAGCCTGCTCATTCATAAATACCAGGATTACTGTTTTCTGTTGGGCTCCCAATTGAAAGCCGATCGAGGCACCTGCAGTATTGTAATAATCCACAGTGTTGCCGCCAATGCGAAGCGCACCTTCACCATATTCACCGCCAATACCAAATCCAGCTTTAATGACATCCGGAAAAACTAATACGCCTTTTGCTTGTTCGAGGAAACGATCTCCACCAGAAACCTCACTCTTGAAACGTTTCAGAGCTTCATCGACTTTGATATCAATTTCAGTGGCAGATGCTGCCTGGGATGTTGCAGACAGAGTAAGCAAAGCAAAAGCGAAAAATATCGCTAATAAAACAGGGAGATAAAACATTTGTCGGTATAACATGCTGAAAATCCTCAACAACATTATTGGGGTTTCAAAATAGCACGCAAAGGGAGGACAGGGAAGTAGGTCGGTCAATGCGCCGATAAAGCGCATTGACCCAGATTAGAATTATAGATCCTAGTTGTTAATACCGAGACTTTTAAGATACTCATCATAAGTACCGGTAAAGTCAGTGATACCTTCATTTTCCATATCAAATACGCGAGTTGCCAGTGACGATACAAATTCGCGGTCATGGGAGACAAAGATCAATGTGCCTTCGTAATTCTCTAATGCCAGATTAAGTGATTCGATAGATTCCATATCCATGTGGTTGGTCGGCTCATCCATCACCAGAATATTGGGTTTTTGCAGGATCAATTTGCCAAATAACATGCGGCCTTTTTCACCACCAGACAGCACATTGACCTTTTTATCGATCATATGCCCAGAGAACAGCAGGCGACCTAGAGTGCCACGAATAACCTGTTCGTCATCTTCTGGGCTGCCCCATTGGGACATCCACTCAAACAGAGTCATATTGTTTTTAAACAGGTGATCATGATCCTGTGCGTAATAACCGATATTGGCATTTTCCGACCATTTTACATTGCCGGATTTTGGGGCCAGTTCACCGACCAGCGTTTTCACAAAGGTGGTTTTACCGATACCGTTAGGACCGATGACAGCAATTTTTTCGCCTACCTCAGCCATAAAACTGAAGTTTTCAAACAACGGTTTTTCGTTATCGTAACCCTGAGTCAGCTTGCTGACTTCCAATGCATTGCGGAACAGTTTCTTTTCCTGATTAAAGCGTATAAACGGATTTACTCGACTGGAAGGTTTAATGTCATCCAGCTGAATTTTTTCCATTTGTTTTTGACGGGAAGTTGCCTGTTTTGCTTTGGAAGCATTGGCTGAAAATCGTGATACAAACTCCTGCAGCTCTTTAATCTGTGCTTTTTTCTTAGCATTATCTGATTGCAGACGTTCCCGCGCCTGGGTGGAAGCAATCATGTATTCATCATAATTACCTGGATAAATCCGTAATTCACCAAAATCCATATCGGCCATATGGGTACAGATGCGATTGAGGAAATGGCGATCATGCGAAATGATAATCATGGTGCTGCTACGTTGGCTTAATACTTCTTCCAGCCAGCGAATAGTATTGATATCCAGATGGTTGGTCGGCTCATCGAGCAACATGATATCGGGATCAGCAAACAGTACCTGCGCCAACAGAATACGCAGTTTCCAACCGGGAGCAATTTCGCTCATCGGACCATAATGCTGTTCAACCGGAATACCGACGCCTAATAATAATTCACCAGCGCGGGATTCAGCAGTGTAACCGTCCATTTCTGCATATTGACCTTCCAGTTCCGCAACTTTCAGACCATCTTCTTCACTCATTTCCGGCAGGTTATAAATGCGATCGCGCTCACGATGCACATCCCATAAATCAGGTTGTCCCATAATCACCACGTCAATAACGCGTTGATCCTCGTAAGCAAACTGATCCTGTTTTAATACGGCATAAGATTCATTGGGGTCGTAACTCACATTACCGGAGGTGGGTTCCTGGACGCCGGCCAGAATTTTCATAAACGTCGATTTACCGCAACCATTGGCGCCAATCAAGCCGTAGCGATTGCCCCCACCGAATTTGACCGAGACATTTTCGAACAGGGGCTTGGCCCCGAATTGCATGGTAATGTTAGCAGTGCTTAACAAAGTTAAAATCCTGTATCTAAAGGAGAAATTCAGACGTACTGAAAAAACCCGCCATTATACATGGTCTGATGGGTTACCGATAAGGTTCAGTTTTTGTTGTCTGCTGAGTTTCTTAATTGCCGCTTCCCGACGACTGGCACTGCTGCGATCAGGATGCTGTTCCTGATACACCACTTTCTGAGCATCACTGGTATGAAAAAAACGCGCACCACCGCTATGGTTTTGATGTTGTTTTAAGCGACGCTCTAAATCAGTGGTAATACCGGTATAAAGATGGCCATTTGCGGCTTGAATGATATACAGCGTCCATTCAGTCTTTATCATTAAATTCCAGCGCCACCGAATTAATACAATAGCGCAGGCCGGTGGGGGCAGGGCCGTCATCAAATACATGCCCCAAGTGTGCTTCACATTGCTGACAGCGAACTTCAGTGCGATCCATGTTGTAGCTGTAATCGGGATGATGAGTCACTACGCCATGCTCCAGCTGTGAAGAAAAACTGGGCCAGCCGCAACCGGCATCAAATTTGTCATCAGAAGCAAATAAGGCCTGGCCACAGCAAACACAGTGATAACAGCCATTCTCATCATGATCGAGATATTTCCCGGAAAATGCTGGTTCTGTGCCAGCTTGTCGGGTGACGCGATATTGTTCATCGTTAAGTTGTTGACGCCACTGTGTATCCGTTTTTAAATCGGAGTTCATTTTGCTCATCTCATTACAACGTGTCGGGCATTGTATAAAAAACTGCCAAGCAAAGCACACCTGTTTTGCTAGTTTGAGAGCTACGTCTGAGGGGCCTATAAGAGCTATGTGCTTCTGATCGCCTGTTGGATCGCGTTACGCATTGAAGGAAATTGTTTCAACAATATCTGCATGCCCTCAATATCAAACGCATCAATCCGTTCAAGCAACTGGCTGGCATACCGATCCAGTGCGTCAATTTTATGATTGCCAGCCAGTCTGGCAATTTCGTGGGCAAAGTTTTTAATGTCGGTCATGCTGTTACTTTGGGTGGCTAAACGCCATATTTCATCGATATCGGTTTGAAAATGATTAAAAATCGATAAAAGCTGTTTTTTGTCCAGCATTGACCAATCCTGTTGTGGCGCTTTTATAGTTTCAACGTCAACCGCCTGATATCGTAAAAACACACTTAGAGCATGAAACAGTTCGTTGCGTAAAACAGGTTTTCGCAGATAGGCGTCAAAATGATCCAATTTATCCTGTTCATAGGCATCTTTCATTACTGAAGCAGTCAGTGCAACCACAGGTAAATCCGGTTTAATCATTTTGATTTGTTTTGCGGCTTCATAACCGTCCATCACTGGCATGCGAATATCCATCAACACGAGGTCTACCGGATTCTGTTTAACAAAATCCACAGCCAGCTGACCATTTTCAGCTTCACTGGTTTGAATATGGCTGTTGATAAAATGCTGACGTATCAATTCCCGGTTATGCGCGACATCATCTACGATTAGCATATTGGCGGGCTCAAAACGTATATGGCTGGCATCAAAAGCTAACGCCTGCTGACGAATTTTGTCACTGGCAATGGCGGCAATATCAATTCCTGGCAAATCAATACTGAATACCGAGCCTTCACCACTTTTACTCTGCAGACGGATATGACCACCCATCATCTCAATCAAGCGGCGGGTGATTGACAAGCCAAGACCGGTTCCACCGTATTTGCGAACATCCTGGCCTGATTGCTGGGCAAAAATTTCAAATATATGTTCAACCTCAGCTTCGGGAATACCAATGCCAGTGTCTTCAACCAGGATATGTAAATCCAGTTTACTGAGATGATCATCGACATTATCAGCATGAACGTGAATACGTATATGACCGGTATCTGTGAATTTGACCGCATTACTGATTAAATTGAATAACACCTGTCTGAGGCGGGTGGCATCGAGTAACAGTCCATGAGGTAAATCGGGATCAATATCTAAATGTAACGCCAAATCCTTATTGCGGATTTGCAGAACAAACATATTGGCTATTTCATCAAACAGCTGATGTGGATCGGTGGCTGTTTTATTGAGTTGCAGCTTTCCGGCTTCAATCTTCGATAAATCAAGAATATCGTTGATCAGCAGTAAGAGGGTATTACCTGCACTGCGGATAGTTTTAATAAATGATTTAAGCCTGGGCTCGGTAACCTGCTCGTCCAGCAGTTCGGTAAAACCCAGAATAGCGTTCATTGGCGTACGGATTTCATGGCTCATATTAGCGAGAAATTGCGATTTGGCCAGATTCGCTGCTTCAGCATGCGTCTTGGATTCTTTTAATGAATCTTCAAGTGCAATGCGGTCATCCATATTCATGAAAAAACCCAGAAAAGCGGGCTTTCCCTGATATTGAATAGATATTATTGAAAACAATCCCTCGATGATCTGTCCATTTCGAGTTTGGATTTTGAGCATAACCCCGTTAATTTCACCGTCCGTAGCAAGCTGTTCAAGTACTTGTTTTCGCTGGGTAATATCCGCATAAAACTCCTGAACGTTAATGGTTTTCTGTAACTCAGCCGAAAATCCTAATTCTTCATAACAATGCTCATTGGCCAGCAATATGCTGCCATCCTCTGCAGAAGTGACCATCAGGCTCATCGGCATCACATTAATCAAATGCAATAGCTGCGCTTCACTGTCCCGCAGATGCTGTTCCGAAATAAGGCGTTTATCAATTTCGGTACGCAAACGGCGATTCCAGTAAAAACTGGCAAGCAGGAAAATCAGCAATAATGCTACAACCTGAATCAGCAGTGTGTAATTGGTACGTTCAATGGTATTTACAGACATCCAACGTTGATCAATGGTACGTCGCTCATCAGCTGTTATTGCTGCCAGGGCTTTATTGATAATTGATACTAGTTCGGGTTGATCCTTAACAATGCCCATATGCAAAGCAGAGGAGTATTCCCTGACAATACTGGTATTAAGATGGGTTAATCCCGATTGACTGGCGTTGTGGGTGATGGTGGCGATAATATCAAAATAGGCATCTATTTCTTCCGCAGCCAGCATTGCCAGTCCATCGCGTACAGAAGGGACATAAACAATATCGATTTCCGGATAATAGGCCAGCAGAATTGACTCGGCAAAATAACCTTTTACTACCCCCACAGGTTTGTTATTGAATTCAGCCAGGCTGGTCAGATGACCGAATTTGGTTGTAGCGATGGCCAGTGGGTAATCCAGATAGGGAATCGATAAGTCGAGAAATGTTTCACGAAACGTATTTCGTGAAAGGGCGGCGATGAGCTCTATCTGATTGGTTTGTGCGGCTTCAATAACGGATTGCCAGTCAGTATAGGGTTCGAGCTGAAATTGCAGACCGGTCTGTTTGCTGATGAGCTGCAAATAGTCAGCACTAATGCCACTGTGCTCACCGTTTTTATCAATAAAATCAAATGGTGGCCAATCCGGATCAACCCCAATTCTGACAACGGGATGTTGATCTATCCACTGTTGTTCTTTTTCGGTTAAATCCAGTCGGCTCTGCTCATAAGGTAAGATCTCAAACGCTCTGCTATCACTGACAACGGCGTACCATTTATCAATTATCTGCTGTTTTTCAGCTGCGGTAATTGCCGATAACGATTTTTCAATAATGCTATGTAGCAATGGATAACGTTTATCAATGGCGACTGAGGTGTCCGTTGTAAAATTTGGTACTTTGGCGACTACTCGAAGATTGGAAAGGTATCGCTGTTTGATGACATTGGTAGCCACTGCGATATTGCCGATGTAGGCATCTGCCTTACCGAATGAAACGGCTTCCAGTGATTCATCATTGGAATTTGTCAGCACCAGATCCAAATTCGGGTAATTGATGTTCAGCCAGGTATGCAGGTAAGAGTCTTTATTGACAGCAACGGTAAAGCCAATCAAATCATCCATTGACTGAATATCATCACGATGCTGCTGAACAATAATTCCCAGTGAGAGGCTCACATAGGGCTTGGAAAATAACAAAAATTCCTGACGAGGTTTGGTCGCGGCGGCGCAGCTAAGTCCCATGATTTCGCCAGCTCGCATTTTTTCCATGGTGTTGGCCCAGACATCCGGGACCACGGTAATAGTCAGACCGCTTTTTTCACTGATAAGCTCTAGCACATCAGCGGCGATACCATCATGTTCACCTTCTTCATTCAAAAAATCATAAGGTGCCCAACTGAAATCTCCACCCAGCGTGATTTCAGGGTTAGCGGCAATCCAGGCTTGTTCTTCTTCAGTAAATGTCAGCGCCGATAATCGGCAGCTGATAAACAGCAGGAAAAAAAATAATAACCAGTTAGTTTTGATCGGAAATGGCAACAAATTCATCAATATGTTCCAGCAGTATGCTCACCAGATAGGGATCAAACTGGCTACTGCTATGTTTCCTGATGTAATCCAGTGTGTCTTCCAGGGACCAGGCTTCTTTGTAGACCCGTTTATGCATTAATGCGTCAAACACGTCAATCAAACCCACGATACGACCGTAGATATGAATATCTTGTCCTTTGAGCCCTTGGGGATAACCGCTACCATCCCATTTTTCATGGTGCTGATGGGCGATGATGGCGGCAGCTTTGGTGTATTTGCGTTTGGAATTCTGGAGAATTTTAAAGGCACGCGAGGTGTGAGTTTTCATGATGGCAAATTCATCTTCAGTGAGTTTACCGGGTTTATGCAAAATCGAGTGGGGGATAGTGATTTTACCAATATCATGCATTGGCGCGGCATGAAACAGGATATCGGCATCTTCATCCGTCAAACTTTCATGATACAACGCTAATAACCTGGAACTCTCGGCTACCCGGCGGATATGTTTGCCGGTTTCATCTGAAGTTGACTCCATCAACTCAGTCAGCACATAAATCATTTCCAGTTGATTCTGTTCCAGCTCGGTCATCAGCCGTTGCTGATTCTGCTCGTATTTGTGCTGTAGAGAAAGGTTATTTTGTTGCAGGAGTTTTTTAGCGCGATATAACGAAAGATGTGTATTGACTCTGGCCAGCAGTTCTTCGGCGTGAAACGGTTTACAGAGATAGTCGACTGCGCCAGCACGAAACCCCTGGCTTATCGAGTCTACGTCGACCTTGGCCGTAACAAAAATAATCGGGATATCCTGAAGTCGGGGCTCTGCCTTGATGCGTCGGCAAACTTCATAACCATCCATTTCCGGCATCATGATATCAAGCAAAATCAGGTCATACTCGTGCGTTTTCATTAACGCAAGTGCTTCCTGACCTCTGGTGGCAAATGACAGGTTGTAAGGCTCTTCCTTAAGAAAATTCATCGCTACCTGAATATTGTCAGGTACATCATCGACGATTAAAACATTGGCACTATTATCCATCGCGATTCCTTGTATACAGATACTGTTGCGGTAATCATTATTAATGATTACAAATGGTAGCTGCTGAAAGTAACAGTAACTATATTACTTGTCTATCCGTCTCAATAATCTGGGGTATATCAAATTGTTGCAAATTAATAACCTCTGACTGAAAACTTGGTTGGTGAGTTGCAATGATGAGTAATAAAATCGAAGTAAGTATGATGTGATTTTAATTTTGAGTTGGGTAGCAAAAATGGCTTTGAAGAAAGCGCCTGAATGGCAGGCTTTACTGGAGAGGGAATTTGAACAGCCTTATATGCAGCAGCTAAAGGCTTTTTTACAGCAGCAAAAAGCACAGCACAAAGAAATATATCCGCATTCATCCAACTGGTTTCATGCTCTGGAAACAACGCCTTTATCTAACGTAAAAGTTGTCATTCTCGGACAGGATCCGTATCACCAGCCGGGACAGGCGCATGGCTTATGCTTTTCAGTCAAACCCGGTGTGAAGGTTCCACCGTCTTTAATGAATATCTATAAAGAGCTGAATAATGATCTGGGTATTGCCCCTGCTAAACATGGTTACCTGGAATCGTGGGCCAAACAAGGCGTTTTATTACTTAATGCCGTATTAACGGTGGAACATGGTCAAGCCAATGCACATCAGGGAAAAGGTTGGGAGCAATTTACTGATCGGGTGATCAGTCTGGTCAATCAGCAGCGTGAAAATGTGGTGTTTATGCTGTGGGGCAGTTACGCCCAGAAAAAAGGTGCTGCTATTGATAACCAGCGACATCTGGTTTTAAAAGCACCACATCCATCACCATTGTCAGCTCACCGCGGTTTTCTGGGTTGCAAGCATTTTAGCCAGGCTAATGACTATTTACAGCAACATGGACAAACGCCTATTGACTGGCAATTACCACAATCGGTTTAACGATTTATCAAACACTAAAATATTTCTTCAATACAGCCGACGAGCAGGCTTGATACAATTCGCGCCATGATAAATTTCAGCCAACTTTCTTTACGACGCGGACCACGGTTACTGTTTGAAGCTGCCAATCTGGTGATTCATCCCGGACAGCGCATCGGTTTGACCGGCGCCAATGGCACCGGTAAGTCCAGCCTGTTTGCGATGATCCGCAATGAAATACATGCTGACATCGGTGATTTAACGTTTCCTGAATCATGGGTGATTGCCCATGTTGCACAGGATACGCCCGCGGTCGATACAACTGCCATTGACTATGTGTTGCAGGGCGATGTTGAACTAAGTCAACTGCTCACACAATTGGCACAAGCAGAACAGAACAATGATGGTCATTTGCAAACCCAGTTGCATGACAAAATAGGCTTGATTGATGGTTATACCGGCCGTAGTCGGGCTGCAAAATTACTGCATGGATTAGGCTTCACTGCTGAGCAGCAGGAACATCCGGTCAGAACCTTTTCAGGTGGCTGGCGTATGCGACTTAACCTGGCCCAGGCATTGATGTGCCGCAGTGACTTATTACTGCTGGATGAGCCCACCAATCATTTGGATCTCGAAGCCGTCTATTGGTTAGAAGAATGGCTACGCAGTTATGCTGGGACGCTGCTGGTGATTTCTCATGATCGTGAATTTCTGGATAGAGTCGTCACCCATATCGCTCATATCGAACAACAGCGCATCAAACTGTATACTGGTAACTATTCGGATTTTGAAATCGCCCGTGCCGAGCATCTGGCCAATCAGCAATCCGCTTATCAGAAACAACAATCTGAAATCGCGCATATCCGTGATTTTGTGAATCGATTCAAGGCCAAAGCGACCAAAGCCAAACAGGCTCAAAGTCGAATAAAAGCATTAGAGCGCATGGAAAAGATCGCTCCGGCGCATGTGGATTCACCGTTTCATTTCAGCTTTTTTGAACCCCGGCGTTTAACCACGCCAATTCTAGCGCTGGATAAAGCCAGTGTCGGTTATCAGCAAACGCCGTTAATCGAGAATATCAAGCTCCACCTTGCTCCCGGCGATCGTATCGGTTTGTTAGGCCCTAATGGAGCCGGTAAATCAACGTTAATCAAACTGATTGCCGGTGAACTGGAACCGCTCAGAGGTAAACGTCGCGAAGGCAAAGATATTGTTATCGGTTATTTTGCCCAACATCAATTAGAACAATTACGCCCTGATGAGAGTGCATTGAAGCACTTACAGCGACTGGACCCAATGGCCACTGAACAGGATTGCCGTAATTTTCTTGGTGGTTTTGGTTTTAATGGGGATACCGCTCTGGAACCGGTTGCCCCATTCTCTGGTGGCGAAAAAGCCCGGCTGGTTTTAGCATTATTGGTTTATCAGCGCCCGGCTTTATTGTTATTGGATGAACCTACCAATCACCTTGATTTGGAAATGCGGCTGGCGTTGACCATGGCTTTGCAGGAATACGAAGGCGCATTAGTGGTGGTATCGCATGATCGTTATTTCCTGCGCAATGTCACCGATGATCTCTGGCTGGTAGCGGATGGCAAAGCCGCTGCTTTTGAAGGTGACCTTGATGACTACCGGCAACTGCGTTTAGGCCGTGAAACGATGAATGCTTCTGCTGATAAAAGTCCTGCCGCCAACAATGGCAAAAAACTGGATCGACAGGCGGCAGCACAACAGCGTCAGAAATTACAGCCTTTGCGTAACCGGGTTAAAAAAGCAGAGCAAGTCCTGGATAAACAGAATGCTGAACTTGCCAAAATAGAATTACAACTGGCTGATACAACGTTGTATGAAGCGGCCAATAAAGAAAAACTCAAAGACCTGTTACAACAGCAAGCTTTCACCAAGGCGGCATTGGAACAGGCTGAAATGGACTGGCTTGAAGCCAGTGAAATACTTGAAAACGCAGAAACTGCAGAGGTTTAATCCGTGGCATTATTGTCTTTAAAACAGCTGACCGTCAGTTATGGTGGCCCCAATTTACTTGATAAAGTCGACTTTCAGCTCGATAAAGGTGAACGGGTTTGTCTGGTTGGCCGCAACGGCGCTGGTAAATCCACCTTGATGAAAGTCATTGCCGGAGAGATCACCCCAGATGGTGGTGAAATGGTCGGCTTGCAAGAATTGAAAATTGCCCGGCTGGAGCAGGAAGTTCCTGCTGGCACGGCTGGCAGTGTGTTTGATGTTGTGGCTGCCGGACTGGGCGAAGTGGGGCCTCTACTGGTGGAATATCATCATATTGTTCAGCAACTGGAACACGATAGCAGTGAACAAATCCTTAACAAGCTTGAAAAAGCCCAGCATAAACTCGAAGCAGTGGATGGCTGGAGTTTGGAGCAACAAGTAGAAACCGTTATTTCAAGATTATCCCTTGATGCAAATGTTGAGTTTTCCAGCCTGTCAGGCGGTATGAAGCGTCGAGTTCTCTTGGCTCAGGCTCTGGTACGCCAACCGGATATTTTATTACTGGATGAGCCTACTAACCATCTGGATATCAGCTCTATCACCTGGCTTGAAGGTTTCCTGAAAAGTTATGGTGGTACCTTATTGTTCATCACCCATGACCGTAGTTTTTTACAGGCCTTGGCAACCCGTATTGTGCAATTAGATCGTGGGCAACTGGTGAGCTTCCCGGGTGATTACAAAAGCTTTCTGGAGAAACGTGAAGCTTTACTGTCTGCCGAAGCTGAGCAGAATGCACAGTTTGATAAAAAACTGGCTCAGGAAGAAGTCTGGATTCGTCAGGGCATTAAAGCACGTCGCACACGTAATGAAGGACGTGTGAGAGCTTTGGAGAAGCTGCGTCGGGAACGTGGTCAACGCCGTGAGGTGTTAGGCAATGTGTCGATGAAGATTCAGGAAGGCGATCGTAGTGGCAAGCTGGTGGTCGAAGTTGAGAATATCAGTCAGGCATTTGATGGAAGACAGTTATTCAAAGATTTCTCAACGGTCATTCAGCGTGGTGATCGCATTGGTATTATCGGACCCAATGGCTGTGGTAAAAGTACGTTACTGTCGATTCTACTGGGTCGGGCTGAACCTCAATCGGGTACGGTGCGCTTAGGCACTAATCTGCAGGTAGCGTATTTTGATCAATTACGTAGCCAGTTGGATGAAGAGGCCAGTGTTGTAGATAACGTCGGGCAGGGTAGAGACTTCGTTGAAATTAATGGCAGTCCTAAACATGTGATTGGTTATCTGCAAGATTTCCTGTTCACCCCGGATCGTGCAAGAACACCGGTAAAAGCATTGTCAGGTGGTGAGCGTAACCGTCTGTTACTGGCGAAATTATTTACCCAGCCAGCCAATTTACTGGTTTTGGATGAGCCGACCAATGATCTGGATGCAGAAACACTGGAATTGCTGGAAGACTTGTTGCTGGGCTTTACCGGCACCATGCTTCTGGTCAGCCATGATCGAAGCTTTCTGAATAATGTGGTAACCAGTTGCATCGTATTTGATGAAGATAAACAGGTCCGTGAATATGTTGGTGGTTATGATGACTGGCTGGCACAACGCCAGCAGTCTGCAAAACAGGAAAAGACTGCAGCCAAACTGGAGTCTGCATCTCCTGCTGCAAAACCCGCTAAGAAAAAATCGAGTTTAACTTATCAACAGCAGCTGGATCTGAAAGCGTTGCCATTAGAAATTGAACGACTGGAACAACAAATTGCGGCGTTAACAGAAAAAATGGCAGCGGCTGATTTTTATCAGCAGGATGCCAATAAGATTAAACAGGTTCAGACACAAATAACGGATTTGGAAAAGTCACTGGAATCTGCCTTTGAAAAATGGGAAAAGTTAGAAGCATTACAAAACGCCTAGCAGCAATATTGACAAGCATAAAAAAAGCCGCTGCCTTGGTAACAAGACAGCGGCTTTTTTGTTATTTTTATTCGTCTAACAATGCATCACGATTGTCTTCACGGATACGCGGCAAGATCCACATTTCATACATGGATACCACCCACATAAATGCAAACGATAACGCCATTGCGCCACCACCAATAATGACAAACCAGGCGAAGTTTGGATTCAGCTTGGTCAACCACCATGAGCTGATATCAATTAACAGAAAGATATACGGCATTGAGATAACAAATACTTTCAATGGTTTTGGTACACCGGATGCCAGACTGAAAATCAGTCCAACAAACATAAAGATAAAGGCAATACCAAATAAGTGAATGTGCGAAACACGGGCAAGTGATGCAAAGCTGGCTCCGGTATCAACGACAGCACGTTCTTTTATCTGTTTGAAATCAGAATAGTCTGGGACGGCGCCACCTGCATCAGCGTTATGACAGATAATACATTTGGCATCAAAGATCTGTCTGATACCGTCATTTTCATAAGCTTCTTCTGTTGCTCCGGCGTGCACCCAGCTGATTATCTTAGCTCGTTCATCATCGGTAGCCATTGGCTTCATTGAACCGTGTAACTTATTTTCCAGCAATGAATTGCTTCTGTTGCCGTAATAGCTGTAAACAATATCATCAATGGAAAGACCATATTTACCATCCGCCAGACCATGAGTAAGCTGAATTTGTACAATTGCCATCAGGTAACCCACTGCCACCACAACCAAATAACCGGTAAAAAGTGCTTTTAATGAGGTGCCTTGACTTGCGAGATTAAGGTTGTGATTTCTTGCCATGTTGTTTCCCTTATTTTTATTGTGTTTATTTTAGTACATAGCGCTTTTACTGAGTAGTAAAAACACTATTTATTTGCCAAAAACCTGCTGCAAAATCTCCGAAGTACGTGCTGCAGGATTGTCACGGATTTTCTGCTCCTCCTGAGCTAACATAACAAACAAGCCGTTTAGCGCCTGGTCAGTTACATAATCCTGCAGATCCATATCCAGCTCCTGACCTACTACAGGCACTGAACTGAGTTTATCGTCCAGCTGGTTGTAATAGCGGGTTGCACCAACTTCATTCAATGATGTATCGATTATGGGTTTAAATAAGCCAGCGAGCTTGCCTCGAGTACGGTCTTCAAAAAAACGTGTAGCAGCATCGCTTTCGCCATTCAAAATATTACGAGCATCGTCGATCGACATACTCCTAATAGCATCGATCATAATCGAGGTGGCTTGTGGTGCGGCTTTTTCTGCTGCCCGGTTGATACTTTGTTCAAAATCGTCTGCCATTTTATTCAGGCCCAGCTGACGCATTAACCCTGCAGCTTGTTGTACGCGAGGAGGTAATGGAATGCGGATTTCCGGATTGTTTAGATAACCTCCCTCTTTACTGACATTTTCGACAGCTTTTCTGGTGCCGACTTCTAACGCTTCTTTGAGACCGTTGACAATTGTGTCAGAACTTAAATCCGAGCCTTCCGATGTGCTGAGCGCCGTAGTACCAGATTTACTGAAGTCTTCGAGGAATTTTTTCCAGTCTGCATGGCTGGGTGATGTCGCCATTAAAAAAAATATAAAAAGTGTCCAACTAATCTTTGCTGAAAATTTCATGCTGTAAATCCTTTCCTGTTCAGCTTTGATAGTGCCTGTATGACTCTGTAAGCGTCAAGCTATCCATTATTATCATTTGGAATAACGGACAAAAAAAAGCCGGTTAATTGCTTAACCGGCTTTTCATGTCTATCGGATCTGGTTATCAGCTAGGGACAACGTTTTCCGCTTGTGGACCTTTTTGACCCTGTGTCACTTCCATAGTGACAGC
>JGI24654J20067_1000150_pt1 | contig 22337 bp, 24 predicted proteins | sample MalvirmetaMSP109_FD_20067 | JGI IMG/M metagenome (IMG submission 20067)
CCGCCTCAGCATCGGCGGGCTGCAGGTCGGCATGTATCTCCCAGTACTCCTCGGGTACGAAGGCACGGATCTCGCGTTCACGCTCGACGATCAGGCGCACGGCGACGGATTGCACCCGGCCCGCCGAAAGACCGCGGGCCACCTTGGCCCACAGCAGGGGTGAAACCATATAGCCGACAACGCGATCGAGAAAGCGCCGCGCCTGCTGCGCATTGACCCGGTTCTGGTCCAGATGCGCAGGGTGCTTGAATGCTTCGCCGATGGCTTTCTTGGTGATCTCGTTAAACACCACGCGTTGATAGCGCGATTCATCACCCCCGATCGCTTCACGCAGGTGCCAGGCGATCGCCTCCCCTTCCCTGTCGAGGTCGGTTGCGAGGTAAATGGCATCGCTGCTGGCGGCCAGCTTACGCAGTTCGGCCACGACCTTTTCCTTCCCCGGCAGGATCTGGTAGTCCGCCTGCCAGCCATGTTCGGGATCAATGCCCATTCGGCGCACCAACTGCTCACGCGACTTGGCCTTGCGGTGCTGGGCCTTCTCCTCGGGTGACATCTTGCGGGTAATGGCCGCCTGGGCGGCGCGCTCCTTGGCATCCACCGGGGTGGCGCTGCCCGCTGTCGGCAGGTCTCTGATGTGTCCGATACTGGATTTGACGATAAAATCCGGGCCCAGATACTTGTTGATCGTTTTCGCCTTGGCTGGCGATTCGACAATAACCAGTGATTTACCCATAGACTCCCGCGTGATCTCGCTTGGTGTGGGTCAGCGGACGCCTGCATTCACCTGCCGGCGCCCGTCAAAAAAGTCGCATATATAAAGACCCTGTCCCTCCGGGTCAAGGAATCTGTTGCGCCCAGTCCTTCAGAACAGCTGCTATCTGCTCTACGGTAGCCGCATCGCCGGCTTCTTGCCAGTACAGCCCACAGCTGTCCTCATGCACGCTCGCCGCAAGGATGCTGTCAGGCGCCGCGAGCAGCGCAGCAGGAACCGGTTCATGTTTCGCCCCGACGGCCTGCCACCCGCCAGCGCGCAACTGCCAGACACAGCGCCGGCGCCCCTTGCCGCTGGAAGGCGGCAGCCGCAGCCCGTAATAAATGACGTCGGATGCCTGGCTCTGCTGTGGTAACGCTGGCCCGGGCTGCTCGCGAAACTCGACAAAAAGCCCGTTGAGTGCAGCGGTCTCCCGCAGGGTGACCTGCAGGCGCTGTCGCTTGCTGGGGAGGAAATGCGTGAGCGGCGCGATGGCCACCAGCAAGGCGAAGGCGATCAGCAAGTAATTCAAGGCAGGTCCTGACTCAGGTCAACGATCGGGGGCAAAGTCGCACCTCCTGCTGCTGGAGGCGCTTGTCCGGCACGCATTGTATGCTATAACAGGCGCTGAATTCTGTTCACGATGACGAGGGGCCTATGTCCAACTACAAGAAACTGATTATTGCCGTGGACCTGAGTGAAGATTCCGCGGACGTGGCCCAGCGCGCACGCGGCGTCGCACAGGGTAGCGGTGCCGAGCTGCATCTCATACACGTCATTGAGCCTCTGAGCTTTGCCTATGGCGGCGACATCCCCATGGATTTTTCCGGTATCCAGGACGAAATCCATCAACAGGCCGCGCAGCAACTGGCGCGTTTCGGGGAGCAGTACGGAATTGCCGCCGACCGCCAGCACATCGTACTCGGCCGCCCGGAAGTGGAGATCCACAGCAAGGCAGAGGAAATCGGCGCCGACCTCATCGTAGTGGGCAGTCACGGCCGTTACGGACTGGCACTCCTCATGGGCTCTACTGCCAACGGCGTCCTGCATGGCGCGTCCTGTGATGTGCTCGCCGTCAGAGTCGGCAACCGGTCCTGAGCCCTGCTGCGCCGCGGCTCGCGGCGCGTTACACCTGCCCGCCGTCATCGCCATCGATGAAATCCAGTAGTTGCTGGGGCGAAAACGGCCAGTCCAGCTCGCGCCCGTCCTGCCGGTACAGCACCGGGATGCGGGTTGCGTAGCGCACAAACAGCTGCTCATCCTCGCTGATATCCACGGCATCGTAGTGGCTGATCAGCGCCTCCTGCACAGCCAGATCCAGTAAGGCAGCCGCCTGTTCGCACAGGTGACAGGCAGACGTCCCGTAGAGTGTGAGTGGACTTTGACAAAGCTCTGGCACCTGCAGTCTCCCTGTTGTTTAATGCGGCTCGCCTGCTGCACACCTCACCCAAACGCAGGATTGCGGCCGCAGGCAGTCGGAGGTTATGATTCTTCAGTACAGCATAATGAACCGCACCATTGCGAAGCCAGGGAGTACCTGACGTGGCACTGTTTTCCCAACCCACCGCCCGCGCGCTGGCCATACTCGATCTGCTGATGGCGAACCCGCAACAGGCCTTTGGTTTGACGGAAATGACGCGTCGCCTGAACCTCAACAAGGCCACCTGTCACGCCATCCTGACCACCATGGCCAATTACGGCTTCCTGGTCCAACACCCCAAAACCAAGGCGTATCGCCTCGGCCCTTCCATTATAGCTGCAGGTAACGCCGCATTCGCGCAGTTTCCCGTGCTGGAATACGCGAGGCCGGAACTGGAGGGCCTCAACAGCGACCTGAACCTCGGCTTTGCCGTCACCGCACGTTCGAAGCTCCATCAGGTCCTGCTGGCGCTGTATGGCAACGCCACCCCGCTGATGGACTCCTTCCAGCTGGGGCTGCGCCTGCCCAACGCTGCGCCTGTTGCGGCGTGTTTTACCGCCTTCTCCCCAGCGAAGCAGCTCGAAGCCTGGCTGACCCGGGCACACGAGTCACGGGGCGGGTACAACGAGCGCCTGGACCAAAAGCTGCGGGTGTCGGTGATTGCTATTCGGGCCCGGGGTTATGAGGTCACGCTGAAAACCCGTGCGGAGGAAGAACTGACCCGGGAGCTGACCCGCATTCACCAGTCCTGGAGCCTGCAGGAGCTGGAAGAGGCCACCAACAAGTACCAGCAGGGCATCTGTGTCGAGCATTACCACCTCGACCGTATCGACCCCAAGGCCCGCTACGAGGTCAGCACCATTGCGGTGCCGGTGTTTGTTTACCGGCAGGTGCCGGTCATGTGTTTTGTGGCCGGTTCGATGGATTCACCCATTACCGGCGCCCAGATCGAGGATATCGCCCAGCGCATGAAGCAGTCGGCTGACCGTGTAACCCGGCTCGCCAGCGGCCACGAGCCCGGCGCAAATCCCTGACACCTTGAGCGATCGTCCCGAATACACGGCGCGCAAGGCCTTTTTCGACCGCGTTCTCACCGTCTACGGCCGCAAGCCCGTGCTTGAAGCCCTGCGCACGCCGGGACTGTCATTGCATGCACTGCATGTCGCCGACAGCAACCGGGAGGACGGGGTGATGGCAGAGATTCTGCGCGATGCGGCGCGACGCGGCCTCGCGGTGCAGCGTCACAACCGGGCAGAACTCGCCAGAATATCGCGCAACGGGCGTCAGGATCAGGGCATCGCACTGGATATCCTGTGCCCCGCCTTTGCCCGCGTAGATGACTACCTGGCAGGCCCGGACCTCGCGAACCAGCGCCTGCTCGCACTCGACGGCATCACCAACCCGCAGAATCTGGGGATGATTGTCCGTTCCGCCGCCGCCGGAAACATCGATGGGATCGTGCTGGCGAGACGCGGCAACGCCGCGCTGGGCCCACTGGTCATCAAGGCCAGCGCCGGCACGCTATACCGCGCCCCTATCCTGTTTTGCGAATCGCTACCCACTGCGCTGGAAGCCTGCAAGGCCCGGAATTTCAAGGTGTGCTCGCTGCGTGCGGACGCCCGTCAGAGCCTGTTCGACTACCGGCCTTCAGGCAACTGTGTGTACATCCTGGGCAACGAAACCGAGGGCGTCTCCGAGGCGAGCGAGCGCCTGGCGGACGAGGCCCTGTGCATCCCCATGCGCAACGGCGTTGAATCCCTCAACGTTGCCGTGACGGCGAGCCTCATCGCCTTCTGCGGCAGCCTCGGGCGCTAGCGCCGGAATCCCGTGCGCGGACTTACTTGGAGAGGAACGCCATCGCCTGCTCCAGCCCCTGGAGGGTGAGCGGGTACATGTGACCCTCCAGCAACTTGTGGGTCATCGCCGTAGACTGGGTGTACTCCCACTCGTCACGCGGCACCGGATTGATCCAGGCCACTTTTTCGTAGGTCTGCTTCAGTCGCCGCATCCACACCTCGCCCGACTCCTCGTTCCAGTGCTCTACCGAGCCACCGGGCTGTGCAATCTCGTAGGGCGACATGGCGGCGTCGCCGACAAAAATCACTTTGTAGTCGTGGCTGTACTTGTGCATGACGTCCAGCAGCGACACGCGCTCGTTTTGCCGGCGCACGTTGTTACGCCACACACTTTCGTAAATGAAGTTGTGAAAGTAGAAGTATTCCATGTGCTTGAATTCACTGCGCGCGGCCGAAAACAGCTCCTCACAGACACGCACATGCGGATCCATCGATCCCCCGACATCGAAAAACAGCAGCACTTTCACGGCGTTGTGCCGCTCGGGCACCATCTTGATATCCAGAAGGCCTGCATTACGCGCCGTCGAGCGAATGGTATCGTCGAGATCTAATTCATCGGCTGCACCGGTTCGCGCAAATTTGCGCAAGCGGCGCATCGCGACCTTGATATTCCGCGTGCCCAGTTCAACACTGTCGTCGAGATTGCGGAACTCGCGCTTGTCCCAGACCTTCACGGCCTTGCGATTACCGCCGTTCGGGCCCACGCGGATACCCTCGGGATGATAACCCTGCTGACCGAAAGGCGAAGTGCCGCCGGTACCGATCCATTTGTTGCCACCCTGGTGCCGTTTCTTCTGCTCCTCCAGGCGCTTCTTGAATTCCTCGATCAGCTTTTCCAGTCCGCCCAGGGATTCGATTTTCGCGCGGTCCTCCTCGGACAGCTGCTTGATGAACTCTGCGCGTAGCCAGTCGTCGGGGATGATCGCCTCGATGACGTCATCCAGGCCCTCCAGATCCTTGAAGTGTGCGCCGAAGGCCCTGTCAAAGCGGTCAAAGTACTTCTCATCCTTCACCAGGCAGGTGCGGCTGAAGTAGTAAAAGTCATCGATCGACGCGAAAACCACGTGCTGCCGGATGCCGCTAAGCAGATCCAGCAGTTCTCGCGTGGTCACCGGCACCCCGGCATCCCGCAGACCATGAAAAAAGTTGACCAGCATGTGTCAGCGCGTCTCGCGACGGTGCATGAAGGCCAGGCGCTCCAGCAAGTGCACATCCTGCTCGTTTTTCAGCAGTGCGCCGTAGAGGGGGGGAATCGCCTTGCTGGCATCGCGGTTCTTCAGAACCTCATCAGGGATGTCGTCCGCGAGGATAAGCTTCAACCAATCGATCAGCTCGGAGGTCGATGGCTTTTTCTTCAAGCCGGGAATGGAGCGCAGATCGAAGAACACCTCCATCGCCTCCTGCACCAGTTCCTGGGCTATGCCCGGGTGATGCACGTCGATGATCGCGCGCATGGTGTCTCGGTCAGGGAAGTTGATGAAGTGGAAGAAGCAGCGGCGCAGGAACGCATCCGGCAGTTCCTTCTCGTTGTTGCTGGTGATGATGATGATGGGGCGGTGGCGGGCACGCACGGTCTCGCCGGTTTCGTAGACGAAAAACTCCATGCGATCCAGTTCAACCAGCAGGTCGTTGGGAAACTCGATGTCCGCTTTGTCGATCTCGTCGATCAACAGCACGACCTGCTCCTCAGCCTCGAAGGCCTCCCACAATTTGCCCTTCTTGATGTAGTTGCCGATGTCGTGCACCTTCTCGTTGCCGAGCTGGGAGTCCCGCAGACGCGAGACCGCATCGTACTCATAGAGGCCCTGCTGGGCCTTGGTTGTGGATTTGATATGCCACTGGATCAGTCGTTTTCCCAGACCGAGCGCCACCTCCTCCGCAAGCATGGTTTTCCCCGTGCCCGGCTCACCCTTGATCAACAAAGGGCGCGCCAGGGTCACCGCCGCGTTAACAGCCATGCGCAGATCGTCGGTCGCGACGTAGCGCTCGGTTCCCTCAAATTTCATCATCTGTTCAATACCCGTAAAAAAACAAAGCCGCCAAGGGTAGCGAGCGCCGCGCGCCTAATCAAGGGGATTTCCCTTTCCCTTCATCTTCATCCGCTGTGGCGCTCAGCCCGGCCACGACGGTCTCATCCGCGGCGCCACGTGAGGCATCAAAACGACGCTGCCAGATGGCTAGCTTGCGCTTGCGACGACGCCGGTAAACCCACAGAGCGACTGCAACTGCCAGCAACAACAGAACCGCCAGCGTCAGTGCCGGGCGCTGTAAATCCTGTTCCGGTACCATTGGCGGGCGGGTGCTGATGGCCGGTGCTGCCTCCTCGGCAATCACCTCGATATAGAGTGGGAGTTCCCGTTGCAGGGTCTCACCGCGCAGCTGCACCAACAGCTGGTAACGCCCACCGCGTTCAAAGGCCGGGATGCTGACGCGATATTCCCCGGTCGCAGGAACCGGGTAGCGCCCGGTTACGTCGATCAGCTCGCTGTAAGCCTCCGGGCCGGTGATCTGCACCGACAGTGTGAACAGCTGCAGCAGGTCGGGCCGGGCGATGACGCCATCGCCGTCGCGCAGGCGGATGCCCAGCTCTGTAACGCGCCCCGCAGGAAGACTGTTGGGCAGTGGGTCGACTTCCAGCTTGAGATCCGAGATCACCGATACCCGGCTCCGGGCACCATCCGGCGCAACCAGTGTCCAGGCACCACGCTCCGGGGCGGTCACCGTGACCAGGGCAAACTGGCTGCTTTGAAACCAATCGACCCCGTCGGCATTCTGCGCCGGACGATACACGCTGCCGCCCGGGCTGGTCAGGGTCACCTCCGCACCGGGTTCCTGCAGAAACACCAGGGCGGTAAACTCGTCCACTGTGTCATCGATCAGGAAGATATTGCCGACAATCGGCACCCGCGCCGTGGGCGCCACCATCTCCAGCGACTGCACAAAGATTTCTGTCAACTGCGCCGCTGTACGCGCCTTCTCCGCAATCCCCGTGGTGCTGTTGGCCAGTGCGCGCAAAAAGGTCCAGTCGGCCTCCTCCGACAGCGCGATCGTGTGCACGGGTATGCCCGTCGCACCCAGCTTGGGCGCCGTCGTAGCAAGGAGGTCACGCGCTGCAGTGGCATTTGCCATCGGCGACGGTGACAAATCGACCTTGCCGTCGGTCAACAGCACGACACTGGTGCGGTAGGTGGGATCCATACTGCCGATGTCGTAGGTCGCCGCAGCCAGCGCCGCGGGGATATTGGTGCGCTGCCCTGAGTTGTCAATGCGCGCCACAGCCTCGAGTGCGCGCTCCCGCCACCGGGCATCGACCACCTGGTGGGGAACAATCTGCTGTACGTCTTCACCGAATATCCAGACGCCGGCGCGGGCGCCATCGGGCAGGAGGCGAACGATCAGCTCAAGTGCGGGACCGCGCAGGTTGTCGGGGTCGGACTCCTTCATGCTCCCCGAAATATCGATCAGCAGGCGCAGGTCCGGCTGTGGCCCGATGGGGGGTTGCGCGTGGAGCGCTGTCGGTGTGCCAAGCAGCACGGCAAGAAACAGGAAAATACGCGGGAATAATGCTTTGCTTCCAAACTGAACGGACATAACAGCTCCTCCGGATCATTGATCGCCGGGTGCATGCCGTGCGCGGCGCAACACGGTTATTCTCAATAGCAGGGTGACTACCAGCGCGAGCCCCAACGCGGCGACCAGCGGGCGCACTGCGTGGGCGGCGGCCTCGGGGCCCGCTGTCAGCAGCTGGAACGCAGCCACGATAAGCGCGGGGGCAAACGTATCCACCCCCTCATAGGGATAGGCCGGCGTCATCAGCAGCGCGGCACCTGACAGCAGCAGCAGCCAGCGCCAGCCCGGTGACCAGACCCGCCGTAGCCACCAGAACATTGCGACCAGCGCCAGCAGGGCCGCCCCCAGGTAAACCAGGGTGGCGATAAGGTAGTCCGGCTGTTCCGTCATCGCGTGCCCTCCTCTACCCAGTGCACAATCTGCTCTTCGTAGCTGTCCGGGTGCACATGCAGCTCCGAGACTACACGCCCGCGCACGGAAATGCCCGCCCTGTGCACCGTGGCAGCATCGCCGGAAAGCAGCGGGTGCCAGGGATGCAGTGGCTCCCCACGCGCGCGCAGGCGGTACGCACAGGTGGCAGGCAACCAGCTCAGCGCGTCCGCGATATTGGCCGGACCCAGTGTAATACAGTCCGCCACCAGACTGCTGCGATGCCGGTAATCGCGACAGCGACAGGTCTCGGTATCGAGAAACCGGCAGCTCACCCGGGTGTAGAACACCTCACCGCTGTCGGCATCCTCCAGTTTGTGCAGGCAACAGCGGGCGCAGCCATCGCAGAGCGCCTCCCATTGCGCCGCATTGAGGGATTCCAGCGGCTGCTCCCACCACTCAGTCACGGGCGCTCTCCCGCTGTGTGTACACTGCGTCCGCAGGGGGCATTTGCAGGAAAAACCCCTGCGACTCAATACTGGCCAGAACGTCGGCCGCGTTCACGCGAGCCAGCTTGCGCGTTGGCGAGATCGCCAGTACCAGTACAGGCTGCGGTTCGCCGAAGCGCGCGAGCAGCGTCTCGGGCACGCGCGCACAGCCCTCTGCCTTGTCCACGTAAAGGTACATTTCAGGCTTCAGCGGGCTGCGGAACACCTGGCAGATACGCGTCACGACACCCTCTCCCGCAACCGTTGGCGCAGGGGCACGATCACCCGCTCGTGACGCCAGCCGGACCAGCTCGGTGGGTCCTCCAGCGCCTCTCCCTGATGCTGCCGCAACAGGATTTCGTAGTCGCGGGCGGCAAGCAATGCCTCGGGCACCGTGCCGAGTTCGGCAGCGATCTCCCTGGACCACTGTTTCAACGCCTGCAGGGACTTGCGCCCGGCGGGATCCAGCGGCTGCGGCAGACGCTGCGGCAGCGCCTCTTCCGGGAGTTCACGCTGCGCAGCCAGCAGCTGCAGCAGCGCCGCACCATCACGGCGCAGTGAACCCGGGCTCAGCAGGCCGAGTTTTTCCAGCGATGTGTGTGATTGCGGATCTTTCTCCGCAAGTCCGAGACAGGCGGCATCGTCTATAATCCAGCCGCGCGGCTTGTCCCGCTGGCGGGCTGTTGCATCGCGCCAGGCGCACAGTGCATACAGTCGCCCTGTCGCGCGCCGGTCCAGCTTCCAGGCTGACTTGATCCTGGATACACCATGGTCGCCGGGCGCGCGGTAGGCCGCGAGCGCATCCTCGCCATCCGCAAGCACCCACTCGAACTTGCCCTGCGCCTCACAATCCGCCGCCAGCCGACGCCACAGCGGCAACAAATGGGCTACATCCTGTGCAGCGTACTCACACTGCGCTGCAGTGAGCGGGCGCTGCAGCCAGTCTGAGCGGGTCTCTTCCTTGGGCACATCCACGCCCTCACAAGCCAGCACCAGTGCGCGGTAGCCCATACCAAAACCCAGATTCAGCAACCCCGCGGCGCGCTGGGTGTCGAACAGAGGCTCGGGCAGCACGCCCAACCAGCGATCAAACACTTCCAGGTCTTCGCTCGGGGAATGCAGTACCTTGACGGTCTCCGCGGCTTGCAGCAGTTCCCTCAGAGGTTGCAGGTCGCTCACCTGCAGGGGGTCTACCAGCCAGGCTTCATCGCCAAAACACAGTTGCACCAGCGCCACCTGCGGGTAGAAGGTGCTGCGGCGCATGAATTCGGTATCAACCGCAACCGCGGGTGCACCGCTGAAGCGTTGCAGCAAGGTCCGCAACGCATGATCAGATTCAATCAACTGCCACTGCATTCAGCCGTCTCCACTCATCTGGCGTCGGCCACTGAACGCGTGTGCCAGCGTATTGCCATCAACGTATTCCAGCTCACCGCCGAGCGGCACGCCGTGCGCAATACGTGAAACCCGAATGCCCCGGGGCAACAACATATCCGATAGATAGTAGGCGGTTGCTTCACCCTCCACCGTGGGGTTGGTAGCCAGAATAACCTCGGTGATGCCTTCATCGACCACCCGCTGCTGGAACCTGTCTAGCCCGATCTCAGCAGGGCCTATGCCGTCGATGGGTGACAGATGACCCATCAGCACAAAATACAGGCCGCGATAACTACCGCTCTGTTCTACAGCGAGCACGTCAGCCGGGGTTTCCAGTACGCATATGGTCTGCCGGTCGCGGCGTGGATCGCTGCAGATTTCGCAGACATCGTGCTCACTGAAGTTCCTGCACAGGGTACAGTGATCAATGCGGTCCATCGCGACACGCAGTGCTTCGGCCAGTGCCAGTGCGCCGGCGCGGTCGCGCTCCAGCAGGTGCATAGACATGCGCTGGGCAGACTTCGGACCAACGCCGGGCAAGCAACGCAGGGCATCGATCAACTGCGCCAGGACGGGGCTGAACTTCATGGCGCGCTCAAAACGGCAACTTGAAACCGGGCGGCAGGTTGAGCCCGGCGGCCAGACCGGCCATGGACTCCCGGTTCTGCTCTTCCACCCGACGCACGGCATCGTTGACCGCCGCGGCGAGCAGGTCCTCCAGTACCTCGCGCGATTCGCTGAGAACGCTGTCGTCAATACGCACGCGCTTGACATCATGGCGACCATTCATCGTCACCCGAACAAGGCCCGCGGCCGCCTCGCCGGTCACCTCTTTCTCTGCCAGTTCTTCCTGCGCCTTCTGCATGTCGGCCTGCATTTTCTGGGCCTGTTGCATCAGGTCGGTAATGCCTTTCATGTCGTGTCCTCAGGGTTCCAGGGGCGTGATGGAGGTGCGATCCAGTTCGCCATCAAAGCGCTGAATCAGCCGTTGCACACGCGCATCAGACTCGATCGCCACCTCAGCCGCCCGTTGCCGTTCCTGCTTGTGCCGCGCCGTGCGCATCGCCGGCGTTTCCGAGGCGGGCCGCCCTGGCTCTATGGACACTGACACCGGTGTATCGAAGTAGTTCTGCAATGCGAGGCGAATACGCTCTGCGTGTCCCGGGTTGAACAGCCCCATCTGGTTGTCGTCGAGTACGAAACGGAAGTCGTTGCCCTGCTGTGACTCAAGAGCGCAGTGTGAAGCGATGCTCAAGACCATGCCAGCGAGACCCAGCCGATCCAGCAGGTCCGGCCAGTCGGCACAGGCGGTCAGGGCCGGTGGACTGGCGCGGTCGAGTTGCAGCCGCGCACCGGCGGTAGCCTTGGCCGGCTCCGCAGCGGACACCGATGCCACGGCTGGGGACTCAGCCGCCGCAGGAGGCTCAGCCGCTGCAGGCGATTCGATAACCGCCGCCGCAGCCTCCTCAGCAGGTGCGGCAGACTGCCGCGCGGCAGCGCTGCCGTGTTTTGATGGCGCTGGACCGGCCGTGCCGGATGCACCGTCTGCGGATGGAATCAGGCTGCCATCATCGGGCAGAACCAGTGGGCGGAAGGCGAGCATACGCAACACGGTCATTTCAAACCCACTGCGAGGATCAGCGGCATGCGGGAGATCGCGCTTGCCGTTCAGGGCCATCTGGTAAAACAACTGCGCGTCTTCCGCCGTCAGCGACAGGGCCAGACGCGCCACGCGCTCGCTGTCTCCACGGCTATTGTCAGTGTGGTCGGGCAGCATCTGCACCACCGCAACACGGTGCAGGAGTGACAGCAATTCATCGAGACCGGACTCAAAGTCCGGCGCGTGCTCCGCCATATGCGCCACCGCGGCCAGAGCGGCTGCGGCATCTCCCGCCGCTACCGCCTCCAGCACGGCATAGACAAAGGTCATGTCCACGGTGCCCAACATGCTGCGCACGCCCGCCTCGGTGATCGCCCCCGCGCCAAAGGCAATCGCCTGGTCTGTGAGGCTTAAGGCGTCGCGCATACTCCCGTCTGCCGACCGCCCAAGCAGCCACAGTGCGGGCTCCTCGTAGCGAATCATCTCGGCATCAAGCACCGCGGCCAAATGGGCTGCAATCTGCTCTGGAACCATGTTTTTCAGGTTGAATTGCAGACAGCGCGAAAGCACAGTAGCCGGCAGTTTCTGCGGGTCTGTGGTGGCGAGCAGGAACTTGACGTGAGGCGGCGGTTCTTCGAGCGTTTTCAGCAAGGCGTTGAAACTGCTGTTGGACAGCATGTGCACTTCGTCAATCAGGTAGACCTTGTAGCGCGATCGTGTGGGGGCATACTGCACGTTTTCCAGCAGGTCGCGCGTGTCTTCCACCTTGGTACGCGAGGCGGCATCCACTTCCAGCAGATCGACACTGCGCCCCTCGGCAATTTCCAGGCAAGAGCTACAGGACCCGCAGGGTTCAGAGCTGACCCCTGCTTCGCAGTTGAGGCTTTTCGCGAGTATCCGTGCGATTGTGGTTTTGCCGACGCCGCGGGTGCCAGTGAACAGGTAGGCGTGATGGAGCCTGTCGTGATCCAGCGCGTTTATCAGCGCCTGTAATACATGCTCCTGGCCCACCATTTCGCTGAACCGACGGGGCCGCCACTTGCGTGCGAGTACCTGATACGACATGTCAAACTGGCCTTGCCGAAAAGCGCAAAGGATACACCACCCCCGGTGACGGGGCACAGGCAATTCGGGAAAGAGGCAACCCGGGCAGCCACACCCCGGCACACGCATCAGTAACTACCGTTGCTCCCTTCCGGGCCTGGCGGGGTTCGCTACCTGGCGTTGCGAGGGGACCACCCGGGTCGCCGGGCGGCATTCTCCCTGAATCCCCGGCTGGCTGCAACCGGCGCGTTACGCGGGGCGCTACCCGCCAACGTCAAGCGGCTGCCGCATCACTCGTGATGTTGGTGCTTCCCCTGGCATGTTAAATCCTCTAACATTACATGTTAAAGCTATTAACATACAGGCGTTCGCATGCCCCAACCCGCTCGCTCTCGTTACTCCACCTTGGTGCTCAGTTGTGCCGCCGCCCTGTTGCTGACTACTGCACTGACCGCAGGGATTACGCTGCGCGCGGGCTCGGCAGGGCAGCCTGCGCCTGCCCCCCTCCCGGTCACCGTGTTGCCCTTTATCGAGGAACAGAGCTATCGCGAGACGTTGCGGCTTTCGGGCTTGGTGCAGGCGAAGGCCAGGGCACAGCTCGCGTTTGAAATCCCCGGCCTGCTTCTGGCGCTTGAGGTCGAGGAAGGCCTCCCGGTCACCGCCGGGCAAGTCCTCGGGCAACTGGATACACGCCAGCTACAGGCGCAACGGGATGTTGCCGCAGCTGACCTGGCCAGTATCGATGCAGAGCTGCAACTGGCCCGCCTGCGCCTCGAGCGCAGTGCACGACTGCGGGAGACCGGTGCGGTGTCAGCACAGGAATTTGACGAAACGCGGTTGACCGCGGAGGCGCTGGCCAGCCGCCATTCTGCCCTGCTTGCGCGGCTGGAAACCCTCGACATCAATCTGGAAAAGTCTGCCCTGCGCGCACCCTATGACGGTGTTGTGGCAGCGCGCCACCTGGATCCTGGCACCGTGCTGCAGGCTGGAGAACCGGTTCTGCAGCTCGTCTCCGTTGACAGCCTGGAAGCCCGCATCGGCATCCCCGCGAGCCACCTTGATGAACTCGAGCCCGGACAACGCTACCTCCTGAATCTGCGCAGCGGAGACATCAGTGCCACACTGCGGGCTCTGCGCCGTGACCTCGACACCCGCACACACACGGCCCTGGCGGTGTTTGACCTGCCACCGACCGCGACAGTGCTGGATGGCGAAACCGTCAGCCTGAGCCTGCAGCGCACCGTGCGGGCACGCGGCGGCTGGGTGCCCATCAGCGCACTGCTCGAGGGCGAACGGGGTGCCTGGACGGTGCTGCGGATCAGTGAGCGGCAGGAAGGGGCCCAGGTTGCGCTGCGGGAAGCAGTCGAAGTGCTGTCCGTCGACGACAACAGGGCTTTTGTGCGAGGCAGCCTGCTGGACGGCCAGCCTGTGGTCGCCGATGGCGTACATCGCATTGCCGCAGGCACCGCGGTACAGGCACAGGAGCGCTGAACATGCTGGCGCGCCTGCTCTACAACAACACACGCTATTTTACCCTGCTGGTGCTGGTCATTCTTGCCGTCGGGATCGCCAGTTTGCGCTCCATCGCTCGCCAGGAAGACCCGACCATCACCAACTTTGTCGCCCACGTGACAACCTTTTATCCGGGTGCCGACCCCGCCCGCGTCGAGGCGATCATTACGCGGCCGCTGGAGGATGCGCTGCGCCAGATCGCGGAGATCGACGAGCTCAACTCAAGCTCGGCGACCGGGATCTCCAGTCTCACCGTCTCCCTGGTGGAAAGTCTGTCCGATACCGACATAGAGCGCAGCTGGTCGGAAATTCGGGACGCACTGGCGGATGCTGCAGCGCAGTTTCCCCCGGGCGCGAGCGCACCGTTGTTTGATGACGACCGGCTCAAGTCCTACACCATGCTGGTGGCTCTGCGGGCTGCAACGGCGAATACCGCGCCACTTTCATTGATACACCGTGTCGCGCTGGATTTTGCCGACGCGGCCCGCAATTTCAACGGCACCGAGCGGGTTGACCTCTTCGGTGAGCCCCGCGAGGAAATTCGGGTGGCCATCGATGAGGTGGCGCTGGCGAGTACCGGCCTGAGCGCGGCGGATGTTGCCGCCGCCCTGCGCGGCGCCGACCCGCGGATAGCCGCGGGTCGCAGTACCGGACATGGCAACGATTTCCTCATTGAAGTCGATGGCACGTTTGACGGCACCGCGCAAATACGTGACGTGCTGCTGCGGACAACGGCGGATGGCGGCACGATCCGCGTCGGCGATATCGCGGAGGTGTATCGCGCACACGCCACCCCGCCAGATTCCCGGGTACTGGTCGAGGGCACCGAGGGCATTCTGATTGGGGTCGCCATGAAAGATGGATTGCAGGTGGACCGCTGGGCAGCGGACTTTACCGCGTTCCTTGATAACTACAGAGCGCTGGCGCCGCAGGGCGTCAGCATCGACATCAGCTACGACCAGAGCGTGTACACCGACGAGCGCCTGCGCAGCGTGGTGGGCGACCTGGCGCTTGGCGTGACGCTGGTGCTGCTCGTGCTGCTGTTCACTATGGGCTGGCGCGCCGCGGTGGTGGTCGCATGTATCCTGCCCCTGTGCACACTGTTTTCGATCACAGTGCTTTATCACTCGGGAATTGCCATCCACCAGATGTCCGTCACCGGCCTGGTTGTTGCGCTGGGCCTGCTGGTCGATGGTTCAATCGTGATGACCGATGAGATCCGCAAGCGTCTGGTGGACCACGGCGACAGCCCACTCTCATCCATCACCGGGGCCGTATCCCGCCTGCGCATTCCCCTGCTCTCCTCCACTGTGACTACGGTGCTGGCATTTACCCCGATGGTGATCTTGCCGGGACCTGCGGGGGACTTCATGGGTTCGATTGCCATCGCCGTGGTCATAATGCTGACCGGTTCCCTGCTGCTGGCACTGATTGTCACTCCGGTGCTCGCCGCATGGCTGTTGCCCAGGGGACTCGCGCGCAGCGGCCATTGGTGGGAGATGGGTATTGACAGCGGTACGCCCGGCGCACTGCTGGTGCGTGCATTGGACTGGTCGCTGCAGAATCCGGCCAGCTCGGTGGCCCTGGCGCTGGTGTTGCCAGTCACGGGTTTTCTCACCTTCCCCACGCTCACCGCACAGTTCTTCCCCGGCACCGACCGGGACCAGATGTACCTGCAGGTCAAGCTGCCCGATGGGCGATCCATTGACGACACCACCGCCCTGGTTCAGCGGCTCGACCAGGACCTGCGCCGGGAGCCGCTGGTGCGGCGGGTGGACTGGACCATTGGCGAGAGTGCACCGCCGTTCTACTACAACATGTTCCGCACCCGCGAGGCGATGCCCAGCTGGGCGGAGGCGCTGGTCTTGACGACCGATGCGCGGGCCACCGATGACCTCATCCGACAGCTGCAGCGCGCTGTCGATCGGGACTACCCGGAAGCCCGCATCATCGTCCGTGGCATAGACCAGGGGCCGCCCGTGATGGCGCCGTTGGAAGTCGAAATCTATGGCGACAATCTCGACGTACTGCGCGAACTCGGCGAGGCGTTCCGTTTGCGCATGGAGCAACTCCCGGATGTCACCCATACCAATACCAGCCTCGCTGCCGGGGCACCAAAATGGGTATTCCACGGCGACACCATGCGCATGCAGATAGCAGGCGTAAGCCAGCGCGATGTTGCGACCGCCCTGGAAGCGGCACTGCAGGGGATCAGCGGCGGCGAAGTGCTTGAGGGAACAGAGCGGCTGCCGGTCGTCGCCCGGCTCGACGAGTCGCGCTGGCGCAGCCCCGGGGATATCGGCAGCCTGCACCTGCCCTTGCGCGGCGGTACCGGCGACAACGGCCTGCCCGGTGTGACGCTGCACAGCCTGGGAAGCTTCGTCCTGGAGCCTGCCCGCAGCCCCATCAGTCGCAAACAGGGGGAACGTACCAATACGGTACAGGCCTATCTGACCCGTGGCGTGCTGCCCGAGGAGGCACTTGAACAGCTGCGTACCGACCTGGTTACCAACCCGATTGCCATGCCCGAAGGTTATCGCTATGGCTTTGGTGGCGACAGTGATGAACGCGCCGGCGTGGTGAATGAGATCATGGCACCGATGGGGATGATTGTCGCACTGCTTATCGCCACCATTGTGCTGACCTTCAATTCCTGGCGACTGTCCGCTGTCGCGGGGGTCGTCTGCGTCTGCTCCATCGGGCTCAGTCTCCTTTCGTTGGCGATTTTCCAGTATCCCTTCGGCATTCAGGCCCTCATCGGTGTTATCGGGTCGATTGGAGTATCGATCAACGCCGCGATTATCATTATGACGGCATTGCAGGAGGACAGTGGCGCCATGAACGGTGGCCGTTATGCCGTGCGACGCGTCGTCATGGATTCCAGTCGGCACATCACGTCGACGACAATCACGACCTTCGGCGGCTTCCTGCCGCTGATCCTGGAGGGCAGCCAGTTCTGGCCACCCTTCGCCATGTCCATCGCCGGGGGTGTCCTGCTGTCCACAGTGGTATCGTTCTTCCTGGTGCCACAACTGTTTGTGCTACTCAAGCACGGCGCGGCTCACGCTGAGCTGCAGTCCACGCCGGCGACACCCAAGGATGCGATCTCATGAACAGCCGACCAGCGGCCTATCACCATGGGGACCTGCGGAACGCCCTGATTCTGGCTGCGGCGGAGCTGATAGAGGAGCGGGGCAGCGCAGACTTTGCCATGGTGGATGCCGCGCGCCGTGCCGGTGTCAGCAGTGCGGCGCCCTATCGGCATTTTCGCGACAAGACCGCGCTGCTCGATGCCGTCATCGACTTCGCCTTCTTCGCCCTGGGCGAGCAGGTAGAAGCCGCCGTACAGAGGCAGCCATCCGGCAGTGCCGAGGCCATCATCGCCATCGGCAAAGCCTATATCCGGTTCATGCGCGAGCATCGCGCCTTCTACGGTCTGATGTGGGGAGACGCCGGGATACGCGCGCTACAGGAGCGGCCCAGTGACGAACGCAGCGCCGCCGGGTTCTACGTGTTGATGTCAGCGGTTGAGGCCTGGTGCGCGCAGAATCCTGTGGATGAACGCGATGTGCTGCAGCTGTCCATCAAGCTGTGGTCGATGGCGCACGGGCTTGCGGGTATTGCCCTGTATGGCCACGTGGAGCGTTTCCTGCCCCAGGCCGACGTTTTTTCACTCCTGGAGAGTAGCACGCATACCTTCCTGGAGGGCTTGCGCAGGCGCTGCTGACCGAATGCCCCCGGATTCGGTATAGTGACAGCGCCCGCAGACAGCCGCAGAGAGATACCATGACGCGCAACACAGCCTACTCACCGGACGCCCCCGACCGGACGTCGCTGGAGCACAGTGAGGGCGAGCTGCTACTTGAATTCGGCACCAACTGGTGTGGCCACTGCCAGGCAGCGCAAGCGGGCATTGCGCAGGCACTCAGCCGGCACCCCACGCTGGCCCACCTGAAAATTGAGGACGGCAAGGGCCGCCCACTGGGTCGCTCCTATAGCGTCAAACTGTGGCCCACGCTGATCCTGTTGCGCAACGGGCAGGAAGTTGCCCGCTGTGTGCGCCCGGTGGACGCCGCCGATATCAACCGGCTGCTGCAGGCCTGACGGCTCGGCGGCGGTGAGCGACGCAGCGCCAGAGTACTGGGTCGAGCGCTTTCGCGCGCTCGACGCGCTGCTGTACCGCTATCGCCACCTATGGCAGCTGCGGCCATTTCACCACCGTTTGCTGCCCTGGTGGGAAACCGATACGACCCTCGCCGAAGCGCTGCAAGCACTGGATGAAGCCCAGTTGACAGCGCTGGAAGGCGATGCGGAGGGGCGTCTGCACTGGTTGCGCCCCTGGCTGGGCGACGCGGCCGATCTGCTGTCACAGCTCGTGGCGTTGCCCCTGCTGCCGGGCCGCCGTCTGGATATTCCGGCGCGCCTTGACACCGGAGTACCCGGACGCAAATGGCAGCAGATTACGGCGTTCGCCGCGCGGATGGCGCCGCGGGTGGAACAGCCCGTGTTGGAATGGTGCGCCGGCAAGGGGCACCTCGGCCGCCTGCTCGCGGTGGCGGACCAACGGCAGGTTGTCAGCCTGGAGCGTGATGCGACGCTGTGTGCCCAGGGCCAGCGTCTCGCTGCGGGCTGGGGTGCCTCGATGCAATTTCACGAAGTCGATGTGCTTGGCGATGCCGCCGCACACTTTCTGCCCGCCAACGGCCACGCCGTGGCACTGCATGCGTGTGGCGACCTGCACACGCGGCTCATGACACTCTGGCTGAGCAGCCGCTGTGAGCGCCTGACCCTGTCTCCCTGCTGCTACGACGCGATCGCCGGCGACCGCTATCGCCCCGTATCCCGCGAGGCCGCCAGCAGCCGTCTCCGGTTGAGCCGCGCGGACCTGCAATTCACCCAGCAGGAAACTGTCACCGGAGGCCGCGCCACGCGCAGGAGGCGTCAACGCGAAATCCTGTGGCGCCTGGCCTTCGATGAATGGCAGCGCAATGTCACCGGCATTGACCGCTACCTCCCGCTCCCGGCTGTGCCCTACCGTCTCGCGCGCGGGAGCTTTGGCGGTTTTCTGCGCACGGCCGCCGCCCTCAAGGCACTGCCACCGGCAACGGACCTCGACGAACACCACTGGCTGCAACGGGGCCTGCAGCGTCGCGACCTGGTACGCCGTATTGAGCTGGTTGCCCATGCGTTTCGCCGCCCGCTGGAAATATGGCTGGTGCTGGACCGGGCGCTGCTGCTCCAGGAACAGGGCGCCGACGTGCGCCTGGGCACGTTTTGCGACTACGCGCTGACCCCCCGCAACCTGTTGCTCGATGCCCGACAGACACAGCATGCCTGACCTTCGACAACCGCGTCACCTGCAGTGTCAGGCCCTGGCAATGCTGGGCGTTACTACCCTACTGCTATTGCTGCCGGGCGAGATGTTGAGCCTGCTTGAAGGCTGGTTACCCACGATCGAAGCGCCGGTACTGCAGACCGGCTCATCGGACAAACTCGTACACGGGGTGCTGTTCGCACTGTGCGGCTTTACCGCGATGCGCGCCTGGGGCCGCAGCGCCGAGCGCTGGATCTACGTATTCCTCGCATTGTCCGGTTATGGCGCCGCCACCGAGATCCTGCAGCTCGCGGTACCGGGACGGGCCGCGAGTGCCGGCGATTTGCTCGCAGACGTACTGGGCGCGCTCGCGGGCATTGCCCTTGGCTATCACCGCAACCGGCGCCAGGAAAGCGCCCCGGCCACAGGCCTGTGAAATTTCGGTGGGAGCGCTATACTCAACGGTTTTGGATGCTCAAGAGGCGGTACGGCAGGCGCAGCTCATGGTAAAGAAGCTCCCCGACAAAGCGGATCTGCGCGCCGATCTCGACCGCGAGACACAGCGGTTCCTGCGGGAAGGTGGGGAAGTAAAATCTGTGCCGCCGGGTGTCAGTGGCAAGGACCCCCTCGCCCCGCCGCTGTATCTGACGCGCCGGCTGTTTGCCGAACCACGCGCGGAGCGCACACTGGTACCCGAGGTTGTCGCCGCCATAGAGGAACGCCGGAAGGCATTGCAGAAGCGGCAGCCAGCCAGCAAGGGAAGCGCGCGACCCCGGCCGCGGCGGAAGATCCTCTACGATGACTTCGGTGAGCCACTGCGCCAGGTCTGGGTTGACGACTAGGGCTGTCCTGCCTCGGGATTCTCGCCGGATCCGGGCTCAAGTCCTTCCGCCATACCCTGCCCTCCTTCGGCGGTGAGCGCGAAGCGGTTTTGCGGTATGTACACCGTGAGCCGCTGGCCGGCGATCAACTCACCGGCGCGCAACGCCTTGCCATCAATGACGGCGCGCCACTTGGGTCCCACGCGAACCGTCGTTTCATGCCCCTGGCTGCCATCCACGTGGACAGTACGCAAGGTCATCCGGTTGCCCGTCACGCGCAAGACGTCAACCTCAGCCTGCGCGTACAGGGTGCCGTCCCGCGCATAGATACCACGACAAATCTGCTCGATATCCGGGTAGCTTTTGTGCACCGCCGGCGACCACTGGAGCGTGGCGCAGGTTGGCAGACGGGTGTCAATATCGTACTGGGCCTGCGTCAGGCCAGTGGCGAGCGTGCAGCACAGCCCGATAACGCCAGCACCAATCCTCTTCATAGAGTCCTCCACAGATTCGCCTGCGACCACCGCGACATCGCGGCACCCCCGCCCCGCAACCTGGCGTCTATACTTTGACGAGGCAGGCAATCTGCTGCAGGGGTGACATCGTATACAGACTAACGTTTATCCGGGATTTCTACCATGATTGAGCTGCATGAGAAAATCGATGTGCCCCGTCCAGTACGCGAGGCGTTCGACTATGTGAAGGACTTCCGCACCACGCAGGAATGGGATGCAACGGCCAGTGCTGCAGAGAAGCTGTCCGCAGGGCCCGTTAAGGTGGGTACACGCTTCCGCGTGACCTGCGACATGCCGGTTGGCTCGGTTGACCTGCTGTATACGGTCACGCACCTTGAGCAGGACAAATCCATTGAGCTGCACGGCAGCTGCCGGCTGTTCGAAGTGAACGATGTTATTCATTTTTCGTCATCGTCGACCGGCACACATATCGACTACCGGGCCACCTTCAACTTTCATGTGCCCTTGGGCCCAACGGTGGCAGCACTGCGCAAAGGCATGGAAAAAATGGGTTACGAGTCCGTGCAGGGGTTGAAGACTGCGCTGGAGGACAACTACCCCGCACCGACAGTGTCCGCAAGCAATGCGCGGGCTGACCGCTGGGTCCTGCCAGGCGTCGCGCGCTTCAGCCGACGGGGCTACACACTGGGCAAACGCCACTGGAACCCCATCTCGGCCTGGATGGGCGACAAGCACGTGGTGATTACCGGGGCCACGTCCGGGCTGGGGCTGGCAACAGCGCGCTCGCTTGCCGAGCGCGGCGCAGCGCTCACGCTGGTGATTCGTAACGAGTCACGTGCGCAGGACCTCGTCAACACCCTGCAGCGCGAGACCGGCAACCCGAATATCTCGGTCGAGATCGCCGATCTGAGCCTGATGTCCGAGGTTCAGCGTCTGGTCGAGCGACTGCTGCGCACAGGCCGACCTATCGATGTACTGGTCAACAACGCGGGCGCGCTGTTCAACGAGCGCGCGGAAACCGCTGAAGGGCTGGAACAGAGTTTCGCCTTGTTGTTGCTCTCCCCTTACCGGCTGACGCTGGGGGTCAAGCCGCTCCTGCAGGCAGCACCGCAGGCACGCGTGATCAACGTGGTTTCGGGTGGCATGTACACGCAACCCCTGAAGGTCCGCTGGCTCCAGGCCCGGGAACAGAACTACTCGGGCAGCGTTGCCTACGCGCGCTGCAAACGCGCGCTGATGGTGCTCTCCGAGCAGTGGGCCGAGGCCTGGAAGGATGAGAATATCGTCGTCAACGCCATGCATCCCGGCTGGGCGGATACACCCGGTGTGGAATCGGCCCTGCCCGGTTTCCACCGTATCACCCGGCGTATTCTGCGCAGCCCGGAAGAAGGTGCGGATACCATTGTCTGGCTCGCCGCCGCGACAGAAGCGGCAAAAGTCACTGGTGCGCTGTTCCTCGACCGCGAGCCACGCACGACGCACTTGCTGAGCAAGACCGAGGGCGATGCGCAGGAGCGTGAGGCGCTGCAACCCTACCTTGAGTCCATCTCGGTAACGGCACCGCGTAAAAGCCGAACGCCCCGCAGCGCCGGCAACGGCAAGCGGGCGGCGGTGGCTGGTTAAGTCGCTATACCGCGCGACGGGTTTGTCACCGCCGCTGCTTGCATCGACAGGTTCCTCTGGCTACGGTAGAGCGCTTCTTTGAGGGTTCTACCATGTCTGACACAACCGTTCTGCCA
>JGI24654J20067_1000155_pt1 | contig 21784 bp, 12 predicted proteins | sample MalvirmetaMSP109_FD_20067 | JGI IMG/M metagenome (IMG submission 20067)
GCGGGATCATCGCGCTGGCCTACGCGGGCGGTGCTTTTGCGCAAGAAGCACCCGATCGCGCGGCGGCGCTGGCGGCGTGGGATGACATCCACACGGTCGTTTCGCATCCGCGCTGTACCAATTGCCACGTGGGCCCCGCTGGCGTGCCGCTCTGGGAGGGGTTGGACCACGAGGAGGCAGCCGACCAAGCGCCCGTGCACGGCATGAACATCCTTGCCGATGAAAGTCGCATCGGGGCCGAGACGATGCCTTGCCGCACTTGTCACATTAGCGCCGCGTCAGAAAACAACGTCCCCCACGCGCCACCGATGATTGCGGACGCATGGCGGCTTCCCCCGGTAGAGATGGCGTGGAAAGGCAAGACCAGTGCCGAGATCTGCGCACAACTGCGCGACCCCGACAGCAACGGGGCCTTTACGCCCGAAGACCTCTCCGATCACCTGCGAACGTCGGCCTTTGTGGCATGGGGCTTTGACCCCGGCGCAGGGCGCGCGGCGGCCCCCGGTAGCATCCCCGAGATGCAGGAGGCGCTGGCGATCTGGGTGGCAGGCGGCACGCCCTGTGCGGGCGATCCGCACCCGTAGTCAGCCCTTGAACAGATCCGCATAGGTCTCGCGCAGCAGGTTCTTTTGCACCTTGCCCATCGTATTGCGGGGCAGGGCATCAACCACCACCAGCTTGCGCGGACATTTGAACCGCGCAAGCGATTGCGCGACGGTTTGCGACAGCGCTTCCAGGTCCAGATCACGGCTGCCATCGGCGACCAGCACACCAACCGGTGCCTCGCCCAGATCCCCATGAGCCACGCCGATCACGGCGCTTTCCAGCACGCCGGGTTGATCGTCCAGCACCTGTTCGACCTCTTTGGGATAGATGTTATAGCCGCCGGATATGATCAGATCCTTGCCGCGCCCGACGATCTGCACATAGCCGTCTTCATCAATCAGCCCCAGATCGCCGGTGATAAAGAACCCGTCCGCACGCAGTTCAGCGGCGGTTTTTTCGGGCATCTGCCAATAGCCTTGGAAAACATTCGGCCCGCGGACCTCGACGACGCCGATCTCTCCCTGTGGTAGGGTCTCGCCGGTATCGGGGTCGCAAATCTTGAGCTCGACCCCCGGCAGGGGNGTGCCGACNGTNCCGCCNCGCCGCGGCCCGTCATAGGGGTTCGAGGTGTTCATATTGGTTTCCGTCATCCCGTAGCGTTCCAGAATACGGTGGCCTGTGCGTTCCTCGAACTGCTTGTGCGTCTCGGCCAGCAAGGGCGCAGAGCCCGAGATGAACAGACGCATATGCGCCGTCAAACCGGCGGTGAAGTCATCAGAGCTCAGCAAACGGGTGTAGAAGGTCGGCACGCCCATCAACGCGGTGGCCTGCGGCATGAAACGGATCAACTGATCGATGTCAAGCTTGGGCAGGAACACCATCGCGCCACCGCTGAGCAGCATGATATTGGTCGCCACGAACAGCCCGTGTGTGTGGAAAATCGGCAGCGCATGGAGCAGCACATCAGCCTTGGTGAATTGCCAGACATCAACCAGCGTTTCGGCGTTGCTCAGCAGGTTGCGCTGGCTCAGCATCGCGCCTTTTGATCGGCCTGTGGTGCCCGAGGTATAGAGGAAGGCGGCCAGATCCTCGGCCCCGCGGTCGACGGTATCGAATGTGTCGGGCAGGGTGGCCGCCAGATCGCGCAGCGTGCCGCGGCCGGTGTTGTCCATCGTCTCTACCGCAGCACCGGCGGCGGCAGCGACCGGCGTGAGTTCGGTAACATCGGCAGGATCGCAAACCAGCAGCCGCGCGCCCGAGTTGCCGACGAAATAATCCACCTCGGACGCGGTGTAGCCGGGGTTGAGCGGCAAGAACACCAGCCCTGCCTGCACGCAAGCGGCATAAAGCGCCAGCGCATCCGGCGATTTGCCGACCTGCACCGCGACACGGTCGCCCGCTGTCAGCCCCTTGTCCGAAAACGCATTGGCATAGCGCGCGGCAGAGCGGATGAATTGGTCATGGGTGATGGTGCGCCCGTCCGGCAGGATCAGGAACGGCGTGTTTTGCCCGATGTGGCGACCGAATAAAGCGTCGTAAAGCGGGTTGGGCATCGTCGTCTCCTTCTGACCTTTGGTAGCGCGGAATTTGCGCCATCGGCAGGGCCAGGTAAAGGGCGGCAAGTGGCGCATTTTGATCTTTGCTGCATTTCGCGCGTGCAGACGGCCTTGACGACCCGCAGCGTATGACTTACCCCTCCTCCCGTAGCGCGGGCGTTGTGTAATGGTAAGACCTCTGCCTTCCACGCAGAAGACGCGGGTTCGATTCCCGCCGCCCGCTCCACTCCTTTCCCGACATCCTTTTGATTTTGGCTATTTGCGCTGGATCAATGCGCTTTTGTCGCAAGCGCCTTAGGGGTGCAGCCCTTGACCCCGCGCGATGTGCGGGCGATGACACGGCAGCACTCCAAAGGATATCTCATGGCACGTACCCCGACGCCCGGCCCCGGCACCGAAGAACGCGAAAAATCGCGTGAGTTGGGGGCCCTGCGCGCGCTGCTGCCGTTTCTTGCGCCCTATCGCGGGCTGATGATCGCGGCCATTCTGGCGCTGGTGCTCACGGCGATGATCTCTTTGACGCTGCCGCTGGCCGTGCGCCGCGTGATCGATAACTTCGGCACCGGCGAGGCCGAACTGCTGGACCAGTACTTCGTTGCCGCCCTGATCATCGCGGCCCTTCTGGCTGTCGGCACGGGGCTGCGCTATGCGCTGGTGACGCGCTTTGGCGAACGGGTCGTTGCCGATATCCGCAAGGCGGTGTTCGATCGCGTGATCTCGATGAGCCCGGCGTTCTACGAGAACCTGATGACCGGCGAGGTGCTGAGCCGGATCACCACGGACACCACGCTGATCCTGTCGGTGATCGGGTCGTCCGTGTCCATCGCGCTGCGCAATATGCTGATCGTGACCGGTGGGCTGGTGCTGATGCTGTTCACCTCGGCCAAGCTGACGGCGATGGTGTTGTTGATCGTACCGGCGGTAATTGTGCCGATCCTTGTTCTGGGGCGGCGCTTGCGGGTGCTGAGCCGTGAAAATCAGGACTGGATCGCGGCCAGCTCGGGCAATGCGTCCGAGAGTTTGGGCGCGGTGCAGACCGTTCAGGCCTTTACCAACGAGGCCGCCAGCCAATCGCAATTCGCACAGATGACCGAAGCGTCCTATGATGCGGCGCAGCGTCGGATCAAGACCCGCGCGCTGATGACGATTATTGTGATCTTTCTGGTATTTGCCGGTGTCGTGGGCGTTTTGTGGATGGGCGCGCGGGATGTGCGTGCCGACCAGATGACCCCCGGCGCCTTGGTGCAATTCGTGATCTATGCCGTGATGGTGGCAGGCGGGGTCGCGGCGCTGTCCGAGATATGGGGTGAACTTCAACGCGCCGCCGGTGCCACGGAACGTCTGGTAGAGCTATTGCGGACCGAAGACACCGTGCAAGACCCCGCTACGGCCATCGCCTTGCCCAGTCCTGTCGCCGGTCGGATTGCCTTTGAGGACGTGCATTTCAGATACCCCGCGCGCCCTGATGTGCAGGCACTGGACGGGGTCAACCTGTCGATCAACCCCGGTGAAACGGTCGCGTTCGTCGGGCCCTCGGGTGCAGGCAAAACCACAATCATCCAGTTGATTCTGCGGTTCTATGACCCTGCCTCCGGGCGGATCACCCTTGACGGGGTCGATCTGCGCGATGTTTCGCGTGCGGCCTTCCGCCGGTCGGTCGCCTTGGTGCCGCAAGATCCGGTGATCTTCGCCGCCTCTGCCCGCGAGAATATCCGCTTTGGCCGACCCGACGCCACAGACGCCGAGATTGACGCCGCGGCCGAGGCCGCCGCCGCCCACGGGTTCATCAGCGCATTGCCCGACGGCTACGACAGCTATCTGGGCGAACGCGGGGTGATGCTGTCGGGCGGGCAAAAGCAGCGTATCGCCATCGCCCGCGCCATCCTGCGCGACGCGCCGGTGCTGCTGCTGGACGAAGCCACAAGCGCCTTGGATGCCGAAAGCGAACGCGCCGTGCAGGCCGCCGTGGATCGGTTGAGCGCGGACCGCACCACCCTGATCGTCGCGCACCGTTTGGCGACGGTGAAAAAGGCCGACCGCATTGTCGTGCTGGAAGCAGGGCGGATCGTCGATATGGGCACCCATGACGAGCTGGTCACCAAGGGGGGGCTCTATGCGCGCTTGGCGCGGCTGCAATTCACCGATGGGCGCGCGGACGTATAAAAAACCTTGTGAATTTCACGGTTAGATGGAAACAATCACACCCGAATGGATCCAGAAGGAGAACAACATGGGTTTGTGGAGTTTCGTAAAAGACGCCGGCAAGAAAGTATTTGGCGGCGGTGATGATACCGAAGTCACCGGAGCCGCGCTTCAGGATGAATTGAAAGACCTCGGGCTTGATGCAGAAGGGCTCGATATTTCTGTCGAAGGCGACAAGGTCAAGGTTTCGGGCAAGGCAGCGAGCCAAGAGATGAAAGAAAAGGTCATTCTGGCCGTGGGGAACGTCGAAGGCGTTGCCGCGGTTGAAGAAGACATGGACGGCGGCGAGGGGGACGGCACCTTCCACACCGTTGAAAAAGGCGACACGCTTTGGGCTATCGCGGCCAAGACCCTTGGCAATGGCGCGCGCTATGAAGAAATCTTTGAAGCGAATAAACCCATGCTGACCCACCCCGATAAAATCTATCCCGGTCAGATGCTGCGTATTCCTGCCAAGTAATCGCACTACACAAAGGGGTGTGCCACGCGCTTTTACCCCATAAAAGAGAGCGGCAGGCGGCGTCTGCCGCTTTTTTTCGAGCCTTCCGTTGGGTCAGTGGGCTTGAACGCAGCGTTTGAGCGCCTGCAAATGCTTGCGAAAGCTGAAATTAGCAATCATCTTTGACAACAGGGAATAACGGGATGCGGGCAAACCGCACCACTAAGGGAGGAAAATAATGTCATTTGCCGGTGTAGAAGACCGTAACGCAATCGAAGCAGAAATGCCGTGGGCTGACCGCGACGTGCCCAAAACACTTTGGAGCATGTTGAGCGAAACCGCCGGAAAGTTTCCAAGCCACGACGCGATCAGCTACCAGATTTTCTCTGGGCCGAAAGATCACGCGGAAACCCTAAGCTGGTCGCAGCTGCGGGGGCAGGTGGGTCGTGCGGCCAATCTGTTTAGGTCGCTGGGTGTGGGGCCGACCGATGTGGTCGCCTATGTCCTGCCAAACTGTAACGAGACGGTCATCACGCTTCTGGGCGGTGCGGTCGCAGGGATCGCGAACCCCATCAACCCGCTGCTCGAGGCAGAGCAGATCGGATCGATCCTGCGTGAAACCAATGCCAAGGTCGTTGTGACCCTGCGGCCTTTCCCCAAGACGGATGTGGCCGAGAAAACCGCCGAGGCGGTCAAGCTGGCACCGAATGTCACGACCGTGCTCGAAGTGGACCTGTGCCGCTATCTGACCGCGCCAAAGTCGTGGATTGTGCCGCTGATCCGTCCGAAGCTGAAGGTCACCAATCAGGCGACCTACAAGAATTTCAATTCCGAAATCGCCAAGCAACCGGCCGAGCTGACATTCGACGATCCGCAAGAGGATCGCGTCGCCTTCTACTTCCACACCGGCGGGACAACGGGCATGCCGAAAGTGGCGCAGCACAAGTATTCCGGCATGGTCTACAACGGCTGGCTTGGGCATACGCTGCTGTATACGGAAAACGACAACATCATGTGTCCGCTGCCGTTGTTCCACGTTTTCGCCTGCCACGTGATCCTTATGGCCGCGGTGAAATCCGGTGCGCATGTGGTCTTCCCGACGCCTCAGGGCTATCGCGGGGACGGGGTGTTCGACAACTTCTGGAAACTGGTCGAGCGCTGGAAAATCACTTTCATCATCACTGTCCCTACGGCGATTTCCGCCAAGATGCAGCGCCCGATCAACGCTGATATCTCGACCGTGAAAACCGCCTTCTCCGGCTCGGCACCCTTGCCGCTGGAACTGTTCCGCCGCTTTGAAAAGGCCACCGGCATCACGCTGATCGAAGGCTACGGCCTGACAGAGGCGACCTGCCTTGTGTCGTCGAACCCGACGGACGGCGTGCGCAAGGTAGGCAGTATCGGCATCACCTTCCCCTATACGGATGTGAAGATCGTCAAAAGCACCAGCGACGGGCTGGTCGAGGCAGAGGTCGACGAGATCGGCGAGATCTGTATCTCGAACCCCGGCGTCTATGCGGGCAACACCTATACCGAAGCCGACAAGAACAAGGATCTCTACTATCAGGGCACGCACCTGCGCACAGGGGATCTGGGCCGTATTGACAGCGACAAATACCTCTGGATCACAGGCCGCGCCAAAGACCTGATCATCCGTGGCGGTCACAACATCGACCCCGCCGAGATCGAAGAGGCGCTTCTGGGTCACGAGGCGGTCGCCTTTGCCGGTGCCATCGGCCAGCCCGATGCCCACGCGGGCGAGGTACCTTGCGCCTTTGTCGAACTGGTCGCAGGTGCGTCGATCACCGAAGCCGAACTGCTTGAGTTCTGCAAAGAGCACGTGCAGGAACGCGCGGCGCAGCCCAAGCATATGACCATCATGAGCGAGCTGCCCAAAACCGCCGTCGGCAAGATCTTCAAGCCCGACCTGCGCAAAAACGCGATCACGCGCGTCTATGACGAGACGTTGGAAGCCGCCGGTCTGCCCGCGCGTGTTGCCTCTGTCACCGATGACAAGAAACGCGGTCTGGTTGCGCAAATCGCCATGAATGGCGCAAGCGAGGCTGATGTCGGCGCATCGCTGGACGTCTTTACCTTCGGTTGGGAGGCCGCGTGATCCAACCCGACTACCGCGTTCTACTGGATGAGGAAATCTGGGCCTATATGGACCGCTCGGACAGTTTCTATCCACCGGACGCGGTGTCACTCACCATCGACCAGCAGCGCGCTGTCTATAACCGGATGTGCGCTGCTTTTCACCAACCCCACCCTGATGGGGTCCGCACATGGGACGTGGCCTTCGGCGGCGTCCCATGTCGCGTTTACGAGGCCGACACATCCGCGATCACGGTCGTCTACTATCACGGCGGCGGGTTTGTTGTTGGCGGGCTCGACAGTCACGATGATGTCTGCGCCGAAATTTGCGCCGCGACCGGCTACCGTGTGATCTCTGTCGACTACGCGCTCGCCCCCGAGGCCGTCTTTCCCGCTTGCTTCAACGACGCATGGGCAGCGTTTCAGGCGATTGCAGCCGCATATGACGGCGGGATTGTATTGGCGGGGGACAGTGCGGGCGGCAATCTTGCTGCCGCCGTCGCCCATACCGCGCGAGGAACTCATGACGGGCGCATAGCGGGTCAGGTTCTGATCTATCCCGGACTGGGCGGAGATCGCAGCAAGGGCAGCTATATCACCCACGCCAACGCGCCGCAGCTGACGGTTGCGGATATGGAGTTTTACCAGCAGGTGCGATCCGGTGGGGTGCCGCCTGTGGACGATCCACGCTACGCCCCGCTGCACGATACCGACTTTACCGACCTGCCGCCTACGGTGATCCTCACGGTCGCCTGTGACCCGCTGTCGAGCGATGGGGAAGCCTATGCCGCCGCGATCAACGGGGCAGGCGGGCAGGCCCATTGGCACGAGGCCGCGGGCCTTGTGCACGGCTGTCTGCGCGCGCGGGTGATGTCACGCAAGGCGGGGGCATTCTTTGATCAGGTGACAGCGGCGATCAGCGCTGTCGGGGCAGGGCAGTGGCCTGCGATCAGCACGGCCTAAGAAAAGGCATTATTTCAGGAAAGACTGCGCCTTCATCGTATCGGCCACAGGCGCACCCAGACGGCCAAGGATCGTCGGCGCGAGCTGCAGCTGGTCGATCACCGTATCTTCGGACGGCCCTTCGGCATCGCCAAAGTAATACAGCGCGGTTTCCTGCTGCAACGCACTGCGTCCGCCGTGGTGCCCGCGTTCGTCCTGCCCGTGATCCGCTGTGACGATCACCTCATACCCCAAGGCGCGCCATTTCGGGATGAAGGGGGCCAGCATCTCGTCCATGACGGCGCAGGCGTGGTCCATTTCCTGACAGTCGTGGAAAAACCGATGCCCCATGCTGTCCAGCGTGCAGGTGTGCAGCATCCCGTAGTTCAGCCCGAACCGCAGCGCCAGATTGGTGAGGGAGCCAAACAGATCCACATCCGAAGGGGTCATCTGGTTCACCAGCCCGTAGCCGGTCATCGTGTGAAACCGCCCGTGGTTGATCGTGTCGCTCTCGGGCTCGTCGTATTCCACATCGCGCACATAGTCGAAGGGGTGGCGGTTGAAGAATTGCGACCAGAAAGAATGGGCCACGGCCCCTGTCACACCGCCCGCCGCACGGGTCTGGGCGAAGACGTCCTTGTGCTTTAGCCGGAACACATTTCCGTTGCCGGTGCAGCCATGTTCAGCCGGTGCCACACCCGTGTGGATCGAGGCATAGCAGGAGGCAGAGATTGACGGCAGCACCGCACGCTGGGTCCAGACCCGCGCCTCGCCACTATCGACCCAGCCTTCCAGATTGCCGAACAGCCGACGGAAATTGCGGTAGGGCACACCGTCGAGGATGATCAAAAGCAGCTTGTTCTTCATGTCGATACCTCTTCGGCGGGCCACAGCGCTTGTATTTGTCCGATACAAACGCCGCGTTGCCCACAGGCTTAATTGCCAGCACTTTCCATTTTGCGATGTGCGATGGTTTCTTCCAGCCAGCCGATCTTCATCTCGGGGACAGAGCTCAGCAGCAGGTCGGTATAATCGTCAAAGGGCGGTGACAGCACCTGACTTTTGGTGCCATACCGCACCACTTCACCCTGATACATCACAGCGATACTGTCTGCGATGGCTTTTACCGTCGCGAGGTCATGGGTGATGAACAGATAGGCGACATCCTCGATCTTTTGCAGGTTCAACAGCAGCTTGAGGATGCCATCTGCCACCAGCGGGTCAAGCGCGCTTGTCACCTCGTCGCAGATGATCAGCTTGGGCTTGGCGGCCAGCGCACGGGCGATGCAGACACGTTGTTTCTGCCCGCCCGACAGCTCTGCCGGATAGCGGTCCTGAAACCCGTCGCCCAATTCGATCTCGTCCAGCAGTTCCTGAATACGCTTCTGCTTTGCCTTGCCTTTCAGCCCGAAATAAAACTCGAGCGGGCGGCCGATGATGGTGCCCACGGTCTGGCGCGGGTTCATCGCGGTATCGGCCATCTGGTAGATCATCTGCATCTCGCGCAGGTCTTCGATGGGGCGTTGCGCCAGGGCGGGGGCAAGCTCGCGCCCGTCAAAGGTGATCGTCCCGTCGCTTGGGGGCAGCAGGCCGGTGATCACGCGGGCCAGCGTGGATTTGCCCGAGCCGGATTCCCCCACGACAGCCAATGTCTGGCCCGGATGAATATCGACGTTGATCTTCTTGAGCACGTCAAAATCCGTGCCGGCATAGCGGGCGGTGACGTTTTCGACCCGCAGAACAGGGGTATCGGTCGGTGTCTTTTCCTCGTGGCGGATCGACCGGACTGAAACAAGCGCTTTGGTGTAGTCTTCCTTGGGCGCGTTGATGATCTGATCAACGGTGCCGTATTCGACCATATCCCCTTGTTGCAGCACCATAATATGATCGCTGACCTGTGCCACAACCGCGAGGTCATGGGTGATATAGAGCGCGGCAACGCCGGTGGCGGCGATGGCTTCTTTTATGGCGGCCAGCACGTCGATCTGCGTGGTCACATCCAGTGCCGTGGTGGGTTCGTCAAAGACCACCAGATCGGGCTGCGGACACAGTGCCAGCGCGGTCATGCAGCGCTGCAACTGCCCGCCAGACACCTGGTGGGGGTAGCGGTTGCCGATGGTTTCTGGGTCCGGCAGACCAAGCTTGCGGAACAGATCAACCGCGCGTTCCTCGGCCTCGGCCTTGGTAAACTTGTTCTGATAGATCGCGGCTTCGGTCACCTGATCCATGATCTTTTTCGCGGGGTTGAAAGACGCCGCCGCGGATTGCGAGACATAGGTCACCTCGGCGCCGCGCAGGCGGCGCACGGCGCGCAGACGCTCCTTGAGGATGTCGCGCCCGTTGACCCAAACCTCGCCGCCGGTGATCTCTACCCCGCCGCGGCCATAGGCCATAGCGGCCAGCCCGATGGTGGATTTGCCCGCGCCGGATTCCCCGATCAGCCCCAGCACCTTGCCGGGTTGCAGATCAAAGTCGACGCCGTGCACGATCTTGATATCAATCGGCTTTTCGCCGGGCGGATAGGCGGTCGCGCCGATTTTCAGGCCGCGTACCTTGAGAAGTGGCTCGGTCATCCGCGGCCCCCTTTCAGCGATGTGGTGCGGTTCAAAATCCAGTCCGCAACAAGGTTGATAGAGATGCAAAGCGTGGCGATGGCATAGGCAGGGTAGAGCGCCGCCTGAATACCATAGTTGATGCCTTCCTTGTTCTCTTTCACGATGCCGCCCCAGTCGGCTTGAGGGGGCTGCACGCCCAGACCCAGAAACGACAGCGTCGACACAAAGAGCACCGCAAAGATAAACCGCAGGCCCATCTCGGCGATCAGCGGCGACAGCGCGTTCGGCAGGGTTTCACGGAAAATGATCCAGCCGATCTTCTCGCCGCGCAGGCGGGCGGCCTCGACATAGTCCATCACGGTGATGTCCACGGCCACAGCGCGCGCCAGACGGTAGACACGGGTGCTGTCCAGCAGACCCATCAGGATAATCAGGATCGGCACGGTGGTCGGCATCACCGACAGCACGACAAGCGCAAAGATCAGCGACGGGATCGACATGATCAGATCGACAAAGCGCGAAATGGCTTGGTCGACCCAACCGCCNGANACGGCTGCGAAGAAGCCCAGAATGGACCCCAGCGTAAAGCTGAGGATGGTGGCTGCAGTGGCGATAAAGATCGTNGTGCGCCCGCCGTAGATCATACGCGACAGCAGATCGCGCCCGATGCTGTCGGTGCCCAGCAGGAACTCCGACGACGAAGGCTCCCACACGTCGCCGACGATTTCAGCCATGCCATAGGGGGCGAGCCAGGGGGCAAAGACGGCCATGATGAAATAGACGCTGGTAAAGAACAGGCCGATCATGGCGGAGATGGGAATGTTTTTCATGGGTTCGCTCCCAAACAAATGAATGGGTCAACGTCAGGTGGCGATACGGGCATGCGGCAGGGGGTCGCGTTGATGCGAAGCTGAACTGCGGCCCCGTGCGTCGCGCATTGCCTCGGGGGGAGATGCGCGGCGCTCATTTGGGATGCCTCAGGCGCGGGTTGGCAAGGATCGACACGATGTCGGCCACAAGGTTCAACCCGATATAAACGGCGGCAAAGATCAGACCGCAGGCTTGCACCACGGGCACGTCGCGTTTGCTGACGTGATCGACCAGATATTGCCCCATGCCGGGATAGGCAAAGACGACCTCTACCACCACGACGCCGACGACCAGATAGGCGAGGTTCAGCATCACCACATTGACGATCGGGGCGATGGCGTTGGGGAAGGCGTGCTTGCGGATAATCTTCAGCATGCCCAAGCCCTTAAGCTCGGCTGTTTCGATATAGGCCGATTGCATCACATTCAGGATCGCGGCGCGGGTCATGCGCATCATATGCGCCAATACGACCAGCGTCAGCACCATCACCGGAATGGCAATCGCGTTCAGCTTGGCCCCGAGGCTCATGCTATCGTTGATGATCGCCACCGACGGAAACAGCCGCCATTTGATCGCCACCCAATAGATCAGCACATAGCCGATCATGAATTCCGGGATAGAGATCGTGGTCAGCGTGACGGCCGAAATCAGCTTGTCGGGCCAGCGGTCTTTGTAGCGCACGGCCAGCAGGCCCAGAAAGATCGCCAGCGGCACAGAGATTGCAGCAGCCCAGAAGGCAAGGAAAAGCGTGTTCTTCAGACGCCCGCCAAGGCTTTCTGCGATGTCGCGGCCATTGGTCAGCGCGGTGCCCAAGTCTCCTTGAAGCACGCCGCCCAGCCAGGCGAAATAGCGGGTCATGGCGGGATCGTTCATGCCAAGCTCTCGGCGCAGGTTCGCAAGCGCTTCGGGCGTGGCGGATTGACCTAGGATGGATTGTGCCACGTCGCCGGGCAAAATCGAGGTGCCTACGAAGATCAGGATCGACGCGGCAAAGAGGAGAAGAAGGCCCAACGCTAAGCGTTGGGCGATCAGTTTGACGATGGGATGCATAAGCTGGGTTTACCTTATGCGTCTTTGACCCAGCATTTGATCCCGGCTTTGTTGTTGGACAGTTCCGCGTTGGGATCTTCGACCCAGCCGCCGACATTGTTGGCGACACCATCCACAAAGTCGTTGAACATCGGCAGGATCAACCCGCCTTCGTCGCGGATCATCTGACCCATCTTGGAGTAGGTCTCTTTGCGCTTGGCCTCGTCTAGTTCGGCGCGGGCCGACAGCAGCATCTCGTCGAACTCGGGGCGCTTCCAGCGGGTGTCGTTCCAGTCCGCGGTCGACAGATAGGCGGTCGAATACATCTGGTCCTGCACCGGACGGCCACCCCAGTAAGAGGCGCAGAACGGCTGTTTGTTCCAGACCTCGGACCAGTAGCCATCGTTCGGCTCGCGTTTGATCTCAAGCGGGATACCGGCGGCTTTGGCGGATTCCTGGAACAGCGATGCCGCATCGACCGCACCGGGGAAGGCACCGTCTGCAACGCGCAGGATGATCGGGCTGCCATCGTGACCGGAGGCGGCGTAATGCTCTTTCGCCTTCTCGATGGAATGTTCGCGCTGCGGGATCGATTCATCGAACAGCGGATAAGAGGCGTTGATCGGCATGTCGTTCCCGATGGTGCCGTAGCCGCGCAGGATCTTGTCGACCATTTCCTCGCGGTTGATCGCATATTTCAGCGCCAGACGCAGGTCGTTGTTGTCGAACGGTGCGGTGTCGACATGGGCGATAAACACATAGTGGCCCCGACCGGCAACGGATTTCACCGTCAGGTTGGGCGCGCGGTCCAGCAGGGCGGCAACCTTGGGATCAACGCGGTTGATCATGTTGACCTGACCCGACTGCAGCGCCGCGGTCCGTGCGGTGGCATCGTTCAGCACCAGCACTTCGTTATAATCGGTGTGGCCGCGGTTGTCGGCGTCCCAGTAGTTTTCGTTACGCTTGAAGCCGTGGCGCACGCCGGGCTCGTCGACTTCCAGCGTGTAAGGGCCGGTGCCGATGCCCGCGCCGGGGTTGTCCATGCCGCCATCGGGCTGGATCATCAGGTGGTAGTCGGCCAGCAGGTAGGGAAGGTCAGCGTTGCCGACGCCCAGTTCAACGATGAAGTTGTCGCCATCGACCTTCATGTTCTCGATGCCGCGCATGATGCCCAAGGCACCGGATTGGCTGTTCTCATCCGAATGGCGCTGCATGGTTTTCAGCACGTCTTCGGGTGTCATTTCCTTGCCGTTGTGGAACTGGATGCCCTTGCGGATCTTGAACGCCCAGGTTTTCGCATCGGCCGAGGCCTCGTAGCTTTCGGCCATGCGGTTTTCGATTTCCCCGTTGGGATCGACCTCGACAAGGCTTTCGTACAGGTGGCGCAGGTTGTTCAGCGGCACTTCGGAGGCGGTCAGCGCAGGATCAAGCGTGTTGGTGGATTCACCGCCCGACGACCCGATTTTCAGTGTGCCACCGCGAATCGGTGCTTCGTGGGCTGCAGCCTGCGCGTGGTTCGCCAGCATCGAGTTGGCGACGGCGGCTGTCACGCCCAAAGCAGCGGCACGCCCGACGAATTCGCGGCGTGTCATAGTGCCCTTGGCCACTTGGCCGGTCATATGTTTCAGTTGATCATCCATGATGAGAACTCCCTGTTTTAGGTGATACTTCCACGCATTGGTGCGCAGGTTTTTTTATTGACTGGTGGCACAACGTTAAGCATTTCGGCCCGTGTCGCAAGTGGTAATACCGGCGGCCATGTGACGAGTTTGTTACATAAAGTGTCGCTTAATGTCTTCCGTCACGTCGCGTTCATAGATCAATTTGTCGTTTTCGTACGCTTCAAGACGGGCCGTCAGATGAAAATGGGTCGCGTCCGACCACATCTGCGACCGGGTTTCTGTGCGCAGGATGATGTCGTCCCGCTCCAGCTCTTCGGTCCAGTGACAGGTGCCTTTTGCGGACAGCGGATCGTCGGGGTGAATGCGCCACACTTCCCGCGCGACAGAGCCCGCGATCAGCCCGTGATCGGCATCGCGCAGCTTGCCGAAGTCATCCTCGATGATCAGAGAGACGATGCCCGTGACGCGGTCGATCTCTTGGCGGCGGATGTGGTTTTCGGGGCGCAGTGTCTCTGTCTCCCACGCGGCGGCAGAGGTGGGCGGGGCAAAGCTGTATTCGTCCCCGCCGCTGGTCGGGCGCTGCGGCAGGTCGATCTGGCCGGACGACAGCGTGACCTCTGCCGCTTCGGGCGCAGGCCAGAGCAGGGGCCAATAGGCGGTAGAGATCGACACCCGCAGCCGGTGCCCCTTGGGGATGCGGTACGCGATGTGGTCAAGGTCCAGGGTGATGTCGGTCATGGCACCGGGCGCCATCGCCTGCGGATGTTCGGCGCTGTCGCGATGGGACAGGTTCAGCACGCCATAGGTAATCCGGGCCGAGGCCCCATCAGGGTGGATATGGTTCAACCGCACCGCGATCTGGCCCTGTGGTTTGTCGCAGGCCAGACGCAGGCGCAGACGCGGCGCGCCAAGGATATCCATCTGCTGCGCCAAGGGCCCGCTGTCAAAGCAGACCGATAGCGCATCGTCTTGCCTCTGGTCGCCGGGCATTTCGGGGCCAAGCCAGATCGCACAATATTCCCCGCCATCCGCGCCGCAATGCGCGGGGGAGGCGACGCTGCGGTCCAGCGGGGCAGCGGTGTCTTGCAGGCCCTCATCCGTCAGATGCAACGTCTTGACGGGCAGATGCGATGTCGCGCCTGTGGGTTCGGTGATCCAGCGGCCGGGGCGTTCATGTGTCCACGTGGCAGGGCGCATGCCGTCCATCAGATACGCGCGATAATCGGGGTCGTCCTCGACGCCCGTGTCGATCCCCTTGAGCCACCGGTCCCACCAGCGCAGCGCCTCTTGCAGAAAGCCGATGCGGGGTTCGGGGATGGCGAAATGCGGGTATTTATGCACCCAAGGCCCAACGATCCCCTTCGCACCGGGCAAGGCTTCAACCAACTGCGGGACCGCGTTCTTGTAGGAATCGCCCCAGCCGCCAATCGCCAGCACTTTGGCCTTGAGCGCGCTATACTCCTCGATCACCGACCCTTGCTTCCAATAGGCGTCGCGTGATTGGTGGCGCAGCCAAAGCGCGGGGAGAAACGGTTCTGCCTCTAGCCGCTCCAGCCACATTTCGCGCCAGTCGGGGCGCAGGGCAGGGTCGGGCGCGCGGCTGGAATAGGCCCACATCGTCGCGCCCCAGCCAAGGTTCTCGTTCAACAGGCACCCGCCCTTGTAGTGGATGTCATCGGCAAAGCGGTCGACGGTGGAACATAGCGTAATCACCGCCTTGAGCGGCTCTGGCGCATGGGCTGCGACCTGCAGCCCGTTAAATCCGCCCCAGCTGATGCCCATCATGCCCACCGTCCCGCTGCACCACGGTTGCGCGGCAAGCCAGTTGATCACCTCTATGCAGTCGGCCTGTTCCTGAGGGGTGTATTCATCCTCCATCACGCCATAGCTGTCGCCATTGCCGCGCATATCGACCCGCACGCAGGCATATCCGCGTTCGGCAAACCAAGGGTGGGTCAGCGCATCCCGTGCGGTGGTGCCGTCGCGTTTGCGGTAGGGGAGGTATTCCAGAATCACGGGCACAGGCGCGGTATCGGAATTGTCAGGCCGCCAGACTCGTGCGGAAAGCCGGCACCCATCCGAGAGGGTGATGCCCATGTCGGGGTCTTCAATCAGTGATAGCGGGGTGTTTTGGGCGGTATCCATGCCGCGAAGGTCAGGGGGGAGCCCAATATTGTCAACCGTTTGCACGGGCTTGCGGTGTGGCACCCATGGGGATTTTTCCTGAGTGAAATGAGGTGGTTAATTATCTGGCAACGTTAACTATTATTAACGCTTTCCCGCAGTGGTAGAAACTGTGGCCGTGTTGCACTGTTGAAATAAGGCAAGAATGTGGCGTTCCACTTTAACCTTGGCTTTTATGTGTCTAAGCGGCTACCTTCTGCCTCAATAATACGTTTCGTTTTTTACGACGGACATAATCAGGCGGCTGCACGATGCGATCAACGCGTTGGCGGTCATAAAATTTCTCAGGTGTCGCGCGCAGAATGCGCACCGAGGTGGAGCAGATATTATGAAGACGATAGATTTCGTCGTTCGCGATCAAGCGGGCGCATTGCAGCGTGGCACGGTTGCGGAAAACGCAAACTTCCATGTTATCCAAGCGACATCAGGTCAGGAAATCTCGCTGAACCTGCGTCAGACCGATTTCCAATCGCATCAGCGGTCGGGCAACGATCTTGTGCTCACGCTGAATGACGGGTCGGTCATCACCATCGAGAATTACTTTAACGAAACCGGTGCCGCGAACCGCCTGTTCATTTCGTCAGATGGCTATCTGAACGAAGTCGCATTCGTCGAGGCCGAAGGCGGCGGGCTTTATGCGCAATACGGCCCGACCGAGCAGTGGGGCAAATGGAGCCCCTCTGACGATCTGATCTATCTGGGCCGCAGCGATGTGGCGTCTGTGCCGGGCGGTGTCATGCCGGGCGCGGGTGACGACGAAGTGTCGATGTTGGCGGCACCCTTGCTGGGCGGCGTCGTTGGCGGTGGTGGTGCCGCGGCAGCAGCCGGTGCGGCGGTTGTCGGTGGTGCAGCTGTCATCGGTGGCGGCGGCGGTGGCGGCAATGGCGGCAGCCCTTCGGTCGCACCTCCGTTCGTGAATGAACCCGACGCAACCGGCACGGTCGGCGGCGACGGCGCGGTAGAGCAGGTCGTTGTCACTGGCGGCGGCGAGCCCGGATCGGATGTCGTGGTCACCATCGGCGATAAAGAAGTCACAACAACAGTTGGCGACGACGGCACATTCGAAGCCGTGTTCGAAGGCGATAACTTCCCCGACGATGGCACCTATGAAGCCGAGGTCGTCGTGACCACGGACGGCAATGAGATCGTGCTTGACGGGCCGAGCTTTGTCATCGACACCACAGCCCCCACGGTCACCATGTCCGAAGGCACGCAGAGTGTCGGCGACTTCTTTAACGGTGAATCCTTTGCGAATGGCGTCACGCTGACCGGGAACGGTGAAGCAGGCGCGACCGTTGACGTGACCGTCGCGGATGTCACACGCAGCACCACCGTCGGCGAAGACGGCACATGGTCCGTCACATTCGAACCCGGCACGCTGGCGGGGGGCGAATACGAGACAGAGGTGCTGATCAAGACCACCGATCAATACGGCAATACCTCCACCACCACCGAAACGCTGGTGGTTGATACCATCGCACCGACCGTCGCTGTGACATCGGGCACGCAATCCGTGGGCGACAGCTATAATGCCGCATCGTTTGGCAACGGTGTCACCCTGAACGGCACGGGTGAGCCCGGTTCAACCGTGCAGCTGACCATCGGTGGCATCACCCGCACCGCAACTGTGGGCGACAACGGCACATGGTCCGCGACATGGCAGGCGGGCACCTTGCCCGAAGGCGAATACGTCAGCGATGTCACCATCGTGACCACCGACGCTTTCGGCAACAGCTCCACCTCGACCGAGCAGCTGGTCGTCGATACCGTCTCTGAAGTCGCGATTGCGGCGGATACTGTCGAAGTTGACGGCGTGATCAACGCGGCAGAGCGTGGCGACGGCGTGACGCTGACCGGCACATCGCAGCCCGGGTCGACCGTTCAGGTCACCTTTGGGGGTGTGACCCGTGACGCGGTGGTTGACGCAAACGGCAACTGGTCCGCGGATTTCGCGGCCTCCGAAATTCCGACGGGCGAGACGACGGCGACAGTGACCGCAGTCGCGACCGATGCGGCGGGCAACACGGCCACCGCAACCGGCCAAGTCGATGTCGATACTTTGGTCAACAACCTTGCCTTCACCGGCCAGACCGGCGGCAGCGACGGGGTCGTGAACGCGGCAGAGGCGGCGCAGGGCATCGTGATGACCGGCACGGTTGAACCCGGCTCGACTGTGATGGTCCAGCTTGGCCAGGTGTCGCGTGCGGCCACGGTTGCGGCGGACGGCACATGGACCGTCAGCTTCGCCCCCAGCGACATCCCCGCAGGCACCTACACCAGCACAATGACCGCCACCGCCACCGACGCGGCAGGTAACGTTGATAGCGTATCGCAGTCTGTTTCAGTCGATACCGAAGCCGGTTCGCTGACCATCAGCCCGCTGCCCGTCGAGGGCGACGACGTGGTGAACGCGGCCGAGGCAAGCGACGGTGTGGCCATCTCGGGCACCGCCGATGCGGGCGCCGTTGTGCAGGTCACGCTGGCGGGTGTCACCCATACGGTTGTGGCAAATGGCAACGGTCAGTGGACCGCGTATTACGCCGCGGGCGAAGTTGCCCAAGGCGTTTATACCGCCGACATCACCGCAACCACGACCGACGCGGCGGGCAACAGCCGCAGCGCCTCTGACAGCGTGCGCGTGGACACCCGCGTCGACAATCTGTCGCTGAACACCGTCGAAGGCGATGACATCGTGAGCGGGGCAGAGCGTCTGGCGAATGGCGGCGTTCTGGTCACCGGCACCTCTGAAATCGGCTCGTCCGTGGTCGTGTCGCTTGGCGCGGCATCGGTGAACGGCGCGGTGGATGCGAATGGCAACTGGTCCGTCACCTTTGCGCCGGGTCAGGTGCCCGAGGGCACGATCAACACCACCGTTTCGGTCAAGGCAACGGATGCCGCGGGCAACTCTGCCACGGCAAGCCACGCGGTGCTGATCGACACGGTCGTGGATCCGCTCGACATGAACCAAGCGGGCGGCAGCGACGCTGTGGTCAGCGCACGTGAAGCCCAGACCGGCATTGATCTGAACGGTCAGGTCGAAGCGGGATCTAGCGTTGTGGTCAACTTTGACGGCACCAACTACACCGCGTTTGTGGACGGTGCGGGCAACTGGTCGGTCACGATCCCGCCTTCGGAAATCCGTCAGGGCACCTATGATGCCGACATCTCTGTCACCGCGACGGACCATGTGGGCAACATCGCGTCGATCACCGACACGCTCGCAATCGATACCTATGCGCCCGAAGGCCCCGTCATCGCGTCCTATACCCGCGACGGCGACGGTATCCGTGGCATCTCGACCGAGATCAGCCCCGATACGCTTGAGGTGCATCAGGTGAACGCAGACCGCTCCATCTCGGAAGTGGAATCGACCAGCTTTGACATCGACGCCATTGGCGAGCGTAACTTCCAGTTCGAAAGCAATGTGCCAGACGGGTCCGACCTGATTGTCACGGCCACGGACGCTGCGGGAAACTTTTCCGGCACGTATCTGGCGCTGGATGATGAAGCGGCGAACACGCAGTTGACCCTGACCAACCCGAACCTGGGAAACTACAACATCGAAACCGTTGATCTGCAGTTCGCCGAAGAGGCGCATCTGACGATCACGGAAACCGCGCTGGTCAACCTGTCGAGCAATACGAACGAACTGATCATCGACGGGCATAACGACGACACCGTGACAATCACAGGCGCGGTACGTGGCGGTTCAGAGGTGCGTGGGGATCAAACCTATGACATCTATACACTGGGCGACGAAGCCACGCTGATGATCGATAACGATATTAACGTCATCGTCTAAAGATTGCACCGCGCCCTCTGTTCAAGGGGGCGCGGTTGGCACACGCAGGCGGCAACGACCGCAGGCGTTTCCAGAATAAAAAAACCGGCACGTTAAGGGCAGGATAATGAGGCAGAGTGTAAAACGGGCAGGGGGCATGTGCGCAGCAGCGCTGGCCCTATCCGGCTGCATGTCGGATTTCGGCAGCGGCATGGTGCCCGGTGACCTGATGCAATCTGACATCGTTACCCGGTTCCGCACCCCCGATGCCTCGCAGGCGATCAAACCCACCTACGCCGAAAAAATCACCGCAGACAGCCAGATCATCCAGGGTCTGGCGCTGCGGTCTTCTGTTCTGCCCGATGACACCGTGTCGGATCAGGTGGCCTCTGCCGTGTTGGCCGCCAACAGCCGCACCGCCGAGGCAGAGCTGCGCGCCGCCACCCTCCGCTCGGAAGCAGCAAGCAAGAACTGGTTGCCCAAGATCGGGCCGCAGGTCAGCCTGACATCCTTGGGGTCGCTGGCGGCCAATCTGGTGGTGGATCAGGTGCTGTTTGACAATGGCCGCCGTGCGGGTGAACGCGCCTTTGCCGTGGCCGATGTCGAGGTCGCTGCCGTGTCGCTGGCGCAAGATACGAACGACCGCGTGGCGACTGCGCTGAAGCTCTACACCAATGCGATCGAGGCGCGCGATACCGCCGCGCTGAACCGTGTCGCGCTTAAGGATATGACGCATTTCGAATGGGTGATGCAGGAACGGGTCAAAGGCGGCGTGTCCGATGTGTCCGACCTGACGATCCTGCGCCAGAAGCTCCTTGAAATCCGCGCCACGCTTGATGCCTCCGTCGAACGCGAAGCCACGTCGATGTCCGAGCTGAACGCCATGTCGATCCGCCCGCTGGATACGCTGCACGGCTTGCCCGAAGTGCCCGTGAACAGCTTTGCCGGTGCGCCTTTGTCCGTTGTGCGTGCCGAGGCCGAAAAGACCCGCGCCATCGCCGCCGCCAAGGTGGAACGCGCCGGATTGCTGCCGGGGCTGTCGGCGGGTGCGACCATCGGTGAAGGGGGCGGCGCAGGGCTGACCCTTGAATCGGATCAGCTGCTGGGTCTGGGCACAAAAGCCTCGCTTGATGCGTCGGCCATGGCCGAGGAAACCGCGACCCGCAAGGTCCGGCAATCGGTCGAGGATGCCAACCGCGCGCTGCGCCGTCTGGAAAAACAGCTGAGCGCCAAGACCCGTCAGGCTGCCGAGGCCGCGACCCTTGCGGCACAGGCCAAACGCAACCTCGACCTGTTTCAGGAACAATATGACGCCGGTCAGCGTCAGGTCATGGATGTTGTCGGCGTCTACGAGACCTATTCGCGTCAGCAGCAGTCGCAGATCACCCTCAAGTACGAGGCCGTGCGTCTGAAGATCGAGATGGCGCAGATACAGGGCGTGTTGGCGGACGGGAGCGCGATTTGACCCAGAAGCCGACCTTTACGCTGACAATCACCAACGGCAATCAGGGTCGGATGGCGGCGGCGGATGCAGCCCGGCCCAAGGCAGAGAACGCCAACCGCCCCGAAGACCGTCTGATGGCGCGGGCNAAACTGGCCGCGACCTATGCCGGACTGCTGGGCGTCACCACCGCGCCACGCGACATCTTTGAAATCGTCGCCACGGCCCCCTTGCAGGGCAATGATCCGCAGGCAGAGGCCGAAGCACTGGCCCGCGGGATGGAAAGCGCAGGGCTGGTGACACAAGTCAGCCGTGCGCGGGGGATCTCTAAGGATATGTGGCCTGCGCTTGCCTATATGACCTCGGGGCAGGTCTTGCTTGTCATGGGGCAGCAGCGTGGTGATCTGATCCTGTATGACACGACGTGCACCGACAATCGCGCGATGGTGCCGATCAGCGATTTCAAACCCTTCTTTGCGGGGCTGATCCTGCGGGCCGAAGCCTCGCTGAAAACGGTGGCCGA
>JGI24654J20067_1000211_pt1 | contig 17370 bp, 14 predicted proteins | sample MalvirmetaMSP109_FD_20067 | JGI IMG/M metagenome (IMG submission 20067)
GCCCCTGCCGCAGCAGGTTTTGACGCCTCGGCGCGTTGTTCGGCCGTGGTGGTGTCAAGCGCATCGGCTGTGCGTGCCCCAGCAGGCGGACGGGCAGCCGCGGTGGCGGACGACAGGGACGCCTCTGCACGCGCCTCGGCCTCGGCCGTGGGGGGGGCGGCGTCCGCCCCGCGTTTGCCCAAACCCAAACGATCCGTTACGCCCGCACATCCGGCCAGAGCAACAACAGCGACACCTAGAATAATATAATGTTTCATGGGTTAAATCTAACGCTCCCCCCCTGCCGCTTCAATCTCCTAAATGCTACTTGCCCCGGGATGGGCCGATGTTTACCTATGGGATATGAATGCACCTTTGATTGACCCGTTCGCCCGCGCTATCACCTATCTGCGCGTCTCTGTCACAGACCGCTGTGACTTCCGCTGTGTTTATTGCATGTCCGAGAATATGAATTTCCTCCCCAAGAAGGAACTTCTGACCTTGGAAGAGCTGGATCGGCTGTGCACCAACTTTGTCGATCTGGGTGTGCAAAAGCTGCGCATCACCGGCGGTGAGCCTTTGGTCCGCAAGGGTATCATGACCTTCTTCGACAGCATGACCCGCCATCTGGACGCCGGCACGCTGAAAGAGCTGACGCTGACCACCAATGGCAGCCAGTTGGAACGCTATGCCGCCGATCTTTATGCTGCGGGCGTGCGCCGTGTGAATGTCTCGCTTGATACGCTGGACGATCAGAAATTCGCCGACATCACCCGTTGGGGGCGTCTGCCGCAGGTGCTGCGCGGGATCGACGCGGCGCAGAATGCCGGGCTGCGGGTCAAGATCAACGCCGTCGCGCTGAAAGGCTTCAACGAGGCAGAACTGCCGTCGATGACCGCTTGGTGTGCGGATCGCGGGATTGATCTGACCTGGATCGAGGTGATGCCCATGGGCGACTTGGGCAACGAGGACCGCTTGGGCCAGTATTGGTCGCTCAAGGATGTGCGCCGCACCTACGAGGAACATTACACCGTCACCGATCTGGCCGAGAATACGGGCGGCCCTGCCCGGTATGTCCGGCTGGAAGAGACCGGCCAGAAGATCGGTTTTATCACGCCGCTGTCCCATAATTTCTGCGAAAGCTGCAACCGCGTGCGGATCACCTGCACCGGTGAAATCTACATGTGTCTGGGGCAGGAAGATGTGGCCGACCTGCGCGCGCCCTTGCGCAATCACCCCGATGACGACGCGCCCTTGAAAGACGCAATTCGCGCGGCGATCAACCTTAAGCCCAAGGGCCACGACTTTGATTATTCACGGCAAAAGCTGGATGGGCAGATGCCCCGCCACATGAGCCACACAGGCGGCTGACGCGACCGTGTCCGCGCCTTTCCTGTACCGCGCCTGGGTTCTTGCCAGCCGCTGCCTGATCCCCTTTGCCGCCAGCGCAGAGGCGCGCAAGCTGAACGCGCAAGACGTGCCCGCCGCCCGCGCGGGAGAGAAACGCGGCATCGCCACACAGCCGCGCCCAAGCGGCGCGCTCGTCTGGGTGCATGCGGCCTCCGTGGGCGAAAGCCTGTCGGTGCTGGCGCTGATCACCCGCATGGGGCACATGCTGCCCGATGCGCATTTCCTGATTACGTCCGGCACCGCGACCTCGGCCAGGCTGGTGGACCAACGTCTGCCGCCGCGCAGCCTGCACCAGTTTGCCCCGCTGGACGCCCCCGGCCCGTTAAAGCGGTTCCTGGCCCATTGGCAGCCCGACGCCGCGATATTTGTCGAAAGCGAGATCTGGCCGCAGATGCTGCGACGGACCCACGCGACCGGCGCGCCGATGGCGCTGGTCAACGCGCGCATGTCTGACAAGACGGTCGAGTTCTGGGAGAAATGGCCCCGCACTGCCCGCTACCTGTTCGATGTCTTCACGCTGATCGTGACGCAGAATGACGCGATGGCGCGCAATATGATCCGCATGCATGCCCCCGCCGATCGTGTGTCGCCGGGCGTGAACCTGAAATCCATGGCCGGCCCGCTGCCCGTCGATGCACAGGCGTTGGCCGCTGCGCGCACAGCGCTTGGCGGGCGGGCGGTCTGGGTCGCCTCCTCCACCCACGAAGGCGAGGAACGCAGCGTTCTGGACGCGCATAAGAAGCTGCTGCGCGAGTTCCCCGATCTGTGTCTCATCCTTGCCCCCCGCCACCCCGAACGCGGCGACGCGGTAGAGGCGCTGGTACAGGATGCGGGGCTGACCGTGCAGCGTCGCAGCCGTGGGGACGCCCCCGGGGGGCAGGTCTATCTGGCCGACACGTTGGGGGAATTGGGCCTTTGGTACAGCCTGTCCGATGTCGTGTTTCTAGGCGGATCGCTGCTGCCCATTGGCGGGCATAACCCGTTCGAGGTGGCGCAATCGGGTGCCGCCGTGCTGTCGGGCAACCATGTTGCGGCCTTTGCGGAAACCTATGCCCAGCTCGAGGCCGAAGGCGCTGCGCGGATCGTGGCGGATGGCGATGATCTGGCCGCCCGCGTTGCCGCGCTCTTGACCAAACCGGACGAGCTGGCGACGATGACCGCTGCCGCTGCCCGCTTCATCGCGGCACAGGATGACCAGCTTGATGCCATTGCCAGCCGTCTGATCACCACATTGAAGTTGGATACCCCATGACGCACCCCCTTGCCCACACCGATGTGATCGCGCCGAATTTCAAACGCAGGCTCAGCGGCGTCACGGCCACTGTGATGCGGCTGGTGCCGGTCCAATCGCGCGATATCTCTATCGCGGCAACGGGCCCCGTCGTGCCTGATGATGTGCCGCAGGTGCCGCTGGCCTCGCTTGTGACCATGTCGCGCCGCGGGCCGTCGCCGTCGGGCTGGCGGGTCTGGCACGCGCGGCGCAACGTCGAGATGCTGGGCGGGCTGGCGCTGCGCTATCTGCTGGGCAAGCGGCTCAAGCTGATGTTCACCTCGGCCAGCCAACGCGAACAGACCGGCCTGACGCGCTGGCTGATCCGGCGGATGGATGCCGTNGTGGCGACCTCGGACCGGACCAAACGCCTATCTGGAAAACCCCGGCCATGTGATCATGCACGGGATCGACACCGAAGGCTTTGCCCCCTCGCCCGACCGCGCCGCCCTGCGCGCCGAGCTTAAGCTGCCAGTGAACGCGACGCTGGTGGGTTGCTATGGCCGTATCCGCGCACAAAAGGGCACCGATGCCTTTGTCGAGGCGATGCTGCCGATCCTGCGGGACAACCCCGATGTCGTCGCCCTTGTGATGGGGCGCGCGACCGAGAAATACGAGAGCTTCGAAAAGGGCCTGAAAGACCGCGCCCGCGCCGAAGGGCTGTCGGACCGGATGCTGTTCCTGCCAGAGGTGCCTGTGGGCGATATGGCGGATTTCTACCGCGTGCTGGACCTTTACGTCGCCCCCCAACGGTGGGAGGGCTTCGGCCTCACCCCGATCGAGGCGATGGCCTGCGGTGTGCCCGTGGTCGCGACCCGTGTGGGGGCCTTTGAAAAGCTGGTGGTGCAAGGTACGACGGGCCTACTGGTGGACCCCGATGACATTCCAGCGCTTGAGGCCGCGACGCGCGATGCCCTGTCCGACCGGACCCGACTGGCCGCATGGGCAGAGGCCGGGCGCAGCTATGTGATGTCGGATTTCTCTATCGCGCGCGAAGCGGCGGCGCTGGTCAAAATCTATCGCAAGCTGCTGGCGGCATAGGGCGCGGGTTTCCCCCCGCCCCATGCCTGTGTGATCAGCCGATGGGCATGCGTTGTTCGGCGATACCCGCCCACCAGCTGCAGCCCGCGGGAATGATATCGTCGTTAAAGTTATACATCGGGTGGTGCACCATCGCGGTGTCGCCATTGCCGACCAGAATATAGGCACCGGGGCGCTCTTCGAGCATAAAGGCGAAATCCTCGCCCCCCATGACCAAAGGTGCTTCGTCGCATTGCCCCGAGATGCCGCGCGCGACATCCGCCGCGAATTCAGTCTGTTCGTCGTGGTTCACCATCACCGGATAGTTGCGCACGTATTTGACCTTTGCCGTCGCGCCAAAGGTTGCCGCGATGCCTTCGCAAATCTCTGTCACGCGCTTTTCAGCCAGATCGCGCAGGTCATTGGACAGGGTGCGCACGGTACCCAGCAAGATTCACCCGCTGCGGGATCACGTTGAACGCCTTGGACGAGGATTCGATCGAGGTGATCGAGACAACGATATTGCCCACGGGGTCCGCGTTCCGGCTGACGATGGTTTGCAGCGCGGTGATGATATGTGCGGTGACCACACCGGTATCGATGGTCTCGTGTGGTTTGGCCGCGTGGCCGCCCAGACCCTCGACTTCGATTTCCAGCAGGTCGGTGGCCGCAAAGAACGGGCCGGGGCGGATGCCGAATTGTCCGGCGGGAATGCCGGGCCAGTTGTGCATGCCATAGACTTCCTGAATGCCCCAGCGTTCCATCATGCCGTCCTTGCACATCTCGCGCCCGCCACCGCCGCCTTCTTCGGCAGGCTGAAAGATCACAACAACAGTCCCGTCAAAGTTCCGTGTCTCGGCCAGATACTGCGCCGCGCCCAACAGCATCGCCGTGTGGCCGTCGTGGCCGCAGGCATGCATCGCATTGGGCGTTTTGGAGGCATAGTCCAGCCCCGTCTGTTCGTGGATCGGCAGCGCGTCCATATCCGCACGCAGCCCGATGACCTTGCCCGAGCTGGTGGCATTGCCCTTGATCACGCCGACAACACCGGTACGCCCGATGCCTTCGACAACTTCGTCACAGCCGAAAGCGCGCAGTTTCTCGGCCACGGTGGCAGAGGTGCGATGCGTCTCGAACAGGATCTCGGGGTGTTCATGCAAATCACGTCGCCATGCGGTGATGTCGGTGTGCAATTCGGCAAATCGGTTCTTAACGGGCATTTTTCGAAGTCCTTGAAGTCTGTGAAAAAAGGGAACGCGCAGCGCCCCTTTCGGGCAAAGCCGGCGGCTAGGCTGGCAATCTTGTTTCAATCATTTCCGCGAACCAGCTACAACCTGCGGGGATCGCGTCATCGTTGAAATTATACATGGGGTGGTGGACGGTGGGCCCGTCGCCATTACCCAGCATGATATAGGCACCGGGGCGCTGGTTCAGCATATACGAGAAATCCTCTCCGGCCATGATCGGCGGCGTGTCGCGGTCCACACCGGGGGCGATATTCTCGGCCACATCAGCGGCGTAGGCGGTATTCGCGTCAGCGTTCACGGTGATGGGATAGCCGCGCGCGTAAACGATGTCGGCAGTGCATTGGTGGGCGGCGCAGGTGTGGGTCACGACTGCCTCCAGCCGGTCCTGCACCAGATCGCGGATGCCCGCATCCAGCGTGCGGACCGTGCCGCGCAGCCGCACGGTTTGCGGCAGGACGTTGTGGCTGTCGGTATCGGACCGCAGGGTACAGACCGACACGACAGCATTCTTGATCGGATCCACGTTGCGTGCGGCGATGGATTGCAGCGCGACAACGACATGCGCCGCGGCAAGGTTGGTATCGATCGCCTCGTGCGGGGCTGCGGCATGGCCGCCCTGCCCGGTGATGATGATGTCGAACTCATCCGCCGCCGCCAGCAAAGGGCCACTGCGGATCGCGAATGCGCCGACGGGATGGCCGGGCATATTGTGCAGCCCGTAGACCTCGTCGATGGACCAACGCTCCATCAGGCCTTCCTCGACCATGACGTTGCCACCGCCGCCGCCCTCTTCAGCGGGTTGGAAGATAAGCACCGCCCGCCCGTCGAAATTGCGCGTTTCTGCCAGATATTGCGCGGCCCCCAGCAGGATCGCGGTGTGCCCGTCATGGCCGCAGGCATGCATCTTGCCCGGCGTTTTGGAGGCATACTCAAGCCCCGTCGCCTCGGTGATGGGTAAAGCGTCCATGTCCGCGCGCAAGCCGATGCTGCGCCCCGAGGCATTGGTCTTGCCCTCGATCACCGCGACGATGCCGCTTTGCGCCACGCCGGTGGTGATATCGGTAATGCCAAAGCTGCGTAGCTTCTCTTCGACGAAAGCCGCGGTCTGCGGCAGATCGAATTGCAGTTCGGGGATCGTATGCAGGTGACGCCGCCACGCGGTGATGTCGGCATGGGTTTCGGCAAAGCGGTTCTTGATCGGCATCGCGTGCGTTCCTTTTTGTGTCTAGACGTTCGGGCCCAGGATCATCGGGCTTCCATCGGTGAAACGTGCAAGGCGAAAGCGGGTCAGGTCGTGCCCGGCGCTTTGCCCCGTGGCCAGACGCGCCAGAACGCGGCCCATGCCCGGCCCGATACCAAAGCCGTGCCCCGACATGCCCGTGCCAATGGTCAGCCCCGGCAGTGCTGCCACAGTATCCACGACAGGTACAATGTCAGGCATCGTGTCGATCATCCCCGCCCAGGCAGATTTCAGCTTTATCGGNCCCAGATCGGGGAACATTGCTGAAAAATCACGCAGCAGGCGGCGGATCTTGGCCATATTGGGCNCGGGATTAAGGATGCGCATCGCCTCGAAGGGGGATGGGGTATCGGCCTGCCAGCGCCGCTTGGTCGTCCAGGCATCGGGAAAGCCNTTGGGCGCAAAAGGGTGAAGCCTTTGACCAAAGGGATCGGCGCGCAACTGGGTCAGGTAGTGGGGCAAGGCGCGAAAGGCGTCAGGGCCCACAAAGAGCTCGGGCGCGCCGGGAGGGGCGAGCGTATAGCCGCCATCCTCGCGCCGCCGGAACGCGACCCGCCCGTCCGACACCGCCCCTGCGTAAATTTCAGGCAAGCTTTCGGTCGCCGCCACATTTTCGCGCACCGACAGCTGCGGCATAGAGATACCGTGATTGCGTAGGAACAGCGCCGACCACGCGCCACCTGCCAGCACCACCTGCGAAGACGCGATACGCCCATGCTCCGTGATCACCCCGGCAACCCGCCCCGCCGCGATATCAAGGCAGCGCACGGCGCAATTCTCGATGATCTGAACGCCCTCTCGCGCGGCGATACCGGAGAGTGCGGGCACCGCGACCCAAGGCTCCGCCCGCATGTCCGACGGCGTGATCAGCGCGCCGATCTGAGGTGTCGCAAGGCCGGGGAACATGGCGGAGACCTCGGCCGCTGTCATCATCCGGCTGTCCGCGCCATTGGCCCGCGCATGGGGCAGCCAGTTTTCATAGCCCGCAAGCTGTGTCGGCCTTTGCGCCAGATAGGCAATGCCGCCCTGCCGCAGCCCGATATCCACATTCGTTTGCCCCGCAAGTTCGCGCCAGAGCGCCTGCGCCTCGGCCATGATCGGCATCTCGTCAGGGTCGCGCCCCTGTTGCCGGATCCACCCCCAATTGCGGCTGGATTGTTCAGCGGCGATGCGACCCTTTTCCAGCAAGGTGACCGAGTGACCCTCCCGGGCGAGGAACAGCGCCGTGCAGACCCCGATGATCCCGCCGCCGATAACGACGATATCCGACGTGGCTGGCTGGGGGCCGGGATAGGTGACGGGGGTGGTCGTATGGATCGGGAAAGGCTGCATGGGTCAGGCTTTATATTGCGTGGGCGTCGCGGGCAAAGCAGGCCTGGATCGGGGGCCAGCCCCCGGTGCCGCGCTGCGGCCCCTCCCCCGGGATGTGATGCCATTTGGAAGAAGGGGGCCGCTGCGCTGTGTCATTTCAAACGTTCAAGCAGGTCGCGCATGAAGCTATGGCCGGCCTCGAATTGCGCGACTTCGATATATTCGTTGGGCTGGTGCGCCTGTGCGATATCGCCAGGGCCGCAGATCACCGCGCTATACCCGGCTTCCTGGAACTGTCCGGCCTCGGTCCCGTAGGAGACCTTGTGGCTGGCATTGTCGCCGGTGATCTGGCGCACGAAGGTTTCGGCCAGCCCGTCTTTTTCGGGTTGTAGTGCGGGGACGTCGAAACGGGGGGTGACCTCGATATAGGTTTCGGGGACGACCTCTTGCATCTGCTTTTCGACCTCGCGCACCTTTTCCAGATAGGCGGTGCCCCAGGCGTCTTTGTCTTCGCCCGGCACGACGCGGAAATCCATGGCGAAGTGGCAATCCTTGGCGGTGATATTATGCGCTGTCCCGCCCGAGATCACGCCCACATGGGCGGTGGTAAAGGGCGGGTTGAACATCGCGGCAAGCTCGCTGGGTTTGCGGGCCATGTTCTCGGTGTTCACCTCATTGGCCCATTCGATCAGCTTGGCCCCCGCCATGATCGCGTTGACGCCTGTGTGCAGGAGCGAGGAATGCACCTCGAAGCCGACCACATGGGTGTTGAAGCCCGTGCCGCCCTTGTGGCCTGTAACGGCCTGCATGGTCGAGGGTTCCCCCACGATCACCAGTGCCCCCTTGGGCAACACCGGTTGCATCGCCTCGATCATCGGAGGGGCACCGGTGCAGCCGATTTCCTCGTCAAAGCTGAGCGCGATCTGGAGCGGGCGTTGCACGTCGGCGTAATGCGCCTCTACCAGTGCCCAAATGGCCAGCGCATCAAAGCCCTTCATGTCGCAGCAGCCGCGCCCGTAATAGCGCCCGTCCCGTTCAACCACGGTGAAAGGGTCGCTGTCCCAGGGCTGGCCGTCCACCGGCACCACATCGGTATGCCCCGACAGGACCACCGCGCCCTCTTCCCACGGGCCCACATGGGCGAAAAGCGCATGTTTGGGTTGATCGGGGTGGATATAGCGATGGGACGCGATGCCGTGGCTTTCAAGGTAATCGGCCACCCAGTCGATCAGCGGGATATTCGTATCCCGCGACACAGTGGGAAAGCTGACGAGTTTTTCCATCAGCTCGAACGGGGTCATGCGCGCAGTCATTTATGTGGTCCTTTAGTATCCGCTATCGGTGATCAAGACCTGATGGCCGGGGGATACGGTTTTGTAAACAGAGGGTTCCGCGACATAGCTTGTCGGATGGATCGGGGACGGGATCGGCTTGAAGTTCAGCTCGCTTTCCTTTTTGCGACGCCGTGGATCGGCGATGGGGACGGCTTTCATCAGTGCCTGTGTATAGGGGTGCTGCGGGTTTTCAAACACCTGCGACCGCGTGCCCATTTCCACGATCCGGCCCAGATACATCACGCCGACGTGGTGGCTGACCCGTTCGACCACAGCCATATCGTGGCTGATGAACAGGAAGGACAGCCCCATTTCCGCTTGCAGCTCCAGCATCAGATTGACCACCTGCGCCTGCACCGACACATCCAGCGCCGACACGGCTTCATCCGCGACGATCAGCTTGGGGTTCAGCGCCAAGGCCCGCGCGATGGCGACGCGCTGGCGCTGACCACCTGACAGCTCGTGCGGGAAGCGGCGCATGAAGCTGCGCGGCAGTTCCACACGGTCAAACAGCATCTCGATGCGTTTGGTCAGTTCGGCCCCTTTGAGCGTGCCATAATTGTGGATCGGTTCGGCCACCTGATCCGACAGCTGCATCTGCGGATTGAGCGAGGCAAACGGGTCCTGAAAGATCATCTGCATGTCCAGTCGCGCCTTGTGCAGGCCACGTGAATCCAGTGCCATGATGTCTTTGCCGTCGAGGTTGACCTCGCCCGACTGGGGTTCGACCAGCCGCAGCAAGGACCGCCCCGCCGTAGATTTCCCGCAGCCGGATTCCCCCACAAGGCTTAGCGTCTGGCCCTTGTTGATGGTAAACGATAGGTCCTCCACCGCATGGACATTGGCGACGGTGCGGCGCAGGAAGCCGCCCTGCACCGGAAAGCGCGTGGTCAGGTTCTTGACCGTCAGCAGCGTTTCCTCTGTGCCCTTGATGGGTTTGATCTCTTTATCCGCCGTCCCGAGCAGTTTCATCGGTTCGGGATAGGGTTTGCCGCGCATCTCGCCCAGCTTGGGGACGGCGGCCAGCAACGCCTTGGTATAGGGGTGTTGGGGGTTTTCGAAGATTTCCTCGACCGTGCCTTCTTCGACCTTGTTACCGCGGAACATGACGACGACGCGATCGGCCATCTGGGCGACAACGGCCATGTCATGGGTGATGAACATGACGGCGGTGCCGGTCTCGCGTTTCAAGCGGTCGATCAGCGCGAGGATTTCGGCCTGAATGGTCACATCCAGCGCGGTGGTGGGTTCATCCGCGATCAGCAGCCGCGGCGAACAGGCCAGCGCCATGGCGATCACCACACGCTGGCGCATCCCGCCCGACAGCTCGTGCGGGTATTGTGCAAGACGGCGGGCCGGTTCGGGGATGCGGACCTGGGTCAGAAGCTCCAGCGCGCGGGCCTCTGCCTGCGCCTTGGACATGTTCTTGTGCAGGCGCAGCCCTTCGGTCAGCTGGCGACCGACGGTAAAGACCGGGTTCAGCGCTGTCATCGGTTCCTGAAAGATCATCCCGATCTCATTGCCGCGAATATCGCGCATCACATCCTGATCTGTGCGCGCCAAATCGACAGCGGGATCGTTCTGACGCTCAAATAATAGGCGCCCACCCGCAATTTTTCCGCCGCCGAACTCGACCAGACGCATCAGCGACAGCGAGGACACCGATTTACCCGAGCCGGATTCGCCCACAACGCAGACAGTTTCACCCGCATTGATGTCAAAGCTGACGTTCTCCACACCTAGAACGGGTCCGTCCTGGGTCTGAAATTCGACCCTAAGCTCTTGAATTTGCGCGATTGGTGTCGGCGTTGCCTCGTCTAGCATGGTATTTTCCAGCGCTTCTCGTTTAATCAATTTGACGACGCTAAGGCACTTCGTCATCTGGTGTCAAATCGGTCCAAGGGACCGCTAACATCCGCTGCTTTGGAGGCTTGCATTTTTTTTCAAACCTGTTTCGATGCTTCGACGTTATTGGCGTGGCTGGAAAAACGGGCGTTTTGGCGGGCATCCCTGTCTGTCGCAGCACCCTGCCCCCGGCCGTGATCAAGATTGACGTTTTTGGCATTGCCAGAAAAGACAGACCATAAAAAAAGGCACCTCAAAAAACCAACGGTGTCCAACAAGGAGTAAGCTATGAACATGAAAACCCTGTTACTGGGAGCCGCGGCTTCGGTAGCGATCGCCCCCGCCGCATTCGGCGCCGCCCACGAGGGCGAGCGTGGACGCGACGGCGAGGTGAAAGTTATCTACTGGCAAGCGCCCTCGATCATGACCCCCTATCTGTCAGGCGGCACAAAAGACCTCGAGGCGGCGAGCCTCGTGCTGGAGCCTATGGGCCGCTATGACGAAACCGGCGCGTTGGTCCCCTATCTGGCGACCGAGATTCCCACCGTTGAAAACGGCGGCGTGGCCGAAGACCTGAAATCCATCACCTGGAAGCTGAAAGAGGGCCTGGTTTGGTCCGACGGCACGCCGGTGACCTCGGCGGATCTGAAATTCACCGCTGAATACTGTATGCACCCCGAAGGCGGCTGCGCGCAGGCGTCGAAGTTCGATGGCGTTGAAAGCATCGATATCGTGGATGATCTGACGGTTACCGTTCATTTCACCGACGCCAAGCCAAACCCTTACGGCCCGTTCATGGGCGCGCAATCACCGATCATTCAGGCCGCGCAGTTCAAGGACTGCCTGGGCGCGAAAGCCCCCGAATGTACCGAAGCCAACTTTAACCCCATCGGCACCGGCCCGTTCCGCGTGACAGATTTCCGTCCCAATGACGTGATCCAGATGGAAGCCAACCCCAACTACCGTGACCCCAGCAAACCTGCGTTTGCGACACTGACCCTCAAGGGCGGTGGGGATGCGAATGCCGCGGGTCGTGCGGTGATGGAAACCGGCGAATACGACTATGCCTGGAACATGCAGCTGGCCCCCGATGTGCTGGCGAAAATGGCCGAAGGCGGCAAGGGTCAGGCGATCTCTGCATTCGGGACATTGGTCGAACGGATCGAGATGAACCTGACAGACCCATCGCCGGACCTGCCAGAGGGCGAACGCTCCACCGTGGCGCATCCGCACCCGATCCTGTCGGACTTTAAGGTCCGCAAGGCGCTGTCCATGGCGATCGACCGTCCTTTGCTGGTCGAAGTCGGCTATGGCCAGGCAGGTCGCGCGACCTGTAACCTTGTGCCCGCGCCCGAGCTGTATGCCTCCGACAACACCGAATGTCTGACGCAGGATCTCGAAGGCGCGAAAGCCCTGCTGGAAGAAGCCGGCTGGACCGACACCAATGGCGACGGCATCCGCGACAAAGACGGTGAAAAACTGTCCCTGCTGTACCAGACCTCGACCAACGCTGTCCGTCAGGATTTCCAGGCGCTGATCAAAGACTGGTGGAATCAGATCGGTGTCGAAGTCGAACTGCGCAACCTTGATGCGTCGGTCTTCTTTGGGGGCGACCCCGGTTCGCCCGATACCTTCCAGAAGTTCTATGCCGACGTTGAAATGTACGCGAACAACTTTGACGGCACCGATCCGCAGGCTTACCTGTCTGCCTACCGCTGTGGCAACGAGCCCAAGCCTTCCAGCCAGTGGCAGGGTGAAAACATCAACCGTTTCTGCAACGAAGAATACGACGCGTTGCTGGACGAACTGTCGCGCACGGGCGAGTTGGACAAGCGTGGCGATATCGCCAAGCAGCTGAACAACATCATCACACGTGACACGATGACCATCGTTCCGCTGGTCGACCGTGGTCGGGTTTCCGCTGCGTCCAACACTCTGGGCGGCGTGATCCTGAACACATGGGATTCCGAACTGTGGAATGCCGCCGACTGGTACCGCGTGAAAGAATAATCACGCCCAAGCTCAGAGGAGCACGCAGCGCGCGTGCTCCTCATGACTTGATGCCTGTGTGAATGTGTGCGAAATCGCGCCTCCCTTCGATTTTGACATGCTTCCCCTCCCCTAGACCGACTTGCAAAGGCGCTGTGCATGCTGACCTTCACCATTCGTCGACTACTTTTGTCGATACCAACGCTTTTGTTTATCAGCCTGGTAATCTTCCTGCTGTTGCAACTGGCCCCCGGCGATCCGATGGCCCAGGTGCCGCTGACAGTCCCACCAGAGGTAAAACAGAAAATGCGCGAGGCGCTTGGCCTCGGGCAGCCGATCTATGTGCAATACTATAAATGGCTGATCCAGTTCTTCTGGGTTGAACCGCAGGTCTTCATTGACTGGGCCACCCGCGACAGCTTCCTGCTGGGCTGGCTGCCCGACACCAGCCTGTCGACCTTCATTGACCCCGACACAGGTGCTGTGCGTCCCGTACAGCGTGCGATCAGCTGGCAGACCCGCAGCCCGATCATGGACATCGTGATCCAGCGGATGCCGCAGACGCTTTGGGTGGTTGGGCTGAGCTATATCGTGGGCATCCTGATCGCGATCCCGATTGGCATCTATTCGGCCTACCGCCACTATTCGCTATTCGATCAAGCGGGCACCTTTGTCACCATGATCGGCTTTTCGATCCCGCCCTTCTTCACCGGGCCGCTGCTGATCGTGATTTTCTCGGTCTCGCTGGGGTGGTTGCCGTCGATCTATGACACGACCCATGTCGTGACCGACTGGGAGAGTTTCAAATTCCAGTTCATGCAGATGATTATGCCCGTGATGGTGTTGGCGCTGCAAACCACCGCGCAGATCAGCCGCTATATGCGCGGCGCGATGCTGGACAACCTGAACCAGGACTATGTGCGCACCGCCCGCGCCAAAGGGCTGCGCGAGAAATCGGTCGTTCTGGTCCATGTGCTGCGCAACTCGATGATCCCAGTGGTCACGGTGATTGCCCTTGGCATGCCCGCGATCTTTGGCGGCGCGATCATTACCGAGAATGTGTTCAAGGTGAATGGTATCGGGCAGCTGCTGCTGACCGCGCTTTTTGCCAACGACCTGCCGATGGTGATGACGCTGACCTTTATCTTCGCCATCCTCATCGTTCTATTCAACCTGATTGCCGATGTTCTATACGGCCTGCTTGACCCAAGGATCCGCTATGACTGAGCAAGCCACCCCCGCAAGCCCGATCGAGGCCGACATCGAACTCTATGGCGCGCTGGTCGATAAAGAGCCGCAAAAGCCGCCGCGCAGCCAGTGGATCGACGTCTGGCAGCAGTTCCGCAAGCACAAGGGCGCTGTCTTTGGCGGAGGCTTCCTGCTGTTCATCACCCTCGCGGTGTTGTTCGGCCCCTACCTTTGGGATGTCGACCCCAAGGCGCTGGATATCCGCAACAAGAACTGGCGCCCCGTGTATCAACTGCTGTTCGACAGCGAGGCCAAGGCCGGTTGGGCACATCCCTTTGGCACCGACCAACTGGGCCGTGATATCATGGCACAGATGATCGCCGGCGGGCGCGTGTCTATGGCGGTGGGCTGGCTGGCCATGGGGCTGGCGCTGGTCATCGGTTCGGCCATCGGCGTCATCTCGGGCTATTTCAAACGGCTCGATTTCTGGCTGATGCGCTTTACCGATCTGGTTCTGTCGCTGCCGATCCTGCCGCTGACGCTGCTGGCGGTGACCCTGTTCCGCCAACCGCTCAACGCACGGTTTGGCCCCGAAGGCGGGATGTTCATCCTGATCGTCGGCATCATCGGGCTGACCTCGTGGATGCAGACCGCGCGGATCGTGCGCGGCGACATTCTGGCGCTGAAAGAGCGCGAGTTCATCCTCGCCGCGCGGTCCATCGGGACGCGGTCGGGCAAGATCATCCGCAAGCACCTGCTGCCCAACGTCATCTCTCCGATCATGGTTTCGGCCACGCTGGGACTGGCGACCGCGATCATCACCGAAAGCGCGCTGAGCTTTCTGGGCGTCGGCTTCCCGTCGGACTATCCGACATGGGGCAAGCTCTTGTCCGATGCCGTGTCACGGATGCAGGAATTCCCCGAGCGGGTGATCCTGCCCGGCGTCGCGATCTCGCTGACCGTGCTGAGCGTGAACTACCTTGGCGACGGGCTACGTGACGCGCTGGACCCGCGGTTGCGCGGACGGTGATCCGGATCGGACCGTCGCCTTTTGGGGCTTCTGTCGGGTTTGAGTATTTGAGAAAGGGTGAAGGGGGGCTGCGGCCTCCCTTTGTCGTGGGGGCGCAAAAGGCTTGAACTTAGGCGGTTTCCGCGTCAGGGAACTGTCGTGCTGTCGTCAAGGGGATCACGGGGATGTTTGAACAATTCGGTTTTGAGACCACCACACCGCAACAGGCGGCTGTCTGGTTCGCGCTGGCGGTTGGGGTGATCTTTGGCATACTCGGGCAGATCACCAAATTCTGTTTTCGCCGCTCACTGATTGGCGAGGACCGGCGCGCCGCAAAAGGGGTCTGGCTGACAGCGCTGGCCTTTGCCGTGCTGGGGACGCAGGTCGCGGTCGCCATGGGCTGGATCAGCTTTGCCGAACACCGCTTTATGGTGCCGGATGTGCCCTATCTGGCGATTGGCATCGGCGGGCTGCTTTTTGGCGCGGGGATGGTGTTGACGCGGGGCTGTATCTCTCGGCTGACCATTCTGGCGGGCTCCGGCAATTTGCGCGCGGCCTTGGTCGTGGTTGTCTTTGCCGTTGTGGCCCATGCCACGTTGAAAGGCGTGCTGGCCCCGATGCGCGTGGCGCTTGGCAGTGTGACCCTTGGGCTTGGCGATTACGTCAGCCTTGCCGCCCTGCCCGGGGGGGTGATGCTATGGGGCGGGCTGATCGTGGTGGCGGCCCTTGCCGTGGCGCTGCGATCGGGCAACCGCTGGACCCATCTGGTGATGGCGGCGATGATTGGCCTGCTGGTCCCGCTGGCCTGGGTCGGGACGGGGTTTATCCTGTTTGACGAATTCGACCCTATCGCGATGGAAAGCCTGTCGTTCACCTCTCCTTCCGCCGATGCGCTGTTCTGGGTGGTGGCCAGCAGTTCGATCCCCGCGGGCTTTGGCGTCGGGCTTTTGGGGGGCGTGGCCCTGGGGGCCTGCGCGTCGAGCCTGATCTTTGGCGGCTTTGGCTGGCAGAGTTTCGAGACACCCGCCCAGACGGGCCGCTATCTGACCGGAGCAGCGCTGATGGGTGTGGGCGGTGTACTGGCGGGCGGCTGCACGCTGGGGGCCGGATTGTCCGGCGTGCCCACGCTGTCCCTTGCCGCTATCCTTGCGATTGTGATGATCGGTGTCGGCGTGCTGGCGATGCATGCCACCCTGCGTGCCACCCCGGCGGGCAGCTGACCCTATTTGATCTTGTGGCGCAGGCGGCGCAGCAGCCCCCAGACCAGCAGCACGACCACCGGGACGGCCACTGCCGTGAGCGTGCCCTTGCTGACCCCGATACGGTCGGCCAGCGGGTAGAGCATATAGCCCACCAGCGACACCGCGTAATAGCTGATCGCGACCACGGACAGCCCTTCGACCGTGTGTTGCAAGCGCAGTTGCAGGTCAGAGCGTTTGTCCATGCTTGCCAGTATCGCCTGATTTTGCGCGGATCGTTCCACATCAACCCGTGTCCGCAACAATTCGGCCGCGCGGCTGGCGCGGGCGGACATTTTATTGAGCCGTGTTTCCGAGGATGTGACCGTACGCATCGCAGGCTCGTAGCGGCGCATCATGAATTCATCAAACCCTTGCCGCGCCATGAACCGTGTTTCGCGCAGGGCTCCGATCCGCTGTGCGACGATGGCTTGATACGCCTCTGTCGCGCCCAGACGGTAAGACGCATCGGCCGAAAGCGCCTCTAGCCCGACAGAGATATCCAGCAGCCGGTGCAGCGTGTCTTCGGCCATGGCAGAGGTGCCTGCCATACCCGCCATCAGATCATTCAGCTCTGCATCGATACGGTCCAACTGGCCCGCGAATTCGCGCACCTTGGCAAAGCCGAGCATCGACATGGATTTATAGGTCTCTATCTCGCACAGACGTTGCACGATGCGGCCCAAGCGGCGGCTGCCCGTGCCTTCGCTGGCAAAGACCGCCATGCGCATGTGGCCCGCGGGGTCGATACGGAAATCGCTGGCGATGACGGCAGCATCTTCAAGCACCGATGCCACGGCGAGGCTTTCGGGGACGAACCAGTCTTGCAACGCCTCGGCGATCTGCGCGTCCTGTGGCGGACGGGGCACCAGCCGCAGCAGAATAGAGGTGATCCGCTGCGCGTTCAGGCCCGCGCGCCAATCCTGCGGGAAGACATCAAACTCTGCCGGATCAAAGGGGCGCTGGCCGAGCTGATCCAGAAACACGGTATAGGTCACGAACTCGGTGTGCTGCTCCCACTTCAGCGTGTATTTTCCCATCGGGCCGAAATAATGGGTCGCGTCCTCGGCGGGCAGCGGCGCACCGTAATGGGCCAAGAGATCACGGAGCTGTTGCAGATCGACAGAGCGGTCCCGCCGCGCGGCCTCCCCCAAGGGGCGCACGGCCAGATAGGCCGCGACATGGGGCGCGGCGAGCGAGGGGAACGGGCGGGCGTGCAGCTCGCTATTGAGCGTATAGCGCAGAGGGTGATCGTCGAGGGCGGGCACGATGCGGGCTTTCTACAAGGGG
>JGI24654J20067_1000260_pt1 | contig 14142 bp, 14 predicted proteins | sample MalvirmetaMSP109_FD_20067 | JGI IMG/M metagenome (IMG submission 20067)
CAGGCTCATCCCAAGCCAGATCGCGGCAAGAGAGAACCAAGTGATGGCATATTGCAAGTGGTCGTTGGGAATACGGGCGGTATCGACGGGCAACGGGCTGATCCCCGCTGGCTGAGGCGTGCTGCTGCGCGCAACCAGAAGAACGGGGTCGGTGCCAAGCGTTTGCGCCATATCCGGCACATCGCGGGCGAACCAGATGTTGCCCTTCAGGTCGGCCTCGGGGGTGAAGCTATCGGTTTCGCGCGGCCATTGCAGATTGCCCGTCACCGTCGCGGGGCCCAACGCGCGGGGGGCGTCCTTGTCCGTCGTCAGGACAAAGCCGCGGTCGACCATGATGCGGCGGCCATCCTCTAGCGCGAAAGGCGCGATGACGCGGTATCCTGCGCCGACGTCTTTCTGGGACACAAGCACATGCACCTCGCCTGCGTCGAAGGAGCCGGTCACCGCGACGGGCAAATAGGCGTCATCCTCGGCGTTGACGGTAGGGGGCAGGTCGACGGGGGCGGCGGCGATGCGGGTGTTGATGTCGGCGATGATCGCCTCTTTCCACGCCAGCCGCTGGATCTGCCAAACGCCCAGCCAGATCAGGATAGCAGCCCCGCCAAGGCCGACAATCAGCAGGAATAGCGTACGACGCATAAAGCTCTCTTGAGGTTGGCACCCGTGGACGGGTGGCGGCAATGCAAAGGCGCGCAAGGTCCCCCTCGCGCGCCTGTTGCTTTTAGTGATTGCGGCCCGGTTTGCAAGCCGACTGCGGGCTTAGATGCCCCACATGTAGACGGCGAAGAAGAGGAACAGCCAGACCACATCAACAAAGTGCCAGTACCAGGCAGCGGCTTCGAAGCCTACGTGCTGCTCTTGGGTAAAGTGGCCTTTCATCGCGCGGAACAGGCAGACCGCAAGGAAGATCGTGCCGATCACAACGTGGAAACCGTGGAAGCCTGTCGCCATGAAGAAGCTGGAGAAGAACAGGTCGCCGCCGAAGGTCCAGTCGTCATGGGCCAGCAGTTCATAATATTCATAGGCCTGGAACGCGGTGAACAGCATGCCCAGAACGATCGCGATGGACAGGCCGGCGATCAGGTCTTTGCGGTTGTTTTCATGTACCAGCGCGTGGTGTGCCCATGTGACAGCGCAGCCCGACAGCAGCAGGATCAGCGTGTTGATCAGCGGCAGGTGGAAGGCGTCAACGGGAATGATATCCGGCTGCACATATGTGGAGCCCGGGAATTCATCCATCGGGTACAGGGCTTCTTTGAAGAAGGTCCAGAACCACGCCACAAAGAACATCACTTCGGACATGATGAACAGGATGAAGCCATAGCGCAGACCGATGCGCACGACGTTGGTGTGATCGCCGACGTGGCTTTCAGCAACAACCTCGGACCACCATCCGAACATGCAGTACAGAACGGCAACCAGACCACCCAAGAAGACGAAGGGGGTTACATCGTGCATCCAGAAGACACCACCAACCAGCATGACACAGCCGGCGATGGAGCTGAGCAATGGCCATGTGGACGGCGGCAGAATGTGATAGTCATGGTTCTTTTCATGGGCCATTGGTTCAGTCCCTCACCTTTTTCTTAATTCAGGTTTGTCTCGCTGTCCTGATCGGGGGCTTCATAGTCCTCGGGCAGGTCAATTTCATAGAACGTATAAGACAGTGTGATCGTATGTACATACTTGCCATCACGGTCTTCGACGATTTCGGGGTCAACAAAGAAGCTGACAGGCATTTGAACACGCTCACCGGGGGCGAGCACCTGTTCAGTAAAGCAGAAACATTCGATCTTTTCAAAGAAGGCCCCGGCGGCATAGGGCGTCACGTTGTAGGACGCCTGCCCCGCGACGGGGTGATCGGTTGGGTTATAGGCCTCGTAGAACGCCAGCCCTGTCTCGCCGATGCGCAGTTCCATCTCGTTGACGACGGGTTTGAATTCCCACGGCATGTCTTCGTTCAAGCTGCCGTCGAAACGCACCTTGATCGTCTGATCCAGCACCTCGCCCTCGGCCCCCGCGACCTGTCCCGGCGTCCCGCCAAAGCCGGTGACGCGGCAGAACCAGTCGTAGAACGGCACCGATGCCCAAGCCAGCCCGCCCATCAGGATGACGACAGAGACGGTTTGCACCACAGTCTTCGCGGGTCCGGACAGGGCCATCAGTTGCTCTCCTGTGTTTGAAGCTCACCACCGGGCAGATCGTTGAAATCGATGTTGGTGATTTTGACAAAGGTCAGCGCCATGACCAGCACGACGAAGGCGGCCAGCAGCAGACCGACGCCAAGGTTGCGCCCGCGGCGGCGTGTGTGAATCTCGTGTTCAGCGCGAATGCCCATTACCAGCCTCCCAAGCCGTAGCCCCGCAGGGTGGCCTCAAGCAAAATGGCACCGAAGTGCAAGAAGAGATACCATAGCGACAGGCGGAAGAACTTGCGTTCAACGCGGAAATCATCGGCTTCGCTGTCGTCTTCATCACGTTGCCAGATGCGGAAGGCCCCGATCAGGAACAACAGGTTCAGCACGCCCGCGGTCGCCAGATAGATTGGCCCGCCGATCGAGGTGAAGCCGGTGCCGACCGCCAGAATGACCAGCAAAACAGTATAGGCCAGAATATGACGACGGGTGGAGCGGCGGCCGTGGGTCACGGTCAGCATCGGCACCTTCGCGTCGTCATAGTCATTGCGCATGAACAGCGCCAAGGCCCAGAAGTGCGGCGGGGTCCACATGAAGATCAGCGCGAACATCAGCCATGCCTCGACCGAAAAGCTGCCGGTGGCGATGATCCAGCCGATCACGGGCGGGAACGCCCCCGCAGCACCGCCGATGACGATGTTCTGCGGCGTCGCACGCTTAAGCCACATGGAATAGAAAACGGCGTAGAAGAGGATCGTGAACAGCAGCATACCCGCGGCCAGCAGGTTGGCCGCCAGCCCCAGCATGACGACAGACATGCCCGACAGCGCCACACCGATCGCCAGCGCTTCGCCCGGCTGGACGCGCCCCGACGGGATCGGGCGGCCTTGGGTCCGGCGCATGATCGCGTCGATGTCGGCGTCCCACCACATGTTCAGCGCGCCCGAGGCACCTGCCCCGATGGCGACAAACAGGATCGAGGCAAAGCCGATCACGGGGTGCACAGGCACCGGCGCGGCGAGCATGCCAACAAGTGCGGTAAATACCACCAACTGCATGACGCGCGGCTTCATCAGGGCGAAATAATCGCCGAACTGCGCCTCATACTCGCCCGCAGGTGTCGTGCTGGTATCTGTCATGCGATCTCTCATACAAAAGGAACCCGGGGCGCGCCGCGCGCACCCCGCATCAGCAATTGTGCCTTACTTGGACGCAACGGTCAGAGTCTGCGGGATGCCCGCATACTCTTCTTTCGCGTTGCCAAGCCACTGGGCATAGGCCTCTTCCGAGACGACTTTCACAGTGATCGGCATATAGGCGTGGGCGTTGCCGCACAGCTCGGAACACTGACCGAAGTACACGCCTTCTTTCTCGGCGGTGAACCATGTTTCCGCCAGGCGGCCGGGCACGGCGTCCTGTTTCACACCGAAGGCGGGCATCGCCCAGGAGTGGATCACGTCCGAACCGGTGACCTGAACAACGATGGTCTGACCGACAGGGATCACAACGGCGGTATCGGTCGCCAGCAGGAACTGCTGTTCGGTATAGCCGGCTGCTTCAAGCTGCGCGATCACTTCGGGTGTTTTGCGGTTTTCGCCGCCAACAGCCGGTGCACCGATCATATAGCTGTCAAAGCCAAAGCCCTCGTCGACATATTCATAGGACCAGTACCACTGGTTGCCGGTCGCTTTGATGGTCAGGTCGGCCTGCGGGATTTCCTGCTGACGGAACAGGATCGGCAGCGAATAGGCCCCGATCAGCACCAGAATCACGATCGGTGCGACGGTCCAGAGGATTTCAACCGGCGTGTGGTGTGTGAAGGATGCGGCAACGGGGTTGCGCTTGCGGTTATAGCGGATCGCCACCCAAAGGATCAGACCGGTCACGAAGATGGTGATCAAGGTGATGATGATCAGGATCAGGTGGTCCAGATCGTGGATGTCTTGCGCGACGCGGGTCACGGCTGGCTGAAAGCCCATCTTGCCGTCTACCGGCTCACCAATGATTTCCAGCCCGTCGATGCGAAGGTTTTCCTGCGCCATTGCTGGCACGGCGGAAAAAGCGGCCATGAGACCCGAAAAAGAGAGAAGATGTTTCATATGTCGTCCTGATCTTGTGACCATTGATAAGCGAATCCCAGCAGCACCCCGCAATTGGAGGCAGCTGTCCCGTTGTAATCTGTACGCTTACAATCATATTCTAACTTCAAGATAAAGACTTCTGCTTGCGTCAAACGGACGCGAAGCGATTTTTATGACACGATTCAGGGAACATTTTTATGAGCCAGCCGCCTTTCAACCCCTTTGAGGCGCAGCTTGACCGTGACGCCGCGCTGTCCATCCTGCGCGACGCTGTGGCAGGTGCCGACGACGGGGAACTGTTTTTCGAACGCCGGCGGTCTGAAGGGTTGGTGTTTGACGACGGGCGGCTGAAAACGGCCAGCTACGATGCCTCCGAAGGCTTTGGCCTGCGGGCGGTGCGGGGCGATGTCTCTGGCTATGCTCACTCGACCGAGATCACCGAAGCCGCCCTGCGCCGCGCAAGCGAAACGGCGCGGCTGGCCGTGGGTGCGGGGGGCGGCACATGGGCGGATGCGCCAGCCGCGACCAATCAAAAGCTCTATACCGACGAAGATCCGATCGCGGGCGCGGCCTTTCCCGTCAAGGTCGACACCCTGCGCGAGATCGACGATTTCGCCCGCAGCCTTGATGCGCGTGTCGTGCAGGTTTCTGCCTCTATCTCTGCCTCTATCCAGGAGGTCGAGATTCTGCGCCCCGAGGGCACCTCTGTCCGCGATGTGCGCCCGATGACGCGGGTGAACGTGTCGGTCATTGTCGAACAGGATGGCCGCCGCGAAAGCGGGACCGCCGGTGGTGGCGGGCGTGTCGGGCTGGACGGGCTGCTGGACCCCGCCGACTGGCAGGCCAAAACGCGCGAAGCCCTGCGCATCGCCTGCGTCAACCTGCGTGCCGTGCCTGCGCCTGCGGGCGTCATGGATGTTGTGCTTGGCCCCGGCTGGCCCGGCATCCTGCTGCACGAGGCCATCGGTCACGGATTGGAAGGAGATTTCAACCGCAAGGGCTCAAGCGCCTTTGCCGGACTCATGGGCCAACGCATCGCCGCCAAAGGCGTGACGGTGCTGGATGATGGCACCCTCCCCGACCGGCGCGGGTCTATCTCTGTTGATGACGAGGGCACGCCCTCGGCCAAGAATGTGCTGATCGAGGACGGTGTGCTGGTAGGCTATATGCAGGACCGGCAGAACGCCCGGCTGATGGGCGTGGCCCCGACCGGCAATGGCCGCCGCGAATCCTATGCCCACACCCCGATGCCGCGCATGACCAACACCTATATGCTGGGCGGCGACGTGGCCCCCGGTGATATCGTCGCGGACCTCAAGGACGGCATCTATGCGGTCGGTTTTGGCGGCGGGCAGGTGGATATCACCAACGGCAAGTTCGTTTTCTCCTGCACCGAAGCCTACCGTGTGCGCAATGGCGTGGTCGGNGACCCCGTCAAAGGGGCNACGCTGATCGGAGACGGGGCCACGGCGCTGCAACAGATCCGCGCCATCGGCAATGATCCCNCGCTGGATCCGGGCATGGGCAACTGCGGCAAGGCGGGCCAATGGGTGCCCGTNGGCGTTGGACAGCCCACATTGATGATCGGCGGCCTGACCGTCGGCGGTGCCGCTGCCGCCTAAGTGAAAACGGATTACCGGAATGCACTTAGGTGCTCCGGTGATCCGATACCGGATCGCACACCGAAGAAGATTAGTAGTTCGGATTAAACCTTCGCCGTTCACGTTTCGTTAAGCAGCTTTGCCTAAAGCTGGTGAGGCAACGGACGGAGACGCGGGATGACTGACAGGAACAACACTCCTTCCTCTTCCACGCCCCCCTTGGTCCCACCCACCCTGGAAGACGACAGCTTTGCGCGGCTTCGTCTGTTGCGCTCGCGCCGTGTCGGCGTTGTCACCTATTACCGCATGCTGCGCGACTACGGCACCGCGCGTGCCGCGCTTGAGGCGTTGCCCGACGTCGCCCGCGCCGCAGGTGTGAAAGACTATCGCATCTGCCCCGAGAATGTCGTGCACGCAGAGCTGCGCGCGGCAAAGGCCGCGAATGCGCGCTTGATTGCCCATGATTGCGCAGCCTACCCCCCTCATCTGGCAGAGCTTGACGACGCCCCCCCGTTTCTATGGGCAATCGGAGATATCGAGCTGCTGCACCGCCCCTTGGTGTCGATTGTGGGCGCGCGAAACGCCTCATCGCTCGGGACGCGCATGGCCCGCGCCTTGGCATCCGGCTTGGGGGAGGCGGGGTTTACGGTCGTCTCGGGATTGGCGCGGGGGATTGATGCCGCGGCACATCTGGCGACGCTCGACACCGGCACAATCGCGGTTCAAGCGGGGGGCGTCGATGTGATCTATCCGGTAGAGAATACGACGCTTGCCCAAGATATCGCGGCCCAAGGGCTGCGCATTTCGGAACAACCGATGGGGCTGCAACCGATGGCGCGGCATTTCCCCAGCCGCAACAGGATCATCGCAGGGCTAAGCCGCAACGGTCGTGGTCGAAGCGGCGGCGAAATCCGGCAGCCTGATTACCGCCCGTGACGCGCTGGATCAGGGGCGAGAGGTGCTTGCCGTGCCCGGCCACCCCTTCGATGCCCGTGCCGCGGGCTGCAACATGCTGATCCGTGACGGGGCGGCGCTGGTGCGCAATGCCGCAGATGTGATTGATCAACTGGGGCCGGCAAAGGCTGCCGCCGCCAGCCCGCCCATTTCCCAAGCAGCCGCCCCCGCGCCCCAGCGCGACATTGCAGCGCTGCACACCGATATATTGTCACGCCTTGGCCCCAGCCCCGTTGCCGAAGACCAGCTGCTGCGCGATCTGGCGGTCGCACCGGGGATCGCCACACCTGTTCTGGTCGAGCTTGAGTTGAACGGGCATATCCTGCGCCATGCAGGCGGGCTGGTATCCCGCGCGGACTGAGCGTGACGCGGCCGCAGATCGGGGGCCAGCCCCCGCTTTGGAGAACCTCCAAAGCGCCCCCGGGATTTAGACCATCTGGAAGCCGGAACCCCGGCCGGATTTACACCGTGAAACACCCCCGAAAAGGCGCTTTATAGCCCGTGTATCAAAGGGGGCGCGCTGTTCTGCGGATTGACAAACTTCGCTTCACGCCACATGTCACAGCATAAGCCACGCGAATTAATTTGATCCAAGGTGCCGAATTTTATGCCAGTTGTCGTCGTCGAATCACCTGCCAAAGCTAAAACGATCAACTCGTATCTCGGCAGTGATTACACCGTGCTTGCGTCCTACGGCCACGTCCGCGATCTGCCGCCCAAAGACGGATCGGTCGACCCGGAAAACGGGTTCGACATGACTTGGGAAGTCGCCGCAGCAAGCAAGAAACACGTCAAAGCCATCGCTGATGCGCTGAAAGACGACAACGCATTGATCCTCGCGACTGACCCTGATCGCGAAGGCGAAGCGATCAGCTGGCACCTGCAAGAGGCGCTGACCAAACGCAAGTCGATCAAGAAGGACACACCGGTCAGCCGCGTGGTGTTCAACCAGATCACCAAAAAGGCCGTGACCGAAGCGATGGCGAACCCGCGTCAGGTCGATATGCCACTGGTCGAGGCCTATCTGGCACGGCGCGCGCTGGATTATCTGGTGGGCTTTAACCTGTCGCCCGTCCTGTGGCGCAAATTGCCCGGCGCGAAATCGGCGGGGCGGGTACAGTCGGTCACCTTGCGGCTGATCGTCGAGCGCGAGATGGAGATCGAGGCCTTCCGCAACCGCGAATACTGGAGCGTCAAGGCGCTGGTCGCCACGCCGCGCGGGCAAGAGTTCGAGGCCCGTCTGGTGACGCTTGCCGGTAAGAAGCTGGACCGTTTTGATCTTGGCAATGAAACCCAGGCCGAGATGGCGGTACAGGCGATTACCAGNCGCGATCTGACGGTTACCAGCGTCGAGGCNAAACCCGCGAGCCGCAACCCCTCGGCCCCGTTCATGACNTCGACGTTGCAGCAGGAAGCCAGCCGCAAGTTCGGCATGGGCGCACGCCAGACCATGAGCACNGCGCAGCGGCTCTATGAAGCCGGTCACATCACCTATATGCGGACCGACGGCATCGACATGGCCCCCGAAGCGATCACGATGGCACGGGACGCTATCTCGGACCGGTTCGGGGCGGAGTATGTCCCGTCTGAGCCGCGCATTTACAAGAACAAGGCCAAGAACGCGCAAGAGGCGCACGAATGTGTGCGCCCCACCGACATGACCAAAGATGCCGACGCGCTGAAACTGACCGAACCGGATCAACGCAAGCTNTACGACNTGATCTGGAAGCGCACGCTGGCCTGCCAGATGGAAAGNGCNCGTCTGGAACGCACCACGGTAGAGATCGGCAGCAAGGANGAACAGGTCGGGCTGCGCGCCACCGGTCAGGTGGTGAAATTCGACGGCTTCCTGCGNGTCTACGAAGAAGGCCGCGANGATGTCGTGGACGAGGATGACAAGCGCCTGCCGCAGATCACCCAAGGTGACAAGATGGACAAACGCGCCGTCACGCCAGAGCAGCACTTTACCCAGCCGCCCCCCCGCTACACCGAAGCGACATTGGTCAAGCGCATGGAAGAGCTGGGAATCGGGCGCCCGTCGACCTACGCCAGCGTTGTCACCACCATTCAGGACCGCGAATACGTTCGCAAGGAAGGCAACCGTCTGTTCCCCGAGGACAAGGGCCGTTTGGTGACGGCCTTCCTCGAGAATTACTTCCGCAAATATGTGGGCTATGATTTCACCGCCGATCTGGAAAACCAGCTTGATAAGGTGAGCGCGGCGGATGCCGACTATAAGGATGTGCTGGGCCGGTTCTGGCAGGATTTTTCGGCTGCGATTGCCGAAACCGCCGATTTGCGCATCACCGAGGTGTTGGAGAAGATCAACGAGGTACTCGAGCCGCATCTCTTCCCGCCCAATGAGGATGGCAGCGACCCGCGCCTGTGCCCCAACTGCGAGATCGGGCGTTTGTCCATGCGCACCGCACGGTCCGGCGGCGCGTTCATCGGCTGTTCGAACTACCCTGAATGCCGCTATACCCGCCCCTTCGGCCCGCCCGACCCCGAGGCAGAAGCCTCGGCTATTCCGCCCGATGGCAAACTGCTGGGCGAGGATATGGGCGACGAGATTCGCGTGTTCAAAGGGCGCTTCGGCCCTTATGTGCAGCGCGGCCCCGTCACCGAAGAGAACAAAAAACCGCCGCGTCAATCGGTGCCCAAGGACTGGCCCGCCGAAGAGCTGGAGCTGGAACGCGCTGTCATGCTGCTGTCGCTGCCGCGTGAGATCGGCCCGCACCCGGAAGATGGGGTGATGGTCTGGGCAAATATCGGGCGCTACGGTCCCTATATCAAACACGCCGACAGCACGTCGAACCGTGGCGGGACCAATGCGAACCTCGAAACACTGGACGAGGTGTTCACCGTTGGCATGAACCGCGCCGTGCAATTGCTGGCCGAGAAAGTCGCCAGCCGTGGCGGGCGTGGCAAAGCGGCAAAACCGATCCGCGAGATGGGCGAACACCCTGATCTGGGCGGCGAGGTCAACATCATGGAAGGCAAATACGGGCCTTATGTGAAGTGGGAGAAAGTCAACGCCACCATCCCCAAAGAGGTCGAGCCTGCCGATCTGACCATGGAACGTGCGGTTGAGCTGATCGAGGAAAAGCTGGCGAAATCCCCTGCCAAGCGCAAAGCCGCAACCAAGAAGCCCGCAGCAAAGAAAACCGCTGCGAAAAAGGCTCCGGCCAAGAAAACGGCTGCCAAGAAGGCCCCCGCAAAGAAACCAGCGGCCAAAAAGGCACCCGCAAAATCGGCCGCCGCACCGGAAGAGTGAGAGCGCAACTCACATATTCATGAAATGACATATATGTGAGTTGCCCCGCCCTGCCCTTGCTGCTTTTACCTGTGACAATCGCCACGGTAGAAGGACATAAAGATGGCAGAGCAGACATTCTCAAGACGCGGGTTGATCCTGACAGCGGGCGCGGCGCTTTTCACGCCGGCCCTATTGCGCGCACAGACGCCGGTGCCAGAGATCGCGGCACCGGTACGTCATAACACCAATGGATTTTCCAGCCAGAACTGGCAGGACCACTTTGATACATTGGGCAAAGCCGCGATCGTGGCTGATACCTCTTCCCGCGCGCTGCACTATTGGGGCGGCGATGGCGAGACCTACAAGATTTACCCGACCTCCGTGCCCCGCAGCGACGAACTGACCAAACGCGGCTACACCCGCATTGTGCGCAAACGTGTCGGGCCCGACTGGACACCGACCCCCAGCATGATCGAACGCGACCCCGATCTGAAGTATATGCCGCCCGGTCCGGACAACCCGCTTGGCACCCATGCGATGTACCTCAGCTGGCCCGCCTATCTGATCCACGGCACCCATGACACGCGCAAGATCGGGCGGCAAAGCTCTGACGGGTGCATCGGGCTTTACAACCACATGATCGAGGCGCTGTACCAGATTGCCCCCATCGGCACGCAGGTACGCATCGTCTGACCTCGCTGCGGGCTGCACTGGCCCCGCAACGACAGCTGCCCACCCGACGCAGGGTGGGCGCACATTCCCCCGAATTTTCCGGCAAGCTTCACTGGTACCGCTGACATTAGCGTCGGCGGTTTGACACGTTCGTTACGCCGCGTCATAGAAGTCGTATAACGATAATACGACAGGGCCGTGAGCCTCTCTTGAAAGGAGCCGGAATGAAGAAAATCTATGGAAGCGCTGCCGAGGCGCTGGAAGGCGTGCTGCACGATGGCATGCTGATCGCAGCGGGGGGCTTTGGCCTTTGCGGTATTCCCGAACTGCTGCTGAACGCGATCCGGGACGCGGGCACCAAGGATTTGACCTTTGCCTCGAACAATGCGGGCGTAGATGATTTCGGCATCGGTATCTTGTTGCAGACCAAGCAGGTCAAGAAAATGATCAGCTCTTACGTCGGCGAGAACAAGGAATTCATGCGCCAGTATCTCGGCGGCGAGCTTGAGCTGGAATTCAACCCGCAAGGCACCTTGGCCGAACGTATGCGTGCGGGTGGTGCGGGCATCCCCGGTTTCTATACCAAAACCGGCGTTGGCACCGTGATCGCCGAAGGCAAAGAGCACAAGGATTTCGACGGCGAGACCTATATCCTTGAGCGGGGCATCGTTGCGGATCTGGCGATTGTCAAAGCGTGGAAAGCGGATGACACCGGCAACCTCGTGTTCCGCAAGACTGCGCGCAACTTCAACCCGCCAGCGGCCATGTGTGGCAAGATCTGCATCGCCGAGGTCGAAGAGATCGTTCCCCGTGGCAGCCTTGGCGGCGACGCGATCCACCTGCCCGGCATCTATGTGCACCGCATCATTCAGGGTGATCACGAGAAACGCATCGAACAGCGCACAGTGAGGACGGCATAATGGCTTGGGATCGCAATCAAATGGCGGCACGCGCCGCGCAGGAACTGCAAGACGGTTGGTATGTGAACCTTGGCATCGGGATTCCGACGCTGGTGTCCAACTACATCCCCGAGGGGATGGATGTGACCTTGCAGTCGGAAAACGGCATGTTGGGCATGGGGGCTTTCCCCATCGACGGCGAGGAAGACGCCGACCTGATCAACGCGGGCAAGCAGACCATCACCGAGCTGGACCGCACCTCGTATTTCGACAGCTCGACCTCCTTCGGGATGATCCGCGGCGGCAAGATCGCCATGGCCATTCTGGGCGCGATGGAAGTGGCTGAAAACGGCGACCTCGCCAACTGGATGATCCCCGGCAAGCTGGTCAAAGGCATGGGCGGCGCGATGGATCTGGTCGCGGGTGTGGGCCGCGTTGTGGTGGTCATGGACCACGCCAGCAAGCATGGCGACAGCAAGGTGCTGAAAGAATGCACCCTGCCGCTGACCGGCAAGAACGTCGTTGACCGCATCATCACCAATCTGGGTGTGCTGGATGTCGTTGAAGGCGGGCTGAAGATCGTTGAATGCGCCGATGGCGTCACCGAAGACGAACTGCGCGCCGCGACCGAAGCGACAATCGTCTAATCTGCTGACGGATGAACGACGAAGGGGCGCAGCCAGCGATGGCCGCGCCCCTTTTTACATCCACCCCGAACTGGCGTCAGTTCATCGCCGCAAAGACACACCCGTCCGAGATCAGCTCGGGCGGGGTCTGGCACAGGCCCTTGGCGACCTGAAAAGCGGCCAGCACCTTGGGCACATAGTCACGGGTTTCGGCAAAAGGCGGCACGCCCGCGTGTTTGCGCACGGCCCCTTCGCCCGCGTTATAGCCGGCCAGCACCAAGATCGGATCGCGGTCAAATTCGCCCATCAGCCAATCCAGGTATTTTACGCCGCCCGCGATATTCTGCGTCGGGACCATACTATCGGTCACCCCAAAGCGGGACGCTGTATCAGGCATCAGTTGCATCAACCCCTGCGCCCCTGCCCCGCTGATGGCATCGGGGCGTCCTGCGGATTCAACCGTGATCACCGCGAGCACAAGCGCAGGTGACACCTGTGTCCCGATGGTAGAGCGTAGGATGTCGATCCCGTTGGCCTTGGCGATCTCTTGCATCTGTTGCATGCGTGGCGCGGGGATTTTGCTGCTGGCCGTTGCCAGCGTGACCATCGCGGCCTCCAGCCGGCCCGGGCCAGATTTCTCGACCGCCGGAGAGACACGATCCCAGAACCAATCATATTGCCCCGGTGACGCTGGGACGATGGCACCGGATGCGGTTGCGACAACCTCGGGTACGTCGTCTGCCTTGGGTTCGATAAAGACATTGATCCGATTGGTACTGCCCGGCTTGGGCGGCTTCACACGTTTTGCCTCGAACTTCGGAAACGGCTTTGGCGCGTCTGCCCAGACAGCCGAGGCCGCCAGCATCCCCACCATCAAAGATACGGTCATTCGTCGAAACATCGCTGCCTGCACTGATTATTTAATGCTCTTTTTCAGCAATCTCGCACGGAAACCTTCGCCAGACCAACCAAACATGGCAGGGAACATGGCGATTTCGCCATAATTGATGCAATCCTGCCCCGCTTCCCATCAAGGATAACAAAAAATGAAGATGGAAAATCTTTTCGTATCAGTGGGCTACAATAATTCTGCCAAAAACCGGCCCTGAAAAACGAAATGTCACAATTGCCGCCAAATTCGTGCCCCATTCACAAGGCTATATAGGCTCATACCAAGTCAGCCAGATGCGGAATTGAGAGAGAAGCATCGAAACGGACGACAGGGTTGAGATTGAAAACTTTATGATCCTTGGAGGGACATACCATGATGAACTTTATCAAGAACTTCAAAAACGACGAATCCGGCGCTGTGACTGTTGACTGGGTCGTTCTGACCGCCGCCGTTGTTGGCCTGGCCGTCGCAGCTTACTCCTCGATCGAAACAGGCGCTTCCAACCTGACATCGAAAACCAACTCCTACATGGGGACACAAAACCCTGGCAGCATCGGCGGCTAAGCGTTCGTCACACCACGAAATTTCGCTGGCCGCATTCTGTTCGACAGGATGCGGCCAGTTTTTTTAGACCTTCATCACGCAAGGCAAAACAATGCTCTCGAAGCTTATCAAATTCTGGCGAAGCCCAAGCGGTGCGGTCACAGTTGACTGGGTTGTTTTATGCGCAGCGGTGGTATCTCTGGCGGTTCTCATTGTCGTCAGCATGACTACCGGAACTGTGGATCTAGCAGACAGGGTGATGACCCAGACGCCGGGCGACATCTAACCCAATCCACCACTATAATGACCCAGCTTGGCCGCGGATTATCCATAGTCTGAACACAATCACCGCCTATCCATTGGTATAAGTTTCGCGCCGCGTCTTGGGACCGGCACACACTCAAGAGAGGTAAGTAACATGCGGATGGTTTTTGGACTGGTCCTGCTCGCCGGTATCGCCTTGGCAGGTGGTGCTGTGTATCTG
>JGI24654J20067_1000267_pt1 | contig 13969 bp, 10 predicted proteins | sample MalvirmetaMSP109_FD_20067 | JGI IMG/M metagenome (IMG submission 20067)
TTGCTGGATGGTGGACATGAAATGGATAAGCATTTCCGTACCAAGCCATTGGCAGAAAATATTCCGCTGATTATGGGAATGCTGGGGATCTGGTATATCAATTTCTTTAATGCCCAGACTCATGCGATTGTTCCCTATGATCACTCACTGGCGCGTTTTCCTAGTCACATGCAGCAGCTGGATATGGAAAGCAACGGTAAGTTTATTAACCGTCAGGGCGCTCGTATCAGTTATAAAACGGGACCGGTTATCTGGGGTACACCTGGTACCAATGGTCAGCACGCTTATTTTCAACTGATTCATCAGGGTACACAGTTAATTCCAGTGGATTTTGTGTTACCGGTAAACAGTCATTATCCTGAATGTGATCATCAATCCATTCTATTGGCCAATGGTTTGGCTCAATCAGAAGCATTGATGAAAGGTAAAACGGCTGAAGAGGTTAGAGAAGAGTTGGTCAAGGAAGGCTATGAAGGCAAAGCCCTTGATGCATTATTGCCACACAAAGTTTTCCCGGGTAATCGTCCGAGTAACGTATTGTTATTTCCTAAATTGACGCCGGAAATGTTGGGGCAGCTTGTGGCCCTCTATGAGCACAAAGTATTTGTCCAAGGGGTTATCTGGAACATCAATTCATTTGACCAATGGGGCGTTGAGCTCGGTAAACAGCTTGCCAAAGCTATTTTGCCGGATTTGCAGAGTAATGCCGAAATTTCTGTGCATGATAGTTCTACTACCGAGCTTATCAGGTTGATCCGTACCTTGCGGAAATAGATAAATGAAAGCGGCTCGTAACAACTTACGAGTCGCTTTCATTACAAGAGTTAATGCTTTTTACGAATAATCAGTCCGGCCAAAGGTGGTAAGTTCAACACAATGGAATAGGGTCTATCAGACCAGCTTGTTGATTCGCTCTGAATTACCTGACTAACAGAATAATTACTGCCACTGTAGTATTCCGAGTCAGAATTGATGACAACTTCATATTCGCCTGCTTCAGGCACACCAATTCGATAATTATCCCTCACTACAGGCGTGAAATTAAACACCGCCACAGCGATGGAATCCTGTCCCTGACGCAGGTAGCTTAGTACTGATTGTTCCCGATCATTACAATCAATCCATTCAAATCCATGTGCGTCAAAGTCATGATAATGAAGCGCAGGGCTCTCCCGGTAGACTTTATTTAAATCAGTGACCAGCTGTAACAGGCCCTGATGTTTTGGATAATCCAGTAAATACCATTCCAGTGCTTTTTCACTATTCCACTCACTACCCTGACCAAACTCTGATCCCATAAATAATAATTTTTTGCCGGGATAGCTGTACATAAAGGTATAAAGTAACCGCAGATTAGCAAACTGCTGCCACTCATCTCCGGGCATTTTGTAGCGCATCGAACCTTTACCATGCACAACTTCATCGTGGGAAAAAGGCAACACAAAATTTTCGGTAAATGCATACAGTAAACCGAAGGTAAGCTGATCATGATGATAGCGACGATGAATAGGATCCTGTTTCATATACTCAAGGATGTCGTGCATCCAACCCATATTCCACTTCATCGAGAAACCCAGTCCACCCATATCTGCTGGTCGTGAAACCATTGGATAGGAGGTGGATTCTTCGGCGGCGATAATACAACCAGGGTGAGACTGGTGCAGTATGGTATTAACTTCCTTGAGAAAGCTGATGACCTCAAGATTCTCACGACCACCATGAATGTTTGGCAACCACTGACCTTCCTCACGCGAATAATCGAGATAAAGCATCGACGCGACAGCATCGACACGTAACCCATCTATATGGCATTCTTCCAGCCAGAAAAATGCACTGGATAATAGGAAGTTACGAACCTCGTTACGGCCGTAATTAAAGATTAATGTGCCCCAGTCCTGATGTTCTCCACGACGGGGGTCTTCATGTTCATAGAGTGCTGTGCCATCAAATTTGGCCAGGCCGAAGCTGTCTTTGGGAAAATGTCCTGGCACCCAATCCAGTAACACACCAATATTATTTTGATGGCACTGGTCGACAAAATATCGAAAATCATCCGGTGAGCCGAACCGGCTGGTTGCAGCATAATAACCTGTCGTTTGATATCCCCAGGAAATATCCAGAGGGTGTTCGGTGATAGGTAACAGTTCAATATGCGTGAAGCCCATTTTGCTGACGTATGGCACCAGTTTGTCAGCAAGTTCACGATAACTGCAAAAGCTGCCATCATTGCGTTTTTGCCAGGAACCGAGGTGGACTTCATAAACGCTATGTGGCGCATGTAGCCATTTTGTATGCTCCCTGTTGGACATCCATTCTTTGTCCTGCCATTGATAACTGCTGTCAAAAATCACTGAGGCAGTACCAGGCCGAAGTTCTGCCTGCTGGCAATAAGGATCCATTTTCAGATGCAGACTGCCATCATGATAGTTACGTATTTCATATTTGTAGAGCTCACCGATTTCCAGACCCGGAATAAATAATTCCCATACGCCAGTACTGCCTCTTGAACGCATGGGATGGCTGCGTCCATCCCAACGGTTGAAAGTACCAACAACACTGACACGTTGGGCATTGGGTGCCCAGGTGGCAAACATCACACCTTCTACACCGTTTACAGTGCGCTTGTGAGATCCCAGAATTCGATAGGCATGCCAGTGTTTACCCTCGGCAAACAGATACAAATCGTAATCTGAAATTTGTGGAGGGAAGCAGTACGGATCGTAATGACTCTGAATTTGATTTTGTGAAGTGGTACGATGAATCTGATATGGCGTTTCTAAATCATCAGAACGGCCAGTCCACTCGAAAATATCTGTACCTTCAACCCGCTTCATAGGTAGATTGTTACCTACCGTTGCGGATTCGGTATGAGGTAAGAAAGCCCTGACATACACACCGCTTTTGGTCGGATGACGACCCAAAACTGCAAAAGGATCATGATGTCTGGCTTCTATGATTTTAAGTTGGTCATCTGTCAAATTTTGTTCAAAAACCATAGATATAATGTCCTGTAAATTTTTCTATTGCTGTCCACCTTAACGATGTGGCACGCTTAAAGCCATTACAACATATTTCACTGCATAGCTGGCTGGAGATTTGAATATGCCCAAAAATAATAGCACGCGTTTTGTCAGTCGACTGACCAGAGACACTCTGGCGTTGATCCTAGCAGGCGGTCGTGGTTCACGTTTGAAACAACTGACTGGTTGGCGTGCAAAACCCGCTGTGCCCTTTGGTGGGAAATTTAGAATTATAGATTTCCCTCTCTCAAATTGCGTCAATTCGGGGATCCGCAGAGTAGGGGTGTTAACACAGTATAAAGCGCATTCATTGATAAGACATATCCAACAGGGTTGGGGCTTTATGCGTGGAGCTTTAGGAGAGTTTGTCGAATTACTGCCAGCCTCACAGCGTACCGAACAGGGTTGGTATACCGGCACCGCCGATGCGGTATATCAGAACATCGACATTTTACGCAATCATGGCCCTGAGTACGTATTAATCCTGGCGGGCGATCATATTTATAAAATGGATTATGGCGATATGTTGGCTGAACATGTTGCGCAAAATGCCGATATGACCATTGGCTGTATCGAGGTACCATTGGATCAGGCCAGAGCTTTTGGTGTCATGTCGGTTGATTTGAATCATCGGATTATCGCTTTTGACGAAAAACCTGCAAATCCAACGCCGATTCCGGGGCATGATGATGTTGCATTGGCTTCAATGGGGATTTATATTTTTAATGCTGGTTTTCTGTATGAGCAGTTGATAAAGGATGCTGACAATTCAAGATCCAGTCATGACTTTGGGCATGACATCATTCCATCATTAATTGAGAAGTATAAAGTTGTCGCTTTCCCTTACAAAGATGTGCAGGGCAATGATCCGGGATACTGGCGCGATGTGGGAACCATAGACGCCTTCTGGTCGGCGAATCTGGAGTTGATTGGTGTTACACCAGAACTAAATCTTTACGATGAAGAATGGCCAATATGGACCCATCAGGCTCAACTGCCTCCTGCCAAGTTTGTTTTTGATGATGATGATCGGCGAGGCATGGCTGTGGATTCAATGGTCTCTGGCGGGTGCATTATTTCCGGTTCCGTTGTGAGACATTCGGTTCTGTTTTCCAATGTTGAAGTCCATAGTTTCAGTCTTATAGAAGATAGTGTGGTATTACCGGATGTCTCTGTAGGCAGGCATTGTCGCCTGAAGAAAGTAGTGCTTGATAAAGGCTGTATCGTTCCTGAAGGAACGGTTATCGGCGAAGATCCTGAACTCGATGCACAACGTTTTGAAGTTTCACCCAATGGTGTTGTTTTAGTCACACCTGAAATGCTGGGGCAAAATTACCGTTATGTCCGATAAATTAAAAGTCGTTTTATGCTGGCACATGCACCAGCCGCAATATAGTGAGCCGATGGGCGGAAGCTATCAGCTCCCTTGGACCTATCTGCATGCAATAAAAGATTATGTCGATATGGCCTGGCATCTCGAACAAATCCCTGAGGCTCGTGCGGTCGTTAATTTCGCACCTACCTTGCTGGAACAGATTGATGATTACGATCAACAACTGAAAGGCAGATTTAAAGGGACGGGGTGCCTGAAAGATCCTTTGTTAATTGCGCTGGATTCTCCGGTGCAACCAGTTCATATTGAAGAACGCCAGACAATATTAAATGCTTGTCTGCGCGCCAATGATGAGAAGCTTATAGCGCCGTTTCCGATATTTGCAAAACTTGCTGAAATGGCACGCTGGGTATTGGAAGATAAACAGCGTCTGGCCTACCTTAATGATCAGTTCCTGGTGGACATGCTGGTTTGGTATCATCTGGTATGGATGGGTGAGTCGGTGAGACGCAACGACATTCGTATTCAGGCCTTAATGAAAAAAGGTCAGCAATTTAATTTTCATGATCGCCGGCAATTGATGATCGTGATTGGTGAATTGCTGAGTGATGTTATTCCGCGTTATCGAAGACTTGCGGAAGCTAAAAAAGTAGAGTTATCGGTAACACCTTACGCCCATCCGATAGTCCCATTATTACTGGATATCAATAGCACACTGGAAGCGATGCCGGATGCCCTGTTGCCACAAATTCGGCAGTATCCTGGTGGAGATGTCCGTACCGATTGGCACATGGAAAAAGGACTTGAGGTATTTGAGTCATTCTTTGGTTTCCGTCCCAAAGGCTGCTGGCCATCTGAGGGCGCGGTTTCAAAACCGACCATTGAGTCGGTAGCCAAACATGGGTTTAGTTGGACTGCCAGTGGTGAAAATGTTTTACGTAACAGCCTGCAGAAAAGTGCTTTGCCAGACAATAGCATTCATAAGCCTTATCAACTTGAAGCTGTAGGTCCAGCATGCTTTTTCCGCGATGATGGTTTATCCGATTTAATTGGTTTTACTTATACCAAATGGAGTGCTGAAGATGCTGTTAACGACTTTATTCATCACCTGACCAATATCAAAGCCACCACAGAGGATGATGCCGATAGAGTTGTTTCAGTCATTCTCGATGGAGAAAATGCCTGGGAACATTATTCCTATAATGGGTTTTATTTTTTACAAAACCTTTATAAACAACTTTCCAGACATCCGGATATAGAATTGACTACTTTCTCTGATTGTCTGGATAACGGCGTTAAACCAGCGTTATTACCTGAAATGGTAGCCGGTAGCTGGGTTTACGGTACTTTCTCCACCTGGATTGGTGATGTTGATAAAAATCGTGCATGGGATCTGCTGAGTCAGGCTAAGCAGGTTTATGACGAAAAAATTGCTGCTGCAGAGATTGATGAAGAGCTGCTTCAGGCAATCGATAAACAGCTGGCTATTTGCGAGGGGTCGGACTGGTTCTGGTGGTTTGGAGATTACAACGCAGCAGACAGTGTCAGTGATTTTGAAAGGTTGTTCCGTTTGCATTTATCAAATCTTTATCAAATGTTGGGAGAAGAAGTGCCTCAAATATTGTCAGAGGTGGTGTCATTAGGAGGAGGAGAAGCCGAGCAGGGTGGCACAATGCGTCGTGGCGGCTAATTAATGAAACAGGCTCATATCTTTGATAACCGTCGGACCGGTGTACTGCTGCATATCACCAGTTTACCCAATAGAAACTTAGGGGCTGATGCCTACCGTTTTGTTGATTTTTTGCACCAGTCAGGGGTAACAGTCTGGCAAATGCTGCCATTAGGACCTACTCATGATGATGGTTCGCCCTATCAATGTTTATCGGCTCACGCTGGCAATAATAAACTGTTATGTGAAGCTTATATTAAAGCTCAACCCTGGGTACACACCGAAGAGCTGGCGGGTAAAAAAATCTACACAATCGTGGCAAATGCTTACAAGCAATTCTACGAAAACGCTAATGAAGCTGACTGGGCAGCGTTTGATAGCTTTTGTCAGCGACAGGCATTCTGGCTGGAAGATTATATTCTGTATCGTGAAATACGAAATCTGAATCATGCGCTTCCATGGTTTGACTGGCCAGTTGAATTTCGTGACCGAGATCCGGCTACGTTGAAAGACTTGGCTGAGCAACGTGCTGAATCCCTGAATATTCGCCGATTTGAACAGTTTCTGTTTTTCCAGCAATGGAATAATTTAAAAACTTATGCCAATCAGAAGCACGTCAAATTGTTTGGAGATATGCCAATTTTCGTTGCCCATGACAGTGCCGATGTTTGGGCTGCCCCTGAGTTATTTACTCTCGATGAGACAGGGCAGGCCACAAAGGTAACCGGTGTTCCGCCTGATTATTTTTCTGCAACCGGACAACGTTGGGGAAACCCGCTCTATGAATGGCAGGCGCACATTGATGAAGATTTTGATTGGTGGGTAAAACGTCTGTCGACCCAGCTGGAGCTGTTTGATTTAATCCGTATAGATCATTTCAGGGGGTTTGAGTCATGCTGGGAGATTCCAGCCAGTTGCGAAACAGCAATGGAAGGCGAGTGGGGTAAAGCCCCAGGTGAAGCTTTATTTAAGAAACTGGTAGCAAACTTTGGTGAGCTCCCACTTGTTGCTGAAGATCTGGGAATAATCACTGAAGAAGTAACTGCTTTACGAGAACAATTTGCCATGCCTGGCATGAAGATTCTGCAATTTGCCTTTGGAGGTGATGCTGACAATCCTTATCTTCCACATCAACATTGCAGGGACAGTATTACTTATACCGGCACTCACGATAACAACACTAGTCTTGGCTGGTATCATGAGCTTGATGATGCAACCCGACAGCATATGCATCAATATATTGGCCCCAGCGATGAAGCAATGCCCTGGTTGCTTATCCGGGTAGCATTAAAATCAGTCTCTCAGCTTGCCGTTATCCCTATGCAGGATTTACTTGAGTTGGGCGGGGAACATCGGATGAATGTTCCAGGAACCATGGAAGATAACTGGATGTGGCAGTTTGACTGGAATATGCTTGCTGAATATTGCTCAGGTAATTTGTGTACGTTAAACAAAATATACGCACGTATCATTGATGAATAATACAGAAGATTATTTTTTTAGTGAGTCTCATATTTGGCTTGAAGAGCAGGGTGATGGAATTTTCACACTTGGTATCACTGAACATGCTCAGGATAGCCTTGGAGATATTGTGTTTGTTGAGTTGCCTGCCGAAGGGCAACAGTTTGCAGCCGGCGAAGGGTGTGCAGTCATCGAATCGGTAAAGTCAGCCTCGGATGTGATTATGCCGATTAGTGGTGAGGTCATCGCTATAAATCAGCAGTTGGTCGAAATGCCTGAACTGATTAATCAGGAACCTTTTAACAATGGATGGATTGTGCGCTTTCGCTCTGAGACTCCGTATGAAGAAATAGCGGCAGAATTGATGAGTGCAGCGGACTACGAAGCTTTTCTGGACCAATAGACGGCACCTAATATACTGGGTTGCCGAGCGCCTGTTAAATGGCGCAAATCAAGTGCATTATGTTGCAAAGTCTGTTCAGCAAACCATGCAAAGGCGGCTGACTCAACCCATTGTGGATCCAGACCGATTTCAGCCGTAGTCGCGACCATAATCGGTGCCAGATTCTTCCTTAGTTGTTTAACCAAAGCAGTGTTTTTTGCCCCACCCCCACAGATATAAAGCTTGTCTGTTTGATCTGCGTATTGATGAATAGCATCTGCAATTGTCGACGCGGTTAATGCCAATAGTGTGGCTTGAATGTCCTGTGGGGGAAGATCTTCGCATTTAGCAGCGATAACCTGCTTCATTAGCCAGTTTTGGTTAAATAATTCACAACCTGTACTTTTAGGTATTTCCCGTTTGAAATAGGGATCAGACTTTAATGTTAATAAAAGGGATTGATTTACCTTACCACCCACAGCCCATACCCCGTCGTTATCAAAAGCCTGATGTTGGTGCTTTTGTATCCAGGAATCCATTAAGGTGTTACCGGGTCCGGTATCAAATCCTTGAAGTGCACTATGCGGGGTTTTCGTTAAGATAGTGATATTACTAATACCACCAATATTGACGATGACCCTGTTTTCGCTATCAGAACGAAACATAGCTGCGTGGAATGCTGGAACTAACGGTGCGCCCTGACCTCCATTTACCATATCACGCTGACGGAAATCACATACTGTGGTGATGCCGGTTTTTTCAGCAATAACATTACCATTGCCGATTTGCATGCTAAAGGGATAAATTGAGTCAGGAGAATGAAAAACTGTCTGACCATGACAACCAATACCATCAACTTGATGAGGTGCTACATCTGAAGATTCCAGCAAATTAAGAATCGCATCTGCATAGGCATGGCCAAGCTGGATGTCGAGTTCCCCTAATTGGGATAGCTGACATTGTTGAGAACAAATCAATGTTCTTAAAGCAGTTTGCAGATCTTTTGAAAAATCCGCACTATGAAAACCTATTAATTTCGGTGGGTCGGTCGGTGATGTCTCAATTAATGCAACATCAATTGCATCAAGACTTGTGCCTGACATTACACCGACATAGAGTCCCATTTCAGATATAGCTAGTCTTGACGTAATGCCAATGTTGGAACTTGCAGATTATCCAAGCTGGCAAGTAAAGGTTGTGACAGCGTTTTGAAATCTGCCAGATATTGACCAGGGATTGGTTCAGCTTTAGGTAAAGTGACGGTTAATGGATTTTTATGCACGCCGTCGACTCGGAATTCGTAATGCAAATGTGGCCCGGTTGCCAGTCCACTGCTACCGATATATCCAATGACTTCGCCTTGTCTTACCCGTTGGCCAGCGCGAATACCGCTCTTGTACTTAGACATATGAGCAAAAAGCGTAGTATATCGTCCACCATGCGACAGGATAACTGTACGACCATAACCACCTTTAGTGCCAACGAATGCTACTTTGCCATCACCCGTCGCCAGAATAGGCGTTCCTGTTGCAGCTGCGTAGTCAACGCCACGATGGGGACGGTTAGTTTTTAATACAGGGTGCTTACGATTTGGATTAAAACCTGAGCTTATACGTGAAATGGGTACCGGGGTACGAGTAAATGCTTTACGCATGCTGTCGCCGTCTGGGGTGTAAAAACGACTTTCACCATTTTTGTCAGTGAATCGAATAGCTCGGAAGGTTTTGCCTCGATTGGTAAATTCTGCTGCCAGGATTTCTCCATCGGCAATCTTCTCTCCATCCAGGAAGTTTTCATTATAAATAACTTTGAAACTGTCACCTTGACGTAAATCCAATGCAAAATCGATATCCCAACCGAAAATGTGTGCCATTTGCATAATCAACTTGTCTGACATGCCGGCTTTTTGAGCATCTAAAAAGAGTGAGCTTTGAATTTCACCTGCAACCAACTGGCGGTGTTTATCAAGTTCTCGTTCAATAAGATCTGTTTCAAAGCCTTTTTCAGTAGATGTTAAGGTCAATGTCTTCATTGGGCTTAATTGTAATTGCAACTGTTTCAGTTCCAGCTTCTGCTTATTATCCGTCACTGTTCCAAAACGAAGCACCTGACCGGGTTTGAGATTGAGAAGTGCTTTTGCATCATCACCAGCAGTCTGCGCAACAAGATATACATCACGTGCCGTTAAACCTACACGGGGGAAAATCAAGGACAGGTTATCGCCAGATTTTACTTCAACTTCTTGCCAACTCAGTTCATCTGAAGCGGTTACATTGTCAGCTGGAGACTCTGATAAAGCATCGTTTAGAATAATGATATCTGATTCATTTTCACTGGCTGCTTTCGGTTGATTCAGATGCAACCGTTCAATTTCAGCAGATTCCTGCAAAGCAGCATTCGTGGTAACAGGTTGTTCTTCTTGAATGCTAACAATATCTGCGGAGGGTGAAGATTCCGATGAAGACGGAGAGGGTAATTTAATAGATGTTTCTAATGATGAGGTCGTGGATTCAGCATCATCAGGCATGTTCGGAAGTTGTACTGGCAGGGTTTGACTTGTCGTGGCGCTTGGTTCGCTTGTAGCAAGAACAATCCCGGTGATGAAAATACCGGTTAATGCGAGTAAAGACAAGATAGTAATATGTCGGTTTTTATGGGGAGACAGCGATTCGGATTTAAATAGCTTTGATTGCTGTGATGAGCTCAGAAGTCTGTTACGTTTCTTCATGGGCATTCCCTGTTTATAGTAAATTCGTGCAATTCTCTCAGCATTTACAGAGAATTGAAAGCCCTTCAGGGCAAGATCTTGTGTTATATTGCCCGCCAATTTTTAAAGTGCGGAGAACGATGATGACAACTGTGCAAGAAACCTTGGCAGAAATCCGTCGTGGAGCAGAAGAAATTCTGGTCGAAAAAGAACTAATAGAAAAGCTGGAAAGTGGTAAGCCTCTTCGTATTAAAGCTGGTTTTGACCCTACTGCACCAGACTTACATCTTGGGCATACGGTGCTCCTCAACAAGTTACGTTTGTTTCAGGAATTGGGACACGAGATTCTATTTTTGATTGGCGATTTTACTGGGATGATCGGCGATCCAACCGGTAAAAATGTGACGCGTCAGCCATTAACGCCTGAACAGGTCAAATGCAATGCGGAAACTTATCAACAACAAGTATTCAAAATTCTGGATCCAGCACGCACTCAAGTTGTTTTCAATTCGCATTGGATGAACGAGTTGTCTTCTGCCGATATGATTCGGTTAGCTTCTCACCACACCGTTGCTCGCATGCTGGAGCGTGATGACTTTCATAAACGTTACACAACCGGCCAATCTATTGCTATTCATGAGTTTTTGTATCCTTTAATTCAAGGATATGACTCGGTTGTGCTTGATGCTGATGTAGAGCTTGGTGGAACGGATCAGAAATTTAACTTGTTAATGGGACGAGAATTACAAAAGGCTTATGGGAAATCACCACAGTGTGTTCTGACTATGCCACTTCTGGTTGGGCTGGATGGTGTACAGAAAATGTCAAAATCGCTGGGTAACTATATTGGTATTGATGAAAGTCCTAAGGATATCTTTGGCAAACTGATGTCAATTTCCGATGAACTGATGTGGCGTTATATTGAGCTGCTCAGTTTTAAGTCATTAGATGAAATTGCTGATTGGAAACAATCAACAGCAGAGGGTCGGAATCCGGTTGAGATTAAAAAGTTATTTGCCGAGGAAATTGTTTCTCGCTTCCATGGCGAAGATGCTGGACCACAAGCTCGCCAGGATTTTGAAAATCAATTCAAAAAGGGTGAAATCCCCGACGATATCACTGAAGTAACGTTGACTGTTGGAGTAGAAGGTATGCCAATAGCCAATGTCCTTAAAGAAGCCGGGTTGACAAGTAGCACCTCAGATGCGATTCGCATGATCCAGCAGGGTGCTGTCAAAATCGACGGCGAAAAAGTAGAGGATAAATCCTTATTAATTAAGGTGGGTGTCGAAAGTGTGTTCCAAGTAGGTAAGCGTAAATTTGCCCGTATTTCTACCACTTGATTCTTTGTGACTACATTATTGTAATAGTTGGGTATGAATCTGCTGTCACATCAGATGTCGACCACATCGCTTACAATTTTTGGCGCTTGAATCGTTCTTAAGAGTGGTCCGAAATATAATAACTGCTGCTTTACCAAAGCCATAACTGGTTATTAATAAACTTGAATAGAGATAGATATTAAAAGCAGTGAACCAGACACCTGCCGGGGTAAAAGTTTCTGATAGCGGATCTAGTACAGGAAACATTGCATACAGTAAAAAAAGACTGGAATTGGTAAATGCCCCTGTTACCATCGCCCAGCGAACATGCCATGGCAATCCAATCCTTGCAGCATAAAATCCCAGAATCAATGCACTCATTAATAAAAAGTCGATGTGGGCCTGCAACACTCGCGTAGGTTTACCAGGAAATAAAGTCTCCAGAAAACCAATCTGGTTATAGATGCCCACGAGTGACCAGGCCAGTAGTAAAGCCATCAATATCCATAAGCACGCCCCTCTTATCAGCAGCACATTACCGGCGTGGTTATCATTCTGTTTCATGCTCTCTCCTGTTAATATTCTGAATACACCAACAGTATGCCGAGCTTAAAATGAGTATTCTTTACTGTAACGGCAGAAAACCTTGTACATTTGGGTGATGAGTTATGACAAACGCACTGATTGCTCCCCCTGGTAAAAGACCTGATGGTCGTGATCCGCTTGTTCGTCTGGGGGGACAGCGTTTTTGCACGGAACAACAACCCAGCGCTCAGCGGGTAGAGTGGCTGAAAGAAGTCATTGGTCGGGAATATGCTAACGTCGATATTACGCCGCCCCAGGATATGGTTTTGTTCAATGATATGTTGATTTATCCGTGGCAAGAAGGTGTTCGGCTGTCACCCATTCAATCCAATGCGATTACATTGGAGCGGTTACCGCAAGAACCTTCCCATTCAAGCCAGGATTGTTATTTCATGGTCCTGCTTACTTCCGGGAAGTACAAGTTAGAGCAGGGCGGGAGAGAAGTTTTTCTCAAACCAGGTGAAATGACGATTTATGACGCGACAGAGCCGCACAGAATTACCCTTCCAGAAGCTTTTTCCAAAATATTGATTTCTATCCCCCGCAAGATTCTGGATCCACGGCTAAATAATATTGGAAGAATTACGGCTACCCGGATTCCTTCGGCTGAAGGTATTGGAGCACTCACCAGCAGTCTTATTCAATCTACTGTTCAACAACTGGAACAATTTTCCAAACCTGCGTTTCAGTCATTATCACAGCCAGTGGTTGATATGTTGACCTTGTCACTAGGGCAGGTTGTTGAAAATAAACTGACAACAACCAGCCACCGTCAGATTATGTTGATACGTATCAAACAATATATAAAGAGTGCTATGAGCGACCCAGAACTCACGGCAACAAAAATTGCCGATGCAACAGGCTTATCGAAACGTTATCTCAACAACTTATTTAACGAAGAAAATACCTCGTTGATGCACTTTCTGACAGAACAGAGATTAGAGTCGTGCCGACACTGTCTGGCAAGCGCCTTTTATTCTCACCTGTCTGTTACCCAGATTGCTATGCAATATGGTTTTAACAATATGTCCCATTTCAGCCGGATTTTTAAAAAATATTACGGGTACTCACCTAGGGTATATCGTCAACTATTTACCAATTTCTAGACTTGGCAGCACCAAAGTAAGTAAAAATTTACCTCTCGCCTATCGCACGTATTGTTATATGACCCAAAAAACGACTGAATTGGGAGTGGTAAATGAGTAAATTTTAATTATTTCAGCAGTATTTTTCTTATCAATTCATAAGACTAGCGTAACCACAAAACATTCAAGAAGAACTTCCTGTTGACGTATTTAATTCAACCTGTAGAATGCGCCGTTCTGTTTCGACAGGCGGCTCTCAACGCTGATGAATAAACGAGTTGAGGGTTGACAGGCTGAGCGAGGTCTGTATAATTCTCGCTTCTTTGCAGGGCAACATTAACTGCAAGCTCTTTAAAAAACTGGTATCAAGTAATTTGTGTGGGTACTTACGTCGGACATTTCTGA
>JGI24654J20067_1000277_pt1 | contig 13559 bp, 9 predicted proteins | sample MalvirmetaMSP109_FD_20067 | JGI IMG/M metagenome (IMG submission 20067)
GGATTTAACCTTTAGGACGTTTTGCACCATATTTAGAGCGGCCTTGACGACGTGCAGAAACACCAGAGGTATCCAAAGCACCACGCACAGTGTGATAACGCACACCAGGCAAATCTTTTACACGACCACCGCGAATTAATACAACGCTATGTTCTTGCAGATTGTGACCTTCACCACCAATATATGAAGTCACCTCAAAACCATTTGTTAAACGTACACGAGCGACTTTACGCATCGCTGAGTTTGGTTTCTTAGGTGTTGTTGTGTAAACACGAGTGCAAACACCGCGACGTTGAGGACAAGCCTGCAGAGCCGGAACATTATTCTTTTTCTTTTGCTTCAATCTCGGTTTACGAACCAACTGATTAATTGTTGCCATTAATACAACCTTAACAAATATCTATTGATGGTAGCCTGCGATACTAAATCTTCTCGCATTACCATTCCAGTAAAAAGCGGGCATCCAGATAAGGATGCCCGACAAAGAAGAGGAATTTTACAATGCACTAATGCATTGCGTCAAGGCTTCTTTTAAGAAGCTTCGTTGATTTCTTCCTCACTATTTTCAATCACTTCCGCTACAGGTTCAGTTTTCGGAACTGATCCACCGTGACGGCGACGTTGACGCTCTTTATGGTAAGCCAGACCGGTACCAGCAGGTATCAATCGACCCACAATTACGTTCTCTTTTAAACCACGTAAACTGTCACTCTTGCCCGTTACTGCGGCATCGGTCAATACACGTGTTGTTTCCTGGAACGAAGCAGCAGAAATGAATGAGTCTGTAGCCAATGATGCTTTAGTAATACCCAACAGCATTGGTGTAAACAGAACACCCATTTTATCTTGCCCGACCAATTCATCATTTGCATCAAGCACACGGTCAAATTCAACCTGCTCGCCTTTGAGGAATTTGCTATCACCAACGGCATCGATTTCAACTTTACGCAACATCTGTCTAACAATAACCTCGATGTGCTTATCATTAATCTTAACGCCCTGTAAACGGTAAACTTCCTGAACTTCGCTGACCATGTAATTTGCCAACGCCAGAATACCTTTCAGTCGCAAAATATCATGCGGATCTTCTGGACCATCAACAATCATTTCACCTTTTTCAATGTGTTCACCTTCAAACACTGAAACATGGCGCCATTTTGGTATCAGCTCTTCATGTGGCTCACCTTCTTTAGGCGTAATAATCAAACGCTGTTTACCTTTGGTTTCTTTACCAAAGCTAATAGTACCGCTGATTTCTGCCATCAATGCAGGATCTTTTGGTTTACGTGCTTCGAACAAGTCAGCAACACGTGGCAGACCCCCGGTAATATCACGGGTCTTACTGCTTTCCTGAGGAATACGTGCCAGGATGTCACCAATTTCAACTTCCATTCCGTCGGTAACACGAACAATCGCACCACCTGGCAGGAAGTATTGAGCCGGAATATCCGTTCCCACGATATTGACGTCATTACCATGGTCATCAACCAGCTTAACCATAGGACGCATATCTTTTGCAGCACTGCTACGCTGTTTTGGCTCACGGATAATCAAACTGGTCAGACCAGTTACTTCATCCACTTGCTTATCAACGGTAACACCTTCAACCAGATCGCTCAGACGTACATGACCTTTTACTTCCGTTACAACCGGGTGAGTATGTGGATCCCATGTTGCTACGATTTGTCCTGCCTCTACTGCATCATCATCTGCTACAGCAATTTCAGCACCATAAGGAATCTTATAACGTTCACGCTCACGGCCATTTTCATCAATCAGATGCAATTCACCAGACCGGGAAACAGCGATAAACTTACCCGCTGAGTTTTCTACAGACTTGATGTTGAAGTAACGGATATGACCTTTAAACTTCAGTACAACTGAATTATCTGCAGCGGTACGAGAAGCAGCACCACCGATGTGGAAGGTACGCATGGTTAACTGTGTACCTGGTTCACCGATAGATTGTGCAGCAATAACCCCAACAGCTTCGCCAACATTAATCTTATGTCCACGACCAAGGTCACGTCCATAACACGAAGCACAAACACCGTAGCGTGATTCGCAGGTAATCGCGCTGCGAACCATAACTTCGTCAATACCTTCACGTTCCAGCTTTGTAACAGAGCCTTCATCAATCATATGCCCTGTTTGCAATACGACTTCGCCTTCACTGTTCAGAACATCTTCAGAAACAACACGACCCAGTACACGTTCACCCAGAGCTTCAACAACATCACCACCCTCAATGATGGGTGTCATGCTGATACCGTTAGTGGTACCACAATCATCTTCGATAACAACCAAGTCCTGTGATACGTCAACCAGACGACGGGTCAGATAACCCGAGTTAGCTGTTTTCAATGCAGTATCGGCAAGACCTTTACGAGCACCATGTGTTGAGATGAAGTACTGTAATACGTCGAGACCTTCACGGAAGTTAGCCGTGATAGGCGTTTCGATGATTGAGCCATCTGGCTTAGCCATCAGACCACGCATACCCGCCAACTGACGAATCTGTGCAGCACTACCACGAGCACCTGAATCTGCCATCATATAGATGGAGTTCATTGACTGTTGCTGAACCTGATTACCTTCGGCATCAAGTACGGTATCGGTACCCAGACCATCCATCATCGCTTTCGCAATTTGATCATTGGTGCGAGACCATATATCGATGATCTTGTTGTAACGTTCACCATCAGTAACCAAACCAGAAGCATACTGCGTGGCAATTTCTTCCACTTCAGCTTCTGCTTTAGCCAGAATGTTACCTTTAGCTTCAGGTATCACCATGTCATCCGCACAAACAGACGCACCTGACATAGTGGCCTGGTTAAAGCCCAGATACATTAATTGATCAGCGAAGATAACAGTATCTTTCAAACCTAGACGGCGGTAACAAGTGTTGATCAGGTCACCAATCGCTTTCTTGGTCATCGTCCGATCAACAACGGCAAAAGGCAGACCTTTTGGCACAATACTAAACAGCATTGCACGGCCTACAGTTGTTTCAATACGGATAGTACGATTTTGTTCAGGCTCAGGCAATGTGACATCTGTTTCATCGATACGAACCATTACTTTCGCATGCAATGAAACCGCTTTATTATCATAGGCACGTCTCAGCTCAGAAATATCTGAAAAGCGACTACCTTCACCTTTCTCGTTAACCAGTGAACGCGTCATATAGTAAAGACCCAATACAACGTCCTGTGAAGGAATGATGATTGGCTCGCCGTTTGCTGGTGACAAGATGTTATTTGTCGCCATCATCAAGGACCGAGCTTCAAGCTGTGCTTCCAAAGACAATGGTACGTGAACAGCCATTTGGTCACCGTCAAAGTCAGCGTTATATGCCGCACAGACCAGTGGGTGTAACTGAATGGCTTTACCTTCAATCAATAAAGGTTCAAACGCCTGAATACCAAGACGATGTAGTGTCGGTGCACGGTTAAGTAAAACCGGATGTTCACGGATAACATCTTCCAGAATATCCCAGACTTCCGGACCTTCACGTTCGACCATTTTTTTGGCCGCTTTAATCGTTGTGGCCTGACCACTGCGTTCCAGTTTGCCGTAAATAAATGGTTTGAACAGTTCCAGTGCCATTTTTTTCGGCAAACCACATTGATGCAGTTTCAGGTAAGGTCCAACTACGATAACCGAACGACCAGAGTAGTCGACACGTTTACCCAGCAAGTTTTGACGGAAACGACCCTGTTTACCTTTGATCATATCTGCCAGCGACTTCAATGGCATACGGTTGGTACCGGTAATCGCACGACCACGACGTCCGTTATCCAACAGTGCATCGACAGATTCCTGCAACATCCGTTTTTCATTACGCACAATGATATCTGGAGCATTTAAGTCCAACAGGCGTTTCAGACGATTGTTACGATTGATCACTCGACGATAAAGATCATTCAGATCTGAAGTCGCAAAACGACCACCATCCAATGGAACCAGAGGACGCAAGTCCGGTGGTAATACCGGTAACACTTCCATGACCATCCATTCAGGTTTATTACCTGAATCCAGGAAGGCTTCCATCAATTTCAGACGTTTGGTCAGTTTCTTAATTTTGGTTTCAGAGTTAGTGCCTTCGATTTGATCTCGAATAACATCGACTTCTTTTGTCAGATCAATGCTTCTTAACAATTCCTGAACCGCTTCGGCACCCATACGGGCATCAAATTCATCGCCGTATTCTTCAACGGCTTGCATGAACATTTCATCAGAGAGTAATTGACCTCTTTCCAATGGTGTCATGCCTGGATCAACAACGATAAACGCTTCAAAATACAAAACACGTTCGATATCACGTAGTGTCATATCCAGGAACAGTGAAATCCGTGATGGCAGAGACTTCAGGAACCAGATATGTGCAACCGGGCTGGCAAGTTCAATGTGACCCATACGCTCACGACGTACTTTGGCCACAGTGACTTCAACGCCACATTTTTCACAGATAACACCACGATGTTTCAGGCGTTTGTATTTACCACACAAACATTCGTAGTCTTTAACCGGACCAAAAATCTTGCAACAGAACAAACCTTCACGTTCTGGCTTAAAGGTACGGTAGTTAATAGTTTCCGGTTTTTTAACTTCACCAAACGACCAGGAACGCACCATTTTTGGTGATGCCAGACCGATGCGAATCGCATCAAATTCTTCTGGCTGGGTTTGTTGCTTTAACATGTTAAGCAAATCTTTCATATTTTTTCTCCGCTGTCGTTAAACGACATATGTCCTGATTATCGGTTTGCGTTCTTACTCTTCAACCAGGTCGACATCAATACCCAGTGAGCGAATCTCACGTGTTAATACTTTGAAGGATTCAGGCATACCTGCATCCATCCGATAATCACCATCAACGATGTTTTTATAAATCTTGGTCCGGCCGTTAACATCATCCGATTTGACTGTCAGCATTTCCTGAAGCGTATAAGCAGCACCATATGCTTGAAGTGCCCAAACCTCCATCTCACCAAAGCGCTGACCACCAAACTGAGCTTTACCACCCAACGGTTGTTGCGTGACAAGGCTGTAAGGACCAGTCGAACGAGCATGCATTTTGTCATCAACCAAGTGATTCAGTTTCAGAATGTGCATGTAACCAATAGTGACTGGCCGGTGGAATGTTTCACCTGTACGACCATCTATAAGCTTTGCCTGACCTGTTGTAGGTAAGCCGGCCAGCTCTAACATCGCTTTAATTTCGCCTTCGTCAGCACCGTCAAATACTGGTGTTGCCATCGGCACACCAGCTTGCAGATTGCCAGCTAGTTCAATGATTTCTTCATCAGTTAATGAATCTAAATCTTCTTTCTTACCGCTGGTGTTGTAGATCTTGCCCAAGAATTCTCTCAGTTCTGCAATATCCCGTTGTTGCTCCAGCATTTCTTGGATCTTATAGCCCAGACCTTTTGCTGCCCAACCAAGATGAACTTCCAAAATCTGACCGATATTCATACGTGATGGAACACCAAGCGGATTCAAGACGATATCAACCGGACGACCATCCTGGGTGTAAGGCATATCTTCAACCGGGACGATATTTGAAATAACACCTTTATTACCATGACGACCAGCCAATTTATCACCAGGCTGGATACGACGTTTAACCGCCAGAAAAACTTTAACCATACGTTGGACGCCTGGCGCCAGATCATGACCAGAGGTCAACTTGTCTTTCTTGATTTGGAAAGCTTCATCCATATCAGTACGATATTGCTTGATTTGATTGGCAGTAGATTCAAGCATTGCGTTCAGGTCATCAGAAGCCATCTGAATGTCATACCACTGAGATTTCTCCAGGGTTTTCAGATATGCCTTGGTGATTTTGTCACCTTTCTTCAAACCAGGTGCTTTATCAGCAACTTTTCCTGATAGGTTACGTTCCAGACGGGCAAAAACGTCATCAACCATAATACGATGTTGATCTTTTAAGTCTGCCCAGACTTTTTCAAGTTCAGCTTTTTCAATCTGACGGGTACGTTCATCTTTTTCAACGCCATCACGAGTGAAAACCTGAACATCAACGACTGTTCCGTAAGTACCTGAAGGTACACGTAAAGAAGAATCTTTAACATCAGCAGCCTTTTCACCAAAGATCGCTCTAAGCAGCTTTTCTTCAGGTGTTAATTGCGTTTCACCTTTTGGTGTGACTTTACCTACCAGAATATCGCCAGGTTTAACCTCAGCACCGACATACACAATGCCTGATTCATCCAGTTTAGCCAGAGCACTTTCACTGACGTTTGGAATGTCACCCGTGACTTCTTCAGTACCTAATTTGGTATCACGCGCCAGACAATTCAGTTCCTGAATATGAATGGTGGTAAAACGATCTTCTTCAACAACACGTTCTGATAACAAAATCGAATCTTCGAAGTTGTAACCATTCCACGGCATAAAGGCAACCAGGATATTTTGTCCCAACGCCAACTCACCTTTGTCAGTTGAAGGACCATCGGCCAGTACATCACCTTTGGCAACAATATCACCAGGTTTTACGATAGGACGTTGGTTTATCGTTGTACTTTGATTCGAACGGGCATATTTGATCAGGTTATAGATATCGACACCTGATTCGTTATCTTCCGTTTCATCATCATTTACCCGGATAACAATACGGCTTGCATCGACAGAATCCACTTCGCCGCCACGTTTGGCTGACACCATAACACCAGAATCCTGAGCAACTACACGCTCCATACCGGTACCGACTAATGGTTTATCAGCACGCAATGTCGGTACTGCCTGACGTTGCATGTTTGAACCCATCAATGCACGGTTAGCATCATCATGCTCGAGGAATGGAATCAGTGAGGCAGCAACGGATACAACCTGACGTGGTGACACGTCCATCAACTGCACCTGCTCTGAAGGCATTAATGAAAATTCATTTTTATGACGACATGGAACCATATTGTCAGCAATTGAAAAATCATCATTCAGATTGATAGTTGCCTGCGCAATACGGTATTCACCTTCATCGATTGCAGACAGGTAAACAATTTCATCTGTTGCTTTACCATCAATTACTTTGCGGTAAGGCGTTTCGATAAATCCGTATCGATTGGTTCTGGCATAACAAGCCAGAGAGTTAATCAAACCGATGTTTGGACCTTCAGGAGTTTCAATTGGGCAAACACGACCGTAATGGGTTGGATGAACGTCACGAACTTCGAAACCGGCACGTTCACGTGTCAAGCCACCAGGCCCTAACGCTGATACACGACGTTTATGAGTTACTTCAGATAATGGATTATTTTGATCCATAAACTGTGATAACTGGCTTGAACCAAAGAACTCTTTAATCGCTGCAGCAACGGGTTTAGCGTTAATCAATTGCTGTGGCATCAAGCCTTCGGATTCGGCAATACTCAAACGTTCACGTACTGCACGTTCAACACGAACCAAACCAACACGGAATTGGTTTTCTGCCATTTCACCAACACTACGTACCCGTCGATTTCCAAGATGATCAATATCATCGACCACACCAAAACCATTACGGATACCGATCAGTTCTTCTAAAACAGCAACAATATCTTCTTTAGAAAGAATGCCTTCCCCATCAAGTTCTTCACGACCCAGGCGACGGTTAAACTTCATCCGGCCGACATTCGACAGGTCGTAACGATCCTGACTGAAAAACAGGCTGGTAAATAAGTTTTGTGCAGCGTCTTCCGTTGGTGGTTCACCAGGACGCATCATCCGGTAAATTTCAACTTTTGCTTCCAACGCACTGCGAGTTTCATCAAGACGCAATGTGTCAGACATGTAAGGACCGTGGTCAAGATCATTGGCATAAATGGTATCAATCACATCAATACCAAAGCGTTCAAACACTTCCAACAGATCACTGGTAATTTCATCATTAGCATTTGCTAATAGCTCACCGGTAGCTGGATCAACAATGTCCTTGGCGATCACTTTGCCGACCAGATACGTTGCTGGCACAGCCAATGTGTTCATTGAAGCTTTTTCCATCTGACGGATGTGACGACCCGTAATCTGGCGTTCAGCTTCTACAATCACTTCTCCATCAGAACCTATGATATCAAAGGGTACAGACTGGCCACGCAGACGCTGTGGTTGTAAAGCTAATTCAAAGCCGTCACCTTTACGAGTGAAGACATCGTTCTCGAAAAAGATTTCCAGTATTTCCTGGTTGCTGTATTCCAACGCACGCAACAGAATCGACGCCGGTAATTTACGACGACGATCGATACGTACAAATACTGCATCTTTCGGGTCAAACTCGAAATCCAACCATGAACCACGGTAAGGAATTACACGAGCGTTATAAAGAATCTTGCCTGATGAATGTGTTTTACCTTTGTCGCTATCAAAAAACACACCTGGGGAGCGGTGTAATTGTGAAACGATTACACGCTCGGTTCCATTAATGACAAAGTTACCTTTTTCTGTCATTAACGGGATTTCACCCATATAAACTTCCTGCTCTTTAATGTCCTTGACTACCTTGGACTTTGCAGGGGCGTCTTTATCATAAATAACCAGACGCATTTTAACTCTAAGAGGTGCAGCATATGTCACACCACGTAGTTGACATTCCTTGACGTCAAACGCTGGCGTTCCGAGACGGTAGCTGACGTATTGCAATTCCGCCATACCCGTGTGACTTTTAATCGGGAACACTGAGTCAAAGGCTGCGTGCAAACCCATTGCACTGCGTTCATCAGCAGGGACGACCATTTGCAGGAAATCCTGATATGAGTTGACCTGAGTTGCCAGTAAGTTTGGAACGGTCAAGACACTTGGACGCTTGCCAAAATCTTTACGAATCCGTTTTTTCTCGGTAAACGTATAAGCCATGTATTACACCTCGAAGAAACACCTGCTTTCTTTTAACGGAAATGCAGGTAGGGTCATATATTGTAGGTGGCCGAATGTCGATCGGCCTGCAACGGAAAAAGGCCGGTGACTAAAGTCACCAGCCATTTTCTTTTTCGTGGCAGTAAACTGACCACGATTGTAGGTGTGCTTACTTAAGTTCAGCAGTCGCACCAGCTTCTTTCAATTGTTTCAGAACGTCTTCAGCTTCTGCTTTTTCAACGCCTTCTTTAACAGTTGCTGGAACGCCTTCTACCATGTCTTTAGCTTCTTTCAAGCCCAGACCGGTCAATGCACGAACAACTTTGATAACGCCAACTTTGTTTTCGCCAAAGCTAGTCATAACAACGTTGAACTCTGATTGTTCTTCAGCAGCAGCGGCAGCTGGAGCAGCGGCAGCAGCAGCGGCAACAGGAGCAGCGGCAGTTACGCCAAATTTTTCTTCCATTGCTTCGATCAGATCTACGATCTCAACAACAGTCATATTGGAAATCGCTTCCAAGATATCGTCTTTAGATACAGCCATGATATTTTCCTATTTCAAGCTTACAGAATTAAATAATAAGTTACTTATCCAAAATGGATTAAGCAGCTTGTTTTGCGTCGCGAACAGCCGCAAATGTGCGGACCATTTTGCTGGTAGGCGCTTGCAAAGTACGAACAAATTTCTCGATTGGTGCTTTAAGCGTACCCATGAACATGCTGATAGCTTGATCTTTGGTAGGCATTTTCGCCAAACGGTCTAAGTCGGAAGCTGGTAAAAGCTTGCCTCCCAATGAAACCATTTTGACTTCGAGTTTTTTGTTGTCTTTAGCAAAATCAGCCATGACGCGCGCAACGGCACCTGGATCTTCCATAGAAAATCCGAACACCAAAGGTCCAGTCATTCCTTCCTGCATGCAGGCGAAATCTGTACCTTCAACAGCACGGCGAGCTAATGTATTACGTACTACACGTAAATAAACATTTTGCTCACGCGCTGCGAGTCGCAACGCTGTCATTTCTGAAACAGTCAAACCACGATATTCTGCTGCAACAGCGGAAAACGCGGATGATGCAATTTCAGCGACCTCAGCAACGACGGCCTTTTTACCTTCGAGATTTAAAGCCACCTAAGACCTCCTTAGGTTCACTACTCACAATCAAGTAGCGTGTGTTGCTAACAAAAGAAGTGTTNCCACTTCCACCTTCACGGCATTCAACCTCAGAAACTTCTGTAGCTGAACCCGTCTGCGCAGGCAGACTNANGTCTATTAAATTTTCATGCCTGCGGTCTTAGACGACCCAGTGAAATCACTGGGCGGTCCAATTCTTTTTCCTGACTTAAGCCAGGAATGATTTATCTACTGGAACACCTGCACCCATGGTGCTNGAAACACTGATGCGNTTGATATANACNCCTTTAGCAGAACTTGGTTTCAANTTNTTCANATCGTCCAGTAAGGCAAGCAGGTTTTGNCGTAAAGCTTCAACTTCAAATCCTGCNTTACCGATTGCACAATGGATGATNCCGGCTTTATCAGTACGGTAACGAACCTGTCCTGATTTNGCATTCTTAACNGCTTCAGCAACATTTGGNGTAACCGTTCCGACTTTAGGNTTAGGCATCANTCCACGTGGACCCAGCACTTGACCNAAAGTACCAACNATNCGCATTGCATCTGGTGAAGCGATAACNACATCAAAATCCATNTTACCGGCTTTAATTGATTCAGCTAANTCTTCGAAACCAACNATATCAGCGCCGGCTTCTTTNGCTGCATCNGCATTNGCACCNTGNGCAAAAACAGCNACACGTACNGTTTTACCTGTGCCNTTAGGNAATACAGTTGAACTACGNACAACNTGATCCGATTTACGNGGATCAACACCCAGATTGATTGAGACATCAATAGACTCAACAAATTTGGCTGATGCATTGTCTTTTACAAAACTTAACGCTTCATCAAGTTCAAACAGTTTACCGGCAGTCAGCTTTTCGCGAATAGCGCGACTTCTTTTTCCAAGAGCAGCCATTATTCAACCCCTTCTGTATTCAAACCCATACTGCGCGCAGTACCGGCAATTGTTCTAACAGCGGCATCTAAGTCAGCAGCTGAAAGATCCGGCATTTTAGTATTGGCAATTTCTTCCAATTGAGCGCGGGTTACAGTTCCGACTTTGTCGGTATTTGGGCGGGCACTACCACTTTTCAGGTTGGCTGCTTTTTTGAGCAAAACAGAAGCCGGTGGTGTTTTGGTAATAAATGTAAAACTTTTATCATTAAACACNGTAATNACNACTGGTGTAGGCAAGCCTGGTTCCAGATTTTGTGTTTTTGCGTTAAACGCTTTACAGAATTCCATGATNTTCACACCATGCTGACCCAATGCAGGACCAACAGGAGGACTTGGGTTTGCCTGACCAGCTGCAACCTGCAGCTTGATATAGGCTGTTATCTTTTTAGCCATNNTTAACTCCTAAACGGGTACTAACGCCTTACGGCTCCCCAATAACAATCCAGTAGAAACTGGGCTTTNTCTAGCCTAGCCTTTGGCGACTTGGCTGAATTCAAGTTCGACAGGTGTTGAACGTCCAAAAATAACTACCTCAACACGCAATCTGCTTTTCTCATAGTTGACTTCTTCGACAACACCGGTGAAGTCATTAAACGGTCCATCAGTAACACGTACCACTTCGCCAGGCTCAAATAGAACTTTCGGACGAGGGCTTTCGACACCTTCTTGAACACGTTGCAGAATTTGTTCTGCTTCTTTATCAGAAATGGGTGCTGGGCGATCACCTGTACCACCGATGAAACGTAAGACGCGTGGCAGATCATTCACCACATGCCAGGTTTCGTCATCCATTTCCATATTCACAAGCACATAGCCTGGAAAGAACTTGCGTTCACTGCGGCGTTTTTGACCTTCACGCATTTCCACTACTTCTTCAGTAGGAACGAGAATATCACCAAATTTTTCTTCCAGTCCCATACGGGCAATACGTTCTTCTAACGAACGTTTAACTTGTCCTTCGTAGCCGGAATAGGCTTGTATTACGTACCAGCGTTTACTCATTTCACATCCAGCTTTATAAAGTCAGCGCGCGAACGGCCCAACCTAATAGTGAGTCATATCCCCACAACATGATGGCAACAACAATAACCATTACGATAACTACCAGGGTCGTTTGTAAAGTTTCCTGCCGGGTTGGCCAGACAACTTTTCTCACTTCTACCTGAGTATCACCTATATATGATAACACCGTTGCACCCACAGCTGCGCGAGATACAATAAACAAGGAAAGTGCAGCCACCGCAAGGAGGCCAAGCACACGCAGCAATGTTGAATACTCAGAGTAGGTATAAAACAAAGCAATCGCAGCGACCATTAAGGCGGCTGCGACTATTAATTTGAGTTTATCTGCCATTGTTTTTGTTATTTATCCATCTTGATGAAAACAAAAATGGCAGGCCAGGAGGGAATCGAACCCCCAACCTACGGTTTTGGAGACCGTCGCTCTGCCAATTGAGCTACTGGCCTAACATATGCTCCCATTCGGCTGAGCACCCATGTGCTCAGCCATAAGCATTATATACTATTCGACGATCTTACTGACGACGCCAGCACCAACGGTGCGGCCGCCTTCACGAATAGCAAAACGTAAACCTTCTTCCATCGCAATCGGATTGATTAAAGTTACGTCCATCTTGACGTTATCACCAGGCATAACCATTTCTACACCAGATGGTAATTCACAGGCACCTGTGACGTCGGTTGTACGGAAATAAAACTGTGGACGGTAACCATTGAAAAATGGTGTATGACGACCACCTTCGTCTTTCGACAAAATGTACACTTCCGCTTCAAATTTTGTATGTGGCTTGATGGTGCCCGGGTGAGCCAGTACCTGTCCACGGTCAACGTCTTCACGTTTGGTACCACGTAACAACACACCAACGTTATCGCCTGCTTGACCTTGGTCCAGCAGCTTGCGGAACATTTCAACACCTGTACAGGTGGTTTTCTGGGTGTCTTTGATACCAACGATTTCTAGTTCGTCGCCAACTTTGACAATACCGCGCTCTACACGACCGGTTACAACCGTACCACGACCAGAGATAGAGAAGACGTCTTCGATAGGCATTAAGAATGCACCATCAATCGCACGTTTCGGCTCTGGGAAGTATTCGTCCATCGCTTCTGTCAGACGAATAATTGAAGGAGCACCAATTTCGCTGGTGTCGCCTTCCAATGCTTTCAGTGCTGAACCAACAATAATCGGGGTGTCATCACCTGGGAAGTCATATGAATCCAATAATTCACGTACTTCCATTTCAACCAGTTCAATCAGCTCAGCATCATCAACCATGTCTGCTTTGTTCAGGTAAACAATGATGTATGGAACACCAACCTGACGTGACAGCAAAATGTGCTCACGTGTTTGTGGCATCGGACCGTCTGCTGCGTTAACCACCAGAATTGCGCCATCCATCTGCGCCGCACCAGTAATCATGTTTTTGACATAGTCAGCATGGCCTGGGCAGTCTACGTGGGCGTAATGACGATTCGGTGTTTCGTATTCTACGTGCGCTGTCGCAATCGTAATGCCGCGCTCTCTTTCTTCCGGTGCGTTATCAATATCCGCGTAATTTTTGAATTCGCCACCTGATGCTTCTGCCATTACTTTGGTAATCGCAGCTG
>JGI24654J20067_1000280_pt1 | contig 13434 bp, 12 predicted proteins | sample MalvirmetaMSP109_FD_20067 | JGI IMG/M metagenome (IMG submission 20067)
AACCACCAGTACCGACAATTGCGCCAGGATCCCCTGCCAGGTGGATTTGACGCCGACCCAATCGAATTCAAAACTGACAGGCAATGGGGTAATACCGATAATATCCGCTTCCTGAAGTGCCGACATCGCTTTACCCATGAGGATAAACGCCAGGGCCAGCAGCAGGTAGGTGGTGACGGAAAAGAATTTGGCTACAGGTAATTTCACTGAATAACGCACCAATGACCAGGCCAATACCGCCAAGAAAGCAGTGCCGGCTACAAAGCCGCTTAATACGGATGAATATTGAGAGGCTGCAGCCTGGGTCAGCAACGCCTGATAAAACAAGACCGTTTCAAAGACTTCACGATAAACCGCAATAAATGCCAGCAGCGCAAGACCCCACAGGGTACCCGCAGTCAGGTGGGAGTTGATGTGCTGCTGGATATAGGCCTGCCACTGGGCAGCATGGGTTTTACTGTGCATCCAGATGCCGACATAGAGCAACACGACCGCCGCCAAAAGGGCCGCAACCCCTTCCATGACTTCGCGACTGGCACCGCTGATACTGACCAGGGACTGCGCGGCAGCCCAGCTCGCAACACCGGCCACCAATGCCGTTACCCAACCCAAATGCACATACCGAAGTCCGTCACGCCGACCGGTTCGCACCAGCACAGTCACCAGAGCAATCACCACGAGCAGGGCTTCAAGCCCCTCCCGCAACAGGATCACCAAGCTGGCACTGAACAGGGTCGCATTGGACAAGGTAGATTCCGAAAGCAATCGATCCGCATCATCCAACCTTGCCAGCGTCCGGCTCACAGCGCTTTCCACCTCACCCGGGGACTGTGCCTGCTTCAATAATTGCCTTATCGCCATCATATCGGCTTCGAGCGTCTGGCGAAGTGCTTTATCCTGCGCATCCAGGCTGTTTTCGACCAATTCAAAGCCATCCAGATAAGCACTGACCGCCAGTGCTTGTGCTGTCTGATAATCGCCGCGCTGGTGCGCCTCTTGTGCTAGCAGCAGTTGGTCGCGGGTGATTTTCAGAGGATTGGTCGATTCCTGGAATAACAGTTCTGGCTTTGCGCGCAGCCGTTCGATCCCCTTCTGCGTCATATCCGGGTGTTCTGCAGCGAGTTGCGCCGGCGTGTGGTTAACCATCTGTGACAAGGTGACGCTGGGTGCCTCGCCTGTAACTTCAGAGCCGGATTGGAATGCCAATCCGCCGACATGGAACGCCAGCGACCAGCGTTCCTCTTCCGTCAGTTGGGTAAATGCCGGCATTGCGGTATCGTCTATGCCATTGGAGATGGCGTCGTACAGGCCCAGAAGTGACCGGTTCAAGGCTCGCTCTTTGCTGGTGAAATCGGTTGGAGCGGGCTCCAGCTGTTCGGCCATCACACCATCGCCCCCACCGGCTGCGCCATGGCAAGAAGCGCACTGGCTCTCATACAACCCTTTGACGGTCGCTTTCGACAACAGATGATCCGGCAGGGACGACTGCGGCATCAGTGCCAACAACGTACCCCGCAGGCTGCCGCTCATTTGCCGAATTGTTTCAATAGCCTGTTTGTTCTGGATGGCTTCCTGTAAAGCCTTGGCCTGATCTGTCAGGTCGCCAGCGTCGGCTGATTTATCCTGAATCTCAGAAATATTCGTCACAATGAGCTGGGAGAACTCCAGCATTTCCTGATATTCACCGTCATTGACCACATGGCCATCTTTGACGGCTTCCACGTAATCCACAGCAATGTATTCGGCCAGCTGTGCCAATTGACGCATCTGAGCCCAGCCGTCATCACTCATCTCGGCCTGACTAGTCGCTGGAAGCAAACACGATAAGCCCAGCAGCAGTACTGAGACATTCAAAACAAATTGCTTCGGGCTTATAAAACGGTATATCCAGTGCGCCTGCATTAACGAGATCTCTACTTGGCTTGTTGCTAATGATAATTAATCTCAATTCTAATGCCTATGGTAGCTATAGAGTCAAGTGTGTGACTGGTTTGTTGGCATTCCTGACAACACGGCTCCTGTCGGCACACGGGATATCCTTCTGCCTCCATTGAGCTGCTCTCATAACCAGTCGTACCCGCAGTCCGGGGCCGTGCAGAATGGCATTACGGTGCGTATCTTCTGTCGGAGCAACCTCACGCATCGCACTCCTCTTGCGTTTGTACACTGGACTGGTTGAGATACACCAGCATGATCATCCTGATCTTCACGGCGACCCCGGACAATGCGATTCTCTAGGCGCCAACAGATTATCGATTTCTTACAAAGTGGATCCTAGCTCTTGGGCTCATTTCATGAAGAAGACCCGCTTCAGAGTGGCTTTTGGGTTGGTGCGGTATCCTTAAGCTGGCTTTAGCGGCTGTTCGATAAGCCCGAGGCGTTCGTAATAACGAATAGTTTCGACACTGACCCGAGCTGCTTGTGCCAGTTTACCGATGGTCAATTGACTCATCACTTTCTCCCGTAGCACTCACCTCTACATCAGCCATGCTGGGTAAACTGATCGTGAAGCGCGTGACGCCGCGTTCGGAGATCACCGCGATGTTTCCTTCATGGGCCTCGACTATGGACTTGACGATAGCCAGCCCCAAGCCAGCACCTTCGCTTTGGCGTTGCCGGGAAGGATCGACCCGGTAAAACCGGTCGAAAATCCTGAGCAAATGCTCGGCTGGAATTTCTGGCCCCGGATTCTGTACGCTGAGTAACGCCCTACCCTCGCCCGATGAATCCAGACGGATCAGCACACTTCTTCCCACTGGTGTGTGGCGTATTGCATTGGACAGCAGATTGGACAATGCGCGACGCAGCATAGCGCGGTCACCTTGTATAATCGGTGCCTTTCCTTCCAACACCAATTGGATGTGCTTTTCCTCCGCCAGGGCCTCGAAAAAATCGAACAGCTCGCGCACTTCCCGAGCCAGATCCAGCGGTTCCCAGACAGGCTTGAGCAGGCCGTGTTCGCTCTGGGCCAGCCAGAGCATGTCGTTGACCATTTTGGTCAGGCGCTCCTGTTCTTCAAGATTCGAGTAGAGCAGTTCGCGATATTCTTCCAGGCTTCTGGACTTACCCAAACCCACCTGGGTCTGGGTGATCAGGTTGGTCAAAGGCGTGCGCAATTCATGGGCAATATCGGCGGAGAAATAGGATAGTCGAACGAAGCTGTCTTCCAAGCGGCCAATCATATGATTAAAGGAACAGACAAGGTTTTGCAGTTCCCGGGGAACGGTGTTAGGGTCTAGACGCACATGAAGGCGATCCGCCTGAATATCACTCATTGTCGCACTCAGCTCGCGCAAGGGCGCGTGCCCCTGGTGCACGCCATACCAGGCCGCCAAGAGAGTCACCGCGCCTGCCAGCACCATAATCATCCACAAACTGCGCCGAAAATTTTCCAGAAAGTGGATATGGAAATCCATATCGATAGCAGCAACGATGCGATAATTCTGGTCTTCAATGCGGGTATGCGTGATAGTGCCACGGTAGGTTTTGCCATCAGTTTGCCAGGTATAAAGATTGTCTACCTGAATACGGCTCACAGGAGAATAGGTGTTTTCTTGTGGCGAAGGTCCACCCTCCTCAGGACCATAGACCAAACGTCCCGCATCATCCCACACTTGAAAGTAGACACCATGGTGACCAGAAACAGCTCGCGCAAGGGCGCCCTCCGGTGCCGAGTCCTGATCTTTCGCCGATTGTAGAGCGTCTTCAACAGCACGAGTAATCACCACCAACTCGTCGGCATCCTGTTCAGCAAAATGGCGCTCTACTTCATTCAGCACAAGATAACCGATCATCAGTAAACTGAAACCGATAGCCATCGCGACAAACAGCATCACCCGGCTGTTGAGTGACAGTGGTCGTCTCCGGGCGAGACTAACTTTCGTCATGGTCGTCCTCGACCTCCAGCTTGTAACCCAAGCCGCGCACAGTGTGAATCAGCTTGGGTTCATAATCGTCATCGATTTTTGCCCTTAGGCGCCGTATGGCCACGTCAATGACATTGGTGTCGGAATTGAAGTTCATGTCCCACACCTGGGAGGCGATCAAGGAGCGCGGCAGTACTTCGCCCTGTCGCCGGACCAACAGCTCCAGCAAACAAAACTCCTTGTGGCTGAGATTGATCTTGCGGCCGGCGCGCGTGGCCCGGTGACGCGGTAAATCCAGCGTGAGGTCAGCAACTTTGATCTGGTCGGTCATCACCGGCACAGTACTACGACGCAACAGAGTGCGCACCCGGGCCAGCAGCTCGGCAAAGGCGAAGGGCTTGACCAGGTAATCGTCAGCACCCAACTCCAGACCCTTTACGCGGTCATCCACACTGTCGCGGGCGGTTAGGAACAGCACTGGCGTCTGACGGCCAGCCTCGCGCAGTGACTGCACGATTCGCCAGCCGTCGACGTCCGGCAGCATGACGTCCAGCACCAGTAAATCAAAGGTCTCGGTCATCGCCAAATGATGGCCGTCGAGGCCATTGCGCGCCAACGTGACCAGAAAGCCAGCCTCGGTCAGCCCCTGCTGTACATAATCGCCGGTCTTGATTTCGTCTTCGACCACCAATAGCCGCATCGTTGCCCTGCTCCGTATGTTCAGAATGGCGTGTCAGAATGGCTTTGGAAACAGCCTAACCCTGGCTAACCCACAAGAAGATGACACCCAGATTACAACTTTGTCATTTTGAAGTCATGCGGGTGACAGGCTCGGCTGGCTAGTATGCGGAATCAGAACGTGGAACCACCATCACTTATTCGAAAAGAGATTGACTCATGACCCATGGTTTCCCCCGACCCAAGCAGCCCTGGCAGCTTAGTCGCCGCCGCTTCGTGCAGGGCCTGGCAGCCGGTGGCGTGCTGGCCGCCACACCGTCCTGGTTGCAGGCCGCCGCAAAAGGCGCGACCGCGCTGGGCTCGGCACCGGTACTCAGCGGCCGTGAAATCGACCTGGTAATCGCCGCAACACCTGTCAATTTTACCGGTGTCACACGTATGGCGACCACCATCAACGGTTCCATTCCGGCACCGACGCTACGGCTGCGCGAGGGCGATGACGTCACCATCCGCGTCACCAACCGATTACCTGTTTCTACCTCTATTCACTGGCACGGCATCTTGCTGCCCTATCAAATGGATGGTGTGCCGGGGATCAGCTACCCAGGCATCGCACCGGGAGAAACCTTTGTTTACCGCTTTACCCTCCGCCAGAGCGGCACCTATTGGTACCACAGTCACTCCGGCTTTCAGGAGATGACCGGGATGTATGGCGCCCTGATTATTGAGCCGCGGGCAGGCGAAAGACACCGTGCCGACCAGGATTATGTGGTGCAGCTGTCCGACTGGACCGACGAAGATCCAATGCATACCTTCAGCAAGCTGAAAGTACAAAGCGATGTCTACAACTTCAATCAGCCCACCTTTTTCGATTTCACAGCCGATGTTTCAAAGATGGGCTTACAGGCAGCCCTGGAAAAGCGCCAGATGTGGAACCAGATGCGGATGAACCCGACCGATCTGGCGGACCTGTCGGCGGCCACCCTCACCTTCCTAATGAATGGCACCACCCCGGCGGGCAATTGGAGCGGGTTGTTCCAGCGCGGTGATCGCGTACGGCTTCGTTTTATTAATGCCGCCAGCAACAGCTTTTACGATATCCGCATTCCGGGTTTGAAGCTAACGGTGATCCAAGCGGATGGTCAGGATGTTGAACCTGTCACTGTGGATGAATTCCGTTTCGGCCCCGGAGAAACCTACGATGTCATGGTCGAACCGCGGGACGATGCTTACACCATCTTTGCCCAGAGCATGGAGCGCAGCGGCTATGCCCGCGGCACCCTGACCGTGCGGCAAGGCTTAACCGCTCCAGTACCAGATCCTGACCCGGTTGAGTGGTTGACCATGGCTGACATGATGGGGGCTATGAGTCATGGCACTGGTCACGAAGGCATGAATCATAGCGGTATGGATCAGGGGTCCATGAGTATGGGTGCCATGGATCACAGCACCATGGATCATTCCCAGATGCACGGCGGCATGGCCATGGATCACAGTATGCACGGCGTGCAGCGGGCTTCTGATAACCCTCTTGCCAAACCCTCATCCACCATACGCCACGCCCGAACCGAATACGGCGCTTCGGTGGATATGCGAGTGGACATGCCACGCACCAATCTCGACGATCCGGGTATTGGCTTGCGCAACTTAAGCCAGCGTGGGTTGCGCCCACAGGGCCACCGAGTGCTGACGCTGGCCGACCTAAAATCCATCGATGGTGTGCTGGATGACCGCCGCCCGCCCGCGAGGGAGCTGGAACTACACCTTACCGGCAATATGGAACGCTATAGCTGGTCTTTCGACGGACTGGAGTTCGGTAAAAGCACACCGGTCTCCCTGCGCCACAATGAACGCGTTAGAATTATTCTGCAAAACGACACCATGATGACCCACCCAATGCATTTACACGGCATGTGGAGCGAACTGGAAACCGATCAGGGTGAATTGCGGGTCCGCCGCCATACCATTCCCGTGCAACCAGCGCAGCGTATCAGTTACCTGACCACACCCCATGACTTGGGCCGCTGGGCCTGGCATTGCCATCTGCTGTTTCATATGGACGCGGGCATGTTCCGCGAAGTGGTAGTGTCATGAGGCTTAATACGGTGAAATATCTCACAACACTGGTTTTTATTGTCGGTGCCCTTCAAGTGAATACGGCCCTGGCGCAAATGGATCACGGCCCTGAACATCAAGACATGGGACAAATGCAGGGCGGCAGCGCTCCGGCCGATGCCCGCGATCCCCACGCTTATTCCGACGGTTACACCTTGACCGAAGGCCCCTATGCACAGCCGGGGCCGCGGCAACTGAAACTGGCGGACGAACACGCCTTCTGGTCCGTTCTGGGCGATCGCCTGGAGTATCACGAAGACAGCGAGAGCACGGTTTACGATATACAGGCCTGGTATGGCACCACCTACAACCGCTTTGTCATCAAAGCGGAAGGTGATATCGCAGACGGCACACTAGAGGAAAGTTCAACCGAGCTGTTGTGGGGCCATGCGCTCAACGCCTATTTCGACACCCAACTCGGTGTTCGACTTGACCAATATGACGAAGGCAAGAACCGTCAGTGGCTGGCAATTGGTATGCAAGGCCTGGCGCCCTACTGGTTTGAGCTGGATGTTACTGCGTATGTTGGCGACGACGGTCGGACCGCACTCTCTGCCGAGGCCGAGTACGAGTTGCTGCTGACACAGCGGCTCATTTTACAGCCCCGTGCGGAACTGAATCTGTATGGCAAGGATGATCTTGATAATAGATTGGGGTCGGGCCTCTCGGATCTCGCCTTGGGCTTGCGCCTGCGTTACGAATTCAGCCGTCAATTTTCTCCCTACATCGGTGTGGAATGGACAGACACCTATGGCGACACAGCTGATTACCGCCGTGCGGCAGGCGAAGATACGTCAGGCACCCAATTCGTCGCGGGACTGCGATTCTGGTTTTAACAATAACCAAGTTGATACGGAAACTTTTCAAACACCTATGAGGAACACCTTTATGAATATGAAAACACTAGCCACTGTCATCGTGCTCTCCACACTGGGCATCGCTTTATCTGCACAGGCCCATGAACCTAAAGAACATATGAAAGACGCTGAAAAACCGGATTGCACCGCCATGAAAAATATGGATCACAGCAAGATGGATATGAATGATCCTGTGATGCAAGCCATGATGAAACAATGCATGAATGACACGCATCATAACGACTCTGAAAAGGATCAAGCGCAGGCTGATCATCAGGACAACGAAAAAAGCTCAGGCGAGCAACATTCAGAACACCAACACTGATCAACCCAAGGAGTTTTCATGTCGGCGCTCACCACCTTTATCAAGAGTCTGGTCATTACCGCTGTCATCGCGCTGGTGGGTGGTGGGCTGTTTCTCTATTCAGGTCTCTACCCCATGGGAGCCGATGTACCACACAATCGGCTGACCTACTGGCTGCTGGAAACCTTGCGTGAACGTTCAGTTGCCCGCGCCGCCAGTGACATTAAGGTTCCTGGCGACCTAAACGCACCGGAGCGGTTACTGGCGGGTGGCGCCGACTACAATGATATGTGTGCGGGGTGCCATTTGAAGCCGGGCAAAACCGAAAGTGATTTCACCCTGGGACTGTATCCCGCTCCCCCTAATCTAACTCTAGCTGGCGATGAACATGGGCACGAACATACCGGCGACACCGAAAATGACGACGAGGCCATTAAGCGACAATTCTGGATTATTAAACACGGTATCAAGGCATCGGGCATGCCGACCTGGGCACCGGGCCACGACGATGAACGCATCTGGAATATGGTCGCGTTTTTGAAGCGCCTGCCGGAGCTGTCGCCGGAGCAATATCAGATATTGACAACACGTGGAGATGACGATGCCAATCACCACTGATATTGTTATGTATTCAGGAGCCAAGCGTGGACATCGCATTCATTAAACAAAAATCTCGCTTTCTGTGCATACTCTTTATGCCGTTGATAATGGCCTGCAGTGAAAGCCTGCCGAGCCAAGCTGCGACTGAAAGCGCGGATACTCGGGGAGCGGAGAAACTTATCGTCTATAAAAGCCCTACCTGCGGCTGTTGTGCAGAGTGGATGAGCCACATGGAAAGTGCGGGCTTCGAGACTGTCTTCCAGCATCCGGCGGTTATGACAGAAATTAAAAACAGATTCAATATCAAAGCCAACCTGAAATCCTGTCATACAGCAGTTTCCAGTCAGGGATACGTGTTTGAAGGGCATGTCCCTGCCCGCTATATCCGTGAATTTCTGGCCGTTACGCCACCCAACACTATCGGATTCGCCGTGCCTGGTATGCCGCTTGGCAGTCCTGGCATGGAGACCGGAGACAGATTTACGCCGTATCAGGTATTGGCCCTGAAAAAAGATGGCAGCAGCACAGTATTCGCAGCGGTCGAGAGTGTGGCTCAGCAGTGAACAGTATCGGTAATCCCGCCGCTCCAAGAAAAACGTTTCGATCAGGTCGGCATGGTCAATTTCTGTTGCGGATGAAGCCCCGGAAAATCGATCCCTTGACCTGTGTGCAGGACATAGGTGCATCATTGCTTTAAGGATCTTGCAAAGCAAAGTCTAAATCCTTGGAGCTTGACACAGATCAAGGCATGTCCGGACATAGTCGATTAGCCTCATCGGTAATGATCGCCGAAGAGGATGATGTATGCGAGTCAATGAGTTGGCGAGGGAGCTCGAGGTGACAGGAGATACGGTACGTTTTTACACCCGTATCGGTTTTCTGAAACCGGAAAAAATCCGGCCAATGGCTACAAGGTCTATAGTTCAGGGGATAGGCGGCTTTTGCAGTTTATTCTGAGCGCCCGTCAACTGGGATTTTCAGTGGACGATATCGGCATGATTCTTGACACCGCTGATCAGGGACGTTCTCCCTGCCCTCTCGCCAGACAACTTATCCAACGGCGACTACGGGAAAACGAGAGGAGCTTTCAGGATAGCGCGCGGCTTCGTCAACGTATGCTCGCCGCGGGCTGGAAAAGGGGCGAAAAAACCCGAGTGACCGGCCGTAGTTTCCTGCCAGGTCACCACCGGTAAACCAGACGGGGATATTCCCCTTGCAATTAAACCCAGGAGATAACCATGAAATACCTTACCCGAGCACTCACCATCGCTGCAATCCTTGCCGCGCCAGCTTTCGCACAGGACGAGCATCAGCACAGTGACACAATGCAAGACAACTCTATGCAAGATACCCCTATGGAAATGCAGGACCAGGGAATGACGGCCATGCAAGATCATATGGAGGAAATGCAAACTCTGATGAACCGAATCAAACAAGAACAGGACCCTGAGAAGCGCCAGCAACTGATGCAGGAACATATGACCGCCATGCAGAAAGGCATGCAAATAATGCACGGAGACATGGAAGGTAAAGCCATGGAACCAAAAAGCATGGAAGGCATGATGAACAAGCGCATGGATATGATGCAGAAGATGATGGATCAAATGAAAGATCATCAGTTGGAATCGAAAAAATCCAAGGGAATGGGTCACATGTAAAGTTGTGCCCAATCTACCTTTAGAGCGAGTGCTTTTGGTGCGCGCTGGTGATCGAGAATAACTGGAGTCGAGATTATGAAACACAGAGTTTGACAGCATTGGGTGTGCCGCATCTTCATGTGGTTTATGCAGGTAGCGTTTCGCTTCTGATGGAGTGGGAAGAAGCGCTTCCTTCCCCGGCCACTTCCCAAGACGGAAATCGCTCGAGAATCTATCGCCCACGAAGGCTTTTTCAGAGAACGTTATCGCTCTGTCAGTTTGAAAAACATCAATTTATCAAACGGGTATTGAGCAAACCAGGAAATGTACGAAAACAGCTATAGATCGAGTGATATACAGCAGTAATCCGTTTGGCGGATATTGTCTGCACTCGATCTATTAGCAACGAAATTCGTGTGCGTGGTTATTGCACTTGATTGTAACCGCCGGAAGGTTCTGGCACCTTAACTTTGACAAATTGGAGAATACTCATGAAATCTTTAAACGTTATTTCAGCACTTCTTTTGGCAGTCGCAATGACCACTTCCTTTCAACTGCACGCGCAAACCGACGAGACACCCATCATGGAGCTTTTAAGCAACATGGCGGATAAGCCCGAGCAGCATCAGGCCATTGCCGACTACTACCGGAAAATGGCCGATGAGGCACGGGCGGAAGCCAGTCTTCACAAGCAAATGAAAGACACCTATCGTCACAGCCATGCCAAGCTCAAAGGCCTACCCGCTGGCCACGCAACTGAGAAGCACTGCATGCAGATCGCTGCGATGCAGCAGTCAATGGCCGAGGAATATGATGCCCTTGCCGAACTGCACGCGAACGCGGCGCAGCAGTAACAACCTGCTGAAAACCCGACCCTGCCCTGATTTAGGGGCAGGGTTTTCCTTGTTTCGCAACCGTTGACAAAGGAATATTTCATCAATAATAAACTGTGCACACAGGTTTAAGAGAGATGAAGGTCAAATCAGTCCATACATTGATAATATTTAGCGCTGTACGAGCGATTAACGTCGTGACTGTGTTCAGAGCCGAAACGGCAGGTTTGTGGCGCTACCCCTTGCCATGGCGTTTCGACCTGGTATTAGCGTTATTTCTTGTGATGGTGGTTGGTCTCTCTGGCCCTCAAGCCATTGCGCAAATTGCTCCGGGCGATCATCAGGCACACCACCCTGACGCTCCTACAGAATCTCAACCAGGCCCCACGCCTTCGGACTCCCAAAGTACGGGAATGATGGAGGACATGGGTGAAATGATGCGGCAGATGGGCGTCCCGCCGCCCAAGGAGCTCTATCCAACGCTGATGACATTGCCCGATCTTTCTCCGGAACAGCGGGAGGAGGTTGAACTGGCTGCGCATAAGCGCATGGAAAGTGGAACTGAATTGATGGCCGAAGGCCTGGATCGGTTGGCGGGCACCTTATCCACGGACGATTATGAGGCTATGCAGCGGGCAGTCGTTCTGCTTCGAGAAGGTTTGGCTCGCTTTGATAGCGGTCTGGCTGCAAAGCGTGCTGTTACCGAAGCCCCAAGTCCAAAAGCCGTCGCACTCGCGTGGCTCCGCAAGGAAATGAGTCTCTCACGTCCAACCACGCTGGCACCTGAGACCGGGATTTTTGGTGTGACCTGGTTTCATTTCTGGATCATGTTGAGTTCGACAGTGTTCGCAGTTGCCCTGCTATGGCTCTATTTCCTCAAGATGCGGCGTGCTTCACTGCTGTTGCGCGACCTGACAACGGCAAGCGGGTCCACAGGCAAGCAATTGGCGGATCCGGATTTAAAATCGGCTTTCAAGGGGATTGAAAGAGCGCCGGATAATGTGAGTATCTCTGGTAGAAAATGGACAGGACAGCTGCGCATCGGTCGTATCTTTCAGGAGACGGCCGACGTGAAGACTTTCCGGCTCTTGAATCCGGTTGGTGGTATCCTGCCTTTCGATTATCTTCCCGGGCAATTTATCACTGTCACAGTGCCACATGATGACCAGTCCGTTCGGCGTAGCTATACGATTGCATCCTCTCCAGCGCAGCGTAATTACATCGAGATCACTGTCAAACATGCCCCCGACGGAGTGGTTTCAGGCTATCTTCATTCAGAGGCGCGCGAAGGCGGCTTGCTGGAGTTTTCGGGACCCGCGGGCGCTTTCGTGTTTACCGGTCGTGAATGCAAATGCATTCTTTTGATCGCAGGCGGGGTGGGTATCACGCCCCTAATGAGCGTTCTGCGTTGCCTTCTCGACCGCGCCTGGAATGGCGATATCTTTCTGCTCTATGCTTGCCGCAGCCCCGCCGACATTATTTTTCGGGAAGAACTGGACTACCTTCAGCGCCGACACGCCAACCTTCAGGTGGTCTTTACCGTATCGCAAACCGAGGGTTTTGAATGGCGGGGGGCGCAGGGGAGAATCACCAAGGAACTGGTTACCCAGGCTGTCCCGGATCTGCCATCCCGTTATGTACACGTTTGTGGCCCCGTTCCTATGATGGAAGCCACAAAACAGTTGCTTTCGGAACTCGGGGTTCCCGCCGAACGGATCAAAACCGAGGCCTTTGGTCCAGCGCTAGGCAAGGAAGAGCGATCACAAAAGGTGAACCAAGGCGCCAAGGGGGTAGATGCGGGGAGCGCCGAACTGACAATACTTCCAACCGTTACGTTTGTCGATTCCAACAAAGCAGGTTCCTTGCCCCCGGATAAAGTTGTGCTGGATGTTGCGGAAGACCTCGGTGTGGATATCGATTACTCCTGCCGAGCAGGAATATGCGGGGTCTGCCGGGTTGAGTTGATTTCCGGGGATGTCAGCATGGCTATTGAGGACGGCCTGCAACCCGGCGACAAGGAGAATCACATTATCCTGGCGTGTCAGGCCAGGGCGTCAGGTGATATATCGGTGAAAGCATGAAAGAGCGAGAAAAGCTGATTATCTCTGCTCTGGTCTTGCTGATGCTTGTTTTTTGGCTGGGCTTCCTCTTCCATCGCTCACCCCGTTTTGCAGGAAGTTTTCTGGGCGGAATGCTGGGTATATCCGGTGCGATTTTGATGCTGGTTCCGCTAGCCTATCTTGTAATAAAACGCGTCAGACCACTCAACCGATGGATCACCCGATTTATACCCCTACGCACTTTGCTTACCTTGCACATATACGCCGGCGTGCTTGGGCCAATCCTGGCAATTCTTCACTCGGGCCACAAGTTCGACAGCGCCCTGGGAATCGCGCTCACCGCGATGACTTTGGTTGTGGTATTCAGTGGCTTTGTCGGACGCTATCTGATGAATCGCATTTCCCAAACGATTCACGAAAAGAAAGAGCTTCTGACACAGCTAGAAATCAAATACCGCAACGTCGCTGCCGAATTGGCAACAGA
>JGI24654J20067_1000284_pt1 | contig 13146 bp, 13 predicted proteins | sample MalvirmetaMSP109_FD_20067 | JGI IMG/M metagenome (IMG submission 20067)
GGAACGGGTCACCGCCATGTCCGGCGGCCGCCTGACCATCAAGGTGCACGGCGCCGGCGAGCTGGTGCCGGCCATGGGCGTGTTCGACGCGGTGCGCGACGGCAGCGCCGAGATGGGCCACTCCGCCTCCTACTACTGGAAAGGCAAGCATCCGGCCACGCCCTTCTTCACCGCGGTGCCGTTCGGCCTCACCGCCCAGGAGCTCAACAGCTGGGTCAACTTCGGCGGCGGCCAGGAGCTGTGGGACGAGTTGTACGGCGAGTTCGGCCTCAAGCCGCTGCCGTGCGGTAACAGCGGCACCCAGATGGCCGGCTGGTTCCGTAAGGAGATCAACAGCCTGGAAGACATCAAAGGGCTCAAGATCCGCGCCCCCGGCCTGGCCGGCGAAGTGATGCAGCGCATCGGCGCCACCCCGGTGCAGATGCCCGGCGGTGAGGTGTTCACCTCCATGCAGACCGGCGCCCTGGACGCCGCCGACTGGGTCGGCCCCTATAACGACCTGACCTTCGGCCTGCACAAAGTGGCCAAGTACTACTACTACCCCGGTTGGCAGGAACCCGGCGCCATGCTGGAGATGATGATCAACAAGGAGAAGTGGGACGCGCTGCCGGAAGATTTGCAGGCCATCGTCAAGAACGCCGCCGAAGCCGAAAACCAGCACATCTACGACGAGTTCACCGCGCGCAACGCGGAAGCGCTCAAGCAGTTGGTGAACGAGCACGGCGTCGAGCTGCGCCGGCTGCCGGACGAGGTGCTTGAGGCGCTGGAAAAAACCAGCCAGGAGGCGGTGGAGGATCTGGTCGCCGGCAACGACCAGGCGCGGCGGATTTATGAGTCCTATCGCGACTTCCGGGATTCGGTGATGCCGTACATCGCGGTGGCCGAGCAGTCCGCGCTTAACGTCCGTTCCACGGTGTTGGGCCAGAAGGCGCCGTAAGGCGCCCTTCGGCGTTTCAGTCCCGGGGCACCGAGCGGGTGCGGCCGTTCTCGTCGATGGCGACGAACGTGAAGTGCCCCTCGGTGACCTTCGCCAGACCGCCCTCATCCTCGACGATCCACACTTCCACCAGAATCTGCATGGAGCTGCGGCCGATGTCCTGCATCCGCGTGTAGCAGCTCACCACCGCGCCCACCGGCACCGGCCGCAGAAACGCCATGGAGTCGATCGCCACCGTGGCGACCCGGCCCTTGGCGCGCGCCCGCGCGGTCACCGCGCCGGCCAGGTCCATCTGCGATACCAGCCAGCCGCCGAAAATATCCCCGTTCCAGTTGGCGTTCTCGGGCATGGCGATGGTTTGCAGGGCCAGCGTGCCCTGCGGTTGGGGAATGTCGTCGTTGGTCATGTCTTGTTATCCATATAAAAGCCCCGGCAACCAGGTGGCCAGTTCCGGGAACAGCGCCAGGATGCCGAGCATCGTCAATTGAATCAGGATGAAGGGTATCACGCCTTTATAGATCTGCGAGGTGCGCACTTCCGGCGGCGCCACGCCGCGCAGATAGAACAGCGCGAAGCCGAACGGCGGCGTCAGGAACGAGGTCTGCAGGTTGAGCGCGATCATCACCCCCAGCCACACCGGGTCCACGCCCATGGACAGCAGCACCGGCCCCACGATCGGCACCACCACGAAGGTGATTTCCATAAAGTCGAGGATAAAGCCGAGCAGAAACACGATCAGCATCACCACCAGGGTGGCGCCCAGCACGCCGCCGGGCAGGGCGTCGAACAGGTGCTCCACGGTCTCGTCGCCGCCGAACGCGCGGAACACCAGCGAAAACAGGCTGGCGCCGATCAGAATCATGAACACCATGGCGGTGACGCGGGTGGTGCTGCGCACCGTTTCGCGCAGGATGTGCCGGTCCAGATGGCGGCCGAACGCGGCCAGCAGCAGGGCGCCGAAGGCGCCCACGCCGGCCGCTTCCGTGGGCGTGGCCAGGCCGGTGAGAATGGAGCCCAGCACCGCGGTGATCAGCAGCAGCGGCGCCACCAGCCCGCCCAGCAGGGACACCGCCTCCGCGCCGCCTTCGATGTTGGCGTCTTCCCGTTTCATGGCCGGCGCCTGCTCCGGCCGCAGGGTGCTGATCACCACCACGTAGAGCAGGTACATGCCGACCAGAATCAGGCCCGGTACCAGCGCGCCCACGAACAGATCCCCCACCGACACCGTGTCCAGCGACCACAGGCCCTGGCGCAATTGGGCTTCCTGGTAGGCGGTGGAGAGCACGTCGCCGAGCAGCACCAGGGCGATGGACGGCGGAATGATCTGCCCCAGGGTGCCGGTGGCGCAGATCAGGCCGGTGGCCAGGCCCGGGTTATAGCCGTGGCGCAACATGGTGGGCAGCGACAGCAGCCCCATGGTCACCACGGTGGCGCCGACGATGCCGGTGCTGGCGGCCAGCAGCGCACCCACCAGCACGATGGCCAGGCCCAGGCCGCCGGGGAACACCGCCAGCAGGCGCCCCATGCTGGCCAGCAGGCGCTCGGCGACCCGGGATTTCTCCAGCATCACGCCCATGAATACGAACAGCGGCACCGCCATCAGGCTGGTGTTCTCGATGATGCCGAACAGTCGCCCGGGCAGGAACGTCAGGTCGGTCATGCTCAGGCTGCCGCCGAGCAGGCCGCCGGCGGCGAATATCAGCGCCACGCCGCCCAGGCAGAACGCCACCGGGTAGCCGCTCAGCAGGGTCACGCCCACGGCCACGAACATCAGCAGGGGGATCAGCTCCATGCGTCCCCCTCGTCCTCAAGATCCTCTTGCGGCGGGGTGGCGCCGGCCAGCGTCAGGCCGTGGCGGATCAGCTCCGCCGCGGCCTGCAGGGTCAGCAGCGCCGGCAGCGCCAGCAGCAGGCTCTTGAGCAGGAACACCAGCGGCAGGCCGCCGTTGTCGGACTTTTCCAGGCCGGCCCAGCTGCGCATCACATACTGAAAACTCAGTCCGAAGATCGCCGCGCACACCGGCAGCAGCAGGAACAGCGTGCCCAGCACATTGACCAGCGCCCGCTTGCGGGGGCTGAAATGCTGGTAAAACACGTCCACCCGCACATGCTCGTCCAGGGCCAGGGCGTAGGCGGCGCCCAGCATGAACAGAGAGCCATGCAAATAAATGAGGCTCTCCTGAAGGGCGATATTGCCGATGCCGAACCCGTAGCGCAGCACCACCACCAGCACCATCAGCAGCACCATGGCCAGGGAAAACCAGGCGCACAGATGCCCGACGCCGCAGGTGAAGGCGGTCAGGCGCTGTTGCCAGCGTTTCAGGTGCTGCAGGCGTTGTCGGGTCAAAATGGCCTCGCCGGGGGTGTCCGATGCGGCGCGATTATACGGGTGATGGGCGCCGGGGTCAGCAAAACCGGGCCCCCGGGCGTCCCGGGCGCCGTGGTGCGGGTGCGCAAAGAGTCCGGTTTATGTAATGTTGCTGTCACATATCGCCTCTAGCATGCGTCATGCCTGAAGAGAAGAAGCCGGGTTGAGACCAACGCCGGCGCCATGCAACCAGGAGGCTAACAGTGAAATTTCAAATGAAAGCGACTCTCGTCGGCGCCGCCGCCGCCGTGGCCCTCGCCAGCGCCCCGGCCACCGCGATCGCCCGTGACACCATTTCCATCGTGGGTTCCTCCACGGTATACCCGTTCGCCACCACCGTGGCCGAGCGCTTCGGTCGTAGCGGCAACCCGACGCCGAAGATCGAATCCACCGGTTCCGGCGGCGGCCTGAAGCTGTTCTGCCAGGGCATCGGCACCGAGAACCCGGACATCACCAACGCATCCCGCCGGATGAAGGCGTCCGAGTTCGAGATGTGCCAGAAGAACGGCGTTAAAGAGATCACCGAAGTCGTGGTCGGCTATGACGGCATCGTTATCGCCAACTCCGTGGAAGGCGAGAAGGTCGACCTGTCCAAGCGCGACATCTTCCTGGCGCTGGGCAAGGAAGTGCCGGATCCGAAGGGCGGCGAGAAGCTGGTGCCCAACCCGTACAAGACCTGGAACGAAGTGAACTCGGACCTGCCGAACACCAAAATCGAAGTGCTGGGCCCGCCGCCCACCTCCGGTACCCGTGACGCGTTCAACGAGCTGGCCATCGAAGGCGGTTGCAAAACCTTCGACTGGATCGCCGCCATCAAGAAAGAAGACAAGTCCAAGTACAAGTCCATCTGCCGCAGCATCCGTGAAGACGGCGCCTACGTGGAAGCCGGCGAGAACGATAACCTGATCGTGCAGAAGCTGGGTTCCAACCCGCAGGCGCTGGGCGTNTTCGGCTACTCCTTCCTGGATCAGAACCGTGGCAAGGTACAGGCCGCCACCATCGAAGGCGTTGAGCCGCAGATGGAAACCATCGCCAGCGGCGATTACCCGGTATCCCGCTCCCTGTTCTTCTACGTGAAGAAAGCGCACGTGGGCGTGGTACCCGGCATCGAAGGCTACATCAAGGAATTCACCAGCGAACGCGCCTGGGGCCCGGACGGCTACCTGGTCGACAAAGGTATGATTCCGCTGCCGGACGACATGCGCGCCAAGATGGCCAAGCAGGCACAAAGCCTGAAGAGCATGACCGGTAAGGAACTGTAAGACAGGACGTGGGCTTACGCAGGGACGCGTAACGAACCAAGCCCGGTGACGCTGAGTCACCGGGCTTTCTTCGCCCCGGCGGGGCGCGGATAAACCCGGTTTTTTCTCTCAAACCTCAGGTTTGCGCGAGAAAATCATCCACTCGGAGTTGTTGGCATGCAAACAGGCAACCTGTTGTTGCTGCTGGTCGCCATGGTGGCGGCGGCCTACTACATAGGCTGGCAAAAATCCCTGGCCCAGGCGCGGCCTTTGGGGGGAATACGCCACCTTGAGTCGCTGCCCTTCTACTACGCGATGCGGGCGGCACTGTGGTGCGCGATCCCGGCGCTGGTGGTACTGGGCACCTGGCTGATCTTCGACGACGCCATTATCCAAAGCACGGTGATGCTGAGTCTGCCGGAGGACGTCCGTCCGGCCACCGAAGGCGGTCGGGGCCTGCTGCTCAGCCAGATTCAGAACGTCGCCAGCGGCGCCCTGGCGGCGGATTCGGTGCGCCCCGAGATCGCCGGCGCCGCCGAGTTGCTGCGCGGGCTGCGCGGCACCAACACCATGGCGCTGACGGTGGTCTTTATCGTCGTCGCCATGCTCGGCGGCGCCTGGGGCTGGCTGAAGATCGCGCCGCAACTGCGCGCCCGCCAGCAGGTGGAAAAGATCCTGCGGGTGCTGTTCATGCTGTGCGCGCTGGTGGCGATCATGACCACCGTCGGCATTGTCATGTCGGTGCTGTTCGAGTCGATCCGTTTCTTCGGTCAGGTGTCGCCGGTGGACTTCCTGTTCGGCACCCAGTGGAGCCCGCAGACCGCTCTGCGCGCCGACCAGGTGGCCTCCGAAGGCGCCTTCGGCGCCATTCCGCTGTTCATGGGCACGCTGCTGATCTCGGCCATCGCGCTGCTGGTGGCGGTGCCGGTGGGCCTGATGTCGGCCATCTACCTGGCCGAATACGCCCACGCCAAGGTGCGCGCCGTGGCCAAGCCGTTGCTGGAGATCCTCGCCGGTGTGCCGACCGTGGTCTACGGCTTCTTCGCCGCCCTGACCGTGGCGCCGTTCATCCGTGACGTGGGTGAAAGCATCGGGCTGGACGTGGCCTCCGAATCCGCGCTGGCCGCCGGTCTGGTGATGGGCGTGATGATTATTCCCTTTGTCTCCTCGATTTCCGATGACGTGATCACCGCCGTGCCCCAGGTGATGCGTGACGGCTCCCTGGGTCTGGGTGCCACCAAGTCCGAGACCATTCGCAAGGTGGTCTTCCCGGCCGCGCTGCCGGGCATCATGGGCGGCATTCTGCTGGCCGCGTCCCGCGCCATCGGCGAAACCATGATCGTGGTGATGGCGGCGGGCCTTGCCGCCAACCTGACGGTAAACCCGCTGGAAGCGGTCACCACCGTTACCGTGCAGATCGTCACCCTGCTTACCGGTGACCAGGAGTTTGACAGCGCCAAGACGCTGGCCGCCTTCGCGCTCGGTCTGATGCTGTTCATTACCACCCTGGTGCTCAATGTGGTCGCGCTGCACATCGTCAAGAAATACCGGGAGCAGTACGAATGAACCGACTGACAATCCACCGGGAGGCGGCGTAATGAGCGAGACCACGGCGAAAGTACGTAAAAGCCTGGCGCGGCGTTATCGGCAGGAGAAGCGTTTCCAGGCTTACGGCATTCTGTCCATCGGTGTCGGGCTGCTGGCGCTGCTGATTCTGTTCACCGACATTATCGGCAAGGGCCACAGCGCCTTCTTCGAGCACTACATCCAGCTGGAAATCAGCCTCGACCGGGACGTGCTCGGCGTGGACGACGCCAGCGACGACGAGCAGCTCAACTACGCCAATTTCGGTGGCGTCATCAAGGAAGCGCTGCGCGAGCGCTTTCCCGGTGTCGACGACCGTCAGCAGCAACGCCAGCTCTATGCCCTGGTGAGCAGCGGCGCCAGCTACAACCTGCGNGACGAGCTGAAAGCCGACCCCAGCCTGCTGGGTGGCACCCGCAACCTCTGGTTGCTGGCCGACGACGACGTCGACCTGTATCTGAAAACNTCCGAGAAAAAGCGGCCCGAGGCCCGTCTCGGCGATCAGCAGAAGCAGTGGATCGAAGATCTGGAAGCGGCCGGTGATACGGAAAAGCGTTTCAACGCCTCGTTCTTCTCCCACGGTGATTCCCGCGAGCCGGAGCTGGCCGGTATCGGCAGCGCCATTGTCGGCTCCTTCTTCACCATGCTCGTCACGCTCTGCCTGTCCTTCCCGATCGGCGTGGCGGCGGCGATCTATCTGGAAGAGTTCGCGCCGCGCAATAAATTCACCGATTTCATCGAGGTGAACATCAACAACCTGGCGGCGGTGCCGTCGATTATCTTCGGTCTGCTGGGTCTGGCGATCTTTATCAATCTGTTCGGGTTGCCCCGTTCGGTGCCGCTGCTGGGCGGTCTGGTGCTGACGCTGATGACGCTGCCGACCATCATTATCACCAGCCGCGCCGCGATCAAGACCGTGCCGCCCTCAGTGCGCGAAGGGGCCCTGGCCCTGGGCGCGTCGAAGATGCAGGTGGTGCTGCACCATGTGCTGCCGCTGGCGCTGCCGGGCATGCTGACCGGCTCGATCATCGGCATGGCCCAGGCACTGGGTGAAACCGCGCCGCTGCTGTTGATCGGCATGGTCGCCTTTATCGTCGACATTCCCGGTGGCCCCACTGACCCGGCCACGGTATTGCCGGTGCAGATTTATCTGTGGGCGGACAGCCCCGAGCAGTCCTTCGTGGCCATGACATCGGCGGCGATCATGGTCCTGCTCGCCTTCCTGATCACCATGAACACGCTGGCGGTGGTACTGCGCAAGCGCCTTGAGCGCCGTTGGTAAGGAGAGGAACATGGATACCGCACGAGAACTGGACAACCGCAACCGCGCCGATGATGATGCGGCGAAGCCCTTGATCGACGTGGAAGAAAGGTCAATGCAGGATACTCCCTACCCGGAAAAAACCGTGGGTAAGCCGTTCGTGGACGCGCCCAAGATGAAGCTGCGCCACGTGAACGTGTTTTACGCCGACAATCAGGCGATCCATGACGTCAGCCTGGATATCGGCAAGAACGAAGTGATTTCCCTGATCGGTCCTTCCGGTTGCGGTAAATCCACCTTCCTGCGGTCGCTCAACCGCATGAACGACACCATTGATATCTGCCGGGTGAAAGGCGAGCTGCACCTGGACGAGCAGGACCTCTACGACCCCAAGCTGGACGTGGTGGAACTGCGCGCCCGGGTCGGCATGGTGTTCCAGAAGCCCAACCCGTTCCCCAAGTCGATCTACGACAACGTGGCCTACGGCCCGCGGCTGCACGGTCTGGCGGACAAAAAATACGATCTTGATGAAATCGTCGAGAACAGCCTGCGCAGCGCCGGCCTCTGGAACGAGGTGAAGGACCGTCTGCACTCTTCCGGCACCGGCCTCTCCGGTGGCCAGCAGCAGCGGCTTTGCATCGCCCGCACCATCGCGGTGAGCCCGGAAGTAGTGCTGATGGACGAGCCCTGTTCGGCGCTGGACCCGATCGCCACCGCCAAGATCGAAGAGCTGATCGACGAGCTCTCCGAGTCCTACACCATTGCCATCGTCACTCACTCCATGCAGCAGGCCGCGCGCGTATCCCACCGCACCGCCTACTTCCACCTGGGGCGGCTGATCGAGGTCAACGACACCGAAACCGTATTCACCAAGCCGGAGCACGAGCTCACGGAAGCCTACATCACCGGCCGCTTCGGCTAAGGCCAACGGGTCCAAGGAGAGACAACATGGATCGCATGCATTTTGGTCAGCACAGCTCCTCGCAATTCAACGAGGCGCTGGAATCCATCCGCAACCATCTGATGGAGATGGGCGGCCTGGTGGAAAAACAGGTGGTGGACGCGCTGGAAGCGCTGCTGCACGCCGACTCCGCCCTGGCGGAAAAAGTGCTTACCACGGAAGACCGGGTCGACGACCTGGAAATCCAGATCGACGAAGAGTGCGCCCGCGTACTGGCGCTGCGCCAGCCGGCGGCCTCGGACCTGCGGCTGATCATCGCCGTGTCCAAGGCGGTGTCGGACCTGGAGCGCATCGGCGACGAGTCCGCCAAGATCGCCGCCATGGCGCTGCAACTGGCCGAGGACGGCGAATCACCGCGCGGCTACGTGGAAGTCCGGCACATCGGCAACCACGTGCGCAACATGCTGCGCGACGCCCTGGACGCCTTCGCCCGCTTCGACGCCGACAAGGCCGTGGAAGTGGCCGCCGAGGACAGCGAAGTGGACCTGGAGTACCGCTCCGCCATGCGCGCCCTGGTGACCTTCATGATGGAAGACCCGCGCGCCATCTCCCGGGTGCTCAACATCATCTGGTCCCTGCGCGCCCTGGAGCGCATCGGCGACCACGCCCGCAACATCGGCGAGCAGGTGATCTTCCTGGTCAAGGGCACCGACGTGCGCCACATCTCCATCGACGAAATGGAAAAAGAAGTCCGCAAAAAGGACTAACCCCTGTCCGGGCCCGCGATGAATGCGGGCCTTGTGGAAGCGTCCTGTAGGAGCGGCCTGTGGGAGCGGGCCCCGCCCGCGAAAGGGCGGCTACGCCGCCCGGCAGGATTCCAGAGACCTTGAAAAAGATCGGCGTCTGCTCCAATATATCCGTAATTCCGAATATACGAATATAGGCTCCCACCGCGCCATGACCAACCTCACCGCCACCAAACTCTGCAAATGCCTCGGCGACGACCTGCGCCTGAGCCTGGTCTGCCTGATGGACGTGCAGCGCGAGATCTGCGTCTGCGATCTGGTGGACGCCCTGGACGCCCCCCAGTCCACCATTTCCCGGCATCTGGCTCAGCTTCGCCAGTGCGAACTGGTGGTGGCGCGCCGGCAGGGCACCTGGATGCATTACCGCCTTAACCCCGAGTTGCCGAAGTGGGCACTCACTGTCATCGAAACCCTGGCCGAGCCGGCCCGGGCACAACTGGGCCTGCGCACACCGGCGCCGGTCTGCTGTTAATGGAGACTCCCATGGAACTGCCCCTGAACGTGCTGTTTCTGTGTACCGGCAACTCCTGCCGGTCGATTCTCGGCGAAGCGCTCGCCAACCACCTCGGCGAAGGCCGCATCCGCGCCCGCAGCGCCGGCAGCCAGCCCACCGGGCAGGTGCACCCGCGTGCCCTGGCGGTGCTGGAACGCCACGGCGTGCCGGTGGACCAGCCCGCCTCCAAGTCCATGGACGATCTGGAAGGCCAGCGCTTCGACGTGATCATTACGGTGTGCGACGCCGCCGCCGGCGAGGCCTGCCCGGTGTGGCTGTCCGAGGCCGCCAAGGTGCACTGGGGCATCCCCGATCCGGCCGGCGCCGAGGGCAGCGACGACGAAATCGACGCCGTCTTTGAGCGCACCTACCAGCGTCTGCGCCAGCGCCTGGAAAAGCTGGCGGCACTGGACCTCGCCGCCACCACGCCGCTCGGCCTGGTCGCCTCCATGCAGAAGATCCACCGCGAGCTGGGTCAGGAATAAAGGATCGCAATCGATGCCGTTTTTTGAGCGTTTTCTCAGCGTCTGGGTGGGGCTGGCGATCGTCGCCGGCGTCGCCCTCGGACTGGCGGTGCCGGGCCTGTTCCAGGCGGTGGCCGCCTTCGAGGTAGCCCATGTGAACCTGGCGGTGGCGGTGTTCATCTGGGTGATGATCTACCCGATGATGATCCAGATCGACTTCGCCGCCATGAAGCGCGTCGGCGACAAGCCCAAGGGCCTGCTGCTCACCCTGGTGGTGAACTGGCTGATCAAGCCGTTCACCATGGCGGCGCTGGGCTGGCTGTTCTTCAAGGTGCTGTTCGCCGACATGGTGGACCCGCAGACCGGCAGCGAGTACATCGCCGGCATGATCCTGCTGGGCGTGGCGCCGTGCACCGCCATGGTGTTCGTGTGGAGCCACCTCACCAAGGGCGACGCCAACTACACCCTGGTGCAGGTGTCGGTGAACGACGTGATCATGGTGTTCGCCTTCGCCCCCATCGCCGCGCTGCTGCTGGGCGTCAGCGACATCACCGTGCCCTGGGACACCCTGGTGCTGTCCACGGTGCTGTACGTGCTGCTGCCGCTGGTGGCCGGGGCGCTCACCCGGCGCTGGCTGAGCGGGCGCGGCGGCGAGAAGGCGGTGGACGATTTCGTCCACACGCTCAAGCCGGTGAGCATCCTGGGTCTGCTGGCCACGGTGGTGCTGCTGTTCGGCTTCCAGGCGGAAACCATCCTCGCCAAGCCCCAGGCCATCGTGCTGATCGCCATTCCGCTGTTGATCCAGACCTACGGCATCTTCGTGATCGCCTTCATCGCCGCCCGCTGGCTGCGCCTGCCCCACAATGTGGCCGGCCCGGCCTGCCTGATCGGCACCTCCAACTTCTTCGAGCTGGCGGTGGCGGTGGCGATCAGCCTGTTCGGGCTGTCCTCCGGCGCCGCCCTCGCCACGGTGGTGGGCGTGCTGGTGGAGGTGCCGGTGATGTTGTCGCTGGTGGCCATCGTTAACCGTACCAAGCACTGGTTTGAGGACGGCGGTGAGCAGTGAACAGTTAAGAGTGAGCAGTGAACAGTGAACAGTTAATAGCTAAAACCAACAGCGCTGAAGTTATCGCCATGACAGACCTTTTTAATCTCGACGACAACTGCTTCCAGGTTCCCGGCGTTGACCGCGTGTTCCAGGATCAGCCGTCCACTCACAAACCCCGGATTCTGTTGCTTTACGGGTCCCTGCGGGCGCGCTCGTTCAGCCGTCTGGCGGTGGAGGAGGCGGCACGCCTGTTGGAGGCCATGGGCGCCGAAACGCGGATTTTCGACCCGCGCGGGCTGCCGCTGCCGGACGCCGAGCCGGCGGAGCACCCCAAGGTCCAGGAACTGCGCGAGCTGGCGCAGTGGTCCGAAGGCATGGTGTGGTGCTCGCCGGAGCGCCACGGCGCCATGACCGGCATCATGAAGGCGCAGATCGACTGGATTCCGCTGGCGCTGGGCGGCGTGCGCCCGACCCAGGGCAAAACCCTGGCGGTGATGCAGGTGAGCGGCGGCTCGCAGTCGTTCAACACCGTCAATCACCTGCGCGTGCTGGGCCGCTGGATGCGCATGGTGACCATCCCCAATCAGTCGTCGGTGCCCAAGGCGTTCCTGGAATTCGACGACAACGACCGCATGAAGCCGTCCCCCTACTATGATCGTATAGTCGACGTCATGGAGGAGCTGGTGAAATTCACCCTGCTGGTCCGTGATCGCAGCGACTACCTCACCGATCGATACTCCGAACGCAAGGAGAGCGCGGAAGAGGTGTCCCGCCGGGTCAATCAGCGCACCATGTAAGCCCGTACCTGGCCAAAAGGGGAAGCCATGCCCGCCGAAACCCTGTCCCGCTTCCCCCTGGCGGTGATTGTCGCCGCCCAGTTTCTGGGCACCTCGCTGTGGTTCAGCGTTAACGGCGTGGGGCTGTCCCTGGGCCAGGAACTGGGCCTCACCGAGACCGACCTGGGGCGCCTCACCATCGCCACCCAGGCGGGCTTTATCCTCGGCGCCCTGGCGCTGGCGGCCACCGGCCTGGCCGACCGCTTCCGCGCCAGCCGGGTGTTCGCGGTGGCGGCGGTCCTGGGCGCGCTGATCAACGGCGCCTTCGTGCTGGTGGCCTGGCAGCCGTCGGCGGCGCTGGTGATGCGCTTCGCCACCGGTCTCTGCCTGGCCGGAATTTACCCCCTGGGCATGAAGCTGGTGATCAGCTGGACACCGCGCCATACCGGCGCCGCCCTGGCCTGGCTGGTGGGCATGCTGACCCTGGGCACCGCCGTGCCGCACCTGTTGCGCGGCGCCACCCTGGGCCTGCCCTGGCAGTGGCCGCTGCTCACCGCCTCGCTGCTGGCGCTGGTGGCGGCGTGGCTGATCCGCGCCCTGGGCGACGGCCCCCATCTGCCGCCGCCCGGCCGGAAGAAGCCGCTACGCGAAGGCTTCGCCGCCTTCGCCAGTGGCGATTTCCGCGCCGCCGCGCTGGGCTACTTCGGCCACTGCTGGGAGCTCTATGCGTTCTGGACGCTGACACCGCTGCTGGTGGCCCGGGAGCTGCAGCGCCTGGGCGCCGATCAGGCGCTGGTGCCGTGGCTGGCGTTCCTGGTGATCGCCCTGGGGCTGGTGGGCTGTGTTTATGGCGGCCGTGTCAGCCGCGGGCGCGGCAGCCTGTGGGTGGCGAGGGCGGCGCTGGCCACATCCGGCCTGCTGTGCCTGGTCTATCCGCTGCTGGGAAGTCTGTCCCCTTTTCTACTGCTGGCGCTGTTGCTGCTGTGGGGCTTCACGGTGATCGCCGATTCGCCGCAGCTTTCCGCCCTGGCCGCCGCCACCGCGCCGCGGGACCGGGTCGGCTCGACCCTGGCGGTGATGAACGCCATCGGCTTCGCGCTCACCATTCCGGCGATCTTCCTGGTCTCTGAGTTCTGGTCGGCGCTGGATCTGCGCGTCGCCTGGCTGCTGTTGCCGGGGCCGGTGGTGGGGTTGTTCTACCTGTGCCGGGCGCGGCTATAGCTGGGATTCCAGCGCCACCGCCACACTTTCCCCGTCGTCCCCCAGCC
>JGI24654J20067_1000285_pt1 | contig 13144 bp, 14 predicted proteins | sample MalvirmetaMSP109_FD_20067 | JGI IMG/M metagenome (IMG submission 20067)
GTGTCACTTGTCCACCGCGGTGGACATCTGCTGGTCTGAGATAAACTGAAGAACCACCACGCGCCGCTAGGTGCGTTTGGACAGTTTTGGTTGCCACAAGCNCCGCTTCTCGTTCGAAGTCCACCGCGGTGGACATTAGACAGTTCGCTCATTGNTTTCGGACAGTCGCTTGATCAAAGCTAATGGATCAAATTGGTTTTGCCTTTGACCCAGGGTGATACTGTGAAAATACGCNCCAAAATCCCTGATGCGTTTTCCAAGNTGTAGCATGATNAAGATCGCGCATGACGCTTTCNGAGCTCCTACAGCATTCTTGGCTTTCTCGAAAGTNTCTGGGTGAATGCCCATCATGGGTGCAAGTGTTCGAGCATGGTTTTCAATGTCCAACCAGTTTCTAAGTCTCTNTGTGGAGAACGATGTCGCCTGATCGCAGACTGAGGTCAGCAAGTCTGGTTTCAGGGCCTCANNGCCTATGTTGCTATCTAAATCTTTTTTTTCTTCTTCAGACTTAGATTGATGCCGGACAGTTTGTCCGTCATTGGCGGGCAATTCCATAGTTTCAGGCGGGTCATCCGGGGTAGACAAACTCTGGCATTCTGCATCTGTATTGGCGAGCAGAGCGTGGTATTCGGGGAGGCTCAGCTTCCTGCGTAGAGCTTTCCGTGCGTGGTTGATGAATGCGTTGCTAGGATCGTGCTCTTCCAAATGGGCGAGCTTTGTAAGGATCTGTTTGCGGACAAATATCCGATCTCGCCGGTTATTCTCCATCTCTTGCGCGATGGCTATAAGCTCGCTCGCACGTTGGAGCAGGGGGGTGAGAGACAATCCATAACTGATGCACTCCCCGCCGGATGAGCGAACGCGGTAGCGCTTTCGGTTCGAGCTGTCATTGCGCTTGATGAATCCGAGTTCAACGAAGCGGTTGATGTGCCTCCGGAGTGTCCGTTCGTCGATTCCGCCAACGCGCTGGCAAAGTGAATTGTTAGACGCAAAAACCGTTTCGCCATGGCCAGGTTTCAGAAAACTGAGCATTGCTTGAAGTGTCTGTATGTGGCCAGGACGTAGACCAAACACGCTGCGTGCATCTCTCAGGGCTCTGAAGATGGTCCAGACGTCGGTTTCAGATGGGGGAAATGAGCCGCGGGTTGCATCAGCACCTGCGGCTTCGATCGAGAGTTTTGTAAATGCCATGGCTTGTTCACGACGACCGTTCGGCCCACAACTTCCCCGTCTCTTTCCTCGAATTTTCGCGGAAAAAGGCAAAAAATATCAGTCCACCGAATCGGTGACTCTTGACCGGTATGCTGGAGGTTGCTACATCAAAGATGCTAATCAGATGATGAGGGCTCTCCAGGGGAAACTTTGGGGGGCTCTTTTCTTTCGGGTCTTCGCTTTTCTCCTCTGCTCGTGTTGCTCTGTGTGGCCTGGGTTAGGACCCAGAGCCTCTCTCATTCCGCCACTGTACGAAGAGTTGCAAAAGCGTAGCTTCCGCGTGCTCTTCGAGCCATTGGCCGAATTCTGGATTGTCCTTCTTGGTGACCTTGAGAGCGATCGCCTTCTCATCGATTGTCAGCGTGCCCAATGAACTGCCGTTCTCATCATTGATGACCGAAGTCAGCCCACGATTGGGCGGCTTCTTGTCGCTACGGCTTTGCTCGAGCAAGCCGAATAGACCGCTTGGAACTTTTCGGAACTAGGAGTGTCGTCGGGCAGGGCGGCGAGCGCCTCTTTGGCGATGTCCACCAAATCTACCTTCACCGATAAGGCAGCTAGATCACCCCACTGCCGTCGTCCGATCCCATGTGCTGGCCCGATGAGTTGAACAAGACCGTCTGGCAGTTGTTCTATGACGACCCTGTGGTTGGATACGCCTTGCCGGGTCAGACCTAGAGCATCTTGAATGACACCGGGTTTGTACCCGGATTCTTGCATCTCTTTGATAAAAAGAGACTTTTCTATAAAAGACGGATCAAGCCTGAGGTTGTTCTCCTGGCCTTGAGCGATCAGAGATGCGTCATCGTCCAAGGTTCGAACAATTGCCTTGACCGTTCCACCGACCTTACGGATCGCCGCAAGCCTGCGGCGGCCGTAGATGATGCGGTATCTGTCCGGTTGGGCTGATGGACGGACCATGATGGGCACTTGTTGGCCATGCTTGCGAATGCTCTCGGCCAACTCATCGATACTGGAATCTTCCAGCACCAACCGATCGCGCAGCCCATCCATGTCAATCTGATCGGGTTCGATATCGCGAATCGAGTTTGCTGTGATCTCGCGCAAAGAGTCGCGCAATCCTCCAACAGATCCCGGCAGCTTTGCCGCTTTTGGCGGGGTAGGGGAGGGGGCTCCGCTCTCCGTCTCATTCCTTGGAGGCTGGTTGAAGATGTTTCGGGCCATCAGCGACGCCCCCATGCCATTTGGATCGTCTGCTCTAGCTCATCGCCAACGCCATTCACGCTGGTCAGGGCGCGATCAATTGTCTTTCTGATGAATTGGCTTGGATCGACTTCGTAGACGGTCTGCTGGGTCATCCCCGCGTCGGAGATCGCCGTAGACTTCAGCATCGGCTCTGTCATGACCTGACCTGCCAGAATTGATCTCAGGTAACCTGCCATTTGGGTCTGCGGACCGTCCGACGGTTCATATCTGGTAATCAGGAACTTGACAAAATCCCATGTGACACGCCGACCGATGGCTTCCTCCACCGCCTTGACCGTTTCTGAAGCAAGCTTCAGGAATTGGCTCATGGATGCGATGTCAAGCATGCCAGGTACCACGGTAACCAAAAGCCCCGTCGAGGCTGCCAGCGCAGTCAGGGTTAGAAACCCAAGCTGAGGCGGGCAGTCGATCAGGACGATGTCGTAGTTTGCCTCAACCTCTTCAAGCGCCAAGGCGAGGCGCTCTGCAAAGATGGGCTGTACGCGACGGGCGAGAGCGTTTGCGGTCTCGGTTTCATACTCCGAGAGCATCAAACCGGCGGGCACCATGTCGAGCTTATGGAAGTAGGTCTTTTGGATGACGTTCGAGAGAGGAACTTGGTCCTCATATCTCAAAGCATCATAGATTGTGCCGCCATCGGCGAACTCAAGCTCGGGCCGAAAGCCGAAAAACGTGGTCAAACTTGCTTGCGGATCGAGGTCTAGGACCAGCACGCGGTAACCGCGCAAGGCATACCTTTGCGCAAGATGAATCGTTGCAGTAGTCTTTGATGAACCGCCTTTAAAGTTGACGACGGATATCACCTGGAGACGATCGCCATCACGTCGACCTGGGCGGTAGCTTTCTGCGTTCTTTCCAGTGCGTCCAAGAACATCGCGCAACCTCATCAATCTCTTGGGCTGTGTAGAACCGGTGTCCGCGGTTGTCTGTATGCACTTCCGGGAAGCTGCCGTCCTTGTGCCGGTTGCGCAGGTTAGATGTGCTTACGCGCAGGAGGCCGGCGACTTCGGTGGAACTGAAGCGGCGTAGGGACTTTCGTTCTTCGGGTTCGAAAGCGATCTTCATCTGGCGATCCAAAGACTCAGCCAGATTGTCGGCAAATGCTCCGATATCGGAAGAGCCTATGCCTTGCGTGTATCCAATGTTACGATCATCCATGTCCTGCCGCCCACTCTCGGCCTCTGTTGAGGCTCTTAGTCATTCTGACGGTGTACAGCGTGTCTGACGCGTTTTGCCGTCAGAATGGGAATGCCACGATCCAGTGAGTCCGGCAAGAAGAATCTAAATGTAGTGCGAAAGTTATCCACAGCACCTATAGGTGTTGTCGTGTAAAAAACTCAGCAAGTCATTGATATAGATATATTAAATGCAGATCTAACCAAATCGAACCGCTACTCAGTTGAGTTGGCACATTAGCAGCTAACCCCAAGCAACTAATGGCACTTTCTGCCTCCTGCGGAGTTTTCTCCCGGTGAAATTTTTTGGATTCGGGTCAGAAGCTACATCTGATTTTGGCTCGATTCGTACGGCATGAGGCCAAGTCGTTCCGCCCGCTCCAACAGCATTTTCACAGAAGACGGCTGCCATCTTGTTCGGCCACGAGGCGTGCGTTCGCGCATCGCTTCCAGCCGGGTGCAGATCGCCTGAAGCGTGATGTCGGGGTCCGCGCCCTTGATGCCGGCGACGATGGCGGGCAGACGGTCGTCGGTTTCGCGGCGCCCGGCGCGGGCTAGCACCTCGGCCGGCAGGAAGCCGTCGCCGACATAGGCCTTCACAGCGCGCAAGAGACGGCTTTGGGTCCAGCGACGCGCCTCGGGCAAGGGGCCGTTGATGATGCGCACCACGTCTTCCCAGGCCAAGTCGGGTCGCAACCGGCGCACATGGGGAACCCAATCTTGTGCCGTCTCGTTCAGATGCTCCATGTAGCCGTCTTGTCGCGCCAGCCGTACTTTGCGAAGAGCAGCAGGGTCTTTGGCCCGCAGTCCAGGGTTCCCGCCGACCCGGCCCTTGGTACGGGCGCTCGCCAGCCCCGCCTTGGTACGTTCCCGGATCAGCGCCCGCTCGAACTCGGCCGCGGCGCCCAGAACCTGCAGCGTGAACTTGCCTTGCGGGGATCCGGTGTCGATCGGGTCCTGAATGGAACGAAAGAACGCCCCCTTGGCCTCCAACCGTTCGATCACCTCGAGAAGGTGCGACAGAGACCGTGCGAGCCGGTCGATCCGTACGACAACCAGCGTGTCGCCCTTGCTAATGCGCTCCAGCAAGCGGGCAAGCACCGGCCGGGCACGATTGCCGCCTGAGGCGTGCTCTTCGAAGATCTCGACGCATCCCGCAGTTTGCAGGGCCTCAGACTGGGGCAGGGGGGTCTGATCCTCTGTGGATACGCGCGCATAGCCTATCAGGGGCATGAAAATCGGCCGTTTGCAATTTCATATACCGTTACTAAACGACCATTTGTAAACGAATGCAATCAAGCGTTCTCTCGTCGGGCTGGGCCACAATCCCTTGGTTTCCTTGCGCTGTGCGCGAACTGAGAGGTTCCGCCGGCAGTCGAGTGCGCGTACTATATAAAGGGCGCAGGCAGCTGCCAAAAAAAACGCTTGGGTAATGTGCAAGAAATCAGTCTTTTTGTGCACATGAAGACGCAAGCCTCTACTTTTACCGATGATTACGACGAACCCCTTATCACCATCCAGGAGGATGAAGAGGCTCACGAAGACGATCTCTGGTTTCTGCGTAGGTTACTTGAAGAAGAACCGGATGATTTGCCTCCAGGGCCACGGGCGGAACCGCCCGACACTGCTGTCGTCGAAGTCTGGGCAAAAGCAGAAGGCGTTCACGCTGCGCGACTGGCAAGAGTGGCTGGACGCTTGGGAGCTCTGGATGACTGGCTGCTGCGTGGCCCGGAAGGCTGGCGGCATCGCCTCGCTCTTATTGAGGCAGCGGACCTCAGCTGGTTCGCAGGGGATCGGGTGAGTTCTGATCGTCTGGCGCTCTGGATATCGATGCGGCTGTCAGGTGCACAGGATGACCTAAATGCACTGGCAAGAGTTGCATGGGCTGTTCGGCGCCTAACAGGCGGTCCTGGGCCGAAAGCTGACTTGGCCGCCTTCCTGGACCGTCGCGATCCCGAGAACACTGGAGACAGCGCTGAGCGTTTCGAGGATCGCGCGGGTGGGTGGCTGGACCTCATGGCAGCCGCAAAGGGTCTCCACCCGATCACACGGGCGTGCATGGGGTATAACCTGTGGAGCTTGGCGGGCCTCGGACGCCACGGCGACCAGATCGAAGCTACCGTCACCGCGTCCAGGGTCGCGACCAGCGATGGAAGCGGTGCCATCTTCGCGCCGCTCGCTATGGCTGGGGCCGGGGGGGTGCGCGTTTCGGGCTTGCCACCCGAACGTTTGGCCCGCTGGTTGGATGGGATGAGCAGCGCAATTATCTGGCCGCACACCGGTTGCCTTGTGAAAGGTTTTCACGGAATGGCCCTTGGTCTCCGCCCCGATGGCTGAGGCCATGACCGGAGCCAGCCGCGCCGCCGTTCAGCGCAATCTCGCCTGGATGGAGGCAAGCGGTTTGATCCGCGAGGTGGCGGGGCACGGGAGATGTCGCATGTGGAAAGCTGACTTAGTATAGGTCATTTGTCGAGGCTGACACAGGCTTGACCTGCCACGCTTTAGCGCCGCCCCAGATGATCGTTTAAGCCACTTTCCGTTCGAATGCTACAGGGCTTTTCCAGCCCAAAGCGTTCGTTCGCTGTTCGTCTCACGTTTTTGTGACAATTGATCGCTTGAAGCTCCAGTGGGTGAAGGTTGTAAACAGACGAAAGAGGCATGACCGAAGGGTTGATCATGAAGCTAATTAAAGACTCATCTTTCTCACGTCGCGGAGCGCTGCTCGGTGCGGCCGCAAGTGGGGTGTTCCTAGGAGCAGGCGTTGCAACCGCGCAAACCACAGCACCACTTGGTACACCACCAGTGCGCCGCAATATTTCATCCTTCAGCACCTCAAACTGGCGGGATCACTTCGAAAATCTAAACCACGGTGCAATCCTGTGCGACATTGATTCCCGAGCGGTGCAATATTGGTCAGAGGATGAAAGTGTTTATAAGCTGTATCCGTCGAGCGTTCCGGAATCCGAAGAACTGACAAAACGCGGATACACTAGCGTTATCAAGAAAGTGGAAGGACCAAGCTGGCGCCCAACTCCTTCGATGAAGATCCGCAACCCGGATTGGCCAGACTATTTTCCACCCGGTCCTGACAACCCCTTGGGCACACACGCCCTCTACCTTTCATGGCAATATTACCGCGTCCACGGAACGGGGGACACGCGGAAAATTGGCCGCCAATCGTCGAACGGATGCATCGGCCTTTACAACGAACATATCAAAGAACTGTTCGCTTTGGCTGAGGTAGGAACACAAGTGAAATTATTTTGATCGCGCACTTAGCATGACTTGTTAAAGTCTTTTCTCGTGTACTGGCGTTCATTCAACGTTCACCTTTCGAAAGCCACAGCTTCATGAATCGAAGAAAATTCCTCCTTGCCGCCGGGGCTGCTGGCGCTTTGACCAGTCAGCCAGTTTCAGCCCATGTAGTGCTGCCAAAGTATGATTTACCGCCGGAGTATTTACCCCAAGTAGTGAGCATTCCAGAGGGCTCCGCTCCATACGAAATCCATGTTGTTCCAAGCCAGTTTGCCCTGTTCTGGACCCAACCCGATAATACTGCAATTCGCTACACCGTCGGGATCGGTCGTCCGGGTCTTTATGAGGCAGGTGAATTCTATGTGGGGGCAAAGAAAGAATGGCCCAGCTGGACACCGACCCCGGGCATGTTGCGTCGTGAACCGAAGAAATATGGACCGTTTCGGAATGGAATGCCTGGCGGTCTGAGCAACCCTCTAGGCGCGCGGGCCCTCTACCTCTTTCAACCGGGACGCGGGGATACCTTTTTGCGTGTGCATGGCACTAATGACCCAAGCACTATTGGCCGTGCCGTTTCAAACGGATGCGCCAGATTGGTGAACGATCAGATTGTCCAGTTTTATGATATGGTTCCGCTGGACACGCGTGTGATCCTGTACCCCGCAACTTTCTAGGAAGAATTTAAGATGTCATTAGCGCGACGCGACCTGTCAAAAATTATACTTGCAACAGTCTTCGCAGCATTTTCTTTCACTACTGTGGCCGCGCAAGAACTCAATGAGGCAGATATTAAGCGTCTGGCGCTTGAAGCGATCTTGGAAAAACCCGAAATTCTGATCGAAGCGCTTTCAATCCTACAAGAACGTGAAAATGCAGCACTTGTTGAAGCGCAGTCTACAGCTTTAACTGAATTGCGCGACGACTTCGAACAGAACGCTCCTATCTTCGGAAATCTGGATGGTAGCGTCACGCTAGTCGAATTTTTTGACTATAACTGTGGATATTGCCGCCGCGCAGCACCTGAAGTCAAAGCCGTGCTGGAGACAAGCAAGGATGTCCGCATTGTTTATCGTGAATTCCCGATCCTAGGGCCCGGTTCCGAAATTGCAGCGCGCGCGTCACTTGCCGCGAGAAACCAAGGTAAATATCAGCAGTTTCACGAGGCAATGATGGCATTGAACGGACAAGCCTTTGAAGCAAGCGTTATGGAAGTTGCAGGCGATGTGGGGCTCGATCTCGAAGTTTTGAAAACAGATATGCAATCAGACCTAGTGAACGATCACATTGCTGCCTCTCTGCGTCTGGCAGAAGCTTTGCGTATAACTGGAACGCCGACGTTCGTATTGGGTGATGAAATAATCCCCGGTGTGATCGAGCGCGGCACCCTTCTTGAAAAGATTGCAGCCCTCGTCCCCGAGTGAAACGGACGACGATTGTGAAATCGGACCTTAAATTCCTTGACCTTCCACCTGCTGGACCCTCTATCTCTGTAGTTGTCCGGAGCAAGAGGTCTCAATATCGAAAGCGAAAAGTCATTCACGTCCGGCATTCAAAAGATGAATTGTTCATCTTGTATTGGCCATGTGGAAAAGGCTTTGAGCTCGGTATTGGGTTTCTCTGAGACGCACGTAAATCTGGTGTCACGTAGCCCTTACTTGTGAGATGAGAAATTCAACGAGATCAACGGCTGTCCTTTGCCCCTACTAAATATGAGATTTTGCTTTTAGCTCCGATATTCTTGCCCTTAATCTAAAGATAGAGTTCACAGACTTGTGCGGCAGATATCGATGGAAAATGATGGCGTCGACTCCGTTGCCGATAGTGATGAAGAGGTGCGCTGGCGATTGACGTCGCAACGCCGATATGGAAATAGCATGCCTGACCGCGATGCGGCAACTCGACGACATCCAGGCATGGTCAGCGCGGGCGGAAACCATGATGGCCCCGCTTTCTGGCAAGACACCACCAGCATTGCGCGCGGTGCTGACCGAATGGCCCGTCGTCTCCGCTCCAATAGCCGAGACCCTGACCGGTGCCAGCCGCGGCACCGTCCAGCGCAACCTTGCTTGGATGGAAGCACAAGGTCTAATCTGCGAGGTGACCGGAACGGAGTGTTTCCGCATGTGGCGGGCCATGCCATGAAACACATCTAAAGAAGCACTCGTTTTGGTGTGTAGCATCTGTTGCTGGTTTAACGGAGGCCCAGAATTGTGACAGAACAAAAATATGAGACAGTACATTTCGACGTGCGGCTCAGCAATAGTGGTCAGATGGATTTGCAGTGTTTTCACTTATCTGTGATATCCAGGTGGATCCTCTAGTCCCTCTAGCCTCAAATTCTTCATTTTGAAATCACGAAAGAATAAGTCTCTTGGGCGCACAAACTGAGGCACGAAAATAGCGATCTCCCCGTGGACAGACGGGGTCAGTTTATCGAGCTGGGCGACCGCCCCATGAGGCCGAAACAGCCGATCACCGCTCAGATTTTGATCAATGCTGCCGTCGCGTACATGAATGCGATGCCGCCCAGAAACCCGACCAGTACGACTGGTGACATCAGCGCTGCCTGCCTGTCGGCGTTTTGACGGACAAGGTAGGCGCTGACCTCGACCATGACTTGCAGGATCGCACCCGCTCCGACGGCGAGTGCCAGTGCCGACCATTGCGGCGCATAGGCAAGGCTGCCCGCCCACATTCCGAGGATGGCCGGGCCACCGGCGAGCAGGGTCAGGGCGGCAAACGTCCAAAGGTTCGGCCGGGCACGAAGCATCGGGGCGGCGATGCCGATGCCCTCGGTGACATTGTGTAAGGCAAAGCCTAGGACGAGGAAAGTTCCAAGCCCCGCCGATCCGGCGGCGAATGCGCCGCCGATTGCCAGCCCTTCGCCGAAGTTGTGAAGCCCGATCCCAAGGGCGATGTAGAACGCAAGCGCGATGCCTTCCGGATTGCCGCGCCATCGCCCGATAGCCATCAATAGAAGAAAGCTTGCAAGCGCCGACAGCCAGACCATGGCAGAACCTTGGAATATCGCGGCCGCTTCTGCCGATAGCTCCAGTGCCTCGGATATGGTGTCGATCAGCAGGAAGGCCAGCAACCCGACCGTCAGCGCCAGCAGAAAGTTCATTCCCCTTCGCCCGACGCCCTTCATGGCCGGATAGAACATCAGGCCAAGCGCTACCGGCAAAAGGCCGACGATCGCCCCGATCACCGCCTGGAGCCGAAGTTGCCCCCAGGTGGGACTTGGCGTCGAGACGGCGACCCCGATCTCATGCCCGAAGGTCGCGCCCGTGTTGGTCAGCAGGTTGACGTGATGGGCCTCGCCGAGAACCCACGGATAGGGAATTCGCAACCAGACCGCTTCGCCCCGGGCAATCGGCCCCGCGGGCTCCTGCGTGAAGGTCCAGTAGGCGTCGTCCACTGCGACTTGCGCGACCACCATTGCTTCCGATCCGCCGGCGCGCACCCTGAGCGAAATCCCCGACCCGTCAAGGATCGTCCGTTCGACGGTCAGCGCCTCAACCGGGGGCGCGCCGTTATTGAAGCCGCGAAGGGGATCGAGCGACGCAATCCAGACAAAGGCGCCCAGCATGGCAGCCAGTGGCGCTAGCACCAGAAGCAGGCGGGTCTTCGGCGGGCGGCTGTGTTGGGTCTGATCGGTCATGCTCCGGCCTCCCGCACGTCGAAAAAGCCCATCCAGCCAAGTTCGGTGAACTCGGCCTGGTGGGCATGGAACATGTACAACCCATCCTCGTGATCGGCGAAGCTGAACTCGAGGATGCCGCGCTGCGCCTGACACTGCATAATCACATCGACCGTGCGCAGGGTCGGCGTGAGCTGGGTGCCGGTGTCGTAATAGTCGAAGAAATTCCCATGCAGGTGGAACGAGTTGATCGGATCGAACTCGGTCGCATTCATGAGGTAGATACGTACCGGGCGCGACTTGTCGATCCGGATCGGCGCGTTCATGTAAGCTTGGCCGACCGTGTTTACCGCATAGACCTCGTTCTCACCATCGAAATTGGTGTCAAAGCCGTTCATCACCATCGCCAGTTCCTGCCATTCGGCGTTTTCCGGGCTGCCCAGCACACGCGACGCCGCAACGGCCGCAAATTCGGGGTGGCGCGCCGGATCTGGATCGACCACGAACAGGCCGTACATGCCCTTGTGCATGTGCCGTTTCAGCGGCAGCGCGTGGCAATGATAGAGATGACAGCCGAAGGGCTTGGCATCGAACTCATAGACGAACTCCTCGCCCGGATCGATCAGCCCGGCGCCTTGAACGCCGTCCATTCGCGCCGAGTGAATGCCGTGAAAATGCATGGAATGCGGGTGTGACCCGAGGTTGCGAAAGACGATCCTCAGTCGTTCGCCCTCCTTCGCTCGCAGGGCGGGGCCTGGCACGCGGCCGTTGAACGTCCAGGCGGGAAAGAAAACGCCGGGAGCGATCTCGATCTCCACGTCGATGGCGTCCACCTCGAACGTTCGCAACGTGCGCCCATCCGGCAGGACTTCGGTGCGACCGGTCTCCCAGTCGGTCAGCATGGCCGTCGGGTCGAACCCGTTCCGGGCGTGGTCGACCTGGCCGACCATCGTCATGTTGCCATGCGCCATGCCACTGTCATGGGCCGAATACGGATCGACCGCCCCGCCGGGCATAGCATGCCCCGCCATCGGGTCGGGCGTTGCCTGGGATTGCGCGCGGCTCGCGGCCACGGCCGCTCCGCCGGCAGCCACCAGACCGCCGACCAACAACGCGCGTCGCGACGCCGATACTGGCTCCGTGACCATCGCAGGTGGCGCTGTGGGCCGAGATGTCTCCACGGCGGACGACACATCGCGCCCTCGCTTGCTGGTATCGACAGGCATGGACGTTGTCCCCTCAGATGACACGCAGGCCAAAGTCCCGGCGCAAAAAGTTAGCTTCGGCTAATAATCATCGCTTAGGCTTTACGAGTCAATCCCGATCGTGCGAGGGTGACGGCATGACGGATGATGAGAACCTTGATCCAACCGAGGCAGAGGCACGTGCGGTCGAATCCCGCGCCGAGGCCTTCATCGGTGTGCGCGAAGCGCGGCGCAGCGAAGTGGCGGAAGATTATGTCGAACTGATCGCCGAACTCATCCACGAGAACGGCGAGGCCCGGCCGGTCGATATCGCGACACGGATGGGCGTGACTGCGCCGACGGTCGCAAAAACACTTGGCCGTCTGGCGCGGGACGGCTTGATCACCCGTGCGAAGTATCGCTCGGTATTTCTGACCGAGGAAGGCCGGGCGCTCGCCAAGAAATGCAGGCACCGCCACGAGATCGTCTTGCGGTTTCTCCTGAGCCTCGGGCTCGACCCCGAGACGGCTGAACGCGATGCCGAAGGCATCGAGCACCATGTCAGCGAACGGACGCTTGCGCTGTTCGCGGCGTTTTCCCAGCGGTCATAGTCGGGTGGTTGCCGTTGAAGTAAGCGGGTTGACCTTAGACTTTAACTTACCAATCGAGGGGTCCTCGATGCAATGTTCTACAAATAGGCTGATAGGCGGTGTTAACCATTCTCCGGACGGACTTATTCCAAAGCTTCTGTGACGGGGATGCCAAGGGCGGTGTAGCTGTTGACGACTGCTAAGCGGAACTGAAGCTTCGCACCATGGCGGCCAAAGTCCGACGCGATGAGCGGCTGACCAAGCAGTTTCACACATTGCATCTTCGTCTCGGCGCGGCTTCGGCGGGGATAACCGCTCCATTGTCGCCAGAGCGCACAGCCCAGAGACTGCGATGCCCGTATGGCCTAATTACGAGCCGCCGCTACAGCTATGATCTCCATCCAAGCTTTGCGTTCTTACGGGGCGAAATAACGGAATGAGAGCCGGAGATGGCATCGTAGTATTTGCGAGTGGCGTAAGTTCCGTGTGCCGTGACGCTCCCGATCTCATGGTCGCGATATCGAAGCCGCTGTGCCTAAATTTCCAGACAATCTGCGATTTCACGAAGTGTCGCTGCGCAACTTCGGACCAGGTATCGTGCGAGCAGTTTTCTCCTCCCAAGCAAACTGGAAACTGCCAGGATCGCATGTTTGCTCACGAAAATTTGCCCTTGAACCTCTAGCCACTAGAAGTCCTATCTATTCAATGAGAACACATACCGTTCTTGCCATCAATCGCCGGCGGGAACCGAAAGGGTACAAAATGCTGACAAGACGACACTTCATTCAGACAACAACGGCGCTTTTTTCGGTGACCGGTCCCGGTATGGCTTTTGCCGACACTTGGCCCACCGAGGCTCAG
>JGI24654J20067_1000288_pt1 | contig 13073 bp, 10 predicted proteins | sample MalvirmetaMSP109_FD_20067 | JGI IMG/M metagenome (IMG submission 20067)
TGTCGACCTCGCTGAGATCCGCGGTGGCCGGCACCAGGAACAGTTCCTCACAGCCGGCTGCCTCGGCATTGTCCAGTGCTTCCAGCACGGCATCTTCAGAGCTGCGGTGTACCGACTCTGCCATCATGGTGGCGATTTCCGGCCCGGCGATGGCGAGATACTCGTACACGTAGTCATACAGGCGCTGCGGACCGTTATCCGCGAGGGTGCACCAGAACCCGCCGAGCCGGTAAGGCTTGCTGTCCCGTCCGGCGGCTTGCCAGGCCTCGTCGGCCATGCTGAAGGCATTGGCCAGTTCTGCCTGCTCGCCGTTGCCCGACCAGGCATAGAGTCCGTCCGCCCATTGCGCGCACCGGGCGATGCTTTTGGGGCCCAGCGCACCAGCCAGCAGTTTCGGTCCCCCCGGCTGTGTCGGTGCGGGGCCGATGACGCCCGCGCCCGGGATCACCTCCTGCTGGTTCCAGACCTGGCGGAGTGTTTTTACCTGGGTGTCCATGCGGCCATATCGACCTTTGAAGGGGGCCTCCAGCGCGGCGTAGTCTTTGTCCCTGCCTCCATAGCCCACACAGACGTGCTGTACCCGACCGCCGGAGAGGATATCGAGGCTGGCGACCTCCTTGGCAACCTGTACGGCGCTGTGCATCGGCAGCACGTAGAGGGTCGGCGTGATCATGACCTTGCTGGTGCATGCCGCGGCAGCTGCCAGCAGAACGCGCATATCGAACGTCGGCCCGTGCACGCGCTCGCCGCAGGAGACACTGTGAAAGGGGCCCTCGTCGACCCGCTTGAACCACTGCAGGTAGTCGTCGCGCGTGAGACCGGCTTTCATGTAGGGCAGGCAGATTCCAACTTTCATCTTTACAGCGTCCTGGTGAAATAAAGCACGATTATGACCCAGACGGCGGTTCGGGTGCCCGCTGACCTGTACACGTATGTAAACCAGAGGGGCCGGCCCTCCGCGGATGAACCCGCTGTACCTGCGGCGGGCGCAATCATCGCGGGCATTTTCTGTGGCACAGGGTATATTCTCTGGCCGGAGTCACTGCGGCACAGGGACAACAGGAGTCGCCGATGGCAATAAAAATTGATGGCCCGCTGTACGCACGACTGGGGGAGGCCGCCGAGGCGGCGCGACGCCTGGCAGACCTGGGCTACGATGGGGTGTATACGCTGGAGGGGAGCAGTGACCCGTTTCTGCCGCTGCTGCTCGCGGCGGAGCACGCCCCCGGTCTCGACATTGCGACAGGTATCGCGGTTGCCTTTCCACGCAATCCATTGCACCTGGCCTACCAGGCCTGGGACCTGCAGCAGTACAGCCGGGGACATTTTTTGCTCGGTCTCGGCTCGCAGGTCAAGGCGCATATCGAGAAGCGCTTCGGGGTGGACTTCAGCCCACCCGCCGCGCGCATGCGCGATTATATCCTTGCCCTGAAGGCCATTTTTGCCTGCTGGCAGGATGGCGTGCCACTGGCCTATCAGGGCCGGTTCTATCGGCACACCCTGATGACACCCATGTTCAATCCCGGGCCCAACCCCTATGGCCCGCCGCCTGTGCTGCTGGGCGCCCTGGGCCCTCGCATGACGGAAGTCGCCGGCGAGGTTGCCGACGGTTTGATTGTGCATCCCTTCAATAATCCACGTTTCCTGCGTGAGCAGGCGCTACCGGCGGTACAGCGCGGGTTGGCCAGTGCCGAGCGCCGACGCGAGGCGTTCACATTGCAAATCAATGCCATTGTCGTCACCGGGGTCACGGACCAGCAGCGCGACGCTGCGCGCGCGGCGGTGCGCAGTCTACTCGGCTTCTATGCCTCGACACCCGCTTATCTGCCGCCGATGGCGGCCATGGGTTTCGGGGACTTGCAGCCAGAGCTCAATCGGCTGTCCAAGTCGGGTGACTGGGGAGCGCTGGGCGAGCGCATTGACGATGACTTCATGGAGGCCTTCGCCACCTCCGGGCACCCGGGCGACATCGCGGCTGCGCTGCTCGCCCGGTACGGCGACTGCGCCGACCGGCTCGCAATCTATGCACCCTACGATGCCCCTGACGCAATGTGGCGGGAGATTGTGCAGGACCTGAAGCGGCTGCAGGCACCGTGCTGAACGCCTTCGACAGACACTATGGCCGCTCGCCGTCCTGACCCGATGGTTCGGGGGCGCTATCATGGGGGCTCGTTCCCCGGGAGACAGGTATGAAAATCCAGTTTACTGATGCCCAGCTGGCGCTGCGGGACGAGTTGCGCGCCTATTTTCGTGAGCTCATGACGCCGGCGCTGCGCGCCGAGTGTGAACGGGATATGGGCGAGGGGGGCGGGCCGCTGTGGCGCGAGGCCCTGGCGCGCATGGGCCGCGATGGCTGGATCGGTCTGGGCTGGCCTGAGGAGTACGGCGGTCGCAATCTCTCACCGATGGAGCAGTTCATTTTTGTGGAGGAGGTGATGCGGGCCGGTTACCCGTTTCCCTTTTTGACCACCGAGTCCGTTGGTCCCACACTTGCGGAACACGGCAACGCCTGGATACGGGAGGATATCGTACCGAAGATTTTGCGCGGTGAGCTGCTGGTCTCCATCGGTTATTCCGAGCCGGACGCGGGTACCGACCTCGCCGCATTGCGTACTACCGCGGTCCGTGACGGTGATGACTGGATAATCAACGGGCAGAAGATGTGGACGTCACTGGCGCATTTCTGCGACTACACCTGGCTCGCTGCACGCACCGACCCCGACGTATCCCGGAAGCACAAGGGTATCTCCATGTTTCTGGTGCCGAACAGTGACCCGGGTTGGAGCTGTACGCCGGTGCACACCCTGGGCGGTGTGCGCACCAATGCAACCTTCTACGACAACATCCGGGTAAGCGATGATCACCGTGTCGGCGAACTGCATGGAGGTTGGAAGCTGATCACCAGCCAGTTGAACCGAGAACGCCTTAGCCTGATCAATTTCGGCCCGATTTCGGAGCTGTTCAATCAGGTTGTGCAGTGGGCCAGGGCAGCACCCTGTGCTGAGGGTGGGTTCATCGCTGACCAGTCCTGGGTGCAGGCCAATCTCGCTCGCAGTCGGGCGCTGATCGAATGCATGAAGCTCATTGTGTACAAGCAGTCCTGGGCAATGACGGCGGGTACGCTGGGCATGGCCGATGCATCTGCCGCCAAGGTGTTTGGTTCCGAAGGGTTTATCGAAGTGTATCGACTGCTGGGTGAGATTGTCGCGGAGGGCGGCCTGTTGCGCAGCCACTCCCCGGGGGCTCTCGAGCAGGCAGGGCGTATCGAGCGTCTGTATCGGACAGCGTCGATCATCACGTTTGGTGGCGGTGCGAACGAAATACAGCGCGACATCATATCGGCGGCGGGCTTGTGGATGCCCCGCGCAAGCCGCTGACAGGAGACAGCCATGGACTTCGGATTATCAGACATTCAGGGCGAACTGCGCGCGTTGGCGCGCAAGATTCTTGACGATTCAGTGTCGGCCGGCACGCTCGCGGCCTATGACGAGTTTGCCGCCCCGCGCTTTGACCGCGGGCTCTGGCAGACGCTGTTGGATAGCGGTCTGCCGGGTATCGCGGTCGCGGAGGAGTACGGCGGCATGGGGCTGGGCTTCATGGAGCTGGGCCTGTTCATTGAGGAACTGGGACGCAGCATCGCCCCGGTTCCCGTGCTCGCCCATTGCGTGTCGGGCCTGCTACCCCTGCAGCGCTACGCCGGCAGTGCACTGCAGGCGCGCCTGTTGCCGCCTGCCGCGCGCGGTGAGCTGCTGCTGACAGGAGACTTCTGGTCAGGCTCCGGCGTGCCCACCGTACAGGCTGAAGCCACGGCGGATGGCCTGCGGCTGGCAGGGCGCTGCCCTGCGGTGCCCTTCGCGCGGCAGGCGGACTGGCTGCTGTTGCCCGTGGGGCTCGCTGACGATATCGCGGTGGTGCTGGTGCCTGCCGACGCTGCGGGTCTGCGTCTGACCGATCTGCAGATGACGCACTTCGAACCCCACGCTGCGGTGGAACTGGATGCAGTGAGCGTCCCCGCCGCTGATATTCTCGTGGCGTCCGGTGGTGAGTCGCTGGTGACATGGACGCGGGAGCGCTGCACCGCGGCATTGTGCGCGCAACAGCTCGGGTCGGCAGATCATGCAATGCACCTGGCCGCCGGGTATACCAGTGAACGCAAACAGTTCGGTGTGCCGATCGCGACCTTCCAGGCCGTGGGGCACCGCATGGCTGACTGCTACATCGATATTGAATGTTTGCGCCTGTGCACCTGGCAGGCGCTGTCGCTGCTGGGCGAAGAGCAGGTCGCTACTACCGAGGTACAGATCGCCAAGATATGGGCGGGCGATGTCGGCCACCGGGTCAGCTACGCCTGCCAGCATGTGCACGGCGGCACCGGTATCGACCGCGACTATCCTCTCTGGCGCTATTGTCTCTGGCTGCGTTTCAACGAGATGGCGCTGGGCTCCAGTGCGTCACAGGCCGCTGCGCTGGGACGGCGTCTGGCACGCGGTGAGGGTCTGTTCAGCTAGCCTGCTGGTGCGCGCTGGGCCCGCAGATTTCGCTCTGGTTGTGGGCGTCTCTGAGGTACACTGGAGGCCATGGTGCTGCGCTTGTCATCGGTTCTGCTTCTGCTGTCGCTGGTTGCTTGCGGCAGTGCGCCGCCGCGCGAGGCGACAGCCAGTCGCGTAGGCGTCGATTTCGGCGGGCAGTGGTCGCTGGACTACGGTATGAGCGACAACCTGCAGGCCAGCCTCAACGTACTCGTGCGCGAGCTGCAGCGGCAGGCAGAGCGCAGGGCGCAGGCGGCCGGTGCTGACCCGCGCATCCCCAGTGCCAGCCTTCTGGTGGGCGGTACGGGCAGCGACAGCGGTTCGGCTATTATCGGTTTGGCGCAGATGGCGGACCTGGTCAGTCGAAGTCCGCTGTTGGACATCACGCAGGATCCGCAGGGCATCAGGGTGCGGCGTGAGGATGACTTCTCCCTCGACTGCGATTTTCACGAAGGCCGACCACAGGCCGTGGAAACGCCCCTGGGCCGTGAGCTCTGCGCCTGGGACGGGCATCAGCTGGTCTTTGTGCTCTCGCTGCCGGATGGACTGGGAATCCGCCACAGGCTGACGCTCGGCCCTGACGGGCAGCTGCTCAATATTGCCAGCACGGTCAGTTCTGACCGCGTATCCCAGCCGTTTACGCTGAACCGCGTCTACCGCCGTATTGAGCCGGGCGCGCAAGGTTTCTCCTGCCAGCAGACCCTGACCCGAGGCACTGTGTGTACCACCGAAGCCGACTGAACCGGTTCTCCCCGCTGTTGTGCCTTGCCCTGTGTCTTGTGGCCTGTGCAGCGCCCACCCCTGCACCGACCCCGGCCACAGGCGCTGCCGAGTCTCTGCTGGCCGGTGATGCCACGCCGGCGGTCGGCGGCGTCACGCTGCGTACCCTGCAGGCTCCGCTGACGCCGGCGCTGTCTCTGGTGGTCGCGAGTTTTGATCCCGGCTTGCCTGAATCCACGGCGGGGCTCAGCCGTCTCGGTATCTTTCCCGAGATACGCAAGGCCGAGGCCCGTTTCATGCCGGTGCTGTTGCGGCAGGTGCTGCAGGAAAGCAACGCCTGGGGACCGGTGCGCGTACTGCCAGAGCCGCAGGCCACCGCTGAGCTGCAGGTCGACGGAAGGATACTGCATTCTGATGGGCGCGTGCTCCTGCTGCAGGTGCGCGCCGTCGATGCGATGGGGCAGGTATGGCTCGATCGACGCTACCGGGATGAATCGCATGCCGGCGATTTTGTGGCCGGCAGCGCCAGTGATCCCTTTATCGACCTGTACCGGCAGGTAGCCAACGATCTGCTGGCTGCTTATGAACGGCAGCAGAGCGCCGCGCTCTCCCAGTTGCCAACCATTGCCCTGCTGCGGCAGGCCAGGACATTGGCGCCTGCAGCATTCGATGGGTATCTGGTTGAGGAGGGCGCGGTGGTGACCTTGCGCAGGGCACCCGCGGAAGGGGATCCGATGATGGCGCGTGTGCAGCGTATTCGGGACCAGGAATACCGCTTCATTGACGCAGTCGACCAGCAGTACGTCGACCTCTTTGAAACCATGCAGCCGACGTACAACCTCTGGCGCCAGTTTGGGCGCGAGCAGGCTGAATACCGCGAGGACTACGCACAGCGCCTCGCCCAGCGAGACCGCGCAGGCCCCCGTGGCACCTTCGCAGCAATGGAGCAGACCTACAATGCGTTCAAGTGGAGCAAAATCCAGCAGCAGGATCTGGAAGACCTGGCGCGTGGCTTCAATAACGAGGTTCAGCCGACGGTCCTGGAAGCGAGTGGCAGTGTATACCGGTTGAGCGGCAGCCTGGAAAACCAGTATGCGGAGTGGCGTGAAATTCTTGAGCAGATTTTCCGCATTGAGTCCGGTCTGCCCTGAGCGGGCTGCACCGGCAAAAACCGGAGGGTTGCGCTAAGCTTGTCCCATGAGTGATAGAAAATCGACAGAAGATACAGACAGCCTGTTGGCCGGCCTGATGCGTTTTACGGGGCAGGTAGCGGGCGGCACGCTGGAGATTGCACGACACACGGCGACTATGACCGCCATGTTTGGCGAGGGCTGGGTGCGCCAGATGGTGCTGCAGAGCATGGAGCCCGAGCGCCTTGAGGCCATGGCCGATGCGGGACACTTCCTGCGCGACGCGCGGGAAACCGCGGGATTGTCGCTGAAGGAACTCGCCGACAGCCTGGGTCTCTCCGACAAGTCAGTGTTGGAAGAGGTGGAGCGCGGCGACAAGATCATGCCCCTGGAGCTGGTGCTGCGCAGTGCCAGCCTGCTTGCCCGGCACGATCCCGTGCCCTTTTTGATCAAGTTCCTGCGCACCTACAATCCACAGTTGGAGCAGGTGCTCGAACAGTGGGGTGTGATGGCACTGCCGCGGCAGTACGAGCGGGAACGGCGGTTCGTGAATCTGTACCGACAACACGACGCTTTGCGCAGCCTGAGCGATGCGGAGCACGATCGCTTCATTCAATACATTGATGGTGCTGCGCGACTGGTGCTCGATGTCATGGAGAAGGAAAAGGCCGCGAACAAGCCCGCCGCCTCCGCCCAGAAACGCCCCGCGGCCGCGCGCAAGCGGGCACCTCGCAAGCGCAGTTAGCTGCGCTTTCCGGTACACTGTGCGGCCCGCTGACATCCGGACTATTGCATGCCAAGGCCCGCGCCAACATCACCTGCCTCCTCACCACAGCCAGCCACTGCCAACCGGCAGTGGTTCGCCACCTGTCCCAAGGGCATGGAAGGGCTGCTGCGCGACGAGATGCTAGCGCTCGGTGCCGACAGCGCGCGGGAAACCGTCGCTGGCGTGTACTTCGATGGCCCCCTTGCCATGGGCTATCGGGCCTGCCTCTGGTCTCGGCTGGCCAACCGGGTGCTGTTGCCGCTGGGCAAGTTCGAGGCCGGTGATGCCGACGCGCTGTACCGCGGGGTTCATGCGCTGAGCTGGCGCGACATCTTCTCCCCTGAGCAGACATTCAGCATCGACTTTACCGGTGAAAACGCACAGATCCGTAACACTCAGTTTGGCGCCCAGCGCTGTAAAGATGCCATTGTTGACTGGTTTACGGAGCAGGGCCTCGAACGCCCCTCGGTAGATCGGCGCAATCCGGATCTGCGCTTCAATGTGCGGCTGTCACGGCATGGCGCGTTGCTGGCGCTGGACATGTCGGGAGGTAGCTTGCACCGGCGCAACTACCGCCTGCAGGCCGGGGCAGCGCCCCTCAAGGAGAACCTTGCCGCGGCGATTCTGCTGCGTGCGGACTGGCCGGGGATGGCAGCGCGTGGGGGCGCCCTGATTGACCCCATGTGCGGGTCCGGGACCCTGCTGCTGGAAGCGGCCATGATGGCGGCGGATATTGCCCCCGGGCTCGGCCGCGAGCGCTTCGGGTTCGAGCGCTGGCACGGTCACAATGCGGCCCAGTGGCAGGCCTTGCTGGCAGACGCGCAAGGCCGGGCGCAGCGCGGCAGGCAGGCGCAGCTACCGGAGATGCGTGGCTATGATGCCGACGCCGCGGTGGTGCGGCGTGCGCAGGAGAACATCGCGCGCGCCGGCTTGCAGGACGCGGTGCGGGTCAGCTGCCGGCCGCTGGCAGAATTGAGCAAACCCACGCATCGGCCGCTGCCCCAGGGCCTCATCGTCTGCAACCCACCCTATGGCGAGCGCCTGGGCGATCGCGATAGCCTGCCTTATCTGTATCGAGAGCTTGGCGAAACACTGGCGCGCGAGTTCAAGGGCTGGCAGGCCGCGATTTTTACCGGCGACAAGGCGCTGGGACGCGCCACCGGGCTGCGCAGTCACAAGCAATACACGCTCTGGAACGGCGCCCTGGAGGCCAGCCTGTTGCTGTTCGATCTCACCGATAACCGGGTCAGCGACCGGCCCCCGGTGGCGCCGGGCGGTGCGGGTGTCGTCTCCCGCGCCGGCGAACAGGGTGGTGAACTGTCACCCGGTGCGGCGATGTTTGCCAACCGCCTGCGCAAGAATCGTCGCCGCCTCGCCGCCTGGGTGAAGCGGGAGGGTATCGAATGCTACCGGCTGTACGACGCAGATATGCCGGAGTACGCCGTGGCGGTCGACCTCTACGGCACACGAGTGCACGTCGCTGAGTATCAGGCCCCGGCTGGTGTAGACCCGCAGGCAGCCGCCACCCGCCTTGACGAGATCAGGGCGGCATTGCCGCCGGCATTGGGCGTTGCAGCCGCTGACATCGCCTACAAAGTTCGCCAGCGGCAGCGCGGGGATGAGCAATATCGAAAGCAGGGCGCCGAAGGAGAGCTACTGGCGGTGCGCGAGGGGGGCGCGAGGCTGCTCGTCAACCTGCACGACTACCTGGACACAGGCCTGTTTCTGGATCATCGACCCCTGCGGTTGCGGTTGGGCAAGGAGGCAGCGGGTCGCGACTTCCTCAATCTCTTCTGTTACACCGGCACGGCCACCGTACATGCGGCCCTGGGGGGCGCCCGCAGTACCACCAGTGTCGACCTGTCAAATACCTACCTGGGCTGGTTGCGCAAGAACCTTGCGCAGAATGGGCTGGACGAGAGCCGCAATCACATCGTGCGTGCCGATTGCCTGTCCTGGTTGCAGGAAAGCACACAGCGGTATGACCTGATTCTGCTGGACCCGCCGTCTTTTTCCAATTCACGGAAAGTGGAGGGAAGTTTTGATGTACAGCGGGACCACGGTGATTTGGTCAGGGCGGCGCTCGCCCGCTTGCGCTCCGGGGGCGTGCTGTATTTCTCCAACAACCGCCGGGGCTTTCGCCTGGATCCGGAACTGGTCAGCAGTTACCACTGTGAAGATATCAGCCGGGCGACACTGGACCCCGATTTTCAGCGCAACCCTAAAATCCACCGATGCTGGCGGATCACGCAGCCGAGCTCCGAGAAGCCAGCGAGCCCGTGGGTCCGCCGGTAAGTGTCTGCAAACACGGCAGATTTTTTTGTCCACACTTATTGACACCGACCAAACCGTTTGGTAGCGGAGGTTTCATTAATAGAATGTGCTTTATATATATAAAATAACTACATGAAAAATATGAAAAAAATTTATATCCAAGCGGGCGGCGAGGTGCTGCGACGGAAAAGAGTGGGTTGGTGCCGAAACGGAATGTCCCCAGACTTATCCACAGGCTGTTCTGTGGATAAGCTGTGTTTGATGCCGGCAGGCGGGCGCTTCCGCATGTGCGGTAGCCGCACAGGTCCGGCACCTGGAGGTTGCCTGTGCCGCGCATGCTGATCGTCTACCACAGCCAGAGCGGCGCCAGTGCGCTGCTTGCAGCGGCCGCGCGGGAGGGTGCGGAAGCCGCGGGCGGGGTCAAGGTGACCCTGCGCAGGGTCTGGGATGCCGGTGCGCAGGATATTGTGGCTGCGGATGGTCTGCTGCTGGTCGCGGCGGAGAATTCAGGTGGCCTTAGCGGAGGCATGAAAGACTTCCTGGATCGTACCTTTTACCCTGTGGGTGAGCGCGGCTGTGTGTTGCCCTGTGCTCTGCTCGTCAGCGCGGGCAATGATGGACGTGGCGCCGTCCGGCAGGCTCAGCGTATCCTTTCTGGCTTTCCCATGCGCGAGGCAGTCGAACCTGTGATCTGTCGCGGACCGGTCACCCCCGAGCTCGAAGCACGGGCGAGCGAGCTGGGCGCGGGGTTTGCTGCGGGCCTTGAGATGGGCATATTCTGATCGTGTCAACGGGTGAAGGAGCAGGGTAGATGTCTGATGCCGCCAGCCAGGCAGCGGTGCCGGAGGGTTTTGAGCGCCTGCCCAGCGGGCTGGGCTACACCGATACACTACAGCCGTGCTACCGGCGTATCGACGCATCCGGGGTGAGTTTCGGCCTTAGGGTGGAAGCGCAGCACTGTAACGTGATGGGCATTTGTCACGGCGGGGTGCTGTCAACGTTAGCGGATATCGCCGCGGCGAGCGGCGTCAACCAGGCGGCCGGGCGCGATGCGGGCAGTCCCACCATCAATCTCGCCCTGGATTTTATCAGCGCAGGAAAGCGTGGCCAGTGGCTGCAGGCAGATGTACTGCAGGTAAGCGTCAAGCGTCGGTTCGGGTTTGCTAACGGACTGATCAGTGGCCCTGACGGGGTGATCGTACGCTTCAATGGCACCTTCTACCTGCCTGACCATGAGGGCATATGGAAACGCCCACCGCCGGCGGTCAGTCTGTTGTCCGGGGATTAGCGCTGGGCTGTACCGCGGAGTCGCCGGCGCAGGATTCCAGTACCGCGATAAACGCCTGCGCCGCACGGGAGAGGCTGCGGCCGCGGTGATACACCAGCCCCAGGGTACGCTGTAAGGTGATGCCGCGGACCGGCAGGGCACGCAACTCGTCATTGAGCATGGTGGCGGGCAGCACCGTCCATCCCAGGCCCACGGCCGCCATCATGCGGATGGTTTCCAGGTAGTTGGTCGCCATGGAGACCTTGAGTTCCAGCCGGTGTTCGGCAAACAGTCGCTTGATGATCTGTCCGGTATAGGTGTTCAGCCCGGGCAGGATCGCAGGGTGTGAGGCCAGATCCGCAAGCCTGCGGTCTCGACCCTGAACGGCAAGCGGATGATCGATGGCGACCATGAACACCAGCGGGTCGCGCCAGATCGGGCGCGTTATCACGCTGTCATCGTCTTCCGGGGCCAGGGTGACCACCGCGAGTTCCGAGCGCCCCTGCATAATCAGGTCGTAGGCCTGTTCGGAATCGGTGAACTCGATATCAATGTGGGCAGCGGGGTGAGCCTTGCTGAATGCGCTGAGCACCGGCGGCAGCCGGTGCAAGCCGATATGGTGGCTGGTGGCGAGCCGTAATTCGCCGGCCACGTCGCCAGACAGGTCGCGCACCGCCCGTTCCGCGCTGAACAGTTGCTGGGTAATGGTGCGCGCATGCGGCAGCAGGGCCTGGCCTGCCTCGGTCAGTGTTGTGTGCCGGCCTATGCGGTCAAACAGCGCGCTACCCAGGCTCTGCTCAAGTAACGCAATGCGCTTGCTCACTGCCGGTTGGGTCAGGTGCAGGCGCTCTGCCGCAAGGGAAAACGACCCTTCTTCCGCAACCAGAAGGAAGGCCTGCAGGTTCTGGATCTCCAAAATAGATTCCTGTTAGGAATGGCATAGATAAAAATAATAAATTTGAGTAATCATCAGGTCAAGCTTATCATCTGGGGCTGGATAAACCCTAGTGTGGGAGCGAAACATGGCCGGGCTGACACTGTACGACAAACTCTGGCGCAATCATCTGGTGGAGCAGCGTGAGGACGGTTCCGCGCTCATCTACATTGATCGGCATCTGATTCATGAAGTGACGTCTCCGCAGGCATTCGAGGGGTTGCGCCTCGCCGGGCGCAAGCCCTGGCGGCTGGACGCGAATCTCGCGGTGCCGGACCACAACGTGCCGACCTCGCGAGACGAGCGGGCGGGTGGTGTTGCCGGCATCCGCGACCAGGTGTCGCGGTTACAGGTGCAGACGCTGGATGACAACTGTCGGGATTTCGAGATCGAAGAAATACCCATCAACGACGTGCGCCAGGGAATCGTGCACGTGGTCGGGCCGGAGCAGGGCGCCACGCTGCCGGGTATGACCGTTGTTTGCGGCGATTCCCATACCTCCACCCACGGTGCACTCGGTGCGCTCGCGCATGGTATCGGCACTTCAGAAGTGGAACACGTGCTGGCGACGCAATGCCTGATCCAGCAGAAAATGAAGAACATGCTGGTTCGAGTTGACGGTTGCTTGCAGCCAGGCGTGACCGCCAAGGATGTTGCGCTGGCCGTCATTGGCCACATTGGCACGGCGGGGGGTACGGGCTACGCGATAGAGTTTGCCGGCGAGGTGGTGCGCAGCCTGACTATGGAAGGCAGGATGACACTGTGCAATATGTCGATCGAAGCGGGTGCCCGCATGGGCATGATCGCCGTCGACCAGACGACGCTCGACTACGTCAAGGGTCGGACCTACGCGCCTTCCGGTGCCCTGTGGGACGCGGCGCAAGCGGCGTGGGCCGACTTGCACAGTGATGCGGATGCCGTGTTTGACAAAGTCGTGACCCTGCGCGGGGAGGACATCCTGCCGCAGGTCACCTGGGGTAACTCTCCAGAGATGGTGCTCCCCGTCAATGGCTATGTCCCGGATCCGCAGGCTATGGAAAATGCGACGCAGCGCAGCGCGGCACAGCGCGCCATCGAGTATATGGGCCTTACCCCGGGTATGGCGATCACGGATATACGTCTCGACCGCGTGTTCATCGGCTCCTGCACCAATTCGCGCATCGAGGACCTGCGTGCCGCTGCGGCCGTGGTGCGTGGCCGACACGTTGCACCGACGCTGAAGCAGGCACTGGTGGTGCCCGGCTCCGGCCAGGTCAAGGCGCAGGCCGAGGCGGAGGGCCTGCATGAGATTTTCCTTGCCGCGGGCATGGAGTGGCGCGAGCCGGGGTGTTCCATGTGTCTCGCCATGAATGCCGACAAGCTGGGTGCCGGAGAACACTGTGCGTCCACCTCCAACCGAAATTTCGAGGGACGCCAGGGTATCGGCGGGCGCACTCACCTGGTGAGCCCCGCC